>Ga0307372_10000002_pt1 | contig 349722 bp, 349 predicted proteins | sample OX1MG_FD_202533 | JGI IMG/M metagenome (GOLD analysis project Ga0307372, IMG submission 202533) | Soil microbial communities from Risofladan, Vaasa, Finland - OX-1 | ecosystem: Environmental > Terrestrial > Soil > Coastal area > Acid sulfate soil | place: Finland: Risofladan, Vaasa...
TATTTGATTCTTATCATGGTCATTTCAGGCCTGGAGTTGAAATCGTTAACACCTTGACACGACCTAAAAGCACCTGCAAATCAAGCATAGTATCTATTTGTCATTTCAAACGTTGGGACACTACTGACTGGATATGATTAAAAAGGCGGAAAAATCATACTCAGTTCGGGTAAATAGTAAGGAGGTCGCATGCGTACCATCATGGTGATCAATGCCAAGGGCGGCGTCGGCAAAAGTACGCTGGCCACCAGTATCGCCGCTTATTTCGCCAGCAACTGGGACGCGGTGGTAAGCCTCGCGGACTACGACCCGCAGGCCTCGAGTCTCGACTGGCTCGCCAAACGTCCGCCGGAGCGCGACAAAATCCACGGCGTGGATGCCCACAAGCACGGTCTGACACATCTGGATCGCCACACGGATTTCCTGATTTCGGATGCACCTGCCCGCGCCCATGGCAGCGAACTCACCCAGTTCGTGCGTCACGCCGATACCCTAGTGGTGCCGGTGCTGCCTTCACCCATCGATATCAACGCCGCGGCAAAATTCATCAAGGAGCTGCTGGACGTGGGCAAGGTGGAACGCAAGGAAGTGAAAGTCGCGGTGGTGGCCAACCGCGTGCGCGAGAATCTTCTGATATCCGACGAACTGGAAAAATTTCTCCACACACTCAAAGTGCCGGTGATTGCGCGCCTGCGCGACACCCAGAATTACATCCGCGCGTATTCCCGCGGCCTCGGCATCCACGAAATGCCGGAATACCTCTCCTGGCCGGATCAGGAACAGTGGGAGCCACTGGTGAAGTGGATGGAATCTAAACGCAGCCAGCCATAAATAATCCTAATCAAATGAATTTATGACTAATTAATAGAAATGCGGCAATGATTTCCATGAACGACTTAATTACAACTATCGTGGATTGAGGGTCAAGGCAGTTTCTTTTCGTATCCCTGTGCCATCGGATACCAGTGAAGCTTATCCATCGAATATTCTTCGCGGTACTCGATTGTATCCAGCGCTGTGAACACATTGATCACGTGGAAGTATGTGGCCTTGCCCTTTTCTTTGGTCTCCCAGGGGAAGGTCCAGACATTGCCATGGATGATGAGCTTGCCTGGTTGGACAGCATAATCACCAGTGAAGATAGGATAAATGGTGTAAGTATCGTCTTTGGAATTATAGGTAAACACCAGTAATACCTTCGACTTACCGTTTACATATTGGTTGCAGACATAGTAATCGCCGCTGCGCCAGCAATCATTCCTGATAGTTGCCGATTCTTTGCCGGCCTTGCTGAAGGGTGTGTCGAAATGCCCAGTATCGGTTTTCCAGGTACCTGCATATACGGATATCTTCCCGAGCCCTGTTGAAAGTGGTGCGGAACAGACCGGAAGGGCGATGACTATCAGAAAAAATATCATAGTAAAAATGCATGGTTTGTTCATAGCTTGTTCCCGTCTGCAGGTGATAGAGTCGATGCGGTGTGCTGCACAGCTTCAGCAGTCAGCTTACGTTCACAATCCCGGTTTGCTGCGTCTTCTGGACGGACGGTTTTGACCTCGTTGGCTCGTCAGCGCATTATTGTAAGGTGGATTTATGCCAATATAAAAACCCACTGCGGCGTTTGTTCCCGCAGCGTGTGCTGGGTGAAGATATCTAATTATGCTGAGACGCTGGTTTAGCGAGGACGGAGCCATCCGCGTAGCGGTGCTCGCCGTCATTGTCGGCGTAGCTGCGGGATTCGGCGCGGTGGTATTCCGCGATTTCATCGCTTTTGTTCACAACCTCGCATTCCTCGGTCGTTTTTCTCTTGTTTACGATGCCACGAAGCACACGCTCGCAAGTTCACTGGGTGCTTGGATCATTCTGGTGCCCGTCGCCGGTGCGCTAGTGGTTGCATTCCTGGTATCCAAGTTTGCCCCAGAAGCCAAAGGCCACGGCGTGCCCGAGGTCATGGACGCCATGTATTACAAGCGCGGCATCATCCGGCCGCTGGTGGGCGCGATCAAAGCCGTGGCTTCATCCATCTCTATCGGTACAGGCGGGGCGGTGGGACGCGAAGGACCAATCATACAGATCGGCGCCTCCTTCGGCTCCAGTCTTTCGCAGTGGCTGGGATTGAAACAATGGCAGCGCATGACACTGATCGCCTGTGGTGCGGCTGGCGGCATCGCCGCAACCTTCAATACGCCCATCGGCGGGGTATTGTTTGCCATCGAACTCATCATGCCGGAGATCAGCGTGCGTACCCTGATACCGGTGGCACTGGCGACCGGCACGGCAACCGCCATCGGTCGGGCGTTCTTTGGCGATCATCCGTCGTTTCTGATCCCGCAGTTGCCGGTGATATCGTCGTCGGTGCTATCGCCGTGGAGCATCGCAGCCTATCTGGTTTTCGGGCTGGCCCTTGGTTGCGTATCCGCGCTGTTCATCCGTTCCATCTATGCCATGGAGGATGTCTTCAACAAACTTCCGGGCAACTATTACCTACGGCATGCCACTGGAATGCTGGTCGTCGGCATCATGATCTATATGTTGTCGCGTTACACCGGCCATTACTACATTGAAGGCGTCAGTTACGCAACAGTACAGGACATCCTGGAGAAGACACTGACAAATCCATGGCTCCTACTTTTATTGCTGGCCACTAAATTGCTGGCTACATCACTGACGCTCGGTTCTGGCGGTTCTGGCGGTATATTTTCACCGGCGCTTTTTTTGGGCGCCACTCTCGGAGGCTGCTACGCAGCGCTCCTCGGTTGGCTGATTCCCGGTATGCACGCTGATGCCGCGAGTCTCGCTGTGGTAGGAATGGCCGGTATCATCGGCGGCTCGACGGGCGCGGTGGTGACCGCTGTGGTGATCGTCTATGAGATGACGCGCGATTACAACGTCATATTACCCTTACTGATATCCGTCTCGGTGGCCTACGGTGTGCGCCGCTGGTTCGTGCGCGGCAGCATCTACGATCTTAAACTTGCGCGGCGTGGCCACTATATCCCCGAATCCCTGCAGACCAACATGTATCTTCTCGACAGGGTCAGGGATTTTCTGCGCCGTGCAGTGGTGCGCGTACCTCTTGACGGTGATTGGAGCCGCCTGGAGCGGTACCTGATACGTCTGCAGCGGCTCCCGCATGTGATTATTGTGGATGGTGAAAAAGTTCTGGGTGTTATAGCCGCTAATCGGGTACTGCAGGTGGATCGCAGCAGCTCCGTGAGGGAGGCCCTGGAGCGGCAGGCGGATCGCAAGTTCATTGTGGTGTGTGGCAATGACCTGCTGTTCGACGTCATGGCGCAGTTGCGTAACTCACCCGCGTCGGTGGTGATAGTCACCGCCGATGGCGATCTTAAGACGCCACGCCAGATCAAGGGCGTTTTGACCTGGAGTGATATTGCCAGCAGCAGTAATTTGCCGGAGCCGTTGTTGGGTTCGCGAGCCGGGCGTGGGATCAATCCCAAGGGAATCTAATCATGGGCGTGTTGGAGTACCTAATATTATGCCGAAGCTATACGCCATGACGGCACAGTGCCGCGTATACCCTTATAATTAGTCGCTTTTAAGTAATCAAAAATCTCTCCGATGCATTGGCTACTGCGTCTCGACAAGACCCCGCGTTTGGTGCTCTTGAGCATCGTACTGGGCCTGGTGGGTGGATTTGGCGCCCAGCTGTTTCTGTGGCTGTTGCACTTGGGGGAAACACTGATTTTCACCCCTATTACCCACGAGCACTTTCTGACGGTGGCCGTAGCCGCAGGCATGCAACAACCGCCGGCTTTCCATCTGAACTGGTGGATTCCACTCGCCACCACCGGCGGCGGTTTGTTGGCCGGGTTTCTGGTTTATACATTTGCACCTGAAGCCGAGGGGCACGGCACAGACGCGGCGGTCAAGGCCTTTCACCAGACCAAAGGGTTGATCCGCGTGCGCGTGCCGGTGGTGAAAACCCTGGCGAGCGCCATCACTATCGGTTCGGGCGGTTCAGCCGGCCGTGAAGGCCCCACTGCGCAGATTGCCGCCGGTGTGGGTTCGATCCTGGGAAAATTGTTGCGCTTGCCTGAGGACGAGCGGCGTTACATGGTGCTCATAGGAATGGCGGCGGGCCTCTCGGCGATCTTCAAAAGCCCGCTGGGCACCGCGATATTCTCCGTCGAGATCCTGTATTCGGGTATGGCCTTCGAGGGTGCGGCACTGCTTTATTGTGTGATTGCCGCCGCAGTCGCCTATGCCGTCACCGGCGCAATCGAAGGCTGGTCACCGCTGTTTATCCTGCCATCGGAAAGTTTCGGCTCAGGGCGCGATCTCGTCTGGTATGGAGTGCTGGGCATCATCGCCGGTCTGGTGGCCACGCTATTGCCGGCAGTCTTCTATCGCATGCGTGACCAATTTCACAAGCTGAATATCCCGAATCACTTCAAGCCAGCGATCGGCGGTTTGCTGGTGGGCATCATCGGTATCTTTATTCCAGGAATTCTCGCCGGTGGTTATGGCTATATGCAGCTCGCACTCCAGGGTGGCACCGGAATAGCCTTGTGGTTGCTTCTGTTGCTGGCGTTATTCAAGATCATAACGCTCTCGCTCACTATCGGTTCTGGCGGATCCGGCGGCGTGTTTGCACCGAGCCTGTATATCGGTGCCATGTTAGGCGCAGCCATGGCTGTACTCTTGCACCTTTTTGGGGTTACCAGCATTAGTTATACTGGTTTGGCCGTAGTCGGTATGGCCGCAGTTTTTGCGGGCGCCGCACGCGTACCCATTGCCACCCTGGTAATGGTCGCCGAGATGACCGGCGGCTATCATTTGATCATGCCGACGATGCTGGCCGTGGCTCTGAGTTATCTGGTGCAGTTCAGCCTCACGCGTCACGCAAAATATCCCACGCTCTATGAGGCCCAAGTGGTGGCCCCGACCGACAGCCCGGTTCACCGTGAACTCTATTACAAGGTTGCCACTGACCTGTTGCGGCGGCGCAAGGTACATCTGGATCAGGATATCCTGGCTTCCGAGCTTGCAGATCAGAGTAACTCCGCCAAGGGGATTCCGCTGGGCGACACATCCAAAAATCTGTTTCGCATGCGACTGGTGGCCGGATCACCGCTCGCAGGCGCGGAAATCCGCAGTATTGGCATACCTGATTTTCTCATCCTGACCATCCTGCGGAGCGATCACCAGATCGCACCTAGTGCCAACACCGTAATGCAGGTAGGTGATGAGCTGGTGATCGCCTCAATGCCTGAAGCCATGGAGATCTTCCGCAACCATGCGGCACCACCGGTTACGGCCAAGAAAGACGCCGGATGATGGAGTAATTTTGGTGGTTTCCTAGCACGGTTGAAATCTACCATGCGGCAGAAATTACTGGTCGTTAGATTTACGCGATCTTCATTGGATATTTTTGCCCGCTTTAGTCGCGTCTGTTACCATCGCATACCGGAGTCAGGTCCCTGTCATCGAGTCACTGGCTTCATTCTTTTATCTGGCACGGATCGCCATGAATCCCTGCAGTATATGCGTGGATTCATGCTAACCGCTATCGCTGCAAATATTTTGTCTTGAGACAATGCAATCAATCATCACATGGCTCGCGCCCTGGGAGTTCTCGCCCACCGTCTTAGTGGCGTGCCTGCTGTTTTGTGGTCTCTACCTGGCGGGTATGCTGGCCTATCGTCGTGCAGGCTCGACCGCAGGTTTCTGGCGCAATAGCTCATTTTTCACCGGCATCATCCTGATATATGTGGTTCTGCAGACACATTTCGATTATTACGCTCAGCATATGTTCTGGATCCATCGTCTCCAGCATCTGGTACTGCATCATTTGGCACCTTTCCTAATCATGCTGACAGTGCCGCAGGCGGTGATGGCGAGCGGTATTCCGCAGCGTCTGAGACGGCCGTTGATCTTGCTGTGGCGCAACCGCGGCGTGCAGGCGGTTTACCGCATTATTCAGCAGCCATTTTTAGCGACGTTTATGTTCGTCGGGCTGATCTATTTTTGGCTGATGCCGTCCATGCATTACAAGGCCATGCTCGATGTCTCGCTCTATAACCTGATGAACTGGAGTATGTTGTTGGATGGGCTACTGTTCTGGTGGCTGATTCTTGATCCGCGTTCACCTGCAGAGGGTGCGCGCACCGGATTCGGCACACGGCTGCTGCTGCTGTGGGCTATCATGATCCCGCAACTGATCCTGGGCTCCTATATCGCCCTCAGCCATAGTGATCTGTACACGGTGTATGCGATCTGCGGACGTATATGGCCCATAAGCCCGATCACCGACCAACATATCGGCGGTCTGATTACCTGGATACCATCCTGCATGATGAGCGTGGTGGCGGCACTCATCGTATTCAGCCGCTGGACACGACGCGGACCGCGATACAGCAGCATCGTTATAAACACCGCGACTTTGATCTGAACGAAGGCTCATATGCGAATAAAATATCTCGTATTACTGCTGACAGTCTTTTGTCTGCCGGCGTTCGCAGGCACTCTCTCTGTGACCGGTGCCTGGCTACGGCTGTTGCCGGGTGATCTGCCGCTGGCCGGTTATGCCCATGTCACCAACAATACGGGACACACATTGGTGCTGACCGGGGCTAGCAGCCCAGAGTTTTCCGATGTGCAGTTGCATCGAAGTGTGGTTCACGATGGGATGGATAACATGTTGCACATCGAGGCGATAACTATCGAAGCGGGGAAAACATTGGATTTTATTCCCGGCGGCTATCACCTAATGCTATTCGATCGCAAACATTTATTGAGTGCCGGCCAGCATGTGCCGGTAACCCTGAGATTCAGTGATGGTACACAGTACATGGTTAAATTTGTCGTCAAGGGAGCAACCGGGCAATGAACAGACGCTTGTTTAGACTTTCCAGAATCCGCAAAGTGATGTTGACTGGCGTTGGCATACTGGCGATCCTGAACCTGATCGGTTGCAGCCGCAGCCCCGCCTCGCAACCCTGGCACTTGCTCAACATCACCGGCCATATGCCGCCGCTGCAGTTCACCCTGCTGCGCGATGATGGGCAGACCGTGACCCAGAAGGCTTATCTCGGCAAGACGGTGTTGCTGTATTTCGGTTATACCAACTGCCCCGACGTCTGTCCAACGACCCTGGCAGATCTGGCGACAGCGCTCAGGCAGCTAGGCCCTGTGGCGGACCAGGTCCGGGTGCTATTCGTTTCCGTGGATCCCGCTCGCGACACACCGGCGGTGCTCAAAAGCTATACCAACGCATTCGGTCCCTGGTTCGTAGGTATGACGGGTAGCCAGGAGCAACTGGTGACGCTCACCAAGCGCTACCGAGTGGCATACCGGCTCGGCAAGCCGGATGCTAAGGGTGAATATGCGGTGTATCACAGCAGCGCGGTCTTCATTTTCGACCGCCAGGGCAAAGCCAGACTGTTGACCAGCCTGAGCGACAAACCGGATGTAATCGCGATCGATCTAAAACGGCTGCTGGCGGAATAAACATCGATGTGATTTGGACTATGAATGCCTGCAGCTGCGCATCCTGCGTTTTCACAAACTAGCGTGGTGTTGAGCATGAAGGATGATGTACTACAAAAACTCACAACGATATCCGAAGATGATTATCGTTTGCTGACTGCCTGGCGAGACATCCTGCGGGATTTCATGACCGCTAGTATATGCATCCTCAAACAGACGGGTGTGACCACCAGCGAGTATCAGGCGTTGCTAGTCATCTACCTGCGCACACAGCAGCAGCAGTTATCCATGGGCGAGCTGGCGCGACATCTGCGTATCCGAAACAATTCAGCAGTCAGTCTGGTAAATCGCATGGCGAGGCAAGGGTTGGTCCGACGCGTGCCTTCAGATCAGGACTCACGCGTGGTGCATCTGCGCCTGACTGCGAAGAGCGAGAGTATGCTACGCAAGCTAGTCGGTGCACATCGCCGCGAACTGGACCGCATCACACCATCACTCAGAAATATTATCGTCTAGCAAGATTAACACATATTGAATTTTAACGTGCTGATGATCAACGGCATGAATTATCGATATTCACGCATGTGCTGTGCAGATGACCTCCATTCGAGGTTGCTTTTACATCCGCTAACGCCCATACTTTTCGACCACGGCAATGCGCGGCCGTGATACATTAATAACCGACGAATTTGCATGTCGCGCTCCGCTAAACAAAACCTGCCACAACCACGTGCAGATCTTGCATTTTTTCTCGATGTGGATGGCACATTGCTGCCGCTCGCTGAAACACCGGCAGCGGTATTGCCGTCAGCCTCCGTATGCACGCTGCTCGCCAAGCTTGCCTCTGCCAGCGGCGGTGCCGTCGCGCTCATAAGCGGTCGATCACTTGCGGAGATCGACCGGCTGTTCTGCAACCAACGCTTCCCGGCCGCCGGGCAGCATGGCGGTGAACAGCGAAATGCCAAGGGTAGGATTATGCGTAACAAGCCGCATGTTGCCACACTTAATTCGCTGCGTAATTTAATGCGCGACCTGGCAGATACCGATGAACGTTTGCTGCTGGAAGACAAGGGTCTGTCGCTGGCTTTGCATTACCGCCGCGCGCCGGAATGCGGTCCGGCGCTGATGGCCAAATTACAATATGCGATCCGCGGATATCCAGAGTTCAACTTGCAACTGGGGAAAATGGTGCTGGAAGTACGCCCAACCGGAGTCAGCAAAGCGTACGCGGTGCAGACTTTCATGTCGGAACCTCCCTTTATGCAGCGTGTTCCGGTCTTTATTGGCGATGACATAACCGATGAAGATGGCTTTGCAATGGTAAATCAACTCGGGGGAATAAGCATCAAAGTAGGTAGTGGAAACAGCGTAGCCCATTATCGGTTTGTCGATATCGATGCAGTTTTGAAGTGGCTGATGGCTTGTAGCACGCCGACATCGGAGCAAATGGGGAAATCCAATGCGCAATCTTGAGCTCGGAGTTATCGGTAACTGTGCATTCTGTGCATTGGTGGATGAACGCGCCGAAATGGTGTGGACCTGTTTGCCCCGTTTCGATGGGGATCCGGTGTTCTGCTCGCTGCTGCAATCAGAGGGCGATAGTGATAAGGGATATTTCGGAATAGAATTGGCCGACTTTGCATCATCGGAGCAACGCTATGAACGCAATACCGCGATCCTCGTGACTACGTTGCATGATAAAAACGGCGCGGTACTTGAAATCACCGATTTTGCACCACGCTTCAAATACCTTGGCCGCATGTTCCGGCCCACAACCCTGATACGCCGTATCCGGTCGTTGCGTGGTCTGCCACGCATCACCCTGCGCCTGCGTCCCAGCGGCGACTATGGTGCTCGCACCCCAGACACCACATCGGGAAGCAACCATATACGTTACTTGCTCCCAGAGCAGGTATTGCGCTTGACCACCAATGCCTCCACCACCGCATTGCTTGATGAAACCCCGTTTCTGTTGGAACACGAGATCGTGTTGATATTGGGTCCGGATGAAAGCCTGGCGCGCCCAGTCGAGGAAGTGGCGCGTGAATTCCATGCCGAAACCAGCAGTTATTGGCGTGAATGGGTGCGTTATCTGTCGCTGCCATTGGAATGGCAGGAAGCGGTTATCCGTTCCGCTATCACCCTCAAGCTCAGCACTTTTGAGGATACTGGCGCGGTCATCGCCGCCGCTACCACCTCGATTCCCGAGAGCGCCAGTTCACAGCGCAACTGGGATTACCGTTTTTGCTGGCTGCGTGATAGTTATTTTGTAGTGAATGCTCTCAACCGCCTGGGAGCGACACGCACCATGGAAGATTACATCCACTACGTCATCAATATCGGTTCCGTATCGGCGGACAATCATTTATGTCCGGTGTATCGCATTAACGGGCGGCTTGACCTGGATGAACGCACCATCACCAGCTTGTCGGGTTATCGCGGCATTGGTCCGGTGCGTGTCGGCAACGATGCCTATCGCCAGAAGCAGCATGATGTGTATGGAGCGGTGATACTGGCGGCTGCCCAAGCGTTCTTCGACGAACGTCTTGACCGACCCGGCGACATGGGCCTGTACGCCCGGCTGGAGATCCTCGGCGAGATAGCCACCAAGCTGTTTGACCAGCCGGATGCCGGGCTGTGGGAACTGCGCGGCAGCAACCACATACACACCTTCTCCAGCGTCATGTGCTGGGTGGCTTGCGATCGCCTGGCGCGTATCGGCCTGCGGCTCGGACTCACACAGCGGGCTGCTCACTGGACGCAGCAAGCTGAACGGCTGCGCAACGCCATATTGTCCAGGGCCTGGAATGAAAAGCGTAACAGTTTCACTGCCACTTTCGATGGTGATTCACTGGATGCGAGTCTGTTGCTGATCGCAGAACTTGGCATTGTACCCGCTGATGATCCACGCTTCGCGGCCACGGTGCAGGCCGTAGAAAAGGAACTGAAGCGCAGGGATTACATATTCCGCTATGTTCAGTCGGATGATTTCGGCGAGCCCCAAAATGCCTTCACCTTGTGCACCTTCTGGTATATCAATGCACTGGTGCTGCTGGGTCGGCGCCAGGAAGCGCGCACCATCTTCGAACACATGCTGGCGCGCCGCACGCGCCTGGGTTTGCTGTCCGAACACATTGATCCGGCCAGCGGCGAATTATGGGGCAACTTTCCGCAGACCTACAGCATGGTGGGCATCATCCATTCCGCCATGCTGCTCAGCAAACCATGGGAGCAAGCGTTTTGAACCGGCTGGTAAACGTTTCTAATCGCGTGGCGTTGCCCGGGAAGCGTGGCAGCGCACAAGGCGGTTTGGCAACTGGACTGTTGGCCTCCATGCGCCAGGAAGGTGGAGTATGGTTTGGCTGGAACGGGCGAGTTGAGGACAAGACCGGCAGTAAACCGGAGATACTCAATGATGACAACATCATTTATGCAACCACGCCGCTGACACGGCGCGAGTTTGAGAACTATTATGTTGGCTTTTCCAACAGCATGTTATGGCCACTGTGCCATACTCGCCTCAACCTGCTGCGCTACAGCAAAACGCAATACGAAACTTATCTGGGAGTCAATGAACGTTTCGTAAAGTTGTTACTGCCATTACTCAAGCGCGATGATTTGATTTGGGTACACGATTATCATTTCATACCATTCGGAGCGTTGCTGCGTGCAGCGGGTGTTAAGCAGAGCATCGGTTTCTTCCTGCATATCCCATTCCCATCGCCTGATGTCCTGCGCGCGTTTCCGAGTCATGTTGAACTGATGCAGAGCTTGCTGAGTTATGAGTTACTCGGTTTTCAGACTGAGATGGATGTCAAGGCGTTCCTGAACGCGGTCGAGATCTTTTGCCCGAAAGCTGTTTTCCATGGTGATCACATTCGAATACATGGTCGCAGCATCCAGGTGCGAGCTTTCCCTATCGGTATTGATGTGGATGCTGTGGTACGCATGGCCAAGGAGGGCCGCCAGGGCACACACGGTCGCCGGCTAAAGAACAGTATTACCGGACGCAAGCTCATCATTGGTGTGGACCGCCTTGATTACAGCAAGGGGCTACCGGAACGATTCCGAGCCTATGCGCGGCTGTTGGAGCAGTGGCCGGAATATCGACGCCATATCTTATTGCTACAAATCGCACCGTTGTCGCGAACCGAGGTTCCTGAATATGACGATATTCGCCGTGAGCTCAACGCGATTGCCGGTGACATACACGCACGTTTTGCTGAATATGACTGGTCGCCGCTGCGTTACATGACCAGCGGCTTTCAGCGTGGCACCATCATGGGGTTTTTGTCGCTCGCGCGCGTAGGTCTGGTCACGCCGCTGCGGGACGGCATGAATTTGGTAGCGAAGGAATATATCGCGGCGCAACCCGGGGAGGACCCGGGTGTGTTGGTGCTCTCATCTCTGGCGGGGGCTGCGGAGGAACTTAAGGAGGCGATCATCGTCAATCCGTACGATATGGATGGAGTGGCCGCCGGTTTGGCACAAGCGCTGGCCATGCCATTGGAAGAACGCCAGGCACGCTGGTCAAGAATGCTGGCGATACTGCGTTCCGGTGATATTTATCATTGGATAGCGGAATTCCTGGAAGCCCTGCGTTCGGTACGAAGCTCATGAATCTGCTGGTCGGCGACATCGGTGGTACACACACACGTCTCGCGGTATATGCGCGTAGTGGATTTGCGGGAGTCGCAGTACTGCAGAATGACAGCAGCCCGGATTTCTACACGCTCCTTACCGGATACTGCGCCAGACTTCCGGCCACACTGCGGCCACAACGCGCGCGCTTCGCAGTGGCCGCGCCCGTCACCACCCAGAGTGTGCGTTTGACTAACCGCGATTGGCATCTGGACAGTGAGCAGCTGCGGGAAATACTCGGTTTGCAAAGTGTGCAGTTGATCAATGACTTTGCGGCACTGGTACTCGGCATCCACCAATTGGAGCCGGGGGGCTTCCGACAGATCGGTGGTGGATACGCCGATCCCCGGGCCGCATTGGTTGCAATCGGTCCGGGAACCGGATTTGGCATGGCGGGGCTCGTCCCCTGCGAGGATCATTGGGCGGTGGTCAGCAGTGAGGGCGGACATGCCACGCTTGCCACCCTGAATGGCCGCGAACTGGAGATCCTTGGACGCATGCGTCACAAGGATGATCCGGTTTCCGTCGAAGAGGTGCTTTCGGGTCCCGGCCTGCTGAATCTCTACAAAGCGATCGCGGCCCTCGACGGGATAACCGTGGAAGCACAGACACAGGAGGCCGTGACCCAGCTTGCCAGGAACGGCAATCAGCTTGCGCTTGAAACTCTCGATATGTTTTTCAGGTTTCTGGGAAGAACCGCCGGCGATGCGGCGCTCGCCTTCAACGCGCGTGGAGGGGCGTATTTAGCCGGCGGTATCCTGCCGGAATTGCGTCCCGAGCTTGAGCGTTCCCGGTTTCGCGATGCATTTGAAAACAAGGGAAAATATACGGACTATGTGGTTGCCATCCCGACCTTTCTGATAACGGATCCGCTGGTGGCGTTACGGGGACTGGCCAGTATGCCGTGACATGTGCTGGACTCAATAGGTAAAGTCACGCAGAGGATTCAACTTCATTATTTGGTCAAGTAATCGATGCCATGCGCCAGGTATTAGGCCGCGCCGGCAATTTTCGCAGTACAGGGACATGGTGAGCTATCAGCAGGAAATTCGCGATTGGCAAAGCCGGCGGCTCAGCAGGCTGACCGCTGAAGACGGTTGGACCACGCTCGTGGGACTGTTGTGGCTGGACGCGGGCGACAATAGTTTCGGGCGCGTGGCTTCCAACAAGATCACGCTGGATCACCCGGCCCTGCCGGAGCAGGTGGGCACCTTCAGGGTCGTGGGCACTCAGGTCGATTTCACGGCCACGCCCACGGCGGAAATACTGCACGATGGCCGACCGGTAACCACGATTAGTCCACTGATTAAGGATGCCGCTGGCAAACCCACGGTCCTCAAAATCGGCACCCTAAGTTTTTATCTGTTGGAACGCAGCGGCCGGCTCGCAATCCGCGTCAGGGACAGTGCTGCCGATACGCGTACACATTTCCAGGGATTGATGTATTTTCCTGTCGATGAAAAATGGCGGCTTTCGGCGCGCTTCGAGCCTTTTCAACCGGTTAAAAATGTCTCAATCGTCAATGTGCTGGGCATGCAAGAAGACATGCTTTCGCCCGGCGTGCTGGTGTTTGAAGTCGATGGTAGACAGTGCCGTCTGGAAGCGGTACTGGAATCAGGAGAAACCGATTATTTCGTGATGTTCACCGACCTGACCAATGGCAAGCAGACCTACGCGGCTGGTCGCTGTCTATACGTGTCGCCACCTGTGGGTGGTGTTACGGTAATTGACTTCAACAAAGCCTACAATCCGCCCTGCTGCTTCACTGCCTTTGCTACCTGTGCGCTGCCGCCACTCATGAATCGATTGCCCATCGCTGTAAACGCGGGTGAACTTAAATACGCCGGCAGCGATCATTAAATGCCGGTACTTTTAGAGTTGCAGACTGGCGCTGAGTTCGATGAAACGCGCCGGTAGGATGTAGGATTGGCTGTTGCCCACCTCGCTGTTTGAAACCGGGGGCCGCTGGTTATTGAGATTGCGACCGTTGAGCCTCAGGGTCCACTTGTTGAACCGATAACCGATGCCCGCATCGAAGGTGGTATACGCCGGGGTCATTACTGTATTCTCCGGGTCGAAGTAACGGCTGCCGACATAGCGGACCACCACGGAACCGATCCAACCCTGTTCCGGCATGTAAAAAATGCCAGTAGAAAACAGATCCAGGGGCGACATCTCCAGGCGGTTGCCGGCATCCTGTACCAATCCGTTCGGAGTGATGTTGATGAAGTTGCGATAGATGGCATCGTGGTAACTGTAAGCCACCTGCCAGCGCCACTCGCCTGTTAAGCGCCAATCCGCAGACAATTCGATACCCTTGAAGCGGTTCTGACCCCCGTTGGCGGTACCGGGAAGCCCATTCACGTCCGTGGAAATTACCGTGTTGTTCATATTGGTCAGGAACGCGCTGGCTTCCCAGTCGAAGCGGCTCTGCAGCAAGGTGCCCTTGAATCCCATCTCGTAGGCTTGAGCGGTCTCGGGCTGCAGGATATTGGGCGTATATTCCGGCCCAAAATCGTTGGCTGCGGGTTTAAAGGTATTGCGGTAATTCCCATAAATCACAAAGTCGTCCGTACCATCCTGCCAGACGCGATAGCTCAGGCCCGTCATTCCGGAAATGCGCGTATCGCTGCGGTTATCGCCGCCAGACTGCGGCATCAAGGTGGGATCAGTGGGGAGCAGGGTGGCACTTAGGGATTCCACGTCGTGATTGAATTGCAGACCAAAGTTGAAGTCCCATCGCGGCGCAAAAGTCCAATCCGTCTGCAAGTACAGGCCGAAGAAGCGGCGTGTGTCTTGCATGCCGGTGTATTCGTCCACCGGCACTGAGGTGCTGGCTGGCGGATTGCTCCCATCCGGTGCGATGAAATACTGGAAGTTGGCACTCTGTGCCTGGCCCGAACCGTAGAGATAGCTGAAGCCGGTGACTACATCGAGGTTACCCACCGGTGAAAACGTCAGATGGCTGTCGAAATAGATATCCGTGTGATTCTGGCTTTGGTTGAAACCGTCCGCATTCGGGGTGCCGTAGTTAGTCAATTGGTCGGAACGCACGAAACCGCGGATATTGCGATTTTGGGTAAAGGTATTGGCGAGGGTTGTGCTCCACTCGCCCCAATTTAGATCGGTGACATAAGCGGCCACCAAACTGACGCGATCCTCATTCATCTTGGCGTCGCTGGGGTTGTTATTCGCATCCGTAGGCACCAGCGTCGAAATCGCAGTGGCTCCATCCGGCAAGGGGCGCGGACTGGCGGGTTTCTGATTTAGCAGCAAGCCATCGAGATCCAGGCGAAATTCACCGTTGTTTGTGTCCACGGCGCTGCGATACAAAATATGGGAGCGCGAATATCCAGTACGTGGATCGCTAAAATTTTGCTGCGTCACATCAGCCGCAATGGACTGGCGAAGCGGTCCATCACTTGTGATCGGCGTGGCCATGCTCGCGCTGCTGCTTCCGTAGGAACCGTAGGATGCCGAAGCGCTGCTACCCGACGCACCTGCCTTGCGGTGGATGATGTTGATGACACCCACGAAGGAGGTGGCACCGTATTTTACCGGCGCCGAACCGCGTATCACTTCGATGCGATCCACGTCGTTGAGATCGATACTCGCCAGATCCGGATTGAAGGTGCCGCCTACGGGGACACCGTCCACCAATAGCAAGAAAGCATCGAACTCACGCAAACCCTGAAATTCCGGTATAGCACTCGCCGGACCACCGTCACCTCCAGGCGCGATATCCACACCTGCAGCCAGCACCAACGCGCTGCGCAAATCGGTGGCGCCCAGTGCCACCAGCTGCGAATGCGTGATCACATCAATGCTCTGGGGGATGTTGCCCAAATGTTCGGGAAGCGGCGTAGCGGTGACCTCCACCGACCCCAGGGGTATCGCGTCAGCCTGGTTGTGGGTATCAGCCCATGCGCTCTCGCAGATGCATAAGATAACGGTCAGGAGCAGGCTGTAGGCCGCGGTTTTCATGCTTTGAATGCCCTTGGAGAGAGTAAGTTCGCCGGAGTTCTTTATTATTTGGAATCAGCGGACAAGCCTGCAACTCGTATAACTACGATTATATATACTTACCGAAGCTCCGGTATGCATTGGATATATCCTGAATTATAAACAACACTCTGATTGTTAACACCCGCTATCCTGGCGTTGTAAACAAGATCGTTCTCACGTTTTTTAGATTAGGAGTTTGCATGACAGCGATCGTGCCTATAACCGGCTGGCATGCCGCACTGGCCGGCATGTTGCTGGGCCTGAGTCTGGCGGCACCGCCCGGCCCGGTTATGACCATCATGGCCAATGCTTCTATGCGCGGGCGCGTCAAGGATTCGGTGCTGATGGCATTGGGCAGCATCGTCGGCGATCTCACTTGGCTCATGTTTGCCATCCTGGGCGCAGTGACCTTTCTGAAAAGTTTTCCGCGGATCGTGGGTTTGATGGGCCTGGTGGGTGCGGCTTTGCTTTTATGGATGGCCTGGAGCACCTGGCGAAGTGTGCACGCCGGACTGCATGCCAGTAGTACACCTGCCTCGATGAAACTCGGCTACTTCACGGTGCTTACCAGTCCGGTGTCATTTGCCTGGTGGCTCGCCAACGGCACGCTGCTTTACACTTCCTGGGGCTGGTCGGGGATTGCCGGCATGTTCACCGCACTCATCGTGTACAGCGTCGCCTTCGCATATGTGTTCTATTGGCTGGGGATGAAAGCGGCTTCCGTTATCCTGTGGGTGGCGTATGTGAGCGTGGTGGTGCTAGTGGGATTTGGTGGATATGTGGCATGGACCAGCCTGCGACTTTTGCATGCTTGATGACAGTGTATTTACGGCATGCATAACAAAAAATTGGTTTTGACCTCAATATTGAAATGCCCACACTGTGGTCATGCGAGCAAGAAACGCATGCCCACCGATGCCTGTCTGTTTTTATATGTATGTCCCCACTGCCATGCGTTGCTCAAACCCAAACCCGGGGACTGTTGTGTGTTCTGTTCATACGGTTCGGTGCCGTGTCCGCCAAAACAGCAGGCCGGCAGTGGGGATCGCTGCTGCTGAGCCGCGTATTAAAAGCGAAACACCAGGAAATACATCAGCAATGTATTTACTGCGAGAAGGATCAAGCCGGTGGGAATCTGTATTTTTACCACGCCGTTCTTGTCCGGCAATTCCAGAAGTGCCGCCGGCACGATATTGAAATTGGCGGCCATGGGTGTCATAAGCGTGCCGCAGTAACCGGAGAGCATGCCGATGGCCCCCATGATGGCGGGATCGCCGCCCAACTTGTGCACGATGAGCGGCAGGCCGATGCCCGCCACCATCACCGGGAAGGCGGCGAACGCATTACCCATGATCATGGTGAACAAGGCCATGCCGACGGTGAACGCCACGACTACCAGGAAGGTAGCGTCTGCCGGTATGAAGCGTGTCACGCCCTCCGAGACCACCTGACCCACGCCGGCAGCGGCAAACAGTGCGCCTAGTGCTGCCAGCAATTGAGGCAGCACTGCCACCGTGCCCACCGCCGTCAGCAGGCGTCGGCCTTCATGCAGGGATGTAACGAAACGTTCACGGAATAACCATAGTGCGACCACCAGTGCGACGATTACCGACAGACCCAGCGATACCATGGTGGCGTCGTCCGCGCTGGCCAACGGTGCACCGGCGATGGTGATTATCGGCAGCAGCTTGGTGCCGAGGAAGGTTACCAAGGGAATGCATAAAGCCGGGATGAAAAGACGGTCTCGCAGCCGCGCGGCACTCTGGCGGCGTTCCGTTTCCGAATTTGTTTTCACTTGGCTCGTGCCCAGATCCTTCCAGCCAGTCACCAGCACCATGATGATCACCAGGCAACCGGTCACGAACGATGGCAGCAGCGATCCGAACAGAAAGGTGACGCCATAGATGCCCCAGAAGATAGTTTTGCGGAAGCGTTTCGGATTGGCGCTGTCGAGAAATTCAAGCACCGCCACCGTTGAGAACAGCAGGCCGGCGAGTATATAGATGAACTCCAGCCGGATCATGCTTCGTCTTCCTTGAATTGTTTGTTCAGGCGGCGATCCAACAGCAGCAGACGAACCCCGTGGATGATGAATACCGCGATGGCGGTGGGTATGGCCCACAGCGCGATGTGCAGTGGCGTCAGATGGATTCCGTTCTCGTCCAGGAAACCCTTGATGAGCAGCACTGGGCCCAGGGCGAGAAAGATGTCCTCGCCGAAGAACACCCCCACATTATCAACAGCGGCCGCATGCGCCAAGATCTTATATCGGACCTTGTCCGGCAACTCGCCGTAGCGTGCTTCCGCCGCCGCTTCCGCCATGGGCGCGATCAGGGGACGCACCATCTGCGCCTGGCCGCCGAGCGAAGTGAGTCCGATGCTGGCGGTGAGCTGGCGGATGGCAAGATACAGCAGTAGCACGCGACCGGTAGTGGCGGACTTGATGCGCCCAATGAGTTCCTGGGCGCGTTCTTTGAGGCCGTTGCGCTCCAGCAAGCCGATGACCGGCAGCGTCAACCACACCAAGCCCACGTACCGGTTCTCGGTGAAGGCGCGACCGAATTCGCTGATGATCGCGACCGGACTCAGGCCGCCAGCGACCCCGGTGGCGATGCCGGCTACCGTCACCACTAGCAGCGGGTTCACCCGCAAGGCGAAGCCTACGATAACCACGAGCACGCCAATTAGCGTGAGTATGTGCATGCTGTCTTGCTCCCGGTTTTGGTGGAGAATGACCGCATTCTATCGGTGCGGGAATGCAAATGCCTCATCGAGCAAGCCTGCGCCCCGGCGGCCATGGTTTCGAAGTGCGGGATAACGAGACCGTGCTGGCGGCGGCCCTGCGTCAGGGCGTGCATCTGCCGGATGGCTGCCGCAACGGCAGCTGCGGCGTATGCCGCGCGCATCTGGCAACGGGCCGGGTCCGTTATCCACACGGCCCGCCATTGGGACTGACTGCACTCGAGTGCGATGCGGGCTACATACTCCTGTGTCGTGCGGTAGCGGAAACGGATATGGTGTTGGATGCACAAGAGGTGGCCGCGGCCGCCGAGCTTGCCATCAAAACCCTGCCGTGTCGTGTGGCGCGCATGCAGACGCTGACACGCGATGTGATGGCGTTGTTCTTGCAGTTGCCGCCGGTGGAGATATTGAAGTTCTTGCCGGGGCAATACATCGATGTGCTACTGCCGGGCGGACCGCGCCGCAGTTTTTCGTTGGCAAACCCGCCCCATGACGATGCTCATCTGGAGATCCATGTGGGTCTGGTACCAGGGGGGCGATTTTCCGAAGACGTGTTCAGTCACATGCGGTCAGGCGCACTGCTGGAAATCCAGGGACCACTAGGTGGTTTTTATCTGCAGGAAGATTCCGTCAGGCCCATCTTGATGATCGCTGGAGGTACTGGCTTTGCACCCTGCAAGTCCATGCTGAGCTATCTTTTTGAAAATCATAACAAACGCCAGGTCACGCTGTACTGGGGCGCGCGCAGCAAGACAGATTTGTATGCCCTGTCGCTGGTGGAACGATGGGCGAGTGGACAGTCAGATTTCCACTTCGTGCCGGTACTCTCCGAACCGCAGCCTGAAGACCACTGGACTGGGCGCCGCGGGCGAGTGCAGGAGGCGGTACTCGGGGACTACAGTGAATTTTCGCGCCACGATATTTATCTGTCTGGGTCGCCGGCCATGGTGCGTGGTGCGCACCAGCCCCTGCTGCTCAAAGGCGCCGATCCCGAGCACATCTTTTCCGACGCCTTCGAGTACGCACCGGAGGTACGCGCCGCTTTGGAAAAGAACGCTGCGCCCTGAAGCAGTCGCAGCCTTCGGGTATCATGAACATCCCTGAACGCGCGCCTGATTGTAAATCCAGATAACAACATCCATGGTCCGCGACCAGATTGGTCCAGACGATGCGGAGAACCTAGTGAAATCCCTGAATCCTCTCGATCTTTACGATATTCACAGTCTGTTGTCCGAAGAAGAGCAGATGGTGCAGGCGAGCACCGCGCGCTTCGTGGACGAAAAAGTATTGCCCATCATCGGCGAATGTTTCGATAAAGCACGCTTCCCGAAAGAACTGGTTCCGGAGATCGCTTCACTGGGGCTATTGGGCAGCTCCATCCAGGGCTATGACTGCGCCGGGTTGAACGGCGTTGCCTACGGACTCATCTGCCAGGAGCTGGAGCGCGGCGATTCCGGTCTGCGCAGCTTCGTATCGGTGCAGTCGAGCCTGGTGATGTATCCGATTTTCACCTACGGCACCGAGGAGCAGAAACAGCGCTGGTTGTCGACCATGGCCAAGGGCGAAACCATCGGCTGCTTCGGCCTCACCGAACCCCATGGCGGTTCCGATCCCGGCAACATGAAAACCAACGCGAAAAAGAAAGGCGGCGACTGGGTGCTGAACGGCGCCAAGATGTGGATTACCAATGGCAGCATCGCGGACGTGGCGGTGGTGTGGGCGCAGACCGAGGACGGCATCCGTGGTTTTCTCGTCGAGAAAGGCATGCAGGGTTTCGACGCGCCGGAAGTGCACCACAAGATGTCACTGCGCGCCTCGGTGACTTCAGCCCTGTACTTCGACAACGTACATCTTCCGGAAGCTAACGTACTGCCCAAGGTCAAGGGACTGAAAGGCCCACTGTCCTGCCTGACGCAGGCACGCTACGGCATCAGCTGGGGTGTCATCGGCGCCGCGCAAGCGTGCCTGAAAGAAGTTCTGGAATATACCAAGACCCGCGAACTCTTCAATCGGCCCTTGAACCACAACCAGGCGGTGCAACTGCGTCTCGCGGAGATGGCGCGCCAGATTACCCTGGGAAAGCTGCTGTCACTACAGCTGGGCCGCCTTAAGGACCAGGGTAAGATGCAGCCCACGCAGGTATCGCTCGCCAAATGGAACAACGTGCGCATGGCGCTTGACATCGCGCGTGATGCCCGCGATCTGCTGGGCGGTGCCGGCATCACCACCGAATTCTGCCCCATCCGCCATGCACTCAATCTGGAATCGGTCATCACTTACGAGGGCACCGAGACGGTGCACCAGCTGGTGATCGGCAAGGAACTCACCGACTTCAACGCCTTCTGAATGCGCTTCCCATGGCCAAGCTCACCGATTTCAAGGTGCTCAGCTTCGATTGCTACGGCACGTTGATTGATTGGGAGACCGGTATCTGCGCGGCGCTGGCAGCGTGGCGCAAGCGCGAAGAATTGCAGGTCAGCGATCAGGAACTCATAGAGTCCTTCGGACGAAACGAACGAGTTCAGGAGCAGGAGACGCCGGAGTTGCTCTATCCAGAGATCCTATCGCGAGTTTTGAAACGCATGGCTGCCGGTTGGAGCGTGCGGACCAGCGACGCAGATGCGATGGCGTTCGGCCTTTCGATACGGCACTGGCCGGCCTTTGTGGATTCCGCTCCGGCCCTGAAATACCTGAAGCAGCATTATCAATTAGTAATCCTATCCAATGTGGATTGCGAATCCTTCAGCCATTCCAATACCAAGCTTGGTGTGGAATTCGATCACATATTTACCGCCCAGGACATTGGCAGCTACAAGCCTGACCCCCGCAATTTCAGTTTCATGCTGGAGAGGCTTTCTGCTGCGGGCATTGAAAAGACCCAGATTTTGCACACAGCAGAGAGCCTGTACCACGATCACATCCCTGCAAAAAAACTTGGCCTAGTAACCAATTGGATCAACCGTCGGCATGCCCTGAAGGGCTTTGGTGCCACCCGACCGCCTACCGAAGAGGTCAAGCCGGATTTCCGTTTCGACAGCGTGGCGGAATTTGCCGATGCGCACCGCGTCGCGCTGCAAATGCCAGCGACATAGCCCATGTGCAGATCTTCCAGGATGGAACAACTAACTCGCATACCCATATGCCGATTTGCCTATCGAAGGGGACGTATGAATCGACAAATTTTTTTATCTGAAAGGATATTCAAATCCAGCGTCTCACGCGTTTTTTGTACTGCCGGTACTCATCACCGAATTTCGCTTCCAGATAACGTTCTTCTTCGCGGATCACAATACGATCCATGATCACCATGACGACCGGCACCGATAGCAACGGCCACAGCATGTTTGATAGCAGGCTGATCCCCACACATACCATCGCCACGCCCAGGTACATGGGATTACGTGAAAGGGTGTAGGGACCCTGCAATGCCAGAGCGATCGTTGCACGTGTGGGATTGGGGCTGGTACCAGCCTGGCGAAATGTGAGTAGCGCCCAGCCCGCGAGCAAAGAACCTAAAAGAATCCAGATTATGCCCAGCGCATAAATGATCAGGAGGCGTTCTGGTTTACTCAGCTTGATCGGGTACAGCCAGTGAATACCCCAACCCACTGCCAGACCGATGAGATAATAAAATGGCGGCGGGAAACGGATACTGGTGGAGTCTTGTTGGGTACTATCCTCGTGCATGGACGTTCTCCTTAATTAACGCGGCGGCTGCCGTGATTTAACCCAGGAATACATGGGCGGCGACGGCGCAGATCAACAACTTTACCAGCCATCCGAGCGCATTGGAGAGCGTGTTCAGAGGATGGATCTTGATGAACAGAGCATTGGTGATCAGCAAGGGCAGCGGCGCCAGCAACCAGATACCGAACGCCAGACCGAGGACCGGCGTCCAACCCAATATGTCGAGGCGTGCTGCCAGGTAGATGAATACCGCGCAGGTCACTACGCCCAACAGTGTGGACCAAGCAATAGCCAAGCCCTCGCTTTTACCACCGGACATGCGCCAGATTTCTGGATACGCACGGTATTTCTCATGAAATAGTAGGCCACCGAAAAACCAGTCGCTCAGTGACCCCAGAATAGCGGCGGTGATTACCGCGGCGAGAAACCATCCGGTACTCATAGACAGGTCTCCATCACAAGGTTAAATTGATTTTTCGATGATCGTATTTTGCAACACAGCTAGTCTGTTCAACTCTATACTTGCATGCCCATTGCCGACAGCCACTTCAATACAGTACCCGAAAGCGCAGGGTGTGTGGTATGCGGCGGATTTCATCCAATAGCGCTTCCGAGTAGTCGCGGTTGATATCGGTGATTACGTAACCGATGTGCTCCTGGGTTTTGAGATATTGGCCGAGGATATTGGCACCATGGGTGGCCAATGCCTGGTTGATATGCGCCAGGATGCCGGGAACGTTCTCATGCACATGGATTAGCCGATGCGCATCCGCCTGGGGAGGCAGGCGCAGCGCCGGGAAATTTACGCTGTTTTCGGTGCTGCCGGTATTGATGAAGTCGATGAGGCGACTGCTAACGAAACGGCCGATGTCCTGTTGGGCTTCGAGGGTACTGCCGCCGATATGCGGCGTGAGCAGCGTATTCGGCAAGCTGCGCAAGGTATGCTCGAAAGGTTCGCCGTTGGCACGCGGCTCTTGCGGAAATACATCCACTGCCGCGCCCCTTAGTCTCCCGGATTCCAGTTGCTGGTGTAACGCTTCCAGGTCCACCACGTGGCCGCGGCTCAGGTTCAGGAATACAGAGCCTGGTTGCATGCGGGCGAATTCCCGCGCGCCGATTAGACCGGTGTTTTCCCTGCGGCCGTCTACGTGCACCGTGACCGCATCGGAGGTTTGCAGCAGTTCAGCCAAAGTGGCGCATTTGCGTGCCCTGCCGAGCGCGAGCTTTTCCGCTACGTCGTAAAAGCACACCTCCATACCCAGGGATTCCGCCAGCACCGATAACTGCATGCCGATGTTGCCGTAGCCGACGATGCCGAGCTGCTTGCCGCGCACCTCACTCGCAGCCTTGACTGATTTGTCCCATACACCCCGGTCCATGAGCCGCAGCTTCTCGGGTATGCCGCGCATCAGCAGAATGATCTCCGCCAGCGCCAGTTCCACCACCGAGCGCGTGTTGCTGAAGGGTGCATTGAACACCGCCACGCCCTTATGCTCACAGCTAGTCAAATCTATCTGGTTGGTGCCGATGCAGAATGCGCCCACCGCCAGCAGGCGTTTAGCCGATGCCAGCGTCTTCTCTGTAAGTTGAGTCTTGGAGCGGATACCGAGGATGGCGATATCCACGAGCCGTTTAGCCAGCTGCGTTTCGTCGAGACTTCCGGCAACGCTCTCGACCATATAACCTTCCTGCTCGAAGGATGCGATGGCATCTGCATGTACATTTTCCAGCAGCAGCACTTTGAGGCGGCTCTTGGGATAGGATAGTGCGCCGCGAAAACCGCAGTCGTACAACACTTCATCGAAGCTGGGCGCAATATTTTTAGCCGCTTTGATCACTTCTTTGCGCTGCACATTCTCGGTGAATGCGTAGAAACGTTGGGCAGCGCCGGTACGGAAAATTTCAAAATCACTCCAGCCATCGCCGACCACGGCGATCTCGCCGGGTAATTTGAGCGCCGCCACGACTTTGGCTTTTCCGTCATCCGCCGATAAAGGATTGTTCCAATCCAGACCGTTTACATACCCCGCGCTGTCAAAAGTCAGGGTGTTGGCGTGCACGTGCTCGGCTCTGAGCCCGAGCGTCTCAACCACTGGTGTCACCACCTGGCGGAAGGCGCTGGTCACTACGTGGATACGTTCGGCGTTGGCGGCTAGGAACGCTCGGTTACTGGCAAACGAGGGCGTGATCTCGGCCTGCAGGCTCTGTGTGAGCTTCGGCAAAAGGTCTCGATGCAGATGTAGCAGTTTAAGGCGTTCCGTCAGCGCGCTGCGAAAATCCATGCGGCCGGCCATAGCCTGGTCGGTTATGTTTTTTATGCGTGCACGCAAGCCGGCATCGCCGACCACCAGTTCTGCGGCGAGTTCCAAGGTTTCCACTCGCACCAGCGTACTGTCGAAATCTAGAATGAAGTAAATATCTGCGGGCATGAATCTTCCTCATCTGTCTCCGCAGTCACATGGTACACTGGCTGCGACCTATAGCACTACGTTGGAATACGCGGGTTTCTTCATGAAGACCGCATCATGTCTGATTGATCTTGAATGTTCCGCTTGCAATCTTCGGCATGCGGCCGATCGGCTGCAGAAGCTTTGCACTGCTTGCGGCATGCCGTTACTCGCACGCTATGATCTGGTGAAAGCTGCAACGATACTCACGCGCGCCAGCTTGAAAACCCGGCGCGCGGATCTGTGGCGTTACGCAGAGATGCTGCCGCTGCAGGATGATCGATTCCGATTGGCGCTGGGCGAAGGCTGGACGCCATTGTTGAAAGCCCGATTCAGCACGCGCATCGGCTGCCCGGCCACCTATATCAAAGACGAATCCTTGAATCCCACAGGCAGTTTCAAGGCGCGCGGCCTGGTGCTCGCGGTAAGCCGCGCCTGGGAGTTGGGTGCGCAGAGCATCGCGATTCCTAGCGCCGGCAATGCAGGCAGCGCGCTGGCCGCTTACTGTGCGGCCGCCGGACTCCAGGCGCATGTGTTCATCCCAAGGGATGCGCCGCCGGCGTTTGCAGCTGAAGCGCGTGCCTATGGCGCGCGTGTGGAGCTGGTTGACGGTCTGATTACCGACTGCGCCCGCAAGGTGCGTGAGGGGGTCGAACGTTACGGCTGGTTCGATGTGAGCACGCTCAAGGAACCGTACCGCATCGAGGGCAAGAAGACCATGGGCTACGAACTGGCGGAGCAGTTCGATTGGCGATTGCCGGATGTGATCATCTACCCGACGGGCGGTGGTACTGGCCTTATAGGCATGTGGAAGGCATTCGCCGAGTTGGAACAGTTGGGTTTGGTCGGTTCCGAACGTCCGCGCATGGTGAGTGTGCAGGCAGAAAACTGCGCGCCAATCGTCAAGGCTTTCCACGCTGGTGCGCAGCGGGCGGAACCCTGGGTGGATGCCAAGACCATCGCCGATGGTCTGCGGGTGCCATCCGCCATCGGCGATTTTCTGATGCTGCAAGTCCTGCGTGAGAGTCACGGCGCCGGCGTCGCGGTGAGTGACGGGCAGATGATCGAATACGCGCGTGTCATGGCTGCAGGCAGCGGCATATTTCCCGGCCCGGAGGGCGCCGCCACCCTCGCAGCCCAGGTCAAGTTACTGGATTCAGGCTGGCTCAAGGCTGATGAGACCGTTGTGCTATTCAATACCGGTACGCCGCTAAAACAGATCCATCTGTGGAGATAGCCTACGGACTGTCCAATGCCGGGTTTTTATAAATCATTTATAAATTATTGTTGATACACGATGCTTATCGAAAGCTTGGGCTATAAAGAAGATAGCCTGGGCTAGTGGTATGGAAATGTTGAAAGCAACCGCGGATCCAAACTCATCAAGGTCACCTCAACACAGTTGGCGGAGTTATGATGTTCTTGTCCTCTTGGTTACGCAGGTAGAATACTGGTAAGTAAGCATATGGATATCACACCGGATTTACCGCACACGCGCTACGTTTTTGGTGAGTTTGAGTTCGAACCGCGCAGCAGTGAACTGCGAGACGGTCAGAAGACGGTATTGTTGCGCCCCCAGGTGGCAAAACTGCTAACCTTGCTGCTGAGCCACACTGACAGCATCGTTTCCAGGGAGGAAATCCGGAATTGCCTGTGGGGCAGCCACACAGTGGTGGAGTTCGAGGAGGGGATCAGCGCCTGCATGCGCCAATTGCGCATCGCACTCAATGACGGCACCACCGGCACACGTTATATTCAGACCATATCGCGGCGCGGCTACAAGTTTGTTTTCCCGGTTACAGTGACGGAGGGCGATAGCCCCGTCACCCGACATGCAGCCACCACTCAGTCGACCCAGCCACAGAGAGTGGAACCCGGGGTGACTGAGCGTAAAAGACCCTGGATATTAGTGTCGGTATTGGTTGTTTTATTGGCGACGGCTGTAGGTCTTGGCTTTGTCGCACACTTCAAATACCGTGTTCAATTCTTCACGCAGGCACTTCTCCCAGCTCAAACTCCGGTCATTGCGGTGCTGCCTTTCGCCAACCTCAGCGCGAATTCCGCCAATACCATCCTAGGTGCGTCCATCGCCAGTGAATTGATCGATCTGCTTGGGCCGATCTCACCGGACCGTTTAGGTGTTATTGCGGATACCTCAAGCATGCATTTTTCGGGCAGCGCCAAGACCATAAAAACCATAGGTCAGGACCTCGGCGCCACGTATGTATTGGAAGGCAGTATCACCCAAAATCCGCAATTTATTCATATCGCAGCGCGCCTAATACGCACGGATGATCAGAGTTATGTCTGGGGTGATGATTATGATCTCGGTATCAAGTATCAAAATAGTGTCTATCAACAAACGATCGTGCAGATCGCGACCCATGTAGCTGCTTTACTGGCGCCCGATGCCAGCATCAAACCGTTAGAATTCACCAGCAACCGGCAGGCGGCCCTGGACTACCAGTTGGGACGTTATCTGCTGGTACAGGGCAACCCCGACAAGGCCGGCAACTATTGCCGCCGAGCCATGACACTCGATCCACATTTCGCGGCCGCATTTGAATGTAGTGCCCAGTCGCTGATGGCATTGCCAAGCCTGTCTGGCCAGCAAATCGCATCTGCCAAGGATCTGATCAGGAGGGCGCTGCAACTGAACAGTGATTCTTCCGAAGCGCATTTGTTGAGTGGCTTGCTGGGTATATTTTATGATTGGAACCTGACAGCCGCCGGTTCCGAAATTAGGGAGGCTTTGCGCCATAATCCGGGCAATGCCTGGGCTTGGCAGGCCCAGGCGGCTTATTTTTCAGCGCTGGGAGAAAACCAGGAGATGCGCCAGGCTATGACCATGGCTCAGAGTCTGGATCCAGTGTCCATGAGAATTTCTGCCAATTCCGCCGTGCTGTTTTACATTGATCGCCAATATGACCAAGCCGAGCAATATGCCAAAACCGGCGTGAACCTCATGCCAAACGACGAGCTTGCCCGTCACGTTCTTATTTTGGCATTGCTGGGAGAGAGCCGATATGCGGAGGCCAGCCAGCAAGCCGTGCTGGAGATGCAGTATGCGCATGCCACCCCCGCCGAGGTCGCGCTGGTGAAGGCTGGCGGCCAGAAGGCACTGGTGAATTACTTCCGATGGTATGCCAGCATCTGGGCGACGCGACCGCCTGATAAACTCACCGCCGTGTTTCTCGCCGACGCCTACATGCACCTGGGACAACCCCAGCAGGCGCTTAAGGTGCTTCACAATACGGTCGAACTACACACCGTGAGTACGTTGATACCTTTTATCAGTGTATGGCCGAGCCTGCACCCGCTGTGTGGTAATACCACGTTTGTGACGTTGACTCGTCAGCTCGGTCAGCCAGGGTGCTTGTTGAACAAATAATCAGCCCGCTCTTATCGGCGTGTGTCCCGCAACCACTGGTTCGACGCTAAGCTGTGGCTTAATATTTCCGCGTCCCGGATCTGTGCTGGTGTCATACCCTGGGCAATGGTGGCCAGGGCGCTACTGGCATCCAATCCACCTTTCTGCGCCAAGAGCATCCAGGCATAAGCCTTTACGTTATCCCGCTTTACTTCATCGCCATTGTTATAGATCACCGCCAGATTGTATTGAGCGGCTGGCAGGCCCTGACGGGCGGCCTTTTGATACCAGCTTATTTCCTGCGCCGGGTCCTTCTTTACGCCCTGGCTGGTGTAATAGGTTATACCCAACTGGAACTCGGCATATTTGTTGCCACGGTTGGCCGCCAGTAGAAACCACTGGTGTGCCTTAGCGTAATCCTGTGGAAATCCCTGGCCGTTGAAATACAAGGTGCCCAGGTTATAGGCCGCCGTCGCGATGCCCGCTTGTGCGGCCTGCTTGTACCAGTACGCGGCTTCCTGGTATTCCTTGCGACTGGCGTACATGATGCCAAGATTTGCTTGTGCTTCAGCATCGCCAAGTTTGGCTAACTCCGCAGCATCCGCGATGTCCTCTTGGCTGTAAGGTCCAGATCCCGGAGGCCGGTCTAGATAGGCGGGCGTATGCACGTGTATCACTTGGATACCGGGGGGCAGGTGGTCACCCCAGGCTATGCTGATATGAGCTATCAACGCCACACCGATTATCCATAACAAGGTCCGGCTGATGCTTTGGGCTGGTTGTATTAGATAGCGCGTCATACTACAACTCCTTCATGGTTATGGATCATTTCGATATCAGTCATCGTTTGCCTTGCACACAAAGCGAGTTATAGACCATATCCAAGTAATTTTCGCCTGCAAAATAGTGAAATAACTCCAATTCATTTCTTATTTTTACAGCTTAAGAGCTTGTGTTCGGCAATCACAAACCTGCGCGTGGGCGGTAGATATGCCTCCGCCCGCCGCTGACATTTCGGAATGTCACGCCACCGCCAGTCTGCTTAGGTAATCAATCCAGGGCGGTCTTTGAAGGCGCCGATGATTGCCGGTAGGCACCCGGGTTTTGATGGAATCGGTAGCGTTGTCGAAGTTGGATGGAATACGGGTGTTGCCTAGGATTAGCAAACTCCTTCCCGCATAGGCAAAGTTCGCTTCGTTATCCGAGTTGATATCATGTTGGCATTCATGAGCAACTGTTTTCTTAATTACCGCATATGCTTTGAAAGCGGCAATGCCCGCAGCGAGACCATCCTGAATATGTTTTAGATTTTGCACATCCACACAGAGTGGCAAAGCTTTTTGTTTGAAGATGTGGGCGTGGGCTTGCGCTCTATTGTCTATTTTGTCTTGGTCTTCGCCGGTGAAAAGACCGGAAAACACGTCAGCGACTATGCTGGTGGTGAAGCCAGCCGCGTCTTTGCCCAACTGGTTACTCTTGATCTCGATATCTTTGATGGGGGCGACATACGTTTCAGTTGTGTTTCCTGCGTATCAGTGACGGAGATGGCTTTACCTTAATGGACAGGTTGCCGTTCACAGCGATGCGGTCTTTACCACCCGCATCATTTTGAGTAATGATGTCACCGTAATCCACGATTTTCCCATTTTCATTGTTCAAAAGGACATTAAAACCGGCTCCATGTGCCATAACGGATGGGCAACTTAGAAGCAGGGTTAATGTCGCCGCGATCAATGTAAGAATACTCCTGTTCATAATGCATATCCCATGGTTATATTTGCAGGGTGAAATTGTGATTACCGTAATCAAGTACGTGTCAATAAAATCCCCAGGCCAGCTTAACCACCACAGTGTTGCCGGTTATAGTTTGCTGGCCCTGGAGAAGATTGGGGTTCAAAGTCAGACCGTGGTTCAAGACCGCATACAGAATTCGGTCGGGCTGGATGTTCCACTGGAGAATGGCGTTCTCCGAAGTGTTGTGGCTAATGTTGTTGTACTGGGTAAGCGTGGACAGTGTGAGATCCGGCGTGAACGAATATCCCAGGTTCATCTGTGCAAACCGCAGGATGCCGTTGCCAGTCGGTGTGTAGATCCAGATTGCACCCATGGCAATGCTGGTGTTGAAATGACCGCCCGGCGTCGCCCAGGATAATTGCGGTACGACATCATGGTAATGACCGTTGTAGAGACCGCCGAACTCACCTGACATCGAGAATACCAGGGGATTGGACTGAGGCGTTGAGAACTGGATGTGATTGGTCGTGAAGTGGTAGGCGCCGGCTGGATAAGTAACACTGGGCAAAATTGGGTAAGGTGAGGCGAGCACTTCGTAGTTGGGTTGAAAATGATATCCCGCCGTCCAGCCCGATTGGCTGGTAAATCGGATTGGGGTGAATGACCAGTCGTTACTTTGGACGCGATTATCAAGGCCAGTGACGTAATACCAGTTGGCATCCAAGAAAAACTGCCGCACCCACGAAAACACGCTGTCGGCAGAGGGCCTTGGCTGATAGGTAATATCCGCAGAAGTTTGCTTGGTCCCGGGCCGCTGGATGAACCCCAAGGCCGGATCCAGCGCGTTACCGTAGAAGTTGTAATTGACGTCCGCGTACCACAGGTCATTGGGGTATTCCAAATCGAACCCGTAGCCATTGGGAGTTCCTGATGGGAGGCTGTTGCTGTAAGAGCGCGCACCCCATCCCGATATGTTCAGGTTCTTGTCGCCGCCGAAGGTAGAGGTGCTCCAGGTGGTATCAAAGCTCGCCAGCGTATTGCTGGATTGCCCCAGAGGATCACCGTGGGTCATGAGCGTACCAAAGCGCCACTGGTTGTTGATGTTATAGACAGCGCGACCCGCGAACAGGTTGGTACCGCCTGAAACACCTGTTCCAGCCATCTGTGTGTCGAGGAGCCCAAGGGTCCAGCCGTCCGTATGGCCCAGCAGTTTTATCCCTTCGTCGAGGGGCACCGTTTCACCGTTGATGAGACCGATGCTTCGTGAATAGAAGGGAATGAAGTTCTGGCCCAGGTTGTGGCTGAAGGTAAAGATATTGGCCCCATCCAGGAAGAAGGCGCGGGTTTCCGGAATAGTCTGTGGATAGGGTGAACCGTTGATCTGCTGCGAATTGGCCTGAGATTCGGAAAAATCCGTGTGATAGGTGAAACGGCCTGCGAGCTCCGGGGTGAAATTGTATTTGAGATCGAAACCGGTCCAGCTCGCGGTATCGTGCTTGGTATCGCTGTATTCGGTCACCAGATAAGGGTCGAACTCCAAACCACTGCCCTGGTTTAGTCCCTGGATGCCCGTCAACGTGCCTTCCCACTGCAGGTTAGTGGGGGTAGCGTTCAGATTGATGCCAGACCAGGCGAGCGTCATCTGGTCGCGCGGTATATAGCGGCTGATATTCAATCCCCAGATGGCATGCTTGTTGTTGAATTGCAGGCTCTGGGTGTCTATGCGGATTTCTGCGGTCCAGCCGGTGGCAGTGCGTTTGACCGCTGATTCCCAATAGCCGTTCCAACTGTAGTCCACCGTCGGTGTATTGCTGTTGGAATTGTGGTAGCCGGGAGAAATCAGGCCATCGGCCATGGCACCGCCGGCGTTCACCTGGAACACGTAAGCCAGTTTCTTCTGGCCGAAAGTATCCAGTATGATCATCAAGTTGTCGTCGCTGGACTGGTCGGCATCCCGTTGCAGGGTATGAATAGCGATTTTCGCCGCATCGGGATCGTTGCAGACGATGCCGAAATACAGGTGCAGCTTGCCGCGCAGGATGCGCACCGTGGTGGTGAACGGCGTGGACGCGCCGGGGTGCGGGTTTTGCTGGGTCAGCGTTATTATCGGCGCCGTCTGCCAGACGGGTTCGTTGAGCACGCCGTCCAGCGTGATGTTGCCGTTCTTGAGGCCGGCTTCGATGGCGGGCGGCGTCTGGGCAGAAGGCCGGTTGTTCGCCCAAGTGGCGGCCGGCATTAGCAGCCCCGCCAAATTCAGAAACAACAGAATCCTGTGGAGCCTTGGCATGGCAACCTCCAGAACATGAAATCAGTGGAAACAGTTCAGGCGCCGGTTACGACGCGGCGGTCATCGTTGCGGTGGCGAGGTGCAATGCAGCAAGATATGAAACATGCTCTTGTCCTCGTCAGTCAGTTGGGCATTTCGGCAACTGCACGCCTGTGGGCGCATCGCCGGAGAACTTGATTGCTGTGGCACCCTGCACGCCGTGTATCACGGCAGTATCGCTCACATACAGTTTTCCGGGGCGTTCAAAGGTGATGGTGCCGTCAATGATGGCATGCGGACCGACGATCACCGCGGGCTCGCTCAACTTCGAATTGCCCTGATAGTCACGGGTCGGTTTCTTCGCGGTTACATTTCCATGTATCACAGCGCCATCGGTGAGCAGAACGCTGCCGTTATAGAAACTCAGATTGCTGTCGAGATGTGCGCCGCATAGGATCACGTTGCCATTGACAGTGCCCGCATTACCGCTGATATGCGCACCATGGCCGACGATGATATCGCCATTCACGCTTGTTAGTTTATTGGTCAGCGTGTTTTTACCCAGCTTGATTTCACCATTGACGGTTTGCAGGTCGCCTGCATGTACGCCGTCGCCAAGTCTGATGTTGCCGTTGATTGCCATGAGATCACCGGCCTGGGCGCCATCGGCCAGGTAGATGCGGCCGTTGATGGTGCGCAGATTGCCATCCACGATGGCGCCGCCGCCGACATTGATTTCGCCATTGATGGTGCTGCTGCCGCTTGACCAGTGAGCATTGGCCGGAACGTCGATGTTCTTGTTGATATTACAACCAGCCAGCAGCAGCGCCAGAATCGGAAGAACAATGACCGGATGGCGGATCATCATGGCCGAATCTCCCAGAGTTTACTCATGTGTTACATTGATATCGCCGCTACCGGTGGAGATAGTACCGCTACCTTCGGCTTTGCCGAAATCGGCAATGAATTTGCCGCGATGCATTGCCATGTTATGCATATGCGGCAGATTGATATTGACATCACCGCTGTTTGAGGAAGCATCCATATGCAGCGATAGACCGTCCGTAGTCTTGAGGCTGGCATCACCGGAACCGGTATCAATATAGAGTTTACGCACAGCGGACAGATCACCGGTCAGGGATACATCACCCGATCCGGTGCCGGCCCATATGCTCTCGCCGCCGGTGTAATTCCTGGCGATCACATCGCCGGAACCGGTATCGGCATGCAATGAACCGTTGGCGTCGTCTAATCGTACGTCACCTGAGCCGGTGTCGAATTTCATGTCACCTTTGACATTGGAGAAAGTGACGTCGCCCGAGCCGGTATCAGCATACAAAATCTGGCTGTTGGCCTCGGACACATGCACATCACCGGAACCGGTATCGGCATGCACATTGCCGGATATATGTTCGGCGAATACGTCACCGCTGCCGGTATCGGCAGTGAAATCACCGGTCAGACCCGCCACGTGCACATCACCTGAACCCGTATCCGCTGAAAATTGGCCATGCACGTCGCTGACATGCACATCGCCGCTGGAGGTTTTCACCTGCAGATCGTTCTTGATGCCGTTGACTTCAGTAAGACCCGCGTAATTGACTAGCGTCAGCGCTAGGCCCGCCGGTACCTGTACAACCAGGTCCACATGCAGCGGCGTGCCGCGATTGCCGTTGCGGTAAATATTTATTGCCTTGCCTTGATAACTCAGATTGTTGCCGCCGTCATTAACACAGAACACGCCGATGAAGCAGTGACTGCCGTTGCCGGCAGAATTGTTATCGTTGTCTGGGTAGTTAAAGCTGGTGTACTGATTGACCGGGTAATCCACATGCAAGGTGAAGCCGTTGCCGGACTGGCTGGTGTCGAAACGCACGCTCCTGGCCAGTGCCTGGCCGGTTGCTTCATCCTTGCCGCCTGCCACCACAGTAGCGGTCACCTGAAAGCGCGTGCCTTGGGTTACGGTCAGATGGCCTGCCAAGTTCTCAAGTTTGAGGCTGACAATCCCCGCCGGCAGCGTCCTGGCGTAGTTCAAAGTGGTCTGTATGGTGGCTGTAACAGCCTGCGCCTGAGCGGTGAAGAACGGGGCAGGAAAGGCCAAGGCGGCAGTCATGAGCAGGCTTAACAAGGGCTGGCGGGTTCGCATGCGGCACCTGTACGTAAAATGGTGATGTAACTCACTATAACACTTAATCCGGGTTTGTCAAACCGCACCAAGGTACTTAAGCTGCGCCCTGTAACAACGAGGCTCCCACTCCAAACAGCACCCGATGAAAATACCAGAGCCTGCGTACCCCCAATCCCCCCTTGGCCACTCAAACACGGCGGTGAAGTGGATTCACCCGCGCGCCAAGTTGCCCGCTACATGGCGGTGCTTTGAAATAATTAGGTACCCAATTTGAAAGTCATGCTCATGTATTGCGACGATCGTTTTGGCCGTGGCGGCGACCAGATGCGATTCGATGCGCTGGGATTTCCCGCAGTGCGCGTCACCGAAGCCCAGGAGAATTTCACCCGCCAGCATAATGATGTAAAAATGATAGACGGTGTTCAGCATGGTGGCCTGCTTTCGGGGGTGGATTTTGAATATGCGAGAAAGATTACGGCGCTCGATGCCATCACGCTTGCTTCTCTGGCGTGGGCACCCCCGCTACCCTGGGCAGTTGCAATCAGTGGTGCGGTGACAACGGATACTCATGTAAGCTGGAATCCGGTACAGGACGCCGGTGGTTACCGCATCTATTTGGCGTGCGACCAGTGCACCGCTTTGGATAAATGCTGAATATGTGAGGGATGTGACGTAGCACACGCTGAAGAACATCAGCATAGATAATTACTTCTTTGGCGTAGCCAGCGTGAGCCGTGACGGCTTCGAAAGCCCAGTTGCATTTCCAGGCCACGGTAGTGCATTCTAGAAATCGTAGCTGTTATAAAAATATAAAGTATGTAATTCGAATCGTCCCCGGTGGTCTAATTGTTGTGATCATAATAGTGTAATCCGGGAAGCACCATCCAAGAATTTGTATGGCAAGGATGCCCGATACAAACGGGAGAATTTGACCATGAATGCCCAATCCCTGTCCGCCACATTTCGTACGAGTATTGCTCTGGCACTGACCTTGTGCCTGATGGCGCTGTTGATTTCACCGGCCATCGCCGAAACAAAATCGTCCTCTACGGATATCACCAGCAACTTCAAGTTCCGCGACATCGGTCCGGCTGTGGCCGGCGGCCGGATCACGTCGGTGGTCGGCATTCCCGGGAATCCTAATATTTATTATGTCGGTGCCGCGGCCGGCGGTGTTTGGAAGAGCACTGACGGGGGCGATAGTTGGAAAGCAGTATTCGAGCACGGTGACAGTGCCTCCATCGGCGCCATCGCCGTGGCGCCCTCCAATACCAACCTCATGTGGGTGGGTACCGGCGAAGCCAATGTGCGCAATGACACGATTACCGGTGCGGGCGTGTACTACTCACCGGATGCCGGCAAGACCTGGGAATTTAAAGGCCTCAAACAGGCTGGCCAGGTCGCGGCGATCGTAATCGACCCGAAGAATCCCGACATCGTGTTCGTGGCCGCATTGGGAAATCCCTGGGGTAGCAATCCTGAGCGCGGCGTATTTCGCACCACCAATGGTGGCAAGACCTGGCAGAAAGTACTGTATGTGGACGACAGCACCGGCGCTTCGAGTATCGTCATGGAACCTGGGAATTCGCAGGTGCTATTTGCCGGCATGTGGTCGGTGCGCCGTTATCCCTGGACCTTAGTGAATGGCAGCCCCACCGGCGGAGTGTGGCGCTCTACCGACGGCGGCAGCAGTTGGAAGAAGCTCGACAAAGGCCTGCCCACGGGCAACGTTGGCCGCATCACGCTCGCCATGGCGCCATCCAACCCGGAGCACATTTACGCCCTTATCCCAACGAAACACGGCATGCTATGGTCGTCCACGGACCTCGGCGATAACTGGACCATGGTCAGCAACAACCACGCACTCGCTGTGCGCAACTGGTACTTTGCCGGCATGCAAGTGGCTCCGGATAATGACAAAAAGATTTATTTTACGTCCTTGGAGTTGATGGAATCGGATGATGGCGGCAAGACCGCCCATCCCATCGATAAGGGCGTGCACGTGGATCATCACGCTGTCTGGATTGACCCGCAAAATCCGCAACGCATCATTCAAGGCAATGACGGCGGCGTATATTTGAGTGTCAACGGTGGCAAGAACTGGCGATTCCTCGATACCCTGCCGATCGAACAGGCGTATATGGTGTCGGTGGACAACCAGTCACCCTTCAATGCCTGTATCGGGCTGCAAGACAACAGCGCCTGGTGCGGGCCCAGCAGCGCCCTCAACCAGAGGGGCGTGACCGGCAAGAACTGGTTCACGACCGTCGGCGGTGACGGCGAATATGCGGTCATCGCCCCCAGCGATCCACATATCATTTACGCAGATCTGGAAGACGGTTACACCATACGCTATGACACGCGCACGCATCTCTCACAGATGATCCGCCCGACCACGTCCTATGGACTGCAGAATACCTCGAAGACCTTGGCAGAATCCAAATACCGCTTCAATTGGACCTCGCCGATCGCGGTGTCGCCCACGGATGCCAACACCATGTATCTCGGCGCCAACGTGTTGTTCAAGACCACCGACGGCGGGGATATCTGGCAAGTCATCAGCCCGGATCTGACGCGTAACGACAAGAGTAAGCAGCAGATCCCCGGCGGTCCGGTCTATCATGATGTGAGTACTGCGGAGAATTACGACACGCTGCTGTCCATCACGCTGGCGCCTAGCGCGCCGGATAAAGTGATATGGGTAGGTACGGACGACGGCCTGGTGCAGCTAACCCGCGACGGCGGAGAACACTGGGACAACGTAACACCCCACGCTGCGCCTCAGTGGGCGAGGGTGTACCAGATAGGCGCTTCGCCTTTTGATGCCGGTACCGCCTATGTGAGTTTCGATGCTCACATGCTTAACGATGATCAAGCGTATGTTTACCGGACCACCAATTTCGGACGCAATTGGACCCGGATTACAAACGGTTTGCCGGAGCACACGCCGGTGCTGGTAGTGCGGGAAGATCCCGATCACAAGGGACTGCTGATCGCCGGTTCTATGGCCGGTCTTTACTATTCCCTGAATGATGGCAACCAGTGGCAGCCGCTCAAGGGTGATTTCCCCACCGCACCGGTATTTGATCTGCAATTTGTGCCCGCTGCCCATTCACTGGCGGTCGCCACCCATGGCCGGGGGCTGTTTGTATTGGACAACCTGCGGCCGCTGGAGGAATGGAACAACGGGATCCGCAACAGTGACTTACATCTGTTCAGCCCACAGCCGGGCACACTGTATAACCATTGGTCGACTGATGAAGGCCAGCAATGGACGTATTCGGCTCCAAATGCGCCAGAGGGTGTGGAATTTAGCTATTACCTGAAAACGGAGATCAAGGCCAAGGACAAACATGACAAGAAGGGACCCGTGATGATCGTGATCACTGATTCCCAAGGGCACACAGTCAATACGTTGCATGCACCCGGGAAAGCCGGCCTGAATCAATTCGTGTGGGACATGGATTACGCCGCACCCACCGCCATTGATTTCCTCAAGGGGGTGAAGGTTAACCATCATGAGGGCGGCCCCAACGTGTTGCCGGGCAGCTATACCGCCACTTTTAACATGAGCGGGCACACGCTGACACAGAATATAGCGGTACGGCTCGATCCGAATGTGAATGTCAGCCTTACGGATTACCGTGAGCAGTTGTTGATGGCCTTGACTTTACGTAACCAAATGAGCGCCGTGAATGGCATGCTGAATCGGCTTAATGCTTGGCAGCAGCAGCTCAACGGCATGGACGATATACTCAAACAAACCGGACAGGAAAAGACCGATGCCGAATTGCTGGCTGATGCCGGCAAGCTGAATGGCAAAATCACTGGCTTGAAAAACGCCTTGTGGGATCCGGATTTTCAGCACAACGTGGATGAGGATTTTCTCAAGGATCTGCCGCATTTCCACGGCGAACTGCGCTGGAATGCGTTTTTCCTCGGTGGCTATGCCCAGGCACCCAGTGCGCCCTTCAAAAGCAAGGTGGCAGAGTTACAGGCGCGACTGGAAGGTTATCTGGGGCGCTTCAATCAATTGCTGCAGCAGGATATCCCCACCTTCAACAAGGCGGCTTATGCGGTGGGTGCCCCCACGTTGCTGGTAGGCAAACCTGGAGTGTTCGAAGCACCCAAGTTGCCCAAACATTAAACTGTGGGGCATGGATAGCGGAATACGGCCCACCACCAATGGGCAGTATTCCGCTATCCACCTGTAGGTTTATGGCCAGCCATAACAATCTGAGAAAAGCACAGTGCCCGGATATATTAATAGTTGACGAGCTTGCAATCAGCTTTCAGGATGCGTTGTTTTTTTAGAATTTGTGCGCCGTTGATAGAAAATCCAGATGTAGTACAAGGGCACACCCAACAGCGTAATGAGAATACTGGCGCCGGTCGAATACGGCTGCTCGTACAGTGAATTGATCACCACCACGAAAGTGGCCAGCACGAACAGTGCAGGGATGATCGGATAACCCCATGCGTGGTAAGGGCGCGGAAAATCCGGCTTGCGCTTACGCAGCAAGAACAGGCCGATGACCGCCAGCGCTAGGAACGGCCAGATGCCGAGCACATAGGCCTCGGCAAGTTGCATGAAATCCCGAAGCAATACATAGATTACGGCGATCACTACGATGAATGCGATGGCCACGTAGGGCGTTTCATAACGCGGATGTACCCGCCCCACGGTGCGGAAGAACAAGCCGTCCTCGGCCATGGCATAGAACACCCGCGGACTGGAAAGGATGCTGCCATTGAGGGTGCCGAATACTGAAAGCATCACCAGCGCCGCCACCATCGAGGCACCCGCGTGTCCCAGCACCACCGTGGCGGAGTCCGCGGCAACTGATATAGACGCCGCCAACACTGGCAGTGGCAGGGCGCGCAGGTAGGCGGCGTTGATCAGCAGATACACCACGATTACGACCACAGTGCCACCGACCAGTGCCAGCGGCAGATTGCGCTGTGGATTGCGCACCTCGCCTGAAAGAGCGGTGAGATTCTCCCAGCCATCGTAGGCCCAGAGCGCGGCCACCAGACCGATGCCGATACCCGGCCAGTTGGCCACACCCATCGATTCTGTGTGCAGGGGGTTGTGGATGCCACCCGGCGCCAGCAGGAAGATAGCCGCACTCAAGCCCACGATGGCCAGGACTTTGGCGCTGGCGGACAGATTCTGGATCACGGCGCCGAGTTTCACCGAGCGGTAATTGGCAGCGCTCACCAGCACAATCAGGGCGGCCGCGATGATGTGTGTGACTGTCGCCGACAGCGGCATGAAGAAACCCAGATATTCTGCAAAGATCAGACTTTGGGCCGCCCAGGATATGGGCGTGGTCAACAACCACATCCAACCGAATACGAAGGCCATCGGCCGTCCATAGGCTTCCCGCAGATACACATACGGACCGCCCGCTTCCGGGTACATGGCTGCCAGTTCCGCCACCGACAGGGCGCCGAACAGGGCCACGAGGCCGCCCAGAACCCACACCAGGGTGATGCCGGTGAGGTTGCCGGTGACCGCTGCGATCGGGGAGGGTACGCGGAAGATGCCGCTGCCGATGATGATACCCACCACCACCGCCATGCCGGTCCACAAGCCAAGTTTGCGCGGCAAGCCGTGTGGCGGAGTTGAACGGGTGTCTTGCATGGGCGCGAAGCCTGCCACAGTATCAGGCTGCCGTCACCTGTGCGCACCCTGACTTGGTTCGGGCAAACCAGTATATTTGTGCCTGCGGCATTCCCCTGTAACCAGTCAGATTAAACAGATGGGTATTCGGATTTTCGGATTCTTTGATGCCACACCGATCATGTTCATCGCATGACGATTTTTACCGGGCGTTGCCACTGCGGCAACCTTAAAATCAGTTTTGAGACTGGCCACACGTGCGCGAACCTGCCGGTACGCGCCTGCCAATGTTCTTTCTGTCAGGCCCATGGGGCTGTGACCGCCACGGATCCCAATGGCCGCGTGAGCATCAACGTAACCGACGCCACGCGTGTACGGCATTACCGTTTCGGATTCGGCGTTACCGATTTTCTGATCTGCGCAGACTGCGGGGTTTTCATGGCCGCAGTGATGCAGATCGACAGCACACTTTACGCCAGTATCAATACCAATGGTTTGACGGATCATGCGCAGTTGCAAATACCACCGCAACCTGTGGATTACACGGGTGAGACTATGGATGAACGCCGCGCACGCCGCAAGCGACATTGGACACCAGTTGTATTTGACGGGACTTGGACTTGAATGTTGCGGCAACTGCTTCTGTTCACAAGCATTGTTATTGTGTTCGCTATTTCAGCCGGGCAAGCGGCGTAAGCCGACACATGTCCAGTGCCGGACAACAACGACGCTGATCAGTGGCAGGGTACCGCCGGGCGGGATGCGCTTGCTGCCCGAGGGTACTGAATCGGCGATGTGCATATCGCCGTGGATAACGTGTTCGATCTCAATGATCCGGACCAGAACTGCTGGTACACATGCTTCGCCTACGAGCTGCATATAGAAACCCACCCCAGGGCGATCCGCGAGCAATTGCTGTTCAAGCCAGGAGATAGGGTAGACCAGCGCGTTATCTATGAGTATGTGCGCCGCCTGCACGCGTTACTGTATCTGCGCGAGTCCAGCATTCGCCCATACCAGCGGACAGAACACCCTGTATTTTGAGGTCACCGATGCGAATTTCCTGGGCACTGGCAAGGCCGTGAGCGTGGGGCACACCAGCAATCCGCAGCGTAGTGCCAACCTGGTGAGTTACCAGGATCTGTCACTACTAGACAGCTATTGGCAGTTGACTGCTACCTACCAGGACCTGTCCAACGGACATATAAAATATCTGAGCGTAGGACAGCCTTTCTACGAGGATCGCACACCGTGGTCGGTGCAGACAAGTTTTTATGATCAAGAGGAGAATATCAATTTCTACAACCAGGGCACGCTTGCCTGGTCTGCCACAAGCAACCTGCAGCAGTATTAGTGTCGTGGGCGCATCTCATTGACTGGTTCGGCGATGATGGTGGCATGCGTGCCGGCGTGCTGTATACCGACAGTGATTACAATTGCGGGTCATTGCAGCAGGATAACTCCGGGTTGTTGCTCAAGCCGGTATTGATGCCGCATCAACTCGCGGGCATAGGTCTTACCTTGGAATATTTTCAGGTCCGCGATGCGAGCTATACCAACATGGTCTACATAGACCGTGCCGAGGATTACAACCTGGGATGGAAAGTGGACTTGCAGGCCGGGCATTACGGCGAAAGTCTCGGCAGTAATGTATCAGCGCCTTTTTACGGTTTATCAGCTTCTTGGGGCACCGATTCACAGTCGCCTGGCCTCTCAAGAGCGTACCCGGTGTCAGCGGCCACGAGAGCGTGATCGGCAACATCATCAGTTTCTGATTTCCAGGTTTTCTGCATCGAGCACTGACTGCGCTAGTTTATCCATATTCTCAGAGTGACCAATGATGGCGGCTGGCAGAGATGGCAGCGCTGAGATTGTAGCCAGCATCAGCGAAGCGCAGTAGGGAATCGACTGGATCAGCAGCACCACCACCCAAACAGTTAAGTCGCGCATGCCGGTACCTACCTGGGTGAACACCGCGAGGGCGCTCAACCACAGTGCCAGCATGATGAACGTTTCCTCACGGCTTGCGGCCAGAGCGTGCAGTAGCGCGTGAGTGCGTACCTGCTTGGGTGTGCGGAAAAATGCGTGGTTGCGAGTCAGGAATCCGCTGAGCATCGCCAACCCAATGGTATGCGTGAGCGCCAGGCCGGCAAGTGCCGCCGCCAGTGTTTGGCGGATATTGGCGCCCACGCGTGTGCGGTACAGGTACACTAGCTTGGCAATTTTGAACGTGAACAACGCTAGCGGTAACGCCGAAATCACCAGCATGGGTGGATCAATTTTGTAGGGAAAATTGATCATAGCTAGCGACCAAAGCAAGGCACTCAGGTTAAAAATCAAATTTAACCCATCCGCCAACCACGGCAGCCAGCCCGCCAGGAAGTGATAACGTTGGCCCGGTGTGAGTGAGCCGCCACGCCCTATCAGGATATGCGTGTGATGGCGCAAGATCTGCATGGCACCGTAGGCCCAGCGAAAGCGCTGTTTCTTGTAATCCAGAAATGTATCCGGCATGAGACCGCGGCCATAGCTGCGTGGAATGTAGGCTGCTTCAAGGCCGGCGGCGAACACCCGCAAGCCCAATTCCGCATCTTCGGTGATGCACCATTCAGCCCAGCCATACACATCTTCCAACACCGGTTTGCGGATCATTGTCATGGTGCCATGCTGGATGATGGCATTGCGTTCATTACGGGTGATCATGCCGATGTAGAAGAATCCACGGTACTCGGCATAACACATGGCTTTGAATGCGTTCATATCGGCGTCACGATAATCCTGCGGCGCCTGCACTACGGCGATCTTACCGTCGGCAAACAACGGTACCAGCTCTTTCAGCCATTGGCGATCTACCTGGTAGTCACTGTCGATGACGGCGATGACCTGGGCGTCTGGTGAGGTGTGTCGCAATGCGTAATTCAGCGCACCAGCCTTGAAGCCGGAGAGCGGCGCAACGTGAAAGAACCGGAAGCGCTCACCGAGTTGCGCGCAATGGGATTGCACTGACCGCCATACGGCTTCATCCGTTGTGTTGTTGTCGATCACCAGCACTTCGAAGCGCGGATAATCCAATGCAGCCAGCGTATCCAGAGTTTTATTGAGCATCTCCGGCGGCTCGTTAAAGGCCGGCACATGGATAGATACCAGCGGCAGTGCATCATCGCCAACGCATAGAGGTTCGAATAGGCGCCGGCGCATGGTGATCCAGTGGGCTTCAGCCCACTCATGGGCCTCGGCGAGCAGCACTAGGATGACGCCAAGCATGCCCACGAACAGCAATAATCCCACTACCACGCTGGTGATGGTCAGGTACTGGCGCGTATAGTCGTAGATCACCCACACGATGGCAGTGGTCACTGTGTATACGATGATCGCCAGGAAACTCCGGCCACGTTTCTTGAGCGTGCGGCTGTCCCAGTACAGCAGCGTCAATAGCAGGGCCGCGATGACTACGGATATGGCTGCCAGCATCTGCCAGTGGGGGATGCTGACGATGGGCTGGGTGAAGGTGAATTTCGGCTGACGGTAGACGTTGTACACGCCCCAATAAGCGCCGACCGCGCCTTCGGTCTGTTGTTTCCAGGGCTGGTCGAAGGCTTCCATGACGTAGTAGGTCCAATGCTGTGCCGCGGCATAGGCCAGGAAACGTCGCAGGAATGTGGCTTCATTCGAGGTCGAAGCTACGGCTGCGTGGCGCGCGCGCCCGTTGCTGGGCCAGCCCACTTCCGCGATTACGATGGGCTTGCCCGGGAAGGTCTTTTCCAGATCACGCATGCGTGCGGCAATATAAGGTACGGCCTGATCCACGCCCACACCTTCCCAATAGGGCAGCATGTGCACCGCGATGTAATCCACGTGCGCCACCAGTTCCGGATGCTGGATCCAGGTGTACCAGGGTTCGGCGGTGCTCACTGGTTGCTGGATTTCAGCGCGCGCTTCATCCAGGTAGGGAATCAGCTCCTCGCTGGAGACATCACCGCGCAGCACCGCTTCGTTGCCGATGATGACGCGCACTACATTGGGGTTGGCTTTGGCGATGGCGATGGCGCGGGCGACATAGGCCGCGTCCTGTTTCTGATCCTTGTCGATCCATGCGCCCAGCGCCACGTTAATGTGATATTTGCGCGCCAATGCCGGGATATCGGCGAGTGTGCCTTCTACTGTGTAGGTACGTACCGAGTAGGTCTTGCCGGCAAGCAATTTAAGGTCGGCAGCAATGTCCGCATCCGTGGGCAGCTTATGTGTGACCGCGTCCTGGTCAGCGCGGAACGGTGAGAAGGCAAAGCCTTGAATAGTCGTTGGCCAGGGTGGTTCATGTTCTGGTTGGTTGAACCAGGCCCAGACACTTACAGTGAGTGCGGCGGCTGCGATTGCGATGATAAAACTGGATTTTCCCACGCACAGCCCTAAGGCAGATGGATGGCGAGCAGAGTCACCGTCGGTGGGCGCACCCCACGCCACATGTAGAATGATTCCGCCGCCTGCTCCACCAGCATACCCCAGCCATCCAGTACGACTGCCGCGCCTTCCTGCACGGCCCAGTGCATGAAGACCGTGGGGCGCGCACTATAGGCCAGGTCATAACATACGGCGCCGGGGTTAAGGCAGTCGTGTGGCAATTGCGGCAGTTCCCCCGCAAGACTCGCAGCCGTAGCATTGATGACTACATCGAAGTTCTGACGGTGCAAGCTTTCGAATCCGCTTCCAGTGACACGGCCAGCGGAGTGCTGATTAGCCAACTTAATGGCGCGTTCCGGGGTGCGGTTGGCGATATGTATCGATGCAGGTTTTTCGGTCAATAACGCCGGTAGCACACCGCGCGCTGCACCACCCGCCCCCAGCAACAGGATGCGCGCGCTTTTCAGCACCACTTGATGATTGTTCTTGAGATCATTCACTAGACCAACGCCATCGGTGTTATCACCCATGAGCTTACCGTCGTTGCGCACTGATAGTGTGTTGATGGCACGTGTTTTCTTTGCCCTGGGTGTATGTACGTGACAAATAGCGAAGGCCTCCTCCTTGAAAGGCAAGGTGACGTTCACGCCCAGTCCCCCTGAATTCAGAAACTCCCTGAGTGCCGCAGTGAAGCCATGCGAGCCCGCATCGATGCGTGTGTACTGAATTGATTGGCCGGTGAGGCGCGCAAATTCAGCGTGGATCTCCGGCGAACGGCTGTGGGCTACCGGATGACCGATGATGGCATAACGTGCGGCGGCCTGTGGCATCGAAATTCCCTGGACATTTTAAGCGGCAGCACATCGGACTGCCGGTATCTTGTATCGATTTCAGCGCCTGTTGAACGTGCTTATTCTGTCAGCCAGCGTGCCGCACGCTTAGCGAAATACGTAAGGATGGCGTCGGCGCCTGCGCGTTTGATGGCCAGCAGGGTTTCCAGCACGCAGTTTTTCTCATCCAGCCATCCATTTTGCACCGCCGCCATCAGCATGGAATATTCGCCGCTCACCTGATATACGCACGTCGGCGCACCGAATTCGTCCTTTACGCGTCGCACGATGTCCAGATTCGGCAGCCCAGGTTTCACCATCACCATGTCGGCGCCTTCCTCCAAGTCCAGCGCCACTTCCCGCAGGGCTTCGTCACTGTTGGCCGGGTCCATCTGGTAGGTGTGTTTGTTGCCCTTGCCGAGGTTTGTGGCGGAACCCAGTGCGTCCCGGAATGGAGCGTACAGACTGGAAGCATATTTGGCGGAGTAGGCCAGGATGCGGGTATTCTTGAAGCCGTTTTTCTCCAGTTCTGCACGGATGGCGCTCACGCGCCCGTCCATCATATCGGAAGGCGCCACCATATCAGCACCGGCCTGTGCGTGGGATAGTGTCTGGCGTACCAGCACCCCCAGGCTTTCATCGTTCAATACATAGCCACTGGCATCGATGATGCCGTCTTGTCCGTGGGTGGTGTAAGGATCAAGGGCCACGTCGGTGATGACACCCAGCTCAGGAAATCTATTTTTGAGGGCGCGCACTGCGCGTTGCACCAAACCCTCCGGATTGTGGGCTTCGACGGCATCCAGGGATTTCTTTTCCTTGGCTATCACCGGGAACAGTGCCAGTGCCGGAATGCCGAGTTGCACCAGCTCCTCGGCCTCTTTCAGAAGTTCATCGATGCTGACCCTTTCTATCCCGGGCATGGAGGCCACAGCCTCCCGCTGATGCTGCCCTTCACGCACGAACATCGGATAAATGAGGTCGTCAGTACTCAGACGCGCCTCGCGCATCAAGCGGCGGGAAAATTCATCGCGGCGCATGCGGCGCATGCGGGTGGCGGGGAAGCTACCCGGGAAACGATGTTGGCAGGTCACCTGATGCTCCTCGCAAGCATAATCAAAACCTCTGGATAGACACCCGCTCGCCTGATCCCAGGCTAGGCTGAATCAAGGGTGGCGGCCTGGATCACCAGCCCTTGATTATACTGGTACCCTTCATTGGTGCCCCTAGGACTGGCGGGACGGTAATAAAACCCCTCTAACCCGGGTCTCTGCTACATGCCAGTACGTCAGCACCGCTTCGAGATTCTAGCCCGTGCCCTGGTGCCGAGTCTGTACCGCTACGCTTACTGGCTGGCGCGCGAGAAGGCCCTGGCCGAGGACCTGGTGCAAGAAACCCTGCTGCGAGCCTGGCGTTCGCTGGACCAGATGCGCGATGAAGCTGCCACGCGCCAGTGGCTGATCACCATCCTGCGGCGCGAGTTTGCCCGCGAGCTGTCCAAGCGCAGGGATACGGTGGATATCGATGGGCTGGCGCTGGCCGACAGTCACGCCAGCTTGGGTGGCGAGGATACCGATATGCACGACATGCGCCGCGCCATGCAGAAACTGGCGCCGGAATACCGCGAACCTCTGGTGCTGCAGGTGCTCATGGGGTGCACCACCGAGGAGATCGCTGAACAGCTTGAGCTTAGCCAGGCGGCTGTGTTGACGCGCCTGTTCCGCGCCCGTAACCAGTTGCGCGAGCTGCTGGGCGTAAACGCCGGGCGCTTGGGAAAAGAGATCGCATGAATACCAGTGTCAACTGCCTCGAAGTGCGTCGCATCCTCGGCGCTGAACCCCAGCGTCGCGATCTGGCGCTGCTGGAGCATTGCAAAGTCTGTGCTGCCTGCGCTGCCTTCATGAAGGAAATGCTCGGACTGGATGTGCGTTTGTCGCGTGCGCTCGCAGTGGATGTGCCCGAAGGGCTGGAAGCGCGCATCGTGTTCCGTACCACTTTCCGGTCTGCACACCGGCGTACCTATCCGTGGTTGGCAGCCGCGGCGGCGGTGGTACTTGCCGTCGGTCTGGGAATCGGCGCATGGCGGATGAGCGTCCGCGAGAGCTATATGCCGCTTGCGGAGGTGGTAGTGCAGCACATTATGCAGAAATCCCAGGCGCTGCTGGCTAGCACCACGCCCGTTAACGATGCCGATGTGAGCGCCGTTTTGGAACGCGTGGGCGCGAAACTGCAGGGCAATATGGGGCCGATTACCTACGCGAATACCTTTTATATGCACGGTCAGCTGGGTGCACATCTGGTGATGATGACGCCGCACGGCGCCGTCACGCTGCTACTTCTGCCACACATTCATGTGGACAAACGCATGCAGATGGACATGCAGGGATTCCATTGCATGATTGATCCTATTGGCATTGGCAGTATCGTCATTGTCGCTAGCGCCAGCATGCCCATGGATGGCATGGAACAACACATCATGTCCATGGTGCAGTGGGCCACCTGAAAAGCCGCACTCGGGCGTGTCAGTTATTTCGCCTGCAGCCACATTTTCCGGGGTATTTACTCTTGCGAGGCGGGCGGACATCTATAATGATCCACCCATGCTAATTGTTGCTTGCACTGCATGAAACTCATCGACTGCGATCTTGTTGCCGGACTGCATGCAGCAGCACTTATGTCGCCACGGCAGCGGACCCATCACAACCTACACGCCTCTCATGACGAGACCATCCAGCGCATGTGCATGGCCATGGAACCCGGAACCTATATACCTCCGCACCGTCATCCGGATAAATGGGAGCTGCTACTGATCATCAGCGGTGAGATGCTGGTATTGAGTTTCGATGATTCCGGGATGGTGCTCACACGCACACGGTTGTCAGCAGGCGGTGATACTTTTGGTCTGGAAAATCCCGCCGGTACCTGGCATGCGGTGGCCACACTGGTACCGTCCACCGTGGTGCTGGAAGTGAAGCACGGCCCTTACCTGCCCACGACCATTCAGGATTTTGCACACTGGGCACCCCCGGAGGGACATGCACGCGCCGCCGAATATGAGCGCTGGTATAGAACTGCACAAGCGGGCGACAAGGCGCCTGCATTCACAGCGTGAAGCGCACAAGCAAACCAGCCAGACGCTGCGCATGGGCGCCGTTGGAAAGCGACCTACTGTATCGCGATTACCATGACAGTGAATGGGGCGTGCCGGTACATGATGAACGGCGCTGGTTCGAATTTCTCATACTCGAGGGCGCCCAGGCGGGCTTGTCCTGGTCCACCATTCTGCATAAGCGCAAAAACTACCAACAGGCCTTCGCGGGATTCGATGTGAAGAAAGTCGCGCGTTTCACGCAACGCGATGTGGCACGGTTGTTGAAAGATCCCAGCATCATACGCAACCGACTGAAGATCAATGCGTCGATTATCAATGCACGGGCGTTCCTCGCCGTTCAAAAGGAATTCGGCAGTTTCGACGATTACATCTGGAGTTTTGTCGGCGGCAAACCTATCCGCAATCGCCGACGCAGCATGCGGGAAGTACCGGCGCGCACGGCGATCTCCGACGCCATGAGCAAGGATCTTAAGAAGCGCGGCTTCAAATTTGTCGGCAGCACCATCTGTTATGCGTTCATGCAGGCTACGGGATTGGTCAACGACCATGTGATGAGCTGTTTCCGTCATCGCGCCTGCCGCTAAAGCACAAATGCTGCAGTTCGCCGTTGTATAATTCGCACCTCTTCAAGCACATTCCCGACTGGAACACGCGCCACTCATGTCTGCGTCCTTGATGGTGATAGTCATACTTTTCGGTGGTGTCGCAGCCGGTTTGGTCGGGTCGCTCACCGGACTCGGCGGCGGCCTGATCATCGTGCCGTTGCTGACACTGGCATTCCATCTGCCCATTCCCGAGGCCGTCGGCATCAGCCTGTTCGGTGTCATCGCCACGTCCACCGGAGCCGCCCCGCGTTTTGTGGGCACCGGCCTGAGCAATGTGCGCGCCGCGCTGTTTCTGCAGATCGCGGCCTCCAGTGGCGCGCTTATCGGCGCCTTGGTGGCCCACCATCTGCCGGCGCGCCTGCTGTTTGCCCTGTTCGGCATCGTGCTGGGGTATTCGGCGATCATGTCGTTCATGCCCAAGCACAGTGACTTGGCCGGCGCGCCGGAGAGTTCACCCTTGGCGCGGCGTCTGCGTCTCACCAGCCGCTATAAACAAGCCGGCCTATGGGTGGAATACCGGGTGGTGGGGGTCATGCCGGGTTTCGGCATCATGATCGGCGCCGGCTTTCTTTCCGCGCTGCTCGGCATCGGTTCCGGCGCCTTCAAGGTACTGGCCATGGATCGCATCATGAAGCTGCCGTTCCGGGTTTCCACCGCCACCTCCAATTTCATGATCGGCATTACCGCTGCCACCAGCGCCGGTTTCTATCTTTCCCATGGGGATGTTCCGCCGGTGATTGCCGGCGCCATCATTCTGGGCGTCATTGCCGGCGCCTATGCCGGCGGACATTTGGTACGGATTTTACCCGTGGCCACCCTGCGAAAACTGTTCGCAGTGGTGCTGCTGGTTGTGGCACTGCAGATGTTATTGAAAGGGCTGTTCAACCTATGAGCGAGATTGTACGCGAACGCCGGCTGCTGAATATCTGGATATTGCACATCAGCATTGCGCTGTGCGCGTTGCTTATCGCCGTGGGTCTTGCGATATTCTTTGTGCATGGCAGCATTAATATCTCGGCGACGCCCAGCGGCTCGCTGCGCGAAATGATACAAGCTGCGATTCAGGGAAGCATCGGTCTTCACGCCAGCGCGTTTCTGGATGCCGCCATCATCGTGTTGCTGCTCACGCCCATGGCCAGGCTGTTGGCCGGCATCTATGTAAGCGCGCGGGTGCACGACTGGCTGTATGTGGCGATCGGGGCACTGGTGCTGGCGCTGGTGATCACCGGTGTGATCGCGGGACAGATCGGCATCTAAGTTTTAAAGTCCCCGATAGGTATTCGTCCAGCCTTCGCTTTTAGGCAACGGTTTTTTCTTCACTTTATTCCCAATGAGGGGGAAGGCTGGGATTAGAATAGCGCCGCTGCGTGGCGTTGTCCGATTTTCCCCTGAGCCTCTCCCACAGACGGGAGAGGCAATAAATATTAAATCGACCAGATGGCCGGTCGAACTGGCTTCAAGCCGTAATCCGAAGCCGTCGGCTTTAGCGGTGGAGTATTCACAAGCTATAGCGCGATGATTCTCGTAAGCAGGGGTTCATCTCCGCGCAAGAAACCAAGTTTTTCTGAATAAACCAAATCACGGGGAAAAGTACGAACAGTACAAGGCCAACCACTATACCCATCGCGAACTTATCCAACGAAAATGCACCCAAGCCAATGTGCAAAAGTGCAGATGGATCGGATAGGACAGCTAATAATGTGGCAGCGGCGGCAATCGTCGATAACACCAGACGCGGGCCGATAGCGAAGGTATCTTGCCCAAACTCCCGAAGAGCGATTAGAGCAAGCAGTGAACCAAGTAGCGATAGGACAAGCCCGGCGAAGAGCGCATGCGTATCCATTGAGATAATCAGCTTGAAATTGGCTTGGATTTTACTAGAGCATGCGGATGATTATATGGTTCCCGGCTGGATCATTTTATGGTTACGCTACCACTTATCCTTTTGCAGAAACCTGTGAAGCATCCCTCCCTAAGGACTTGAATTCAAGTGCATTATCACTGGGATCCTTGAAGAACAGGGTGGCCTGTTCCCCTATCTGGTCTTTGAAGCGGATGCCGGGCTCGATGTCGAGCTTCACGCGCGCTTTCTTTAATTTATCTGCAAGACCCTACCACTGATCCCATTCCAGTATCACGCCGAAATGGCGCACTGGAACATCTTCGCTATCCACTGGATTAGTAGCGGCGGCGGATTCCGGTGGCGCCAGATGGGCGACGATCTGGTGACCGAAGAAGTCGAAGTCGATCCAGCGGTCCGATTCACGGCCAGTGGGGCAACCCAATAGGCCCGAGTAGAAGCGCTGCGCTTCTTCTAGGCTCCTGACCGGGAACGCCAGATGGAATCGTGGAATATCCTTCATGTCAATCTAACCTATTTTACGTCGCACCAATCTCTGGGTTTGAGAAATTTCTCGTACAGTTCCGCTTCCGGTGATCTTTTCTCCGGTCTGAAATCATATTCCCAGCGCACTTCCGGTGGCAGCGACATCAAGATGGACTCGGTGCGTCCGCCGGACTGCAGGCCAAACAGGGTGCCGCGGTCATACACTAGATTGAATTCCACATAACGGCCGCGCCGGTACAGCTGGAACTGGCGCTGACGTTCGCTATACTGGGTATTGCGGCGCTTTTCCAGTATGGGGGCGTAGGCCGGTAGGAAATGGTCGCCGACGCTGCACACAAAAGCGAAGCAGCGCTCGAATTCCCATGTATTAAGATCGTCGAAGAACAGACCGCCTATGCCGCGTGGCTCGTTGCGATGACGTAGGAAGAAATACTCATCGCACCATTGCTTGAAGCGCGTATAGACGTCCGTGCCGAAGGGCTCACAGGCGGCTTTCGCGGTGCTGTGCCAGTGGCGCGCATCTTCCTCGAAACCGTAATAAGGGGTTAGATCGAAACCGCCGCCGAACCACCATACAGTTTTTCCATTTTCTTTGGGTGCGGCGAAGAAACGCACGTTCATGTGAGTGGTGGGGACATAGGGATTCCAGGGATGCAGTACCAGCGACACGCCTAGGGCCTGCCAGTTGCGTCCCACCAGTTCCGGCCGGCGGACGGTCGCGGAGGGCGGCAGGGTTGTGCCACGCACATGGGAGAAATTGATACCCGCTTGTTCGAACACCTCACCATGTCGCAGCACCCGGGTTTCGCCGCTGCCGCCTTCGGAGCGTGTCCATGGGTCACGCTGAAACCGCTGTTTTCCGTCTAGTTTCTCCAGCACCACTGTAATCTTTTCCTGCAGCGCATGCATATAGATTTCAACACTTTGGATATCAATGTCCTGCATGCGCTAACTCGCGCGCAAAATCTTGCCGGTGAGTGCATCGCGGATTTCGGTGGGTCTGCGCTGCGAACCGACGTTGCCGGGCATGATGTAATCCAGCTTGTCTCTCAGCAGGTGGTGCACTACCAGGGACGAACGTATTGGCGGGCGGCTGCTTAAATTGGCACTGGTGGACGTCAATGCGAAGCCGGTTGATGCACACAAGGCCTGCGCTACCGGATGGGCGGTGACACGCACTGCCAGGGTGGCACGGCCACCGGTGAGCCAGCCAGGAACGCCCGGTGCAGCGGGTACCACCCAGGTGATGGGGCCAGGCCAAGTCATCAGCAGTTGATCGCGCAATTTGTCGGATACATCTATGTACGGCTCAAGCTGGATGATGTTGGCGGCGATCAGGATGAAACCTTTAGCGTCGTCACGATGTTTGATGGCCAACAGTTTTGCTACGGCTGCGGCGTTCAGCGGATCACAGCCCAAGCCGAAAACCGCTTCAGTTGGATACGCGATGACTCCGCCACTCCATACTGCATTTCGGGCAGTTCGCATCGGCCAGCGGAGCGCGCTCATGAACGTGGATTAGTTCGCCACAGCGGCTTCTGGCTCCTGTGGCGGTGCCAGCTCCGGTGCGGGCTCGGCGAAACCGCATTCCTTGCGCGGACAAACGCGTTCGGTACCCTTGCGCTTGGTGGTCTTGATGGTGAGGATTGGCCAAGCACACTTGGGGCAGGCCTGAGCCAGCGGCGGATTCCAGGTCGCATATTTGCAATCCGGGTAGCGCGAGCAGGAATAGAAGATCTTGCCGTAGCGGGATTTGCGCTTGAGGAATGTGCCCTGATGGCACTCGGGACATTCGACCCCCATGTCCTGCGGTTTTTCCAGCGGTTCGATGAATTTGCAATTGGGATAGCCGGAACAGCCGATAAATTTTCCATAGCGGCCGCGACGGATGATGAGGTCCGAATTGCACTGCGGGCATTGTCGGCCCTCGATTTTTTCCGGTTGTGCCGCCTGTTCTGCGGTTTCGTCCAGATTGCGGGTGTAATCACAGTCCGGATAGCCGGTGCAACCGATGAAACGCCCGCGCCGTCCCAAGCGAATGGAAAGCGGCTTGCCGCACTTGGGACAGTTCTCGTCCATCTTCTCGGTGGTCACATCCTTGCGCGATACATTTTCTTCCTTATGGTCCACGAGCTTCTTGAACGGGCCCCAGAACTCGTGCATCATCGGCACCCATTCCTTCTCACCGCGTGAGACTGCATCCAGCTCGTCTTCCATCTTTGCGGTGAAGTCGTAGTCCACATACTGGGTGAAGTGTTCCGTCAGGAATTTACTGACTACGCGCCCCACATCCGTGGGTTTGAAACGTTTGCGATCCATCTCCACGTACTCACGCTGCTGCAGCGTGGAGATGATGGTGGCATAGGTCGATGGCCGGCCAATGCCATATTCTTCCAGGGTCTTCACCAGGCTGGCTTCCGTATAACGCGGTGGCGGCTCGGTGAAATGCTGCCCACACTGGATGTCCTTGAGGGCGACGGTTTCACCCTTCTCGAGGGGCGGCAACAGGCGTTCTTCTTCATCGCTGACATTGTCGTCCTGGCCTTCCTGGTACACGGCCATGAAGCCCGGCACCACCATCACCGAGCCGGTGGCGCGGAAGCTGCTGTCGTTGCCCGCGTCCAGGTCGGCAGTGACCGTATCGAATACCGCCTGCTCCATCTGGCAGGCGATGGTGCGTTTCCAGATGAGTTCGTACAGCTTGCGCTGTTCTTCGGTGAGTTTGCCATGGATGTCTTCCGGAGCGCGTGCTGCGGAAGTCGGGCGGATGGCTTCATGGGCTTCCTGGGCATTCTTGGATTTGGTTTTATAGACGCGCGGGTCTTCCGGCAGGTGATCCTCGCCGTAGCGCTTGGCGATGACCTCGCGGATCTCCGCGATGGCTTCGGCTGCCAGGTTTACCGAATCGGTACGCATGTAGCTGATGAGGCCCACCGCGCCTTCGCCGGTCAGGTCAATACCTTCATAGAGTTGCTGGGCGGTGCGCATAGTGCGTTGCGCGCCGAAACCCAGCTTGCGCGAGGCTTCCTGTTGCAATGTCGAGGTCGTGAAAGGTGCCGCCGGATTGCGCTTGCGCTGTTTCTTCTCGACCGAGACAACCGTGAGTTTGCCGTCTGCGGACTTGAGCAGGGCTACTTCCGCAGCACGCGTGGATTTTTCATCACGGAATGTGAACTGTTCTACTTTCTGGCCGACGTATTGGTAAAGCCGAGTGCCGAAGGCCTGCGCATCTTTCTCCACATTGGCGGTGATGCTCCAGTATTCCTCGGTCTTGAATTTCTCGATCTCATCCTCACGCTCGCAGATGAGACGCAGGGCCGGCGATTGCACGCGACCAGCAGACAGGCCGCGGCGGATCTTCTTCCACAATAGCGGTGAGAGGTTGAAGCCCACCAAGTAGTCCAGCGCACGCCGTGCCTGCTGGGCATTCACCAGCTCGGTGGAAAGCGGCCGCGGATGAGCTACTGCCTCGTTCACGGCCCGCTGGGTGATTTCGTGGAATACCACCCGGTGCACGTCTTTATCCTTGAGGGCGCCGCGCTCCTTGAGGATCTCGTAAAGATGCCAGGAGATAGCCTCACCTTCCCGGTCCGGGTCGGTGGCCAGATACAGCGCCCCGGCCTTCTTGAGGGCCTTGGCGATGGCGTCCACATGCTTTTCATTGCGCTCGATGAGCGCGTATTTCATGGCGAATCCATTGTCCGTGTCAACGGCGCCTTCCTTGGGCACCAGGTCGCGCACATGGCCGTACGAGGCCAACACCTCGAAGCCCTTGCCCAGGTACTTCTTGATGGTTTTGGCCTTCGCGGGTGATTCAACGATGACTAGGTTTTGACTCATAATATATACAGCAATACTACAAACTGTATCGTGGCGGCAAGTCCGGGGGACTTTAGCAACCATCGGAAGCGGCAAAAAAACATGACCGCGCCGGCCTGCTGTGACTGTTCGGCGGCGCTCAGTGCATCACGCCAAATGCGTCATCAAATACCAGATCTTCCATGCGCGAATAGGCATCTTCCTGGCCCGGATGGTTGAACAGTACCATCAGGATGATCCATTTCACCTGTTCGAGATCGATCTCGTTGCTCTCCAGCGCCATGATACGGTCGATGACCACTTCGCGTTGCGCGGCTTCCAGGATACCAATGTTTTCCAGATACTGAATGAAGCCGCGGCATTCGGTGGTGAGACGCGTAAATTCCTGTTCAGCGTACACTCGGAACCCGTCGTGCCGGGTAAGCGACGGTTCAGATACCGGCGGATTTGTCGCCAGATTTTCCAGCCAGTCGAAGGCTTTGTTGATCTCCGATTTTGGAAAGCCGGCTTCTTCCAGCTCCACCGTCAGGGACTCGCGGTCGGTTTCAGTTTCTTCCTCGCCATCATCCAGATAGTTTTCGAACAGGTACATGAGTACGTCAAGCACGTTCTCTTTCATCATGACGTCGGCCTCTTTGTTACCCGGGAATAATGTCCGCCCGGCGTCGCTTCCACCTGGCCCTGAAGTTCGAGCATCAGCAGCATGGAGGAAACCACATCGGGCGTCAATCCTGTGCGCTCTACCAGCGAGTCCACTGAAGTAGGTGTGTGATCCATGGAATTCAAGAGCAGCCGATATTCGGGATCGTCTGCAGGAACCGCGGACATGGGCGATGCATCTGCCACATTTGCGGGTTCAAGTTTCAGCAGGGGTGCGAGTTCCTCGAGAATGTCACCGGCTGATTCCACCAGTTTCGCGCCTTCGCGTATCAGACGGTGGCAGCCGCGCGCCAATGGATTATGGATGGAGCCAGGGATGGCGAAAACTTCACGACCCTGTTCGCTGGCGAGACGCGCGGTGATCAGCGAGCCGCTGGTGTGTGCCGCTTCCACTACCAGTGTGCCTACGGAGAGACCGCTGATGATGCGATTACGGCGCGGAAAATTGTGTGGCAGCGGCGGTGTGCCCGGGAGAAATTCCGAAACCAATAATCCCCGCGATGCGATTTCCTCGGCTAGCCCCCGATGGCTTGGCGGATAAGGTTTGTCGAGGCCGGTGCCCCAGACAGCGATGGTAGTGCCTCCGCCCTTGAGCGCGCCGCGGTGGCTGGCGGCATCGATTCCCATGGCCATGCCGCTTACGATACAAAGCCCACAGCGTGACAGATACGCAGCGAATTCCTCGGCGTTGCGCTGGCCCTCGTTGCTGGGGTTACGGCTGCCGACCATGGCCAGCTGTGGCTGACTGAGCAAATGCACGTCACCGCGCAGGAACAGGGCCATGGGCGGATCTGCGATCTGTCTGAGCAGAGGCGGATAGGCCGGATCGGTGCAGGGCAGCATGATGGCGCCGGCAGTTTCGAGCCAGCGCTGGTCTTTCTCTGTTGCTGTCCAGTCAGGGTTTTCGAGCCAGCTACGGGTTTCTTCAGTGAGACTCGAGAGATCACGGGATGCGGTGGTGAAGATACCGGCCAGCGAGCCGCAGCGAGCTAGCAGCGTGGGAAAACCGGCAGGTCCAAGGCCGGGAGCCCGGACCAGGGCCAACCAATAGTTCGCTTCCTGTGCGTCTATGTCCCAATCCCCCCTTGGGGCTAAGGATTTTTGACCACATCCAGCAGATGGATTTCGCGCTTGGCTACCATCACCAAGCCATAACTGACCTTTTGATAGGTGCGAAACACCAAAAGTGTGCCTTCGCGCTCCTCGGGTAATTTCACCGAGTCGCTCAGGCCGTCAAAAGCATAAGGATCACTGACTTTCTTCCCGTGTGTGTAAATCCCGAGCACCGTGCCCGGATCGAGACCTGCGTCAGTGCCGCGATCCAGTACTACTACCTGATATTGGCCGATCTCAGCGACGCCGCCGAGGACCGCGATGATGTCACCCTTGAACGCTTTGGCGGGGGCATGCGGCAAGTAATCCTGGTTGAGTTCCTGGGCAACTATCGGCAGGAAACGGTCGCCTGGCATGGCTTCCTGGGCAGTCGCCGTGAGCAATACTTTTGAGGGATCGCCCCATTTTTCGACACTGCCGTCGCCGATGTACGTGGCTTGATAACCCAAGGTGTCACCGCTCTCCGGATCCACATACTTATCGCCCAGCCGGTATACGTTATAGCGGTTGCCGTCCGATTTTTTGAGGCCGCGAGCATAAACATCTCTACCGAGGCCGATTATCGGTCGTCCGTCTATGGCACGCAACAGATACCCGGCGTGCTCCAGCTCGCTCTTGCTGACCACCCGGGTGCCACTCAGGAATTGGTGAATTGAATTCAGCGGGATCGTGGGGATGGCCTGGTTGATAGGCGTATATCGGATTTGGGGTTCGAGCTTGTCCACCGGCAAACTTGTTGCTGCCGCTTCATTGACCACCTGGCCATTACGCACTACCGTTATCGTCGGACGGCCGTTGATATATCCCAGCATGAACCTGTCGCCAGGATAGATAAGGTGAGGATTTTTGATGGCTGGGTTGGCATACCAGATATCCGGCCAGCGCCAGGGATCCTGCAAGTACATGGACGCGATGCCCCAAAGAGTATCGCCTTTCTTGACTACGTAGGTCCGGGGCGCCTGCGGCAATACCACTGGCGGCGACGGTGTAGCAGGCTGGGTTTGTGTCTGGGGTGCGGGCGGTGGTGGCGGAGGCGCGGCCGGAGCCGGCTGCGGCTTTTTCGGAGCGCTTGCACAGGCTGCTAGCAAGCCCGCCAGACAAAGGGCGGTTAGGCAGCGGGTCGCGTTATAATCTTTCATCGGTCAATCTCCACGACTCGCCTGACAAATCCCCACGGTTTCCAGGCCCTCCGCGGCAGTGGCGGGCCTCCTGACTTTGCGGAGCTGCCGGGCAACTTTTTAATAGCATCATAACTTTAGCAGCATTTTGTGCAAAAGTGCATGAGGATTGAACCGGCCCCCCTTGAAAACAGGGGGGTTACCCAACTCATAGAGACCGAATTATGGCATTGCTCACCATCCTGCATTACCCCGATCCCCGCCTGCGCAACCGTGCGCGGCCGGTTACGACCGTGACTAATGAAATTCGCCAGCTGGTGACCGACATGCTGGAAACCATGTATGCGGCTCCCGGAATCGGTCTTGCTGCCACCCAGGTCGGTGTGGATCAGCGGGTAATCGTGGTGGATGTTTCCGAGCATGGCGATGCGCCGCAGGTCTTCATTAATCCGGAAATCCTCAGCCGCGACGGCAAAGAGAAGATGCAGGAAGGCTGCTTGTCGGTGCCGGGTGTATTCGAGGAAGTGGAGCGCGCCGAACGTATCCGGGTAAGGGCTTTCGACCGCTATGACCAGTCGCTGGAATTCGACGCCGATGGCTTGCTGGCGGTGTGCATCCAGCATGAGATCGATCATCTGGATGGCAAACTGTTTGTGGATTACCTCTCGGAACTCAAGCGCCAGCGTATCCGCAGGAAACTGGAAAAAGAACAACGCGATGAACGCGAGGGCGCGCGCGGCACCGCGCCGGCAATCTGAACGCCTGCATTCCAGTTAATTCCCGATTACATGCAGGTTTCGCATGAGCATGCGGTTGCGTATCGTATTTGCAGGCACACCAGAATTTGCCTTGCCGGCCCTGGACGCGTTGCTGGCGACAGACCATGAGATTGTCGGCGTGTGGACCCAGCCGGACCGGCCGGCGGGCCGCGGTCGCAACCTCACCGCTTCACCCATAAAGCAGCATGCGCTAGTACACTCCCTTCCGGTGTATCAGCCTGCGACACTCAAGAGTACGGCCACGCATCTGCAGCTAAGCACCCTAAAACCGGATGTCATGGTAGTGGCTGCATATGGGTTGCTGTTACCTCCCGTGGTCCTCGGAATCCCACGCTATGGTTGCATCAACATCCATGCTTCATTGCTACCGCGCTGGCGCGGGGCCGCTCCCATCCAACGCGCGCTACTGGCTGGTGACACACAGACAGGGATTACGCTCATGCAGATGAATCAGGGCCTGGACACTGGCGACATGCTGGACATCCGCAAGACCACGATATGCGATGACGATACCACCCAGAGTCTGCATGACCGGTTGGCGAATCTCGGTGCAACGGCCATCGCTGAGCTGCTGGCGGTGCTGCCGGATGTCAGACGCCTGGCACAGGATGAATCAGCTGCGACCTATGCGGGCAAGCTCACGCGTGCAGAAGCACGTGTGGATTGGCAATCGCCGGCCACGGAAATTGCACTCCGGGTGCGCGCCTATAACCCGTGGCCGGTGGCGCATACCCAATGGTGCGGTGAATGGTTACGCATCTGGACTGCGCAAGCAATTTCCTCCGCAACAGCCAATAAACCAGGTACGGTGATCGATACAGGAGCCGAGGGTATCGATGTGGCAACCGGAAATGCCGTGTTGCGCATCCAGGAACTGCAAGCAGCAGGCCGACGCCGTATTGCGGCAGCCGATTTCACCCGCGGCCGCACGCTCGTGGGCGAACGATTCATCTGATGACGGAGACATCGGTACGCGCACTTGCGGCTAATATGCTGGTAGCCGTGTTGCGAGACGGCGCCTATCTCAACAAAAGCCTACGTCAGCTTGATTCGGACATCCGCACAGGGCGTGATTCCGCGCTGATACAGGAACTCTGTTATGGCAGCTTGCGTTTCCAGCCGCGTCTGGAATTCTGGCTGGATATATTACTGCAGCAACCACTCAAGCAGCGTGATCTCGATATACACATGTTGCTGTTGATGGGGCTTTATCAACTCACGGAAATGCGCATACCCGCACATGCAGTTATCAATGAGACTGCCGAAGCCTGCCGCACTCTGCACAAGGACTGGGCGGTGAAGCTGGTGAATGCGGTGTTGCGCCGATTTCAGCGCGAGCAGGCGGTATTCCAATCCGAACTATCCAATAATTCCGAAGCCTTTTACGCCCATCCGAAGTGGCTCATTGAACACCTGCAGGCGGAGTGGCCAAAGGATTGGCAATCGATCCTTGCGGCCAACAACCAGCGGCCGCCGCTCACACTGCGTGCCAATCACCGCATGGTGACGCGCGACGCCTTGTTGCAGGAATTTGCAGCCGCCGGCATCACAGCTCAACCCTGCAAATTTTCTGCGGACGGGTTGATACTGGCCACGCCATTGCAGGTGGAAACTCTGCCAGGTTTTGCCAGCGGCAAATTCTCTGTGCAGGATGAGGCCGCACAACTTGCGGCAGATTTGCTTGATGTGCAGTCCGGCATGCGGGTGCTGGATGCTTGCGCGGCTCCCGGCGGCAAGACCTGTCATTTACTGGAACACTATCCGGGTGTTGGTGAAGTGGTCGCTGTTGACATCGATGTGGAACGCAACGGCAAAATCCATGAGAGTTTGGGACGCCTGGGCCTGTCAGCCAAGGTCATGAAAGCCGATGCGCTCCGCCCCGACGATTGGTGGGACCGGCAGCCCTTCCAGCGTATCCTGCTGGATGCGCCCTGCAGCGCCAGTGGCGTGATTCGCCGTCACCCTGACATCAAGGCACATCGACGCCCGCAGGATATCAGCGCTGCGGTGGCGCTGCAGGCGCGATTGCTCACGGCGCTCTGGCCGCTGCTGGCCAGCGGCGGTAAGCTGCTGTATGTCACCTGCTCGATATTCCGCATGGAAAATGCTGATCAGATACTGGCGTTTCTGGCGTCACAGGTAAATGCGAAACCGCTGGAGATCAATAACCGCTGGGGTGTGAGCGCGTTTCCAGGTCGGCAGATACTCACTGGTCAAAGCGGTATGGATGGTTTCTATTATGCTTGTATCGAAAAAACTGATTGATAAATTGAGCGCATGATGTCCACGTGCATAATCCCCCTTGCCCGATGCCGCTCAGTGATGACATTACTGGTCTGCATTCTGATAGCAGGTAGTTTGGTATCAACAGCGCATGCGGATGACAACCAGGGGGAGGGGGGCTTCGTAATCCGTACCGCTTATACGGAACTCTTGAACGGTGTCTATTATTTGAATGCCGACGTGGATCTGGGTATGAGTCAGGATGCTCTAAACGCACTCGAAAATGGTGTGCCGCTGACGGTGGCATGGCAGATCGAAGTGATAAAGCACCGCAGCTTCATGTGGAACAAGACGGTGGCGACGCTCACCGAACGCTTTCAGATCAGCTTCCATCCACTCACCCGGCGGTTCATCATCAAAAACCTTAACAGTGGCGAACAGCAGAGTTTCGGCAGTTATCGGGACGCCATCACCAATCTCGGACAGGTTAATGACCTGCCGGTGATCGATGCCAGCTTGCTGGAAGCGCACACACGCTACACGATTCGCATGCGCGCGGTGCTCGATATCACCGATTTCCCTGGTCCTTTGAAACTCATCGCTTCATGGTTCAAGGGTTGGGACCTAACCAGCGATTGGTATGCCTGGGTGCTGGCTTCATGAAGCGTTTTCTTATGCCGTTGGTGATCGCGGCCGGCATGGTGGTCATGCTGGTGTCGCTCATTCTGTTGAGCAAAAGCACGCAGAACTCGATGGATTTCGACCGGCTCCACGATGGCTTGTTGATACTCAACGCCATCGCCGTCGGGGTACTGCTGGTGATCATAGGCTTCAACCTGGTACGGCTGGTATTGCAATACCGGCGCAACGTCACCGGTTCCCGGCTGACGACGCGACTAGTGGTGATGTTCGTGGCACTGGCCATCGTACCGGTGGTGCTGGTGTATTATTTTTCCGTGCAATTCATCAGTCGCGGTATCGACTCCTGGTTTGACGTGCGCGTGGAGCGGGCCTTGGGTGATGCCATCGAATTATCGCGTACCGCTTTGCAACTGCGTGTCCGGGAACTGCTCACACGCACCCAACAGATAGGCAATAGTCTGGCTATCATCCGACCCACCGATGTCACACTGGAGATAGATATGCTGCGGCGGCAGAACGGAGCTGCCGAACTCACCCTGCTGAGTGGTGAGGATGGGCATATCATCGCCACCAGTTCCGATCTGCCGGCACAATTGATCCCGGATTTGCCGGGGCAGGTGATGCTGATGCGGGCGCGTAGCGGACATGTCTATATAGGGCTGGATCCTGCAGGCGATAATGGTCTGCATATTCGTGCGTTGGTACCGGTGATTGTCGGTGGGCAATGGTGGCGACCGGAAGTTCTGCAGGCGATTTATCCGGTGGCTGATCATCAAAGTGATCTCGCCAACCGCGTGCAGGCAGCCTATTCCAATTACCGCGAGCTCACGGTGCTGCGTCAGCCACTCAAGTACAGTTTCATGCTGACCTTGTCACTGGTATTGCTGCTGTCGGTGCTGATGGCCGTATGGGTCGCGTTCGTGGCGGCCCGCAAGCTGGTGGAGCCCATACAGAATCTGATCGAAGGCACCCGCAATGTGGCACGTGGTGATTTCAGTACGCGCTTGCCGCTGCCATCGCGCGACGAGGTCGGCTACCTGGTGTCCTCATTCAATGAAATGACACAGCGGCTGTCCCTGGCACAGGAAGCCGCGCGCCGCAGCCGCGCCCAGGTAGAGAGCGAACGCAGTTACCTGGGAGCGGTATTGACACGTTTGTCATCCGGTGTGATATCCATTGATGCGGATCTGTCACTCAAGACTGCCAATCCCGCTGCCAGCGCCATTCTCGGTATGGAACTGCAGCAGCATCTGAATAAATCTCTGACACCCTTGAGCGGCGATAGCTCCCTGTTTGGCCAGTTCGTGAGTGCCTGCCGCGTGCATCTTGAAGCCGGAGAAACTGAATGGCGTGAAGAAATGTTGCTGCACGGTACCAGTGGGCGGCGCATGCTGATGGTGAGTTGCGCCACATTGCCGGGTAGCGGCGATGCACCTCCTGGCCACGTCATCGTATTCGATGACCTGACGGTGCTGATCGAGGCACAGCGCGATGCCGCTTGGGGGGAAGTGGCCCGGCGGCTGGCCCATGAGATCAAGAATCCACTCACGCCTATACGTCTGGCGGCGGAACGTATGCGCCGCAAATACCTGGGCAAACTCAAGGGCGAGGATGAAGATGTGCTCGATCGCGCCACCCACACCATTGTGCAGCAGGTTGAGGCCATGAAATCCATGGTCAATGCTTTCAGCGAGTATGCGCGCACTCCAGCGTTGGAATTCGCGCCGCTGGACTTGAATGCGCTGATCGGCGAAGTCGTGGAACTCTATCGCGTGCGTGAAGCAGGCATGTTGATTCAGCTTAAACTGGATGAGACATTGCCACAGGTTTACGCGGATGCAGGCCGCATGCGCCAAATGCTGCACAACCTGCTCAAGAACGCCCAGGAAGCGCTCGAGGGTCGCAAGGAGGGGTGGGTGAAGATCACTACACATTACTATCACCGCGGTAGTGAAGAGACCGCGGAAATCGTGGTGGAAGATAACGGCCCTGGTTTCAATAGCGATATCCTCGGCAAGGCTTTCGAGCCTTATGTGACCAGCAAACCCAAAGGCACCGGTCTGGGTCTCGCGATCGTGAAGAAACTCGCCGAGGAACACGGCGGCAGTATCCGCGCCCAAAACAATTCTGAAGGTGGCGCACGACTCATCATCCGTCTGCCGGTCACCGAGGCCGGGCGCACCAGCGCCTTACTCGGCGGTCTGCAGCGGCATTCCGGCGCCTAGGAGAACAACATGCGAGCCTCTCAAATTCTGGTGGTGGACGATGAAGCGGATATACGCGACATGGTCCAGGAGATCCTCACCGAGGAAGGTTACGAAGTGCGTGTGGCTGGCAATGCGGCGGAAGCGCGTGCCGCCCGCGCCCAACATGATCTCGATCTGGTGCTGCTGGATATCTGGATGCCTGACACGGATGGCATCAGTCTGCTCAAGGAGTGGAGCCGCGAGACCCCGCTGTCGTTCCCGGTGGTGATGATGTCCGGCCATGGGACGGTCGAGACTGCCATTGAGGCCACCAAACTGGGCGCGCTGGATTTTGTGGAAAAACCCCTGTCGCTCGCCAAGCTGTTGCGTACCGTGGGACACGCTATCGAGGTGGGTCGCCAGGCACGCGCACAGCGTGTCGTGGGTGGGCCGCAATCGCCGCTGGACCCACTGGGGAAAAGCCGGCTCATGCAGGTCTTGCGCGATCAATGCCGGCGGGTGGCGCCGCATGAATCCGCGGTGCTGTTGGTGGGTGAGCCCGGCAGCGGCAGGGAAAGTATCGCTCGACATATTCACGCGATCAGTCTGCGCGCCGCAGAGCCATTCGTGAATGTGACGTTGATTGGCTTGACCGTGGATGAAACTGAAAAAAAATTATTCGGGTATGAACTTGAGGGATGCATAGAACCGGGATGGCTGGATGAGGCACGCCGCGGCACGTTATTCCTGAATGACATCACTGACATGCTGCCGGAGACACAGAATATATTGATTAAAGTTCTGGAACAGGGGCGCTACACCCGCAAGGGCATGCATACGTCGCAAATCCTTGATGTGCGTTTGCTATGTTCAGCACGTTCCGAGATTGAAACCCGGGTGGCAAGTGGGCGTTTTCGTGGTGATTTATATGAGCGTCTCGCGGCTGTGGCGATCCGTGTACCCCCGCTGCGCGAATACTGCGAAGATGTGCCGGAATTGCTACGCTATTACACCGATGCCTTGGCAGACAGCGATGATCTCAAGTATCGGCGATTCAGTGTCGCGGCCCAAAACCGCCTGCGCAATTATCCCTGGCCCGGCAACCTCCAAGAACTTAGGAGTCTGGTGCAGCGTTGCCTGATGCTAGGCGATGAGAGCGAGGTATCCCTGGAGGAAGTGGAAAGCGCGCTCGCGCCCTACACTGCCGATGAACCGCTGGTGAAACAGGATCTACTGGCCATGCCTTTGCGCGAGGCCCGCGAGCATTTCGAGCGCGCCTACCTGCAACAGCAGTTGCAGCTGTGCGGCGGCAAAGTAGGCAAGCTGGCGGAACGCGTGGGCATGGAACGCACGCATCTGTACCGCAAGCTCAATTCATTGGGGATCGATTTCCGCCAATTGGGCAATGAGGATGAAAGCGGTTGAGAGATTTATTTGTATTCTCAGCCAATAATGCATCATTGACTGCATTGCCTCTCGGCTTTGCAGCCCTCTTCGCAATTCTCAGCCTGCCTTTACTCTTCGAGTAAATACCGCCGAACTGGTTTTATAGCTTTCGAATTCTTCGAGCATTTGAATCTGAGGATAACTGAGACCGCATCAATAAATATTATGCGTGGTGCATGCCACAGGCCAGCATATACTATGCGTGTTCGGGGTTGCCTGTAAATTCATTGCACAGCCGTTGAACGGATTGGTTGCTGTTGGGTTGTTGATGATCTGTTTTTTACTGGCAGTGATCGACACCTTGCGTTACGCCAGCCGTCTTTAAAAGACCTTCAAAAAATCAGTTGTCGCATGAAAAATATTGATCACCCAATATTCCACCAATAATTTCCCGCATCTGCAAGAAGAATGCGCGAACAAACCTTAATGTCCCTTTCGGGGATGGTTGAAATCCCTCGCCTTCAGGCGAAGCACGTTGTGGCGAAATGGGCGAAGCCCATGAGCCTGAATTCTTGAACATGTTGATACAATTGCGAGCACTGTATTTCGCTTTAACCCCGTCGGCTTCAAGCCGACGTTTTATGAACCCACCGGCTTAAAGCCGGTGGAGTATTCAGTTGGTCTTGATGACCAAGGGTTCGATGTGGTTTTGAGCGAGTTTGGTGCGCATGGCATTGAGCTGGGAGAGACTCTGTATGGGGCCGATGCGTACCCGGTTCCAGACATTGCCGTTGTTGACCTTGACCTGCTGGATGCTGGCTTCGACCCCCAGTAGCGCCAGGTTGGCCTTGAGTTTGTCGGCTTCCGCGTAGCTCTGGAACGAACCCACCTGCAGGATATAAGTACCGGGTTGATTGACCGGACCGGGAACATCACCGGAGCGGGTTTCCTTGTCCTGACTGGGGATCACTACCTGGAAGGACGGCAACAGTTTGTAGAAATCAAAATGCGGTTGCGCCGGTGCGCTGCTGGCCGCGGGCGCTTTCGAAGCACTCTGCGCTGATGGCTTTGTCTGTTCCAGGCCTGCCGGCTTTATGCGCTGTTCGATTTTTTTCCAGACCTCGGGTGCGCCCTTGATGATGACTGTGGCTACGATGATGCCGATGATGAACCCGCCCCAACCCGGTAAACCGGAATTTTTCTTGCGCGGTTTGTCCTTGGGTTTCGGACTATGTTTGTAATCCTTGGCCATCACATGCTTTCCGGAGCTGATACGCCCAGTAGCCCAAGACCGTTCTGCAGCACCTGCCGGGTAGCGGCGATCAATGTGAGGCGCGCATCACGCAGCGCGGTGTCATCCACGATGAAAGTATGCGCGTCGTAATAGGTATGGAAGTCGTTGGCCAGTTCGCGCATATACGCGGCTACCAAATGCGGCTCCAGATTACGCGCCGCCGTATCCACGATCTCCGGGAAACGCGACAGGCTTACGAATAACGCCTGTTCGTGGTTCTGCGTCAATCTTGCCAGATTGGCTTTGCCATTTTCCGCATCCCATGTGAAACCTTTTTCCGTCAGCTGGCGGAACACGCTGGCGATGCGCGCATGTGCATACTGGATGTAGTACACCGGGTTCTCGTTGGTCTGGGAACGCGCCAGATTGATGTCGAAGGTAAGCTGGGAATCCGCTTTGCGTGCCACTAGGAAATAGCGGGTGGCGTCGCGGCCGACTTCGTCTATGAGATCGCGCAGTGTCACATAACTGCCGGTGCGTTTGGAGAGTTTCACCTCCTCGCCGCCGCGCATCACCGTCACCATCTGGTGCAGGACGTATTCGGGCCAGCCCTTGGGTATGCCCATCTCCAGCGCCTCCAGGCCGGCGCGTACGCGCATGCTGGTGGAGTGATGATCGGCGCCGTGTACGTTGATCATGCGGACATAACCACGCTGCCATTTGCTTACGTGATAGGCCACATCCGGCAGGAAATAGGTATAGCTGCCGTCGGACTTGCGCATCACCCGGTCCTTGTCATCACCGAACTCGGTGGTTTTGAGCCACAGGGCGCCGTCATCCTCATAAGTGTGGCCGTGCTCGATGAGCGCATCGACGGTCTGCTGCACGCGGCCCTCGGTGTACAGCGAGGACTCCAGGTAGTAAACGTCGAACTCCACGCCGAAGGCGCGCAGGTCCAGATCCTGTTCATGGCGCAGATAAGCGACGGCAAAACGCCGGATGGCGTCCAGGTAGTCGGCATCACCGACGCTGGGTACCGTTTTGCCATCGGCTTGGACGGTTTCACGCGCCAGGTAGGCATGCGCCACATCCTGGATGTATTCGCCGCGGTAACCGTCCTTGGGCCAGTCGGGCTGGTCGGGTTCTATGTGCTGGCAACGTGCCTGCACCGACAGCGCCAGGTTATGGATTTGCTGTCCGGCGTCGTTGTAATAAAACTCTCTGATCACCGCCCAACCGGTAGCCTTCAACAGACGGCACAAGCAATCGCCCAGTGCCGCGCCGCGCCCATGTCCCACATGCAGTGGTCCTGTAGGGTTGGCCGAGACGAATTCCACCATGGTGCGTGCGCCCGCGCCCGACGGATTGCAGCCGTATGCGGCGCCAGTCGTCAATAATGTTTTCAGCTCCGCGTGATAGGCGGAAGGCGCTAGGATGAAATTGATGAAGCCGGGACCGGCGATCTCGACTTTGGAGACAAGTTCGGATTTAGGCAGTGCCGCGATGATCGCCTCGGCGAGCTCCCGCGGCTTTTTGCCGGCGTGTTTGGCGAGTATCAGGCACACGTTGGTGGCGAAGTCACCATGTGCCGGATCACGCGTGCGTTCCAGCAGCGGGCCAGCGGGAAGCGCAGCTTTCGGGAAAAGATCGCCAACCAGTTTTTTGAGTGTCGTATGTAGGAGGCTTTCAAGCGCTTGTTTCACGAAAGATCCCTGCCAGAGGAAGTACAACACCAGGGCTGAATTCTACCGTCTGGGCTGTGCGCGTAGAAGCGCGCATAAGGTTATTTCAGTACATATCGGCTGGATCCACATCCAGCGACCAGCGCACGCGACGCGCTTGCTTGAGCGCTTCCAATGTTGGTAGCCCGGTGGCCAGAGCTTGCTGTAAGAGTGCGCGCTGGCTGGCCAACATCAGCAGCTGCGCACGGTAACGCCCGGCGCGGCGTTCCATGGGCGCGGGCGCCGGGCCTAGAATCTGCACCTGCGTACCACAGTGGGGAGCAAATGCGGATTTCGCCGCTTCCAGAAACACCCGTGGTGGAGACGCGGCGGCAGCCTCGGCACGCAGCAATGCCATGGCCGCGTAGGGCGGCAGTCCGGCGACACGTCGTTCGCTGAGCGCAGCGGCGGCAAAACTGGCGTAGCCATCGCGTACCAGATGCGTGAGCAACGGATGGCCCGGATGATGGGTCTGGATCAACACTTCGCCGGGGCGCTCGGCGCGGCCCGCCCGTCCCGCCACCTGCACGATGAGCTGGGCCATGTGTTCACTGGCGCGGAAATCCACGCCGAACAGACCCTGGTCCGCATCCAGGATGCCCACCAGCGTGACGTTGGGGAAATCATGGCCCTTGGCGAGCATCTGGGTGCCCACCAGGATGCGGAACTCACCGCTGCGTATGGCATTCAGCAAGGTTTCCAGACTGCCCTTGCGGCGGGTGCTGTCCCGATCCATGCGCGCGATGCCAATGTCCGGGAACAAGCGCTCGAGCGCTTGTTCGATGCGCTCGGTGCCTTGGCCGAAATGACCGAGATCCGTACTGCCACAGTTTCCGCAACTTGCGGGCAACGTCCGCTGCGCACCGCAGTGATGGCATTGCAAACGCCGGTTGCTGTGCAACGTAAGGCGTGCATCACAGCGCGCACATTGCAGTGACTGACCACAAGAATGGCACATGACCGTGGGGGCATAACCCCGTCGGTTAAGGAACAGCAGCACCTGGCCATCGGCCTTCAGATGCCGGCGGATGGCATCCAGCAGCAGATCGGACAAGCCTTCGTCCAACGGGCGGCTGCGGATATCCAGCAAACGCATACTTGGATGCCGGGCGTTGCCGGCGCGTTCCGGCAACACCAGATGCCTATAACGCACCTGGTCCACATTGTGCAGGGATTCCAGCGAGGGTGTAGCGGAGCCCAGCACGATGGGGATGGACTGGCGCTGTGCGCGCACCACCGCGATGTCCCGCGCCGAATAGCGGAAACCATCCTGCTGCTTGAAGGAGCCGTCATGTTCCTCGTCCACTACGATCACCCCTGGATTTTTGAGCGGCACAAAAACCGCCGAACGCGTGCCGATGACCACGGGTACTCGGCCATCACGCGACGCCAGCCAGGTGGCCAGCCGCTCCGCATCACTCAATCCTGAATGAAATACCGCCACTGTGCCGAAGCGGGCGCGGAAGCGCTCGAGCAGTTGCGGTGTGAGTCCGATCTCCGGCACCAGTACGAGCCCCTGCCGACCGCGCTGCAAGGTATCCGCGATGACCTGAAGATAGACCTCGGTCTTGCCGCTGCCGGTAACCCCATCCAGGAGGAATGCCTGAAAGCCACCCAGCGCAGCACGGATCTTTTCCGCGGCTGTCGCTTGTGCAGCATTCAGGACAACATGCGCAGTGGGTTTCTGGATGCCGGCATGCCCGGGTGGCCGTTGAATCTTTTCCGCCCAGCCGCGTTTTATCAGAATATTCAATGGCGTTGACCAGCGTTGAAACTGGTCATCCAGGCGTGCAGCGTCCAGGCCTTCGGGATGCTGCGCGAGCAATTTCCACAATGCCGACTGTTTAGGCGCACGCTTGAGCGCTGCGGCATCCGCTTGGCTGCCGGCATGCGTAAGCCGCCAAACGTCAAGCGCTTTTGGGTCAGCGGTTTTGCCCTTACGCAGCGACACTGGCAGCAACGCCTGGATCACTTCACCGATGGGATGATGGTAGTAGTCCGCTGCCCAGCGGGCCAGCGCCAGCATGTCTGCGGGAATCAGTGGGGCTACATCCAAAACCTGATGGGCGTGTTTCAGCCGGGTGAGCGGGATATCTGAGTAGGTGGCTATTTCCATCAACACGCCGATCACGTGGCGTTTGCCGAAGGGAACCCGCACACGCATACCCGGAAGCAGCGAGCTTATTTCGAATTCAATGGGCGGCAGATAGTCGAAATGCCCGTACACCGGTGATGGCACCGCCACGCGCAGGTAATAATTCTGCATGGACTTCACAGGCCGGTTTTTTTATCCACACATTCTGTGGATAAACTTGTGGATGCTTTGTCAGCAAGCAGGTTAATTCCGCAGATATGACAGCAGGGTGTCAGATTGGGTAATTTTTGTCCGCCGATAATTTTCATGGGAATCAACGCGTTGAAATATGTATCAAGCACTTGCGCAGCTGGTTCGCTAATCCAGCAGTTTAAACAGAGGCGCTCTGTCTGATCCACGCCCCGTGATCGGCATGATAACCTTTGGTGCGTATGGTACGGACCTGTCGTGTCTGGGCTTAGTGATTGACAGGATATAGTTTGAAGCTGCCGGATACGAGGATCATCTGGATACTGCAGCCCATCTGAATGCGTTTCTGGCCAGCGTGGAACGTCGAGCCTTCCGCATCGCCCAGATGGCCCTGCGCAATCCGGACGATGCCCTTGATGCCGTCCAGGATACGATGTTGCAACTGGCCAAACGTTACGCGCAACGTCCCCGGGAAGAGTGGCCGCCGCTGTTCTACCGCATCCTGCAGAGCCGTATCCGCGATTGCCAGCGCCGCCGGGTGGTCCGCAACCGGGTACTGAGCTTCTACGGCGGCCAGCGGGACGCGGAAGACGATCCACTGGATCCCATCGAGGCAGCTCCCGACCCGGCGGGGCGGGACCCCTCTGAGCAGCTGGCCCAGGATGCGGCCATGCAGGCCTTGGAAACTGCACTGGCGGCCTTGCCGGGACGTCAACGGCAAGCCTTCCTGCTGCGTATATTGGAGGGACTGGACGTGAGGGAGACTGCCAAGTCTATGGGCTGCTCGCAAGGTAGCGTCAAAACCCATCTGTCCCGGGCGGTACACAGCCTGCGGCAGACCCTGGAGGAACATTGGTGATGAATACAACAACTGAGACAACTTTTCTCCACAAGGCCCGTACAGCCTTTGTGGATAGCCTTGACCAGCTCGACACCCGGGTACTGGCGCGTTTACGCGAGGCGCGTATGCGCGCCGTGGAATCCGCCACATCACATCCGACCTTATGGCATCGGCGTTCCTGGGCACTGTCTGTCGGCGCGATAGCGGTCTTGTTAGTGGTGCTCGCGAGTGGCGTCCTCTGGTGGAATCAGAATCCCCAGCCAGCGGTGCCTTTCGCCACCGGCAATAATAACGAAGACATGTCCATCGTACTCGGCAACGACAATTTGGACATGTATGCCGACATGGATTTCTACCGTTGGCTGCAAGCTCAGCAGCAGACTGCACCCCAGAGTGATTCTGGAGGCAACAGCAGTGGATAAGCACTACTGGCTTCTGATGGCAGCCTTGTTATTCGCAACATCGGTGTTCGCGGCTGATCAGAAACCTGTCCAGCCGCCGCCCAAGGCGGATCCGGAGTTACTGGAGTTTCTCGGCACCTGGCAGGGCAGCGACGGTACCTGGGTGGACCCCATGGCATTTGCACGCATCGATCCCGGTAAACTCACCGAGAACCGGACGACTCACGAGGGTAAATCGACGCCGCCTGCCAAGGAACCGCCGCCCAATCAGAACGGTGGGGAACAAAGCCCATGAGACAGTTATTTATCATGCTGCTGGCGGTCGGCTTGTTGGTGATGGTCAGCCCACAGATTTTTGCCAATCCGCCGGCAGGCTCTGCGCCGAATGCGGCAATGCCCAGCATGCCGACAGACACGGTGCCCTGGTCGAGCCTGACGCCGCAGCAACAACAGATACTCGCGCCTCTCAAGGATAAATGGACGACGCTGCCAGCGGAACGCCAGCAGCGCCTGCAACGCGGTGCGGACCGCTGGGTGCAGATGACACCCGAACAGCGCGCCCGCGCCCGCCAGCGCCTGCAGCACTGGCGCCAACTGTCACCTGAGGAGCGCGCGCAGATCCGGCAGCGCTATCAGGCCTTCCAGAAATTGCCGCCGGCCGAGCAGCAGCGGATCCGCGAACAGTTCCGGAGGTTCCAGCAACTATCGCCGGAAGAACGCCAGGCGTTGCGCCAGCGCTGGAAGAACATGACGCCGGCACAGCACGAGCAATTCCGTGGGCGCTGGCGCGCCAAACATCCGCCGCCACCGCATAGATGATCCATTCTGTTTGAGGCCTACAAATCAAAACCCCCACTTGAATGGGGGTTTTTGTTTCTACAATGTTTTGCCGGCTATTCGGTGGCTTTGATGCTCTGGATCAGCCGCGTCACCGCTTCCTGGCCGTCGCCATACAGCATGCGGGTGTTGTCCATGTAGAACAGGCTGTTCTCCACGCCGGAGAAGCCGCGGCCCTGGCCGCGCTTGATGACGATGGTGTTGCGGGCCTTGTCGGCATTCAGGATGGGCATGCCATAGATGGGGCTGTCGGGTTTGTTGCGCGCATCCGGGTTCACCACATCGTTGGCGCCGATGATGAGCGCCACGTCGGCAGTGGCGAACTCCGGATTGATGTCTTCCAGATCGGAAATCAGGTCGTAGGGCACGCCGGCTTCTGCCAGTAATACATTCATGTGCCCCGGCATGCGGCCTGCCACCGGGTGGATGGCGAACTTCACTGTAACGTCGCGGTTTTGCAGCAGCTGCGTCAGTTCCCAGACCTTGTGCTGCGCCTGGGCCACGGCCATGCCGTAGCCGGGGACGATGATAACCTTGTTGGCGTACGCCATCATCACGCCGGCATCGGCGGCATCGATGGGCTTTAGGCTGCCGGCGATGTCCGCGGTGCTGCCGCTCGCGGTCTCGCCGAAATTGCTGAATAGCACATTGACGATGGAACGGTTCATGGCTTTGGCCATCAACTGGGTCAGCAGCGTGCCGGCCGCACCTACCACCATGCCGGCGATAATCATGGCGGCATTACCGATCACGAAACCTTCAAAGGCCACCGCCAGACCGGTGGCGGCGTTGTAAAGGGATATGACTACCGGCATGTCGGCGCCGCCGATGGGCAGGGTCACGAGGATGCCAAACAGCAACGCCAGCGCGAAGAACGTTATGAGCACGTACATGGGCGCAGTGCCATGCAACACAATGATCCAGATGCCGAGCGCCACGGTTACGATTAGCACCAGCGAGTTGACGATTTGTTGGATGCGATAGCGCAGGGATTTTTTGATGAGACCCTGGAGTTTAGCGAATGCGATCAGGCTGCCGGAGAACGACACCGCGCCGATGATGCCGCCCACTACCGCCAGAATCACCGGCGCCAGGGCCAGAGATTGGCCGCGGATCAGTTCCTGGGCGGCGATCGCCGCCGCCGCGCCGCCACCCATGCCGTTGTACAGTGCCACCATCTGCGGCATGGCGGTCATGGGTACGCGTCGGCCGCTCCACCAGGCGAGCACACCGCCAATGAAGATGGCCACGATGATAAGGATGTAATTGTGCATCCCCGGCCACAGGAAGGTGATGAGGCCGGCGATGAGCATGCCGATGCCGGCCCAGACGATGCCGTTCTTGGCGCCCTTGGGCGAGCTCATGCGTTTCAGGCCGATGATGAACAAGAGTGCGGCGATGAAATAAGTCGCCTGGATGAGGTCGTCAAGCAGTGGCGCCGGCAGCAGCATGTTCATGTATGCGGACCTTTATTTTTATTCTGGCTGGTCTTGAACATCGCCAGCATGCGTTCGGTGGACACATAACCGCCTACCACATTGCCTGCGGCCAGCAGTACGCCGATGAAACCGATGACCTGCTCCGGGATGGTATGGGCATTGCCTAACGCCACCATGGTGCCCACTAGCACGATACCGTGCACGAAATTGGAACCGGACATGAGCGGCGTATGCAGGATCACCGGTACCCGTGAGATCACCTCGTAGCCAGTGAAGGCTGCGAGCATGAAAATATATAAGGCAATAAAACCGTCAATCATGATTGCATCTCAATTAGTTGCTTAATAGTTTCAACGTCGGCTCGTGTTTGACCGCACCCTCATGGGTGAGCACGCTCTTGGCATACACCTCATCATTCCAGTCGATCACAAGCTGGCCGCCCTTGACGAGCGGCGTGAAGAAATTCAGCAGATTGCGGGCATACATGTCGCTGGCATGTTCGGCTAGCAAACTCGGCAAATTGGTAGGTCCGCTGATGAGCACGTGGGCGTGTTGGATGTCTTCGCCTGGCTTCGTCAGTTCGCAGTTGCCACCGGATTCTGCCGCCAGGTCCACGATGACGGCTCCCGGTTTCATGGCTTCCACCATGCTGCGGGTGATGATTCGCGGTGCCGCGCGTCCGGGGATGGCGGCGGTGGTGATGACGGCATCCGCCTGGGCCACGTGCTTCGCCAGCATCTCCTGCTGCTGGTGTTTTTCCTCGCTGGTGAGTTCGCGTGCGTAACCGCCGCTGCCTTCGGCTGACACGTCGGTGTCCACAAACTTCGCTCCCAGGGATTCCACCTGTTCGCGCGCCGCCGCGCGCACGTCGTAAGCTTCCAGCATGGCCCCAAGCCGGCGTGCGGTAGCGATGGCCTGCAGGCCGGCAACGCCCGCGCCTATCACCAGCACTTTCGCCGGACGGATGGTGCCGGCGGCGGTGGTCAGCATGGGGAAAAAGCGTCCGAGTTTGCCGGCGGCCAGCAACGCGGCTTCATAGCCTGCGGCGGCGGCCTGGGATGACAGCGCATCCATGCTCTGGGCACGCGATATGCGCGGCACCAGTTCCATTGCAAAGCTGGTGACTTTGCGATCGCGCAAGGCTTTTACGCTATCCACATTGCGATGCGGGTTCAGCAGGCCGATGAGGATCGAACCCGCGCGCATATGCGCGACATTGGCAGGCGATGGAGCCTGCACTTTGAATACCACATCGGCATTGGCAGCGCCGTCGGTGGCACTGACGAAGCGTGTATCCGGAAAAACCTGGTCCGGAAAGCCTGCCGACACACCGGCCCCGCTCTCCATGGATAACTCCACATTCAGGGTCTTGAGCTTGGTAGCCACCACAGGGGATATGGCCACCCGCCGCTCGCCGCTCGCCTGTTCTTTGGGTACGAAAAGCTTGATAGCCATATTGTTCTTGGGATGTGGTTATGGACCGCCGCGCCGCGCTTGGCGTGGTCTGGCGGAGACTTGGGACAGCGTACAGTTTAAGCGCGGACCCCGTTTTTTGCCACTCTGCACCAATGTAAAACACGTAAACCGAAAGGCTTAGCGTTGCTTTTTAAGATGAATTCTGCAATAACATTCGCCCCTTAAGAAGCATTATGGCTGCTGTTGTGTACGAACTTTCCCAAGAAGTACTGCGCACCGATGCGGCGGGCATGCCGCTCGAGTGGATTGGTTACGAGGACGCGGTCAAGCTGTATTACCTCGAACAGGTAGCCTATAGTTGCGGCACGCTCCTGTATCGCCTGCACGGCGGCATCAGCGCCAAGACCGGTCAGCAGAGCACCGTCGATGTCAATTCCATCATCGCCACTTACGGCAACAACCATGCGCTCGCCAAGGCGCGCGAGCATTACGTGCCGCCGCTCAACAACCATACTCTGTTCAAACGCGACGCCAATCTGTGCATGTACTGTGGTCAGCGTTTTTCGGCGCGTGAACTGTCGCGCGAACACGTGACGCCGCTGAGCCGTGGCGGCACCGATACCTGGAACAATGTGGTTGCAGCCTGCAAGCGTTGCAATAACCACAAGGCCGGGCGCACGCCGGAAGAGTCGGGCCTGCAACTGCTGGCAGTGCCGTTCATCCCCAACCACGCCGAATACATATTCCTAAAAGGCCGCCGTATCCTGGCTGACCAGATGGAATTTTTGCTGGCGCATTTCCCGCGCACCAGCCCTCTGCACAAGCGTATCTCGCAAATGCTTGCCTGAGCACGGTTCATTGCGCATCAAATGCGCGGATTTTGCTCGTATTCGATTTTATTCACTTTCCTAACAACAATTCCTCTCCATCCGGAAGCAGATGATTGCATTCCTGAGCTTGTTTCCGGTCAAATGCTCTCATGAGCGCCAGCCAAGCCGCCATCGAACAACTTCTGCGTGAGGCCAGCAAGGATGATGACTGCAAATGGCAATCTGGGGGTTGGTGTGTGGGCGGTTCCAGCTGGCGGGTAACCTGCGGCGATTGCATCTGGTTCGTGAAGACCCAAGCTGATGCACTAGAACTATTCAATGCAGAAGCTGATGGCCTTAAGGCGCTTGCTGAGGCTGGCGCCATACGGGTGCCAAAAGTGTTGGGAACAGGTGAAGGGGGTGGTGAAGCCTTTCTGGTTCTGGAATGGCTGGAGCTGGGCCGTAAAACCGGTCAGACAGCGGCTCGCCTGGGTGAGGCGCTAGCGCGTCAACATCAATGCCTGAGCGCGCGCTTTGGCTGGCGGCGCAACAACTTCATCGGCGCCACGCCGCAATTCAACGCATGCTCGGATGACTGGTTGAAATTTTTCCGCGAACATCGTCTCGGTTTCCAGTTGCGGCTGGTGGCGGAAAACGGTTTCCGTGGGCAATTGCAGACGCAGGGCACTCTACTTCTGGAAAGGCTGCCGACATTTTTTGAGGGATATATCCCCAAGCCATCGCTGCTGCACGGCGATCTCTGGGGCGGCAACTGGGGCGTATCGGAAACTGGCGAGCCGGTGATCTTCGATCCGGCGGTCTATTACGGCGACCGGGAAGTGGATTTTGCCATGACAGAACTATTTGGGGGGTTTCCGCCGGAGTTTCACTCAGCTTATAACGCTGTGTGGCCACTGGATGACGGATATCAAGTGCGTCGCAACGTTTACAATCTTTATCATGTTCTCAATCACCTGAACCTGTTCGGCACGAGCTATCTAACCCAGGCACAAGTACTCATGGAGCAGCTGCTGACGCAGGTCTGACATTGAAGATTCTGCTACCAATGCCACGCAGGGAATAGAACAATTTACGGGAGCTCTGTGACGCGCGGCTTGTCGAGTATGGCGAGAATTCCACACAGTATCGCCCTAGGCGCGGGTGGGCAACCCGGCACCGTCACATCCACCGGAATGACATTGTCCACTGAACCCACGCTAGCATAGCTGCAGCCGAAGAGACCGCCGTTGCAGCCGCAGTCGCCTAGTGCGAGCACCCATTTTGGTTCCGGGATGGCCTCATAACTACGTCTCAACGCGCTTTCCATGTGCCGCGAAACCGGCCCAGTCACCAGCAACAGGTCAGCATGCCGGGGGCTTGCTACGAACTTGATACCTAGCCCTTCGAGGTTGTAATAGGGGTTATTGAGCGCATGGAGCTCAAGTTCACAACCGTTGCAGGAACCAGCATCCACGTGCCGGATGCATAGTGCGCGTCCAAAGATGCGCTGAATCTTTTTCCGTATCGCATCCGGCTCGTTTTCTTGCGCAGCGAGCTGAGGTGCGGGTTCGGAAAGGATGCCAATCCGGGTTATTTGATTCAGGGTACGCAGCATGGGTAGATCGTGTCAGAGGTCCTGTCCGCTGTAGGACAGGTTGAAGGATTTATTGATGAGCGGGAAATCCGGAACGATGTTGCCTATGACGGCATGTTCCAGCACTGGCCAGTTCTGCCAAGATGGATCATGGGCATGACAACGACGGATGCCTCCATCAGCCGCAGTTTCAAGAGCAACCAATACAGGTCCGCGCCAACCCTCGACCCAGCCTATACCAAGTCGATCGGCGGGCACTGTTGGAATAGCTAGGTGCACGCCACCGTCTGGCAGGTTTTCAAGCAGGATTTGACACAGTCGCAACGATTCAAGGATTTCCTCGAAGCGCACTGCCACGCGGGCGGCAACATCACCCTGGAGCCGACCGGTCATGCGCACGGCGAGCGTGTCATAAGGTACGTGGGCATGATCGCAACGCACATCCCAGGCTTGTCCGCTCGCACGTCCCGCTAGACCGATGAGCCCGAGTTGTCTGGCGAGTGCAGGTTGCACACGACCGGTGCCAACGAATCGGTCCTGTAACCCGGCATGATCATCGTAGATTTCGCGTAGTGTATTAATTTCCTTTACAAGAGCTGGAATTGCTCCGAGCAAAGTGCAGCGGTTAGGTTCATCCAGATCGAGGCGCATGCCACCTGGAGTAAGCGCATCCATGAGGTAGCGCGCACCAAAGGCACGCTGATTATCACGCAGCAGATTCTCCTTAAGGCGGGAGAACTGAGCGAGACCCACTACGAACCCTGCATCGTTGCCGAGTGCTCCCAAATCGCCAAGATGATTGGCAATGCGTTCCCGCTCCAGGCACAAAGCCCGCAGCCACTGCGCACGCAATGGTGGTGTGACATTGCAAAGCCCTTCGAGTGCCATGCAATAGGCCCATGAAAACGCCACAGCAGAGTCGCCTGAAATGCGGGCTGCGAGGCGTTGTCCTTCCATGGCGCGCTTCGTTTCGAAGCATTTTTCTATGCCCTTGTGTGTATACCCCAAGCGTTCTTCCAAGCGTAATACTTTTTCCCCGACCACTGAGAAACGGAAATGACCAGGCTCGATGATACCCGCGTGCACCGGCCCCACCGCAATTTCGTGTACGCCATCGCCGGTGACGCGTACAAACGGATAATTCTCCTCCTGCGTGGTAAGGATATTGCGGTCAGCACTATCTCGTCGCAAGGGGAAGTAATCGGTAGGCCAACTCTCATGACGTAGCCAGGAACGTGTATCACTTCCCTGCGCGCGCATACCGAGCAGATCATAGATAGCACGTTGCATGCGGCCTGCGGCCGGGAAAATGTCCGCCAAGTTGGGAAAGTAGGGTTGGGCATTCAATGAGACTTCCAGAAGCACTAGACCCATCTTGTCTTGCAGTACGATGTGCAGCAGAAATCCACCATCCCGGTCGCGCTCATCGGATCCCCATACTGCATGCAGTAAACCGCCGTCCTCATATTCAGCCTTGCAGACATCATGCAGTTCTTCAATATTCACCACCGCACGGCGCACCGCAATTGCACCCGGTACTGTCTCGAATTTCAGGCCGAAATATTCGTAATCCATGACACGTTATCCGATTAAACGAGCGGCCTCGCGGTACCAGGCCGCGAGATGGGGTGGAATATACAAGCCGAGCATTAACACGATTGCAATGTGCACAAACACGGGTATCAGGGCCGGCGGATGTGGTAGACGCTGCAAGTTGGTTTCGCCGAAGACCATGGCCTGTACACGCGTGAAGATCGCTCCAAACGCGACCCCAAGACCGAGCAACAGGATCGGAATAGCCCACGGATGATCGCGCATCGCGGTGATGAGGATGAGAAATTCACTGGTGAATACTCCGAACGGCGGCATCCCCAGGATTGCGAGCGTACCGAGCATCAGTCCCCAGCCCACTGTCGGGTTGATGGTGATGAGCCCGCGGATTTTCTCCATGATTTGGGTCCCGGCCCTCTGGGTAGCGTGGCCTACCGTGAAAAAGATGGAGGATTTGGTGAGTGAGTGCACAGTCATGTGTAACAAGGCGGCAAAATTGGCCACTGGGCCACCCATACCGAAGGCAAAGGTGGCAATACCCATGTGTTCGATGGATGAATAGGCGAATAGCCGCTTGATATCTTTCTGACGCCATAACAGAAACGCGGCCAACACTACTGAAAACAAGCCGAAACCCATCATAAGGTTACCAGCCAAATCCGAGTGCACTGAACCTTGTACCAGTACTTTGCAACGCACCACCGCGTACAGGGCCACATTGAGCAGCAGGCCCGAGAGTACAGCCGATACCGGAGTCGGTCCCTCGGCATGGGCATCCGGTAGCCAGTTGTGCAACGGTGCGAGTCCTACCTTGGTGCCATAACCCACCAGCAGGAAAACGAAGGCGAGTGACAGTACCGTCGGTTCCAGCTGGTCTTTGACATTATCCAGATGCGTCCAAAGTAGCGCCGTTGTGCCGCTGCTGCCGAGCACTTTTTCCGCTGCGAAATAAAGCAGTATCGTCCCGAACAATGCTTGGGCAATGCCCACACCGCAGAGTATGAAATACTTCCACGCCGCTTCGATGCTGGCTGGCGTGCGATACAGCGACACCAGAAGTACAGTGGTAAGCGTGGCGGCTTCCATTGCCACCCACAAGAGGCCCATGTTATTGGTGGTGAGCGCCAACAGCATGGTGAACATAAACAACTGAAACATGCTGTGGTAAAGGCGCAATTGGGCATAATTCAGTCGTCCATGATGTTCTTCGATGCGCATGTAGGAGCGTGAGAACAGCGAGGTTGTCAGCCCGATAAAGGATGTCAAAGCCACCAGAAAGATATTAAAGGGATCAATGAAGAATTGCTCATGCCACACCAGCATGGGCCCATGGGCAATGACGCACACGGTAAGCCATACACTGGTCGCGAAGGTGCCTGCGCTCACAAACACATTGACCTCCGGCGCCCATTCACGCTGGCCGACCAGCGCCATCAGCAAGCTGCCGAATAGAGGAATGCTGAGAAGTATAATGAGTTCCATATCAGTCTTCTTTGAGCGATTCCATGTGATGGAGATCGAGGCTGTCAAACTGCTCACGGATTTGAAAGAAGAAAATACCGAAGATCACCATACTTACGAGTACATCGAGAGCCACGCCGAGTTCCACTACCATGGGCATGCCATAGGTGGCGCTGGTTGCCGCGAAGAACAAACCATTCTCCATAGCGAGGAAACCAATAACCTGTGTCGCCGCCTTGCGGCGTGTGATCATCATGAGGAAAGATAGCATGACGACAGCGAGTGCAATACCGAGCGTGCTGCGTGTCACGGTATTTGCGAGCTGTGAAATGGGTTGCGCGAGCGTGAAGGCAAAGATCACCAACAACAGTCCTAGCAGCATAGTGGTTGGTGTATTCAGCAATGTTTCGCTTTCCCATTGGACGCCGAGGCGACGGATCAAGCGATGAAGAATGATCGGCAGCACCAATACCTTGAGAATTAATGTCAGAGCTGCGGAATAGTAGAGGTGTGGTTGGCCGGTACTCCATGCCACAACGATGATTGAGACGAACAGTGTTGCTCCCTGCATGGCGAACAGGTCCACGAGAGTTAGTACTCGCCGCTGTGACAACATTGCGAAGGACAACAGCAACAGCAATGCTGCGCACAAATTGATCAACTGCGAAGCGAAACTCAGAATCATTACGCGTCAGCTCCCCAACAACAGGTGTACGAGCAAGCCGAGCACCGCCAGAAGAAATGCCGACGCCAGGAACTCGGGTGCCCTAAAGATGCGCATTTTCGCGTTGATGCTTTCGATCAAGGCCAGGCCGAAGCCGACGACCAGTAATTTCAACCCAGTTATCGGTATGGCGAGCAACAAGCCCAGTAAGCTATGCGTGTTCGTCGCCAATCCCCACGGTAAGAACAAGGCCAGGCCAATGCAGGCGTAGTTGAAAAGCTTGAGCGCCACGGACCATTCGATGAGTGCAAGATGTCGCGCTGAATACTCGAGCACCGTGGCCTCATGAATCATGGTGAGTTCCAGGTGGGTGGCGGGGTTATCCACCGGAATTCTGGCATTTTCAGCTAAGAGCACCATCAGGAAAGCGACACCAGCAAAGGCGAGACTCGGATAGATGGCCAGATGCCCATTGGCCAGAGTTTCGACGATGGTGGGCAATGAGGTGCTGTGGGAGATCAAAGAGGCGGTAAAGAACACCATCAAGAGGGCCGGCTCGGCGAGAAATCCCACCAACATCTCACGTCGCGCCCCCATGGAGCCGAAGGCCGTGCCGATATCCATGGCGGCGAGCGCCAGAAATACCCGCGCCGTGGCGAACAGACCCACGAGTGCGATGGTGTCGGCCGCGACGGCAAACGGCAGCCCGGTCCACAGGGAAGGGATGATGGCTGCAGCCAGGCACATGGAGGCGAATTGCACGTAAGGCACAAGACGAAATAGCGCCGAGGCGTTCGCTGCTATGACCACATCCTTATGGAACAGCTTACGAATCGAGCGGTAGGGTTGCAGCACGCCCGCACCACGCCGATTTTGTAGCCAGGCCCGACACTGATTGACCCATCCCATCAGCAATGGAGCGGCAATCACCGCCAGGATGATCTCGATGAGCTGCGTGAAAAGAGTCGCGACGTTCACAACACAAAAACCAGCAGTGCGATAAGCGTGATGAAGCTATAGAGCAGATACACAGAAATGCGCCCCTTTTGGACAACGCTGGCAAGACTAGACACGCGCTGTATCAAACCCGCCAAAGGCGCATACAGCCAAAACCAGAAATGATCTTCCACTCGAACGCTGTAATGTGGAGAAGCGTCAAAGGGCGAAGGCAGTTCACGGTGCATGCGGAACAGCGGTTCGAAGATTTGGCGGATCGGTTGACCAAAACCCTCAGCGGTGTCTTGCATGCGCGGCGTAATGATCGGAAAGCCACATCCCCAAGGAGAGGCTTTGCGGATCCTGCCGTGATAGAACAGGCGCACACCGAGTATCACGGTGGCAACCAACACTACGATGCTAACCATGAACACCAGTGGACTATAGGAAGCCCGCTCCGGAGCAATCGGCGCAAGCAGCCACCAATGTTGCAATTGACTACCGAACGACGCTCCCAATAGCTCCCCGCTGACGCTATTGAGTAAAGTCAAAAGCACGACTGGGAAGATGCCGAGCAGTACACACCCGACCGCGAGCCATAAGAGACCTAGCCGTTCCAATCGCCCGCAGTCGTGTGCTTTGGCTAAGGTACTTTCACGTGGCTGACCCAGGAATATCACCCCATAGAACTTGACCATCACGTAAGCGGCGAGCGCAGCTACTAGCGCCAGCGCGGCGGCACCGATAGGCAGGAGCATATTGATATAACTATGCGGCAAACTCGGTGTGAATAGAAAAGCCTGCAATAGTAGCCATTCCGAAACAAATCCATTTAAGGGTGGCAGACCGGCGATGGCGAGCGTGCCGACTAAAGCCAACCAAGCCACCCAAGGCATCCGATGAATCAAGCCACCCAGTTTGCCCAGACTGCGTTCCTTGGTAGCGTGCAGTACCGAACCGGTACTGAGGAACAGCAGACTTTTAGAGAATGCATGATTAAGACAATGGTAGAGGGTGGCAGCCAGGGCCAGTGCTGCGAGCACCGACATATTGAACACATGAAAAATGATGCTCAAACCGATACCGAGGAAGATAATACCGATATTTTCGATCGACGAATATGCCAGCAGTCGCTTCATATCGGTTTGTACGGCCGCGAACACCACACCGAACAGCGCCGTAAATAAGCCCAGCCCTAGCGTGATCACACCCCACCACCACAATTGCACGTGCAGCAAATCAAAGGTGAAGCGAAGTACGCCATAAACGGCGATCTCCAGCATCACACCGCTCAAAAGCGCGGAAACTGGCGAGGGGGCCGCAGGATGGGCTTCGGGCAACCAAACGTGCAGGGGCACGAGTCCTGCCTTGGCACCGAATCCGAACAGCGCAAGGAAAAATGCGAAGCTCGCCCAGACAGGCCCCAGATGGGCGGTGCGCATGGCATCAAAGGTAAATTGCCAGCTGCCGCCCTGCATCACGCCGAAACTGAGCAAAATGCCTATTGCGCCTATATGTGCGATCAACAAGTAAATAAAACCGGCGCGGCGTATTTCCGGCAAGCGGTGTTGGGTCGTGACCAGAAAATAGGATGACAGCGCCATGGTTTCCCAGGCCACCATAAAAAGGTAGGCATCGTCGGCCATGACGACCACGGCCATGCTGGTCAGGAAAACGTGATATTGCAGGCACAGCAAACCCGGGGCGGTGCCCTCTCCAGAACGGAAATAGCCTGCGGAAAAGATGCTGACACCTGCTGAGGTAAAGCCGATGAGCAGCAAGAAAAATTGTGTCAAGGCGTCTAAGCGTAGGTGAAAGGGGAGTTGCGCCAACCCGAGAGGCAGCACCAGACTTTGAGTCGGCCCCCCGAGATTGATAAGCGCCACTAAACCCAGAGTCAGACCGACAAGCGCCCCCAGTGGAAACAGTATTCGTCCCACCCAAATAATGTTGCGCGCTCTCGCCAGCCCCAGAAACCCGATGACCAACCATGCAACCGGCAACAGCAAGGTGGCGTAGAGCAGGCTAGTCGAGTCCAGCATGTTGCCGATTCACTCCCAATGGGACAAAGGCCACACCATGCAGATGGACTTGATCCGTTTTGGCACAGTTGCGTGATGGGTTCACTTTCCCATAACGGCAAACGGCAATTTGGATTGCCAGCTTGGCTTATACGCATTAGATTATCATTGACGCTTGAGAAGCGCATCGACCTGCTCACGATCCGAATTGATTTGCGTAAGAAAGAAAGCTGTGTTTGAGCGGCACTGCACCGAGGCGGATGACAGCCCATCGCAGATGGAGCGCAAGTAGATACGCGATTATATAGAACGACGCCAGGGGCACCCCTGGATGCCTGACGAGGGCACGGTCACCCAGCAACCTTAGGCGTACCGGTTAAGGTTGTGAACCATCTGCCGACCACATAAAAAAACGGCGGCCATGAGGCCGCCGCATTAATCAGATAACAGACCTGTGTAGTTATTCGTGGCCTGGCGGCGGATAGGCCGGAATCAGCGGCGGGGGCGGCGGCAGATTCAAGGGATGCGCCTTGATCTTCTGCATCAGGTAGTCAACCGCTGTGTGTAGTTGAGCATCATAGCCACGCATCACATCCCCCGGCAGATCATCCACTTTTATATCCGGTTCTACACCATGGTTCTCAATGACCCACTGGGAATCAAGTCCGTAGAGTGTGTCTTCCGGGATGGTGATATAGCCATTGTCTAGGAGTGGCCAGTAACCGCGGATGCCGCGCACTCCACCCCAGGTGCGCATACCGATGAGCGGACCCAGACCGTACTTGCGGAAGAAATACGGGAAGATGTCGCCGTCGGAGGCCGAGTAATGGTTGATGAGCGTTACCTTGTAACTGTCACTTACTTGCTGGGGGATGGGTGAAGCTATCCTTTCACGATTGCTATTCATGCCAACGAGGATGCGTCGCAACCGTTCCAGCACGATCTGGTCGATGAAGCCGCCGCCGTTCCAGCGGTCATCGATGATCAATCCCTGCTTGGTGATCTGCGGATAGAACTGCCGTATGAACTGATCCATGCCCTGGGCTTCCATATCGGACAGGTAGATGTAGCCGATCTTGCCGTCGGAAAGCCTGTTCACTTCCTCGCGATTGTGGTCAATCCAGGCTTTCAGACGGATGTCCAGTTCGTTGGGGATGGTTTTCACGAGCACAGTGTGGCGGTTCTTGCCGGCAGCGTTGTCGGCGACCGTAATATCCACGTCCTGATTGGCGGTGCCCACGAACAGGCTGTACGGGTTGGTGGGTGCCTTGAGTTCATGGCCGTTCACAGCCAGCAGGTAATCCCCCGCTTTCACATCGACACCGGGTTCGGTCAGGGGCGAGCGGTAGTTTTCGCGGGTATTGTCGCCAGGATAAATCCGCTTGAAGTAATAGCGCCCGGAATCCTTGTCCAGGCCGAAATCCACACCCAGTACCCCGGTCGGCGTGCGGTGCACGTCATAGGCCATGTCACCGCCGCCCACATAGGTGTGCGAGTTGCTGAGTTCGCCGATCATTTCGCCGATGAGATAGTCCAGATCCTCGCGCGAACCCATGAGCGGCAGCAGCTTCGCATACTGGCTGTGTACCGCTTTCCAGTTAACGCCATTCATTTCGTGATTCACGAAGAAATCCCGCTCCAGCCGCCAAGCCATGTTGTACATCTCATTCCATTCCTGCATGGAATTGACCTGCACCCACATGTGGGAGGTATTCAGTGGCTTGGGTTTGGAGTTCGGTGCCGCATCCTGCATAAATAGCTTGCCGTCCGGTGTGTCGTAGAGGATGGTGGAGCCGTCGTCGGACAGCGTCCAACCCGCCAAGCCTGTCACCAGAGTTTTGTCTTCGCGCTTGGCCAGATCATAGACGTGTAATTCCGGTTTTACACCCGGTAACGGTCCAGCAATTGTCTGGTTGGGACCTGTCGTGTAGAACACATGATCTGGGGTGGCAGCCAAGGAAAAAATATTCGCGGCCGGGATCGGTAGCGGTACAGCGCGCGCCATCAATCCATCCAGATCTACCTTGATGGGTTTACTGTCACCCGGCTTCCACGGCGACTGTTTGGCATCGCTGTCCTTGGCCTTGCCCAGTGTGCCCTGGTCGTCGCGAGGAGCGAACGGCGAGGGTTGATCCTTGGTCAGCGTTGCCACATAGATACCCAACATCTTGAGCGTCGCCACGTTGAACTCGGATTGGCTGAAGGTGGGATTCTCATGACGTGCGGATATGAAATACAGGTATTTGCCCTGCGGATCAAAAACCGGATTGAAATCATTCTCCATAGGTGAGCTGACGTTGGCGGCTTTCCCATCTGCAAGGTTATAGAGATATATCTGGCGCATCTGATTGGGTGCGGTGACGCTATAGGCGAGCCAACGACCGTCCGGCGACCAGCTATAGTCGTGCATCTCGTTGTATTTATCCTCTGCGACCCTGACGAGCTTGTGGCTCTTCACGTCCAGATACCAGAGCTGGTGTTCATTGTCGGAGAATGCGAGTTTGTCACTGCCAGGTGACCACATCGGCCCATAAAAATAACCTGTCTTGAAGTCGGTCAGAATCTGTTCCGGGCCGGAGCCGTCGGCAGGCCGCATGGCGAGCTGGTCTTCGCCGGTGATGTCGGTGGCATAGGCCACCCATTTGCCATCCGGCGACCAGGCCGGGTATTCCTCTTCGGCATTGGAAGTATCGGTCAGGTCGCGGCTGGGACCGTGCTCCCTGGGCAGCGTCCAGATATCGCCGCGTGCCTGCAGCAGCGCGCGCTTGCCGTTCGGTGAGAGATAGATGTTTGTGTCACCGGCGGTGTCGGTGCTCTGAATGTATTTAGACGCGTCTACCCAGCGCAGTCCCGTGCGGCTGCCGTCGTCCGGCACATTTACATTTAATCGGTGCAGTTGCTCAGAAGGCAGGTCCATTACGTAGAGCGCGCCGCCGTCTTGGAACACGATGCCGGTGTCGCCCAGGCTCGGCCAGTCGATGTCGTAATTACTGAAGCGGGTGACCTGACGGAATTTCTTGGTATTGAGATCGTAGACCCATATGTTTTTGCGCTCCTCCGGGCCGCGGTCCGAGAGGAAGTAAATGACGTGCCCATACCACATGGGGTCTGAATCAGTGCCCGGGTAATGTGTCACACGGGTGCTTTTCTTGGTGGCGAAGTTGTACAGCCATACGTCCTGGGCGAGCCCGCCCGTGTAGCGCTTCCAGGTGCGGAAATTACGGAAAATGCGGTTGTAAGCGATGGAATCTCCATCGGGCGAATACGTCAGCATGCCACCCTTGGGCAGTGGCAATTGGGTAGGCAGGCCGCCGGCAAGCGGCACGGTGAATAATTGGCCGAACCAGGAGTTAAAAGTATTGCGGCGTGACAGGAAAACAATGTTTTTGCTGTCTGGCGTCCAGGTCACCACCATGTTGTCAGGACCCCAACGCAGGGGCGCATCCTTGACAACGTCAGAGTGATAGGTGAGGCGCTTCACCGGGCCGCCATTGGCCGGGATCACGTACACGTCGGTGTTGCCACGGTATTGGCCGGTGAAAGCGATCCATTGCCCATCGGGCGAGTAGCGCGGCATCACGTCATAGCCGGGGTCAGTGGTCAACCGGCGGGCAGTGCCGCCCGAGCGGTTCACTTCCCACAGATTGCCATGGGCTTCAAATACCACGGAATCCCCGTGCAGGGTGGGGAAACGCATGAGGGTGTCATTTGCACGAGCCGTAGCCGCCGCCAAGGCCAGGATGGCCAGCGCCGAGAACAGAACAGCCCGCTGGATGGATGGCCAGCACCTATTCATGGGGAGCTCCTTAAAAGGGAATTTGTAATGGAAGGTACAAGTATGACAATGTAAATATATCAGGGTAATTGGTATATCCCATAATCAGGTTTCTATGTGTGACTTTGGTGCACAAGGCGAGCTCGCCCTATAAGTTTAAATTATCAATTAAGACAAGGAGTTACCATGACAAACGGCATTGAAGCGCGCGGCGCGCGCATGGCGCAAATCTGGATCAAATTGGCGGTGTTGTATCTGCTCATTGGGGTGGTTTTCGGCCTGGTGATGGCCTCCAACTATCATTTTGAATTTGCGCCAGTGCATGCCCACATCAACTTGCTGGGTTGGGCCTCCATGGCGCTGGTGGGTGTGATCTATCACCTGTTTCCGCGCGCTGGTGGCAGCCGCCTCGGTCTATGGCATTTCTGGCTGCACAACCTGGCCTTGCCCGTGGCCATGGTGGCGCTGTTCTTCATGCTGGCGGGCCACCCACAACTGGAGAAACTGGTAGCCACGGCCTCGGCAGTGATCGTGTTGGGCGTACTGTTGTTTGCCATCAATCTATTCGTGAATATGCGTGCTCGCAGCTGATATGCGGGGCAGTGCGGTAGTCCGAACTGCCCCGCATGCGTTATCCTAAGAAGATTAAAGTTCCACGAAACCGCCGCCCGGCGGGCATTCCTACTACTAACTCTCAGGAGTATTTCATCATGCGTTACGGATTTATTGCCGCCAGCCTGCTGGCGGCGGGTTTATTTGCAGGCACTTCGGCACAGGCAGCGGTAGGACCGCGCATCGCCGTGGTTAATCTGCAGGAAGTACTCGTCAATTCCCAGCCGGGCCAGGATGCCAATAAACAGCTGCAGGGCATCACGCAAAAACTGCAGGGTGAATTGAAAGACAAGCAGCAGAAGATGCAGGTACTGAAAGATCAGCTCGACAAGGCTGATAGCAAATCAAGTGGCTATGCGAATCTACAGAAAAATTACCAGGACAGCCAGAACGATCTGCAACAGTTCGTGATGATGGGCCGCCAGGACCTGGAGCAGCGCCGTCAGGAATTGCTTCAGCCCATTGAGCGGGAGCTGAGCCAAGTGCTCGATGAGTATGGCAAGGCGCACCACTACGACATCATCCTGAGCCAAGGCGCGGGTGCGGTGTTTGCAACCAGCAAATATGACATCACCAAAGGTGTGACTGCAGTTCTGGATGCGGACTGGGCGAAACAGCAAAAAGCCCAGAACACTAAAAACACCCAGAACACACAAAAGCCTCCATCAGGCCGCGGCAAATGATTTGTAGTGATGCTGGATTCATCCCTGAATATGGGAAGAAATAACGGTCAACGCTGTTAGTGCAGTCACCATGATTGATCTGCGCAGCGACACGGTGAGCCGGCCGACACGCGCTATGCGTGCTGCTATGGCCACAGCCGAGGTGGGTGACGATGTATTCGGTGACGACCCCAGCGTCAATCGTCTGCAGGAGAAGCTCGCGGAAATGACCGGCCAGGAGGCCGGTCTTTTTTTTCCCAGCGGCACGCAAGCGAATCTCGCTGCCCTAATGGCGCACTGCGAACGCGGCGAGGAATTCATCATCGGTAGCCTTGGCCACAGCTTTAAATACGAAGCCGGTGGTGCGGCGGTGCTCGGCAGTCTATGGCCACAACCCCTTGAATATGAGCCGGATGGCACGCTGGCTCTCAACAAAGTCGCAGCGCTGATAAAACCAGGGGATGCACATTTCGCGCACACGCGGCTGCTGGTATTGGAGAATACCCAGAACGGCCGTGTGCTACCGCTTGTCTATATCCAGGAAGCGGCGGCGTTCGCACACCGCCATGGATTGAATATCCATCTGGATGGTGCGCGCGTGTTCAACGCAGCGGTGAAATTGGGAGTATCGGTACGGGAGGTCGCCCAGCATTTCGACAGTGTGTCCATCTGTTTGTCCAAAGGTCTGGGCTGTCCGGTGGGCACCGTGCTGGTGGGCAAATGCGCGCTGATCCACAAAGCACATCGCACACGCAAGATTTTGGGTGGCGGCATGCGCCAAGCGGGGATTCTTGCCGCGGCGGGTTTATTTGCACTGAACCATCATGTCGAACGCTTGGCAGAAGATCATGCCAATGCGAAAGCACTCGCCGAGGGCCTGGCAGGCATCAAACACATCAAGATTGATACCGCGGCAGTGCAGACCAACATGCTGTTCCTGCAGGTTACCGCGGAACATGCTCGCCCCTTGGCGGAGCATCTCAAGCAGGTCGATATACTCATCCTGCCCGGGGCCAACCTGCGGCTCGTGACACATCTGGATGTGAGCGCCGCTGATGTGGGGCGGGTGATCACGGCGTTCCAGGAATATTTTGCCGGCCGCTGAACCGCGCGCCCATAGATTCCTTAGCACTGAGCAAGCACTAAGTATCACTAAGGGGTCAGGGTCAGAGCCGTTTATTCATGTCCCTCCGAACCTATGCTTTCCTCGTCAGCGAAGCCTGTACAGAAGCTGCTTCGCCCCGTTGAGCCCGTAGGACACCAGCACCGCAAGCACCAGCCCGATCAGGGATTCAACAAAACGCAATTCGGCGTTCAGCAGCGGTGATTGCCGCTCGGAGAGAATGCTGACGCCCATGACCACGACAGCGGCAGCGCTGGCGAGGCGGGCTTGATCCGAAATGCGTACCGTGTAGCAGGCCAGGGTCGTCGTGCATGCGCATACTGCCAGACCGAGGATGCTCGGCGCGAAGGCAAACAGATAAAGAGCGCTGATGAGCGTACCCAGAAACGTCCCTATGGCCTGCAGCCCGGCGAACCGCAGAATGTCACGGTGCCCTGTCTGCAACACGACCAGCCCAGCGATCGCCGACCACACGGCACCGATAATAGCGCTCGGTCCGTGTACGGAACTTGCGAGGTGCCCGCCGATAAGAAACGCGAGCGAGCCGACGAGGCCTCCCTCGAGGGCGCGCATCACGATTTCCCAGTCGAGGTTCAAACGTTGTAGAAGACGCTGTCCTGTGTTGCTCACGGCAGCTCTGTCTCACGCTTGGGAGTAAAAGAAGGATAAACACCCTTTTCCTCAATGGTCAACAGATCATTCACGGATGATAAAGGGCCATGCGCCTTGCCGCCACCACAAAATTTTGCCCAATTCAGTCCTCACCATCGAATAGTCCTCCCTCTCCATCGCCGCTTTTCGGCCCATCCCGACCATCAGGCCAACCGACTACATTTGATTACTTGCCATTTTCACCCCCGCTCATTGATGTGCCACCAACGCTTGAGCTAAGGCAACGGCCCGTCAGGGCCGATCGCCTTGAGCGAATTATTATGCGCCGGTTGGGGCACTTGGAACCAAACCATATTTTTTCATCACCGCCACGAGAGCGGCTTTGTCTGGTGGCGGCCCCTTCTTCATAACCTCGCCAACATCGCGGAAGTACTGCGCGCCGATGTCTGGCGACAATGTGATCAATGCACGGGCAACTTCGGAAAATGGGTTTGAGAACTCGTGAATGACACCTTTTGGCGTGTGCATGGATTCGCCGAGTTGAAGATCGCGCTTGTCGTCACCTACCGCGTATCGCAATTTACCCTCAAGTACGTAAACGATTTCTTCATTGTTGGAGTGACTATGCGGTGGCGGGACATTTGCGCCAGGCAACACCAATAACTCAAAGATCCCCATCGTCCCGGTACGCGACCCGTCAATCAGATAGCGGATGGTGATTTTGCCTAGGTTGATCTGCATTGCTTCATGCATCGTCTATTTCTCCTATAACAGCCCAGTTAAAGTGTGGCGCATAACGCTGGAGATAAGCAACGGTGAAGCTGACCGCCTTGAACGAACTGTTAGCCCTGAGCTACAGGTTGAAGAAGTAAACGGGCGCAAACGCCGCAATGACCGCTACGGCTTGAAGCACTAAGACTGGCAGCGAAAAGTGTGGAGTGCGCGGCAGCCACTTGATTGCAAAGAATGCCACGATTGGCACTTGCCCAGCGATGAGAAGCTGAAAGATATGAGCGGTAGCACCCTCGTCGGCTTGACGGGCAGCACCAGCGCCAACCATGGCGACGTAGCCAAGCACCAAGACCAACGCTGCGACTGACATTGCCAAAGGCAGGAACGCGCTCGGCCGTTTAAGCACAGTTGAAAGAGTCATCTCACGCCTTCATGGACAGGTTGAAAGGCTAATTTGAATTAGACGTAGGGATTTTAATGAGCGTTGTCATCTAATGTCAACAAAAAGCAGGTCGGGTTCCACATCTCGCGTCAATTTACCGTTTGATATGAAATTTAGGGCGGCCTAAAATCTTCCGTATGGATTCTCCAGCCACTGTCTCCAAGCCACTCAAGCTGCTCGATCAGATTCGCTCAGCAATCCGACTCAGGCATTACTGCCTCCGCACCGAGGACGCCTATGTGGACTGGGCGAAACGGTTCATCTTGTTGCATGGCAAGCGGCATCCCCGCGACATGGGTGCCGTCGCGGTGGAGGGTTTTCTGACGGTGGAACGCAAGGTTGCCGCCTCGACGCAGAATCGGGCGAAGAGCGCCTTGCCGTTCATATACAAAGAAGTGCTGGGCATCGACTTGCCGTGGCTGGAAAACGCTATACAAGCAAAATCGGTGCTGCGACTACCGGCAGTGCTGACACCCCGCGAATCGCGGACACTGTTGCACGAGTTGAATGGCACCATGTGGCGGGTGGTCGGCCTGCTGCATGGCACCGGGATGCGCCTGCTGGAAGGACTGCGGTTGCGGGTCAAGGACATCGAGTTTGAACGGCGCGAAATTCTTGTACGTGCCGGCAAAGGCAACAAGGACCGGGTGACGGTATTGCCCGAGAATCTGATTCTGCCTTTGCAGAAACAGATGGAGAAAGCGCAGCAACTGCACAACAAGGACCTGGCGGATAGATCTGGCGCGGTGTATATGCCGGACGCACTGGCCCACAAGTACCCGCATGCCGCAAAGGCCTGGGGCTGGCAGTATGTATTTCCGTCGCCAGTGCGGTCCACCAATCCCCGCATCGGAGAAATGCGCCGGCATCATATCTATGAGGAATCAGTACAACGAGGGGTGCGCACGGCGGGAAAACGCACCGGTATCGTCAAGCCGGTTACACCGCATGTGCTGCGCTATTCCTTTGCCACGCATCTTTAGCAGGCGGGTTACGATATCCGCACGGTGCAGGAATTGCTGGGACACAAGGATGTGAGTACCACCATGATATATACGCACGTGCTGAATAAGAGCGGTAAAGGCGTGCTTAGCCCGCTGGATCGTTTGTGAGATTGACCCCAGCAGATTGCTGGTTTTGAATCAGGTAACACGCACATGACTGACATGATTGATATGAATCATCCTGTTGTTCCAACGCGCATCTTCTGCGTGGGTCTAAACTACACGGAGCATACGAAAGAGATGGGTAACGCGTTGCCATCGGAACCGGTGATTTTCATGAAACCGGCCACCAGCCTGGTAGCCGTCGGCGAGCCTTTGAAGTTGCCGAAAGACCAGGGCAGCGTGCATCACGAGATGGAACTGGTGGTGACGATTGGCGAACAGGGCGCGGACATACCACTGGAAACAGCACTTGGTTACGTGGCAGGTGTGACCTTGGGGATCGATCTCACCCTGCGGGATGTGCAGAGTCAGCTGAAAAAGTCGGGCCAGCCCTGGGAGTTGTCCAAGTCCTTCGATGGCAGCGCCGTCATCGGCAAATTTATGGCCTGGCCCGCGCAATCCGATATCCAGAACATCGACATGCGCTGCACTGTGAACGGCAAGCTACGTCAGCAGGGCAATACCCGGGAGATGTTATTCCCGGTGATAAAAATCATAGTCTTCCTGAGCCGTCACTGGCGGCTGCTGCCGAACGATCTCATCTATACAGGAACACCGGCAGGCGTTGGGCCGCTGGTGGCCGGCGATCGCATCGAGATCGAGAGTCCGCAGATCGGGCGCTTCAGCTGGGATGTGATCTGATATCTCGCTGGCTAAGCAATGGGATTATAACCACTTCGCGCGCTTGAGTACGAGAAACAGACCGACACAAATTGCGACTGTGATCACGACGATGGCCGGATAGGCCCAGGGTTTGTTGAGTTCCGGCATGTTGTGAAAGTTCATGCCATACCAGCTCGCGAGTAGCGTGGGTATTCCTAGCAGTCCTGCCCAGCCTGCAAGTTTCTTCACCACCTCGTTTTGGCGCACGGTGACCAGAGACAGGTTCACAGTCAGCGCCGCGCCCAGCATCTCGCGCATCGCATTTATTGCTTCATTGACGCGGAATACATGGTCGTAAACATCGCGGAAGTAGATGCGCACCTCATCCTTGATTAATCCAGAATGCAATTGCACCAGTTGATTGAGGATATCCTGCAGCGGCGCGACCGCGAGTTTCAAGGTCAGCAATTCGCGCTGCATATCATACAAACGTCTGATGGTGTCACGCTTGTAGGTCTCCGCAAAAATATCCTGTTCGAGTTCCAGTAATTCCTGTTTGAAGTCCCGTACTATCGGCAGATAGTTGTCCACGATGAAATCCAGCACCGCATACAAGCCATAGCTGGGGCCGAGGGCCAGGAGCTCCGGTTTATTTTCGCAATTACGGCGCGCGGGCATGTAGGAAAGTGAGGCGCCATGGCGGACGCTCACTAAATAGCGTTCGCCCAGGAACAGATGGGTCTCGCCGAATTCAATATTTCCGCCTTGCAGTTGCGCGGTCTGCGCTACAACGAACAGCGAGTCGCCATAGGCCTCTATTTTCGGGCGCTGGTGTGCGTTTCGTGCATCCTCGATGGCAAGCTCGTGCAGACCGAACTCCTCACGTACTTTATCCAGCAGCGCCGCATCCGGTTCTACCAGACCGACCCAGACAAAGGTATCTGGCAGCGCCAGTACTCCGCTGATCTCGTCGAGAGTGAGGTCACGCAGCTTGCGGCCATTCGCGCCGTAGGCAACGCAGTTGGAAACCATCGGCTCACTCATGATTCGTGATCATAATAAATTCCACTCGGTATTTTTTGACCGCGCAGCCTAGGTAAGACCCTTGATGGTTTGTCGCCGCTTCTGCCAGAAATACAACGGCACACCCAATAGCAGCGCAAGGGCGCCCCAAAATACTGCTTGAAAGCCAGCGCCATAGATAGCCCACAATGTGAAAATAGACGCCGCGCCTGCCAACAACGTATTGCGGATGTGCTGTTTGCTGGTACGCTGGTCGGGACGGCTCAATATGATTTCGGCAACAGCGCACAGCAAGTAGGCCACCAATACCCAAAACGTGGTGACCAGGATAATTGTCGTGAACATGGCCACCAGGCCGTGACTGTAATTCATGAGAATGAGCAGACTCGCCAACACGCTGGAAAGCAACAGTCCAAGCGTGGGGGTATGGCGTCTGGATTCGCGCGCAAACAACTTCGGAAACAATCCATCGTTCGCCACCGCTTGGGGAAACTGTCCCTGCATCAGGATCCAGCCGTTGAGGGCGCCAAAGCAGGAGACTATGGCGGCGGCGGCGATGGCGTAGCCGGCCCAGCTGCCCCATAACAGTTTGGCGGCGTCGGCGAACGGCGCGTTGGAATGCGCCAACGAGGCGCTGGGGATGATTCCCATTACCACGGTGGTACACACGATATAAAAAGCCGCGGCAATAATGGTACCCAGTAGGGTGGCACGTGGAATGGTTTTCTCCGGATTCCTTACGTGCTCAGCGGGTACGGTGGCGCATTCGAGACCTAGGAACGCCCACATGGTCAGCGTGGCGCTGGCATTGATGGCCGCTGCTGGCGAGGAGGTAGTGTGGCCGGACGCGAGAATGTGCGGGTCGAAATGGAAGATGCCGAACACCGCCAGCGCCAGCAGTGGCGTGAGTTTCAGAATAACGGTGATGAGCTGAACATTGCCGGCCGCACGTACGCCCCAGATGTTGATTGCCGTCAGCAGCCACACCGCGGCCAATGCTGCGAACGCGCCGAACAGGGGCGTCGAAGCCAGCACCGGAAAGAAGTCCGCCAGATAGCTGGCGAAAGCCACGGCGATGGCGGCATTGGTGCCGAGGATGCTGAGCCAATAGCCCCAGGCGATCAGGAACCCGGGGAAATTACCGAAGGCTTCGCGCGGATAAGCATAAGGACCGCCGGCCTTGGGCAAACGATGCGACAGGCTGCTGAATACCCAAGCCAGCAACAATGCGCCGACGGTGCTGAAGCCCCAGCCCCATAAGCTATAGGCGCCATAGATGGCCAGCGAGGCGGGCAGCAGAAATATTCCGGACCCCACCATGTTGCCGAGTACTATAGAAGTAGTGGTGACGAGGCCAAGACTGCGCTGGGTTTGCATAGGCAGGTATCCGTGTGTTATGACCCGGAAAGATTGTAGCGGAATGTAGCTTGCCACTGGAGGTGGATATGCAGGCCAGGATCATCGGCGATTAAGATGTACGCTTATGGAAGCGCATAGGAACAAAGAACCGGTGGAGGCGGATAAAAAGCGGCTCGCGGAAGCTGTGCGTCAAGCTTGCCTCAAGGCCGCCAGTGAAGGCTACGAATCAGCGGCATTAAGCGGCCTGTGCCATGAAGGAGCGATGGAGGCTGCATTGGATGCTATCCGCAGGCTGGATATGGAGATGGTACTGCGGGTAACGGCACCCGTTGCCCCTGGTAAAAAGCTTTGAGTCGCACCACAGTGGCTTGGCGACCCGCTACAATCTGCTTTCTGTTTTTGTTATCGCCCGCCCCGAGGATACTCGATGCTCGACCAGCACAACCGTTCTAATATCAAGGACTTCAATGAAGTCGCGGCCTTCATCAAGCACCACTACCGGCATTTCAATGCGGCTGCGCTGATCGATGCCGCCGAAGCCTACAAAGCGCATATGGCCTCAGGAGGCAAGATGATGGTGACGCTGGCGGGCGCCATGAGTACCGCGGAGCTGGGGTTGTCGCTGGCCGAGATGATCCGCCGCGACCAGGTGAACATCATCACCTGTACCGGCGCGAACCTTGAAGAAGACATCTTCAACCTGGTGGCCCACGAGCATTACGTGCGCGTGCCAAAATACCGCGAGCTGTCCCCGGCGGAGGAACAGAAACTGCTGGACCGGCACCTGAACCGGGTCACTGACACCTGCATTCCGGAGGGCGAGGCCATCCGCCGAATCGAGAAAGCGGTGCTCAGTGAATGGCAGGCCGCGGATAAGCAAGGCGAGTGTTTCTTTCCCCACGAATTCATGTACAAGATCATCCGCAGCGGCGCACTCAAGCAATATCATCAGATCGATCCCAAGGATTCCTGGATGGTAGCGGCGGCGGAAAAGAACCTGCCCATCATCGTGCCCGGCTGGGAGGATTCCACCCTCGGCAACATCTATGCGGCCCATTGCCTCAAAGGCGACGTGAAACATGTGCATACGGTACGCACCGGCATCGAGTACATGATGTATCTCGCCGGTTGGTACCAGATGAACGCACACGGCAAAGGCGTGGGCTTCTTTCAGATCGGTGGTGGCATCGCCGGTGATTTCCCCATCTGTGTGGTACCCATGCTGGAACAGGACATGCTGCAGGACACACCCTTGTGGGCGTATTTCTGCCAGATCAGTGATTCCACCACCAGCTACGGCTCCTATTCCGGTGCGGTACCCAACGAGAAGATCACCTGGGGCAAGCTGGGCGCGGATACGCCCAAGTTCATCATCGAATCCGACGCCACCATCGTGGCGCCGTTGATGTTCGCCTGCGTGCTGGCTGAGTGAAGCAGGGCGTCATCATGTTACATATCCGTCATTGCATCGCCCTGATGCTGCTGATTCCGGTCTTGGCACTGGCCGATGCGCTGCCGGCGATGCCTTATATACAGGTGTCCGGTCACGGCACCCTGAACGTGGTTCCGAACATGGCGCATATATCGATAACCATCGAGAAGACCGACAAGGATCTGGCTAGCGCGCGCGCCGACGTCGAACGTCGTGCCGCGCAAGTGATCGAAGCCGCGAAGAAACTCGGCATCGCTGAGCGCGACATCAATGCCACCAACATCTCAGTATGGCCGGAATACAAGTGGCAGAACAACAACCAGATATTCATGGGCCAGCACGTCAGCCGGCGCATCCAGATCACCTTGCGCGCCCTGCCGCAGTATGCGGACCTGGTGGGCACCCTGGTCAAAGCCGGTGTCAATAATATCGGTAGTACCACGCTGGACCGCAGTGACATGCCTCAACTGCGCCAGCAGGCACTCGCCAAAGCCGTGGACGATGCGCATAAGCGTGCGCTGGTGCTAGCCGCGGCCGCCGGAGTCAATCTCGGTGCCGTGTACAGCATAACCGAGAATTCCGGTTTTAATCCGGGTCCTCTGGTGATGGCGGGGCGGGCGGCGACCACCTCCAGTGGTACTGACTACGAACCGGGTTCCCTGGATGTCACCGCAGATGTGAGTATCGTGTATCTGCTAAAAAAGGCGCGCTGATTTTGTGTAGCGTACAATTGAACCTTAACTGGAACTGGGAGGTGTGTTGTGAACCGTAACTATATGCTGAAACTGATTATTTCGGCGTCAGCCGCATTATTGATCGCAGGCTGTGCCAGCATGGGTGGCGGCAACTCTGGTGCCGAGATTCTGGCATCAGGCAATCATAGCAATATAAAAAACCAGACGTATCAGGATATTCATAACCAGGCTGATTTCGACGCCATGTGGAAGAAGGCATTTACAAATCAATCGGGTGCACCGGACAAGCCAACAGTGGATTTTTCCAAGGATATGGTGTTGGCCGTGTTCATTGGTGATCAACCGACCGGCGGCTTTAGAATTCGTTTCAGTAAAATTGATTCATCCGGCGCCACTATAGAGGCGGCGGTTGTAGTTACCCAACCAGGGCAGAATTGCCGTCATCCGCAGAGTTCCTCTGACGCATTTCTGATTGCTACGATTCCCGCTTCCACGAAATCTGTAAACTTTAACCCCCAGTCGGAACGGGCCCCTAGCTGCGGTTGATTAATATTTGATAACCCTACAATTGGCAGGGTGGGCCGCCGTGGGCCCACCCTATCTGTTTGACGGGGCCGCTTCCATGTCCGAAAACGGCTAGTCAGGCCGTCTGCAAAAGTATAGGGTGAACGCCGTTATCCTGTGTTTACAGGTGCAAGACGGTGGAATTGGATCGAAAAACCTGCGAACAAGCGCGCCTGACCCACGATGCGCGCTACGATGGCCGTTTCTTCATCGGTGTGACCACCACTGGCATTTATTGTCGCTGTATCTGCCCGGCACCCCGAGCCAAACGCCAGAACGTGCGTTATTTACCCACGGCCGCGGCCGCGGCGGAAGCCGGTTTTCGCCCCTGCCTGCGCTGCCGGCCGGAGACCGCGCCCGGTACCCCCGCCTGGAACGGCACTTCGGCGACCGTAAGTCGCGGCTTGCGGCTGATCTCGGAAGGCTCGTTGGATGGGGACAGCGTGGACAACCTATCCACGCGCCTGGGGGTCAGTCCCAGGCACCTGCACCGCTTGTTCCTGCAGCATCTGGGCGCATCACCCATGGCCGTGGCGCAGACGCGGCGCCTGCATTTCGCCAAACAGCTGATCAGCGACACCGATCTACCCATGGCGCAGGTGGCGCTGGCTTCCGGCTTCCAGAGCATTCGCCGTTTCAACGCGACGTTCTCCAATTTGTACGCACGCACACCGACGGAATTGCGAAGCATGCACAAAGCCGCTGCGTCATCCACCGCAGCCGGTGAATATGTTTTCCGGCTGGCTTATCGACCGCCGTATGACTGGAAATCCTTGCTGGCATTTCTGGCGGCACGCGCTACCCCGGGCGTAGAAGCGGTAGTGGACGGCGCTTATCGCCGCAGTATCGCCTTCGATGGCCAGCAGGGCGTGCTGGAAGTACGTCAGCTGAAAAATGCCAACGCGCTGGAAGTGCACGTGTTTTTCCCGGATCCGGCAAAACTGTTGCAGATCGCGACACGCTTGCGCGCCATGTTCGACCTGGCCGCCGATCCGGCCGTCATCGCCCGGCATTTACGCGGAGATCCTTTGTTGGCGCCACACTTGAAAGGGCATGCCGGCTTGCGCGTGCCGGGTGCCTGGGATGGTTATGAATTGGCGATACGCGCCATCCTCGGTCAACAGGTGATGGTGCGCAGTGCCACTACACTGGCCGGCAGACTGGCGCAGACTTTTGGTGAACCGTTGACCTGCCCCAGTACATTGGGTCTCACGCATATATTCCCGCAACCCGGGATCCTGGCGATAGTGAAACTCACAGGTCTGCCGCAAGCACGCGCGCTTTCTATTCGCGCTCTCGCGCAAGCCACACTCGCGGGCACGGTGACGTTCGACAACAGCTTTCAGGGCAGCGAGCTGTTGGCGCGCTTCACCAGCATCAAGGGCATCGGTGACTGGACGGCGCATTACGTGGCCATGCGCGCCTTGGGCGATCCAGATGCGTTTCCGGCAAGTGATCTGGTGCTACTGCGTATCGCAGGTGAGGGTAAATTCTTGAAGCCGGCAGCGTTGCTGAAACGCGCCGAAGCCTGGCGGCCCTGGCGCGCCTATGCCGCCATGGTTCTATGGCGTGCAGCTGCAGACACTCGCGGCAAACACACACGCGCATCCAAAGTGAAGAGGTAATCCTATGCAGTACTGCACGCTCTCAAGCCCGGTGGGCGAATTATTGCTGGCGGGTGATGATTCCGGATTGCACATGCTGGGATTCCAGGGCGGCACCCACCCGATCCGTCTCCAGCGGCACTGGCAGGAAGACCCACGGCCTTTCAGGAAAGCGCTGGCACAATTGCGGGATTATTTCGCCGGCAGGCGGCGCGAATTCGACCTGCCTCTGGTTCCCAGTGGCACCGAGTTCCAGCTCAAGGTGTGGAGCGCCCTGCGGACCATCCCCTATGGCAAGACCTGGTCCTATGCTGAACTGGCGCAGCGTATCCGGAAACCCAAGGCCGCGCGCGCCGTGGGCGCGGCCAACGGGCAGAACCCGATACCCATCATCGTGCCCTGTCACCGGGTGATTGGGGCGGACGGATCGCTCACCGGATTCGGTGGTGGCCTCAAGATCAAGCGCATATTGCTCGAGCTTGAAAGCAACGAAGGCTCACTTTTCTAGTTGCTGGCGCATGAGTTCCGCGAGCTCGCGCTTCAGGGGATCATCAGAGCCGCTCAAGGCACACACCACGCCTCGCTGGTCGGCACGTGAACGGTTCTGGTTGAGCTTGAATTTGCCTTCCAGCCGTTCGATTTGCATCTCGAAGGCCACGATGTAATCTAGTTGTTCAGCCACGTATTCGTTCGCCTGGGCTGTGCTCCAGGGCGGGTTCACATACGCTTCGTTTATCGTCACCAGCCGTTCCAGTATGGTGCGCACCTGTATTTTATCTTCGACGATAACCGGCCGGCCATGCGCGTGTACCACGATATAGTTCCAGGTGGGTACCGTCACCGGGCTTTCATACCAGGAGGGCGAAATATACGCATGCGGGCCTGTGAATACCACCAGCGCCTCACGCCGGCCATCGAAGAGCTGCCAGTGGGGATTGGCGCGTGCCATGTGGGCCAGCAATGTGCCATGCTGGCCGCGTTCCACATCGATCATGAATGGCAGATGGGTCGTTTCCAGGCTGTCAGCATTCTTGGTTAACAACAGCGCGAATGGATAACGCCGCATCATCTGGTGCAGGCGGGCCAGCTCACCTACTTTGAAAGTATCGGGCGTGTACATGGCAGGATTTATCCATTGGCATTATTTAAATTACCGAGCAGTTTACCTTAGCCATCAATTCGCGGGAGAATAAGCCGATGCATGGCGTATTTCTGGATCTGGATACCGTCAGTCACCAGGGCGATTTGGACTTGACACCGCTGCGTCAGGTGTTGACTGAGTTGCAGACCTTTGGCTCCACGGCTGCGGAGCAGGTATCAGAGCGCGTGGGCGATACTGAAGTCGTCATCATCAACAAAGTGAAATTTGATGCATCGATCCTGTCGCACCTGACACGAACTCGTCTTATTAGCGTGGCCGCCACCGGCACCAACATCGTGGACCTGGACGCGGCGCGTCATCACAGCATCGCTGTGTGCAATGTGCCGGCGTATTCGACCCGGTCAGTAGTACAGCATGTGTTCGCACTGATCCTGGGTCTCACACAACACCTCAAGGAATACGAAATCCTGCTGCAGCAGGGCAACTGGCGCCGGGCACCGCAGTTCACTCTATTGGATTACCCCATCCGCGAACTGGCGGGTAAGCAACTTGGCGTCCTGGGTTATGGCGATATCGGCAAGGCGGTGGCCAGGGTGGCGGAAGCCTTCGGCATGCGGGTACTGATCGGTGCGCGCAATGTCGAGGATAAACGCTCAGGCAGGCTGGACCTCAGGGAATTGCTACCGCAGGCAGATGTACTAACCATCCATGTTCCACTGTTGCCGGAGACGCGCAACCTCATCGGCCGCGACGAACTCGCGCTCATGAAGCATGATGCGCTGCTTATCAACTGTGCCCGTGGCGGCATCGTCGATGAGCAGGCCTTGGTGGATGCACTCAAGGCCGGCAAGCTGGGTGGCGCCGGCATCGACGTGCTTTCCGAAGAACCGCCGGCACATGGCAATCCCTTGCTCGTGCCCGGCATCCCGAATCTCATTGTGACGCCGCATATTGCCTGGGCTACATGCGAGGCGCGTCAGCGCGTGATCGATGAGATAGCCATGAATATCGAAGCTTTCACTAAAGGCGAGAAGCGCAACCGGGTGGCGTGAGTCGGATTGAGCGTCTACTGCAGGTTGTGTTTATCCTGATAGTCCCGTTCACCGGTTTCCGGGTTGTAATACACTTCCATCAGCTTGCCGCTGGTGGGATCCATGAAACGTTCCCCCGTGTTTTGCCAGCGCCCCTTGTTGCGGTTGACGGAACGCACATAGCGCCAGCGTTCCAACAGGATGCCCAAGGTCAGCGCCAAACCTTCAATGAACAGATACAGGGCCGCGACATAGGCTTTGACGAGCACGCAGATGCCGGCACCGATCAAGCCAGCAACCCCCAGCATCAGTAATACCCGGCGCAGCATTTCAATCGACCTTTTCCAGCACCACGGCCGTGCCGTACGCCACGATCTCGCTCATGGTCTGGCCGATTTCCGAGGAATCGAAGCGCATCATGACGATGCCGTTGGCACCCATGGCGGTGGCGTTCTGCACCAGCCGGTCCACCGCGTGGCGCCGCGCTTCCTCAAGCATCTGGGTGTATTCGGTGATCTCACCGCCTACGATCGAGCGCAACCCGGCCATGATGTTGCCGCCGAGGCCACGGCTGCGCACCACTACGCCAAACGCCTGGCCCTTGGTTTCCTTGACGCGGTAACCGGCCACATATTCGGAGGTGATGACGATCATGTTGATCTCCTTAAGTTGGCTTGGATTCTGGACGTCGATGATGCTTTTCACGGTTCACGGGAAGATCATGCAAGGCTTTGTGTCACGTGATTGTTTGATTTCATATCATACCCGCCTTAATCGTTGAACCCGACCAAATATGCACAGCCATCATCTGGTCCCAAAGGGGTATGCGGCTTGCTGATGACCCCGCGCTAAGGGCGGTACTGACGTTTCTATTATTAGATGGTACTGCTAGAAGTAGAACGGGTGATGCGCATGTAACCGTATGATTATTTTGTAAATAAGTCCATAAGTTGATTTAATTAAAGCTGCAAAGTCGTGTCTCTATGGCATAAGACTGAGATACGCTATACGGGTTACTGATAAAAGATTTATTTACCTCATCACTTAGGGAGCGTTAAATGAATACCGAAATGCAGATGTTATTATTCGCTACCGTGCTGGGTTTGGTGCAATTGCTGTTGGCTGCGACCTTTAATGTGCAAAAATATGGATTAAGCTGGGCGTTAGGTAATCGCGATAAGATTATGCCACCACTGGAAGGTCTCGGCGGCCGCACAGTACGGGCATTTCATAATTTCCGTGAGACTTTCCCCCTGTTCGCCGCGTTGGTCCTCTTGGTTGCCGCCATGGGCCACCATGACAGCCTGACACTCTGGGGCGCGCAGCTCTACTTCTGGGCAAGGCTGGTTTACCTGTTCGTTTATATGGCCGGTATCATTTACCTGCGCACGCTGGTCTGGGCCGTGAGTTTGGTGGGACTGGTGATGCTGCTGATTGCATTGTTTTAAACATTACAACCCTGCTGGGCACTCAATCCGACGATCAGGATTCCGGCAATGATGCCGATGGCCCACACGCGCCAATCCGGTGATTGGCCAGTGAGAACATGCGGCTGGTGAGCAGATAAACTGTGCAGACAGGGATTTTATACATCCAAAAGCAGAACCATTGTGCTGAGTTCTCGTTGATATTCAGGTTCTATGTGCTCGCGCTGTCTTTGCTGGAACTTTGCGATTCGTTTCCTCGGCTTTTTCTGCGAGCCAGAGTTTCATCAAGGACTGATAAGGCACATCGCGGCGGTTAGCTTCGCTGCGTATCGTGGTGAGCAGGCGCTTGGGGAGCCGCAGGGAAATCGAGACCGTCGAGGGTTGCAGATTGGAGAAGGCAATGAACTGCGCGGCTGACCAGTCAACCTGGTCGGCGCTGTCGTGATTTTGCCAGTATTTGCGTTCTTCCGCTTCAGTCTTGAACTTTGGCGGATTGTGCTTTGGCTGTTTCATAGATCAATCGCTCCTTTCGACTTGCGGGCCGGGCCGAGATGACCCGGATTAAAGTCTCGCCGGCTATCTCCCGCAGGGTGAACGTCACATGCAGTGTCCGTCCATCTCCGATGCGCGCCAGCGCATGCAATCGCGGCTCTTTTTGGCTGTGGTCCGGGTCCGATGCCACCAGCGGCTCACGGAAAAACACTTCCTCCGCATCGGCGGAAGTGACTCCATGCTTATTGTTTTTATCGGTGTTGCCAGCGTCCCAGTCGAAGCCGGAAATCGTTCCGGGATTCATAAGTGTATATTACTATAATATACAGCTATTGCAAATGAACCTTGGTCAGTTTGCAAGTTCAGGTTTCCCGCAGCGTCTCGACTGGCGACGCATTCAGGATGTGCCGGTTAGCCAATAATCCGCTTAATCCGACGATCAGGGTTCCGGCAATGATGCCGATGGCCCACACGCGCCAATCTGGATGATAAGACAGCGAGAACACACGGCTGGCAAGCAGCCAAGCCACCATGGAAGCAGTCAGGGCGCCCAGGAGCCCGGCCACAAACCCCAAAGCCGCATATTCTGTAGCCGCAGCGGAGCGTAGCAGGCGGCGCGAGGCACCCAGGGCGCGCAATACGGCGGCTTCGAAGCGGCGCTCGTCGCGGGTGGCCTGCACCGCTGCCAGCAGCACCACGATGCCGGCGCCGAGGGTGAACAGGAATACGTATTCCACTGCCAGCGACGCCTGGTCCATGAGATGTCGCACCTGTTCGAGGATGGCATCCACGTCGAAGATCGTCAGTGAGGGCAGTTGCCGCACCAAGTCCGCCAATATCACAGCTTTCTGCGGCGGCAGGTACACGCTGGTGATCCAGGTGGCGGGATAACCGGACAAGGCGCCGGGGGAAAGCTCCACGAAGAAGTTCGGCTGGAAGGAATCCCAGCGGACTTTGCGCAGACTTGCGATGCTCACCACGGTAGGCGTACCGCCGATATCGAATGTCAGTTTGTCACCGACTTTCAATTTCAGTTGCTTGGCGAAATCCTCTTCCAGGGAAGCGAGCGGTTGCTGGGCTTCTGTGGCATTCCACCAATGGCCTGCCGTGATGATGTTGGCGGCAGGGAGCGTGTCCGACCAACTCAGGTTGGCTTCACGGTTGAGCAGGTGCTGCGCATGCGGCTCGGCGAAATGGATCTGGCTCACATCCACGCCGTTGATGGCAGTGAGACGTGCGCGCACGATCGGATGCAGTGTGGGCGCCGCTAGCCCATGGGACGTGAAGAACCTCTCCACTGTGCTGCGTTGATCCGGTTGAATGTTGATGATGAACTGGTTGGGTGCATCCGCGGGCAGCGAAGTGCGCCAGCTTGACAGCAGATTGCCGCGTACCAGCCCCAGCAGAAGCAACACCATGATGCCTATGCCGAAGGCCACCATCTGGATAACGGCATCACGCCGGTGACGATTGAGGTTGGCGAGACCATAACGCCAGCCGATGCCGGCTCCACGCCGCAAGGGTCTCATCAAAGCCAGCAGCAGTACCGCGCCCAATGTCAGTACTGCGACCGTGATGACGAGGCCCAGAAGCACATAGAGGGCCAACCGCAGTTCACGTACCTGCCACCAGGTGAGTATCAGGGTGGCGAGTATTGCTGCGCCATAGATTACATAACCACGCACTGGCGGCTGCAGCAGATCGCGTCTCAGCACGCGCGCCGGCGGCGTATCACCAAGTCGCATGAATGGTGGCAGAGCGAAGCCGATCAATAGCACCAGCCCGATAGCGAACGCGGACAACGCCGGGATGAACGAGGCGGCGGGTAGATCAGCCGGCAGCAAGCCCTTGAGTGCTGCCACCAGACCGTACTGGGCCAGGAACCCGAGCAGCACTCCGATAACACCAGCCAGGATTCCCAGCCACAGCAGTTCCAGCAGCAGCAGAGTCTGTACTCGCCGGCGCGTCAATCCCAGGCATTTGAGTACCGCAGCGGTATCGGTGTAATGGATGGCATAACGACGGGCCGCCAGGATCATGGCCACCGCCGAGACTAGTACGCTTACCAGTGCCGCCAGCGCCAGGAAACGCTGCGCACTGTCGGTTGCGTCCACCAGCTCGCGCCGGCTGTCGCGCATGTCCCGCATCTCCACGCCGGCGGGAAGTTTTTTATCCAGGCTTTTTTCTAGACCGGCGATCACATCCGGAGTGCCGGCCATGAGCAGTTTGTAACGCACCCGCGAGTTGGCGTTCACGAGGCCGGTGGCCGGCAGATCGGCGTAATTCAACAACACTTTGGGTGCCAGGGATGAGAAACCGAAACCACCGTCGGGAAGATAAGCGATAACGTAAGCGATGCGGGCCTTGAGTTTACCGACTTGAAGGGAGTCACCCACCTTGAGTCCCAGAGTGGTGAGCACGCGCGCTTCGACCCATACCGTGCCGCTTGCGGGAATATCCCGGACGACGTGTGCTGGGCCGAAGGGCTGTGCACTGATGCGTACCTGGCCGCGCAGCGGATAACCAGGACTGACAGCATGAATGTCTGTGAGCACGGTGGTATTCCCGTTGTACAGCACCGTGGGGAAATCCACTACCTGTGAGGTGCGTGCACCGGCTTTAACTGCGATCTGCATGAAGCGAGCGGTCAACGGTTCTCCCGAAGACAGCACCAAGTCCGCCGCCAGGCTCTCACCTGCCTGCTCTTGCACTGCGGTATGTACACGGTCGGTAAAAAAGCCCACGGCGCTGATCGCCGTCAGCGCCAGCACCAGCGCCAGGCTCATGATCTGGAGTTCGCCACTGCGCAAACCACGCTGGAACTGGCGCAGGGACAGACGCAGCAGCATCATGCTGCGCTCACCAGCCGGCCGGCATGCAGATTCAGAATGCGGTCGCAGCGGGATGCCAATTCGGTATCGTGAGTGACTAATACCAACGTGGCGTGATGTTCGCGGTTCAGGCGAAACAACAATTCGATGATAATGTGGCCGGTAGCGGCATCCAGATTGCCGGTGGGCTCGTCGGCGAACAGAATCTCAGGCTCGCCGGCATAGGCGCGGGCGATAGCCACGCGCTGCTGCTCACCGCCGGAGAGTTTCTGCGGGTAATAAGCGGCGCGTTCCGCGAGACCCACGGCTGCCAGCACCGTGCGTGCGCTCTGTGCCGGGTGCGCTTGGGCATTAAGTTCCAGCGGCAGCATGACGTTCTCCAGGGCTGTCAGGCCTGGCAGCAGGTGAAATGACTGGAACACGAAACCCACTTGCTGCGCACGTCGTGCCGCACGGCTGTCTTCGTCCAGGGCGCTGAGATCCTCGCCGTTCAGCCATATACTGCCGCTGCTGGGCAGGTCCAAGCCTGCCATCAGACCCAGCAGCGTGGATTTGCCGGAACCCGAAGGACCCACGATGGCCACCGATTCACCGCGATGGATTACGAGCGAGACATCCGCGAGGATAGTCAGCGTGCCGTCCGGGCTGGTAACCTGTTTGCCCAGATGCTCGACACGCAGTAAACAGTTATCGGGAGATTTTTTGGGCATATTGCAACGCATCCTTCTGGTTGGACTGTTGTGTTGTTCCGCATCAATTTCGGCCAAACCGGTTTCGCCACCCGTAATCCTGGTGATGGGTGACAGCCTGAGCGCTGCCTACGGTATCGAAACTTCCCAGGGCTGGGTAGCACTGTTGGCGGAGCGCCTCAAGACACACGCTGATGATTACCGCGTGGTCAACGCCAGCGTCAGCGGCGATACCTCGGCGCAGGGCTTGACGCGTCTGCCTGTGGAACTCTCACAGCACAAACCTGCCATCGTGATCCTGGAATTGGGCGCCAACGATGGTCTGCGCGGACTGCCGGTCGCTGTCATGCAAGCAAACCTTGCAAAAATGATCGCGCTCTCGAAGCACGCGGGCGCACAAGTGTTGCTGCTGGGGATCCTGCTGCCGCCGAATTTTGGACCGGAGTACACACAGAAGTTCGCAGCCGTGTATCCGCGACTGGCGAAAGATTATCACGTGCCGCTGGTGCCGTTCTTGCTGGAGGGTGTGGCCCAGCATCGTGAGTGGTTGCAGGCGGATGGTATGCATCCCCTGGCGCCGGCCGAGCAGCAGGTGCTGAATAACGTGTGGGCGAAACTTGCACCACTCTTGAAGTAAGCGTATTGATCGGGCCGATTCACTCGCACGCGGCGCCGGCCTTCATCGGACGCCGCACACTGACAAGGGTATCTCCCCAATCCAGAATCAGTTTGACCCTCGGGGTGACGAACTTGAGCGCCTGTGCATAGTTCAGCCAGCGGTACTCGATGTGCTCATGGATGCCGGTCTCGGGATTGGCCGCCAGTGTTATTTTTTCCTCCCGGGTGGATGCTAGGTAATAACGTGCGACCTTGCCGCGGTTGTAGGGCTCGGTTTCCCGGTAGGTTTCGCCCCACTGGAACTCCAGATCGTGGAGGCCGGTTTCCTCCTGGACTTCCCGGATGGCCGCCTGCAGCGGCGTCTCGCCGGCCTCCACGGCGCCCTTGGGAAAATCCCAGTAGCTGTAGGCGCGCAGCAGCAGGAATCGGCGGCCGGCCTGCGTATCGCGCAGTACCACTACCCCGGCAGAGAGGTGTGTGCGTACGGCTGACATGCTGACAGTATAAGACTACACGGCAAATGTGAGCACGCTTTAATCCCACTATGTTTTTTAATAATCCCGGCTGACAGACCAGGCAATCACAGCAGCTAATATAGGTCATATGAAATCACTGCTCGCCATCCGCCATGTGCCCTTCGAGGATCTGGGTTGTCTGGAGGCACCGCTCACCAATTCCGGTTATGCGATCCGCTATGTGGACGCACCTACGGCGGATTTCACCCATATCGTCCAGGCCAAATGGGATCTGCTGGTGGTGTTGGGCGGACCCATCGGTGTCAATGAACGGGATGATTATCCGTTCCTTGGCGAGGAACTGCGCCTGCTGGAGCTGCGCCTCAAACACCAGGTGCCGACGTTGGGCATCTGCCTAGGCAGTCAGCTCATGGCGCATGCGCTGGGCGCACGCATCCATAAAAATCGCAGTGTGGAGATCGGCTGGAAATCCCTGACGCTCACCAGCGCCGGGCAGGATTCCTCGCTGCAGCATTTCCGCAGACCGGTGTTCCACTGGCACGGTGAGAGTTTCGATCTGCCGGCCGGCGCCAGGCATCTGGCTTCTACCGACCTGTGTCCGAATCAGGCATTCTCCTTGGGCAGCTCACTGTTGGGTCTGCAGTTCCATCCGGAAGTGACCGCCCGAGGCCTCGAGCAGTGGTATGTAGGCCATACGAATGAGTTACGCTCGCATGGACTTTCGCCTGCAAGTCTGCGTGAGGACGCGGCACGTTTTGCGCCGATGCTGGCGCACCAAGCTACCGCCTTCCTGCAGGCCTGGCTTACCGGTCACTAGCGCTGGCTCGCAACCGCGGCTGCCATCAGGCAGGGCGGATGATGATCTCCGGGACGATCTCCATGGAAGTCTTGAGGCTGTTGGCGATGAAGCAATGCTCATGGGCTTTTTGCAGGCACTGACGCACCTGCGCTTCATCCGCTTTACCCACGATGACCACCCGTGGTCTCAGGATGATGCGGGTGATGCGAACCGGCCTGTCGTCCATCGGCATGAAAGCTTCCGCCTGGTCCTGGTACTCCACCACGTCCAGACGTGTGCGTGCGGCAATGGCCAGGAACGAGAGCATCTGGCAGGACGCGGCCGCCATCAGCAGCAGTTGTTCGGGGTTGAGCAGTTCCGGCTTGCCGTAGAAGGCAGGATCCGAAGACATGGCCAGGGATTGTTTCGCCGGCGGAGCTGTAATCTGGTGGCTGCGGTCATAATCTTCGTAACCGTTGGCGGTGGAACCCCGCCATTGGCAGGTGGTGGAATAATTGTGTACGGCATGCTCTGACATGATGGCTCCTAGCGTCCTGTGAATTTACGCATGACCGGAAAATAAAGCACATAGGGCAAACAACGGAAAAATTTCAACAGCAGCACGAGACGTCGTGGGAAGCTGATTTCAAATTTCTTTTTCATAATGCCGCTATACAACGCATCGGAGGCGTCTTCAATGTCCATCAGAAACGGCATGGACGCACGGTTCTCGGCGGTCATGGGGGTCTTCACGAAACCCGGATTGCATATCGAGATGCTGATGCCTTCGCGTCGCAGATCGAAATACAGGGATTCGGCGAGGTTGATGAGCGCGGCTTTGGTGGGGCCATAGGCCGCGGTAGTCGGCAGACCACGATAGCCGGCGACACTCGCCACGATCACAATATGCCCGGCACGCCGCCGCCGGAACGACGCAAGCACCGCATCGATGCCGTTCACCACGCCCAGGTAATTGACCCGCATGTGGCTGGCGAAGGTCTCGGCGCGCAGGTTATCGAGTTTTACGAAGCGGCCGTAGCCTGCATTCAGCACCACCAGATCGATCGGCCCCAGTTCGGATTCGATACGCGCCGCCGCCTGGCGCATGGCCGCAAGGTCGCTCACATCCAGTGGATAGGCATGCACGTTGCGTGCCGCCAGCCGCGCGGTCTCCTGCAGCGCTTCCAGGCGGCGGCCAGAGACTGCCACCGTCCAGCCTTCACGCACCAGCCTCAGGGCCAGTGCCTGGCCGATGCCGGAGCCACCGCCGGTGATCCAGGCAATACGCGTGGTACTCATTTGCATCCCGCCATCCTGCTGCAGCGCTGGGGTTAGTGCGATTCTACCTTGAAGTGGGAATTCGCTGGCTTGCCGCCCCCGGACGGCTGCTATACCGTGTGACTTCAAAGGGTCCTATTCCCAAGGTCCGCGAGGGTCCCATGGAAAAAATCTGGCTTAAGGAATATCCCAAAGGCGTGCCGGCCGACATCAACCCGGATGAGTTCTCGTCCCTGAAGGCGGTGTTCGAGGACAGTTGCCGTCGATATGCGGGACTGCCGGCCTATTCCAATCTGGGTGTGACTCTCAGCTATGCGGATCTGGAGCGCATGAGCCGCCAATTTGGCGCCTGGCTGCAGAAAGAGGCCGGCCTCAAAAAGGGCGACCGGGTCGCCATCATGATGCCCAATCTGTTGCAGTATCCGGTGGCTCTTTTCGCCATCCTGCGCTGCGGTATGGTGGCGGTGAACGTCAATCCGCTGTATACCGCGCGCGAGCTCGAACACCAGCTCAAGGATTCAGGCGCGCATACCATCGTGATTCTGGAGAACTTCGCCAACACGCTCCAGGAAGCCTTGCCGAATGTGGATATAAAAGCCGTGGTCACCACCCAGATCGGCGACCTGCTGCCGTTCCCGAAACGCGCACTGGTGAATTTTGTGGTGAAGCGCGTGAAGAAGATGGTCCCGAGCTGGCACATTCCCGGGGCCATCTCGTTGCGCGAAGCGCTCGCGAAAGGCGGGCAGCACACACTGGATGATGTAGATGTCGGCCATGAAGATATCGCATTCCTGCAATACACCGGCGGCACCACCGGTGTCGCCAAGGGCGCAGTGCTCACCCATCGGAACATGGTGGCGAATGTACTGCAGGCCTATGCCTGGCTGAGCGCCTATCTCGAGGCCGGCAAGGAAACCATGATCACCGCGCTGCCCCTGTACCACATCTTCTCACTCACGGCCAACTGCCTGACCTTCATGAAGATCGGCGGACACAACGTGCTGATCACCAATCCGCGTGACATGCCGGGTTTCGTGAAAGAGCTGGCCAAGGTGAAGTTCACCGGCATCACCGGCGTGAACACCCTGTTCAACGTCTTGCTGCACACCAGCGGATTCGCGCAACTGGATTTTTCCGCACTCAAGATTGCACTGGGCGGGGGTATGGCGGTGCAGCGGGCGGTGGCGGCCAAATGGAAGCAGGTCACCGGTGTGACGCTGGTCGAGGCCTACGGTCTGACGGAGACCGCGCCAGCCGCCTGCATCAACCCGCTGGATCTGAAGGATTACAACGGCAGTATCGGGCTGCCGATCCCGTCCACGGATATCTCCATCCGTGATGATGATGGCAACGAACTCAAGATCGGTGAAGTCGGGGAATTGTGTTTCAAGGGCCCACAGGTGATGCGCGGCTACTGGAATCGTCCCGATGAAACCGCCAAGGTATTGCCGGCTGACGGCTGGCTGCGCACCGGCGACATGGGCCACATCGATGCACGCGGCTATGTGTATATCGTCGATCGCAAGAAGGACATGATCCTGGTGTCGGGATTCAACGTGTACCCCAACGAAGTAGAGGACGTGATGATGATGCACCCGGGCGTGATGGAAGTGGCTGCCGTGGGTGTGGCAGACGAACATTCCGGTGAAGTAGTGAAACTGTTCGTGGTGAAGAAGGATCCTTCACTGACCGTTCAGGCTCTGAAGGAGTACACCCACAAGGAACTCACCGGCTACAAGCGGCCAAAATACATTGAATTCCGCGATGAACTGCCCAAATCCAACGTCGGCAAAATCCTGCGGCGTGAATTGCGTGATGCGGAACATAAGAAACAGCAACACTGATTGAGATATCCGAGCCTAACTGATAACCCTGACCCAAATCACTTGTGATAGGCCGGACTCAATTCATGCACCGCCACGATCATGGCGGCGGCGTGTTCGGGTTTGACACCGGGCGTGATGCCGTGGCCAAGATTGAATACATGACCGCTGCCCTTACCGAAGCTTTCCAACACGTTTTTAACTTCTTCACGGATACGTTCCGGACCAGCATATAGCGCCGCTGGATCCATATTGCCCTGCAATGCCACCTTGCCAGCCATGCGGCGCCGGGCATCGCCCAGGTCCTGAGTCCAGTCGATGCCGAGTGCATCTGCACCGCTTTCCGGCATGGACTCCAGCCAGGCTCCGCCACCCTTGGTGAACAGGATCACCGGCACCCGCCGGCCTTCACTTTCACGCGTTAATTGGCTGACGATCCTGCTCATGTATCGCAGAGAGAACTCACGGTAGGCGGGGCCAGTGAGCACACTACCCCAGGTATCGAACAGCATGACAGCCTGGGCGCCGGCGGCGATCTGTGCGTTGAGATACAGGGCGACGCTGCGCATCAGCAGCTCCAGCAGTTGGTGCAAGCAGGCCGGTTCGGCATACAGCATGCCTTTGATGTGGGCAAACTCCTTGCTGGCCCCGCCCTCTACCATGTAGCAGGCGAGTGTCCAGGGACTGCCAGCGAAGCCAATGAGCGGTATGCGCCCGGCCAGCTCCGCGCGGATCAGACGGACGGCATCGAGCACGTATGTCAGTTCTTTTTCCGGGTCGGGTACGCCCAGCTTGCTGATGGCCGCCGCATCGCGCACCGGGTGTTCGAAGCACGGACCTTCGCCCTCTACGAAATGCAGTCCCAAGCCCATGGCCGCGGGAATCGTGAGGATGTCGGAGAACAGGATGGCCGCATCCAGCGGAAAACGGTTCACGGGCTGCAGCGTGACTTCGCAGGCCAGCTCCGGGGTGCTCATGAGGTTGATGAAACTGCCGGCGCGTGCACGGAGTTCACGGTATTCCGGCAGATACCGACCGGCCTGACGCATGATCCATACCGGCGTGCGTGGCGTGGGTTCACGCAGCAGCGCGCGCAGCAGCAAATCATTCTTGAGCGGCGTGCTGTTCACTTGGGAAAGATCGCGGCAATAGTCCGTTGGATATTTTCCGCGGTGGTATACGGATCCGGTGCGTTGCGGATGGGACGGCCCACCACGATGTAATCGGCACCATTGCGGAAGGCCTGCTCCACGGTCACCGCACGCTTCTGGTCATCGTCGACCCGGTTATCCACCGGACGGATGCCGGGAGTCACCACCAGCAGACGCTTGTCGATGAAGGCGCGCAGCCGCGAGGCTTCCATGCCTGAAGAGACCACGCCGTCACAGCCAGCTTCCAAAGCGCGGCGCGCCCGTGACAGCACCAGCTGTTCGACATCACAATGAAAACCCAGATCATCCAGGTCACCACGGTCCAGGCTGGTGAGTACGGTGACCGCGAGTATCTTAAGGTCGCCCTTGGCCTGCGCCGCGGCTTCCATAATGGCCTGGTTGCCATGCACAGTGCAGAACGTGGTACCGCTCTGCGACAGCCGGCGGACTGCTGCCTGCACGGTGGCCGGGATGTCGAAGAACTTGAGGTCCACAAACACCTTCTTGTGTTGTGAGACCAGCCAGTCCAGTAATTCAAAATAGCCGTCGGCCATGAACAGTTCAAGACCGAGCTTGTAAAATTGCACTGTATCGCCCAGTTGCGCCACCCATTGCCGTGCGCTGCCGGCATCCGGGACGTCAAGTGCGAAGATCAGCCGTTCGTGATGTGGTATGGCGTTGCTTGAGAGCATGACGGCATGCTGTTTATCGAGGTTTGAATTGCAACGATTCTATCACGCTGAATCCATGTAACTTGCGCTGCCAATGTCCTGGCCGGTGACACGTTGATATTCGCGCAAGGCGTAACGATCGGTCATGCCGGCGATATAGTCAGCCACTCTGCGCGCACGTTCCAGGTCGGTTTCGCCCAATCCGCCGGGCCGCATGTTCGCGGCATGGCTTTCCGGCAATTGTTTGGGGTCATTGAAGTACACACTGAACAATTCACGCACGATGCGTGTGGCTTTCTCAGTAGCGCGCTGCACCCGCGGATGAAAATAAAGCTGTTTGCGCAGAAATTGTGCGAGCGCGCGGCTTTTGCCGTTCACACCGGAGCTGAATGTGATCAAGGTTTTGGCCAATGTGCGCACCTCCTCGATGGTGGTGGGCGCAGCGGCTTCGATATTGGCGCGACTTTGCTCGATCAAATCGGTAATCAACCCATCGATCATGCGGCGCACGGTCTCATGTATCTGGCGACGTGCTGCAAGCTCAGGGTAACGCTGCTTGACGTTGCTGTAAGGCTCACGGAAAAGCTCGATATCCATGAGCTCATCCACACTGAGCAGGCCGGCACGCAGGCCATCATCCACATCGTGATTGTTGTAGGCGATCTCGTCTGCGATGTTGGTGATCTGGGCCTCGAGGCTGGGCTGTCGATGCTCTATAAAACGCCGGCCCAATTCGCCTAATAACTTGGCATTGGTCAGGGAGCAATGTTTGAGGATGCCTTCACGGGTCTCGAAGGTGAGATTCAGCCCGGGGAATTCCGCATACTTTTCTTCCAGCAGATCAACCACCCGCAGCGATTGCAGATTGTGTTCGAAGCCGCCGTGCTCGCGCATCATCGCATTCAGGGCATCCTGCCCCGCATGGCCAAAGGGTGTATGACCGAGATCATGGGCCAGAGCGATGGCTTCTGTAAGGGCTTCGTTGAGACCGAGCGCTATCGCCACGCTACGGGCGATCTGTGCCACCTCCAGGGAATGGGTGAGACGTGTGCGGTACAAGTCGCCCTCGTCGTAAACAAACACCTGGGTCTTGTACATGAGGCGGCGGAAGGCGCTCGCGTGGATGATGCGATCCCGGTCGCGCTGGTATTCACTGCGATATCGCGGAGGCATTTCAGGGTAATGCCGGCCGCGCGAGGATCCATCATGGGCAGCGTAGGCGGCAAGCTGTGGTGTTGAAGTCGGTATGTTCAAATGGGCTTGCCGGCCAAGGTGTCGCCCAGTAGCCGTGGATCAAAGTCCTCGCTGATCACCGCCTGGCCAATGCTTCTTGGTAATATCAGGCGCAGTCGACCCTTGCGCACTTTTTTGTCGCGCCGCATATGAGTGAGGAGATGCAAGGGTGTGAGCGAGGCAGGTGGTTTGCTGGGCAATCCGGCGCGTTCCAACAGCCGGCAGATACGTCGGTATTCGGAGGCTTTGAGCCAACCCATGCGTACCGCCATTTCCGATGCCATGCCGATACCGGCCGCCACGGCTTCACCATGCAGCCATTCGCCGTAACCCAATGCGGTCTCGATCGCATGACCGAAAGTATGTCCCAGATTAAGCAGTGCACGCCGACTCTGTTCGCGTTCATCTTCCGCGACGATCGCCGCCTTGATCTCACAAGCACGCAGGATGGCGTGCTGGCAGGCTTCCGGATTGAGTTCCATTATTTCCTGCACATGGGCTTCCAGCCACAGGAAAAAATCCTCATCGCAGATCAAGCCGCATTTTATGACTTCCGCCAGACCGGCATTCAACTCACGCGGCGGTAGGGATTTGAGTGTGTTGATATCGGCAACCACTGCCAGCGGTTGGTGAAAAGCGCCGATCATGTTTTTGCCACCCGTATGGTTGATGGCGGTTTTACCACCCAGGCAGGAGTCCACCTGTGCCAGCAGGGTAGTGGGTACCTGGATATAATTAATGCCACGCTGATAGCAGGCTGCGGCGAACCCGGTTAGATCACCCACCACTCCGCCACCTAGGGCAAGCAGCACTGCATCACGCCCCAAACCCCGCTTCAATAGGAAACTAAAGATGGCATCCAGACTGTGCCAATCCTTGTGTATTTCACCATGTGGCAGAATCAGATGGGTGGACGTAAACTCCTTGAGGGTGCGGCCGAGCTTGCGCAGGTAAAGTGGCGCTACATTGTCATCAGTGATGATGCAAACTGCATGCTTGTGCAGGTATTCGGAAAAAAGCTCTGTGCGCTCAAGCAAACCCGCATTCATGTGGATGGGGTAACTGTGGGCCCCAAGTTGCACAGTCAACGTCGCCATGAAACCCCTACCTTGTTCAATCGGTGCCCATTAACAGGGGCGTTGCTTTTCCAAGTTCCTGCTGGATGTGCTGCGCCAATTTCTTAACTCGTCCTTTGTCGGTGATGATCGTGAGCTGGGCGATGCTTTCGTAAAGCGGTTCGCGCACCACAAACAGCTCCTGCAAACGTTCCTCACGATCCACAGCTGTAAGCAGTGGACGTCTTGGGTTATGCCCAGTGCGAGCGTACTGGGCATTGACTGAAGCCTTGAGGTAAATCACGAATCCGCGGGACTGCAGGCATGCGCGGTTGGCCGGATCCAGTACTGCACCGCCGCCGGTAGCCAGTACGATATTCTGCCGTTGGCTGAGCTCCTCGATGACCTGCCGTTCGCGCCGGCGAAATCCCGCCTCGCCTTCCTTTTCGAATATCAACGGGATGTCGGCACCGGTGCGGCGCTCGATTTCGTGGTCGGTATCCATAAACTCGCGCCCCAGCAGGCGCGCGAGTTCACGTCCGATGGCTGTTTTCCCGCCCCCCATGGGTCCGATGAGGAACAGTCGGTTTACAGTGGTGCTGCGGGGACCGTTATTTATCAAACAGCGCAATATCTCCTAGCTAAGGCGAGACTGTTTTTATTGGTTTCAAGACCGCACGGCACGCGCCGTAATGATAAGAACGTCTGGCAGGGTATTGCCGTTAAGTGCACGTTGGCAGTTAATACTCAGTCAGTCGTGGCCTGCCCATAATCGCTCTCACCCGTTCTTGCGTGATGGGACTGCCCAAGTGCGGCTACTCGCCCAGCGTCGCATTCTGGGTCATGAGCTTGGGTGTGACAAATATCAACAGTTCATCCTTGTTGTTGGTCACCGCGGTATTGCGGAACAACCAGCCGATAAGCGGGATGTCACCCAGTAACGGAACTTTGTTTATGGTGGTGTTTTGAGTAGTTTCGTAGATACCACCCAGTACCACCGTATCACCGTCATTCACCAATACCTGGGTCTTTACATTGCGGGTATTGATGCTGGGTACGCTGCCGCCGTTGGCAGTGGGAACGAATTGACCGACGGTGTCGTCGTGTACATCCAGGTTCATGAAGATGCGCTTATCCGGCGTGATCTGCGGGGTCACGTCCAGACTGAGTACGGCATTCTTGAATGACACGGTAGTAGCGCCACTCGAAGCCGATTGTGTATACGGAATTTCCGTACCCTGCAAGATGATGGCTTGCTGGCCATTGGCGGTGATCACCCGTGGGCTCGACACTACCTCGCCCTTGCCCGCGGCTGCCATGGCTGAAAGTTCCAGGTCCACAAGGAAATTCTGACGCAGCACCGAGACCGCCAATTGGCCGAAGGGGTTGGCTGTGGGTACGTTCACCTGGAGCTGGTCATTAAGCGAAGGCAGGCTCAATAGCGGTGTGCCGGTTACGGGGACACCCGGCGCTACTGGATTGAATGCATTCTGCTGAGTATTGGCAGCGTTGAGATCCCCGCCGACGGTCATCAGTCCGCCACTGGTCTGGCGGATGCCATTGGCGCCGAATTGCACGCCCAACTGGCTGTTATAGTCGTTTTGTGCGACTACTACGCGAGAATCAATCAATACCTGTTGAACTGGTATATCCAGTTTCGCCACCATCTGCCGAATATCAGCGATGTTGTCAGCGGTGTCCTGCACCAGCAATGTGTTGGTGCGAGCATCCACACTGAGACTGCCACGTGAAGACAACAGCGAAGCCTTGCCCTGGCCCTTGATAAGATCGGCAAGATCAGTAGCTTTGGCGTAATTTACCTGGATGTAGGCGGATTGTAGAGGCGCACTTTGCACCAGACTCTGGCGGGCTGCAAATTCAGCCTGTTCCTGCGCGGCGATATCCTGGGCAGTGCCGATGATCAAGGTATTGCCATAGGTACGCGACGCTAGCCCCTTGGTTTTCATGATGATATCCAAAGCCTGGTCCCAGGGTACGTCCTGCAATCGCAGAGTGATATTGCCATGCACACTGTCTGAGACCACGATATTTTTGCCGCTGGCATCCGCAAGGATTTGCAGTACCGCGCGGATGTCGATGTTCTGGAAATTCAGACTGATTTTCTGCCCAGAGTATTCTTTCTGCTGGGCTATCTGTTCGGCTTGCGCTGATACCGGTGAGAATTCCACGGCGAACAGATTGTCGCTCTGGAAGGCGAGCTTCTCATACCGTCCGTTGGGATGAATTACGAGCCGCGCGCCCGATGGTGTGTTTTGGGCATCGATGTACTGTACCGGCGTGGCGAAGTCAGTGACATCCATGCGCCGTTCCAGGTTTTTTGGCAGCCGAGTATTGGAAAAATCCACCACCACATTATCGCCATCCATATGCACATTGCCGACGATTGACGGCGTGCTCAGGTCAACAATGACCCTGCCGGTACCATTGACACCACGGCGAAAATCGACATTAGTGATGCTCTGAGCTGGGGTAGGAACGCTGGTGGCGGAAGTGGTTGACGTACCTGCTGTAGAAGCAGCGGTTGAAGCCAGTGCCGTGGTGTTTGGTGCGAGGCTGGCGGGATCGATCTGTGCCACAGCGGTATCGCTGGGACTGCCACCCAGCAGCACGTAGACGCTGTTGCCTTGTGCAGTCACATTATATGGGACCAATGAAGTGAGGTTCACAACCACGCGCGTGCGGGTACCGGCTTCGGCCGCCATCACACTGTTGACGCTGCCGACTCCAATGGTGGTCTCACGGTTTTTGAGTGCCAGGCGCGTGTCATTGAGATCCAGGGCAATGCGGGCAGGCTGTCCGACAGTGAAGCTGAGTGGTTGTGGTGCTGCACCGCTTAACTTGAGTTGTAGCTGCACTCGATCGCCCGGCAGCTTGGTGGCCGTGATGGCTTGCAACTGATTGTTGCCCTTGGGCGCGTCTTTCGCGAATCCGTTGGCTGTGGCCAGCAGGCCCAGCACCAATAGGACTGACGCTAACAGTGCGCGGTGTGTCCAAGTATGAAAAAGTGTCTGAATGCTATTCATGTTGCTTGCCTCGCGTAGAAATCAGCCGCCCAGCTGGACGGTGGTATCCCGTTCTACCCAGCCACCCTGTCCGTCCGGGACGATTTCCCGTAACACCAGGCCTGCCTGGTTTATCTTGATGATCTTGCCGAAATTCTGCCCCATGTAATTGCCCACGGTGACCTTGTGTACGACTCCATCGCCATCCCGTACCAAGGCATACATTGTGCCCTTGAGCGTAAGGGTGCCCATCATCTTGAGACTGTCGAGCGGAAATTGTTCCAGGTATTCATGCGGCCGGTTGAAGTCCGGGTGTAGCCCTGAAGTATTCGAGCCTCGCGCGTTATTCGCGTAGCTTTGCAGCTGTGGTATGAATGGCGAGCGCAGATTCATATCTTCGTAGAGGTAGGTTTCAAACGGTTTTATCTGCGGGAGTGGTGCAATCTGGCCACCGCGACGTGCTTTGACCTGGGCAACATACTGTTGCAGATCTTGCATACGATTTCCGCAGCCTGCCAGCATGATTGCAATACAAGCCGCCGCGAACCATCCGTAGCGGCGAGGATGAGTGTTGCTGCTCATGGTTTACCCTTCTTACCTTTAACCGGCTTTGCGGCCACCTGCTCACTATCTTCGAGGTAGCGGTATGTTTTGGCCGTGAGGGTCATGACCAGGTTGGCGCCATTGCTGCTGTTGCCCTGGGGTTTGATGCTGATGTCGTGTACCGTCACGATGCGTGGTAGTGCTGCCATATCGCTGACGAATTTACCGAACTGGTGATACGTGCCCTCAACCTGGATTTGGATCGGTTTTTCGGCGTAGAAATCCTTCTTGATCTCATTATCAGGCTTGAACAAGTCCTGCTTGAGGCCGTCAATTTGCGCAGTCTGTGAAATGTCCTGCAGCAAACTTGGAATCTCGGTCTGACCGGGCAATTGCCGCAGCATGGTGCCAAAAGAACGCTTCATCTGTTCAATTTGCTCTTTGTATACTTCAAGGTGTGCAGCTTCAGCGGCTTTCTGTTCAAACTCTGTCTTGAGTGTAGTTTCCTGTTGCTGTGCCTGTTCCAGTTGTGCGTTGTCGTCGCTCAACCAGAAGTAGTAACCAATGAGCACTACGAAAGCGAAAATCACCAGATAAGCGACAACCCGGGCAGGCATCGGCCAGCCACCTGGATTCTTGAAATCCAGGTTGCGTAATTCGTTAAAGTCAAAATTCTTGAGGTCAGCCAGCTTCATAACTGATCGCCTCCGCCTTGTGTGTCCTTGTCGGTGCCTGTTTTATCAACGATTTTGGCCGTTACGTTGAACTGTTGGGCGCGAACGCCAAAATCTACCTTTGGATCTTTTTGTACTACTTGCAGGTTGGGATCCCCCATCCAGGGTGAGTCGTCGATGTTGCGCATATAAGTGGAAACCCGGGCGCTGGATTCCGCGACCCCCTGGATTTCCACCTGATTGCCTTTCTGAGACACTTGTGTGAGGTAAACACCGGGCGGCAGAGTTTTTACCAGCTGGTCAAATAGGTGTACTTCGGTTGGACGACTCTGTTGCAACTGCTCGATGATTTGCATGCGTGCCAACAGCCGAGCTTTGGTTTGTTGCAGATCCTTAATTTCTGCAATCTGCTGATCCATTTGTGCGATCTGCGCTTTCAGATAGGCGTTGCGCGCGTCTTGATTGGATATGGATGCGCTCAAACCAAGCCATATGAGCAGCAACACCACGATACCGACGATGGCTGACAGCACCAAACGCAGATTAAAGGTTTGTTGGCGTGCCTTACGCCGTTCCTCGCGCCAGGGCAGAAGGTTAATGCTTGGCATGTTTGTCGAAGCTCCGTAGGGCCAGGCCACAGGCAACCAAAAGTGAAGCGGCCTCATTTTCAACAAATTGTGACTTAGCCCGCGATGACAGCTTCATTTTGCCGAAAGGGTTGCTGACAATGGCGGGCGTGTTTAATTTGCCGGTGATACGTTCGGCTGCACCGGGAATGGCCGCACAGCCTCCGCATAAAAGAATCTGATCGAGATGTTGATGTTCGCTGGTAGATGATTGATAGAATTGCAACGAGCGATTCACGGCTTGGGCCATGTCATCTACGAAGGGGTCCAAGATTTCGATTTTATAATTATTGGGCAATCCGCCTTCTTTTTTGGCCTTGCCAGCTTCCTCGTACGTAAGCCCGTAATGACGCATTATTTCTTCGGTTAGCTGCTTACCGCCAAAATCGTTGTTATAGCTATATATAATTCGGCGGTCATGTAGCACAGTGAAAGTGGTGGTGGCTGCGCCAAAGTCCACTAGGCCTATGGTGCGATCGATACCCTCATCCGTCATTTGATGGGCTATCAATTTGCAGGCATTCTCCACGGCGTACACTTCCACATCGATGACGGAAGCGTCCATACCGGCAATTTCGAGTACTGCTTGGAGTTTTTCGATGTTATCCCGACGTGCGGCTACCAACAGCACATCCATAAGGTCAGGGTCGGCTTTGGAGACCCCGAGGATCTCATAATCAAAAGCCACCTCATCCAGTGGTTGGGAAATATACTGGTCAGCCTGCAATTCGATTTGTTCACCCAGCTCTTTGTCCGTGAGGGTCGCAGGCATTTGGATGGTCTTGGTCATAACCTGGCCACCTACCGCCACGGCCGCATACTTGGCGCGCGGGCTGGCTCGTTTGACCACCTTGCGTACCGCATTGCCCACCGAGTCTAGGTCCATGATGACCTTGTCAGTGATAGCATTGAACGGCATGGCTTCGGCAGCGAAGCTCTCGACCTTATAGGTGTTGCCTGTCTTGGAAAGCTCAATCAACTTCACCGAGGAAGTACTGATATCGATCCCCACGAGAGGTTTCGACGCACGCTTTAACAGCCCGTCTAGCACGTTCGTAAATCCTTCCGTTAACCCTTGGTTTCCGACCTCGGAGCCGGCCCCGTGTCTTAATCCACAGCTTCAATATATATCAACAAATGATTAAATCAAATATAGTTTTTACAGTTATGCACAGGCTGGTTTGAGGCGTATATGGCAGATCCAACCGAGCATTTAGACAAGAAACGCGTGCGTCGCTCAATCAAAACACTATATGTTGTGCTTGGCGGTCTGGCTGGACTCATTGGCTTGGGTGTTCTGACGGCGGTGGTTGCCTATTTAGTGGTGGCACCGAGCCTGCCTTCGGTAGCTTTGCTCAAGGATATCCACCTACAGGTCCCCCTCAGGGTCTATAGCCGCGATGGCCAATTGCTGGCGGCTTTTGGTGAGAAACGACGAATCCCGCTCACTTATGAGCAAATCCCCAAGCTGGTTGTTGATGCCTTCGTAGCCTCCGAGGACGAGCATTATTGGGATCATCCCGGTGTGAGCGTGCGCGGTCTATTGCGGGCCACCATCCATCTGGCCCTCACCGGTCAGAAATCCGAGGGTGGCGGCACCATCACTATGCAGGTGGCGCGTAATTTCTTCCTTACCCGTGAGAAAACCTATACACGCAAGCTGAAAGAGGTATTCCTGGCCCTTAAGATTGAGCGCGAACTCAGCAAGCAAGATATTCTCGATCTTTATCTGAACAAGATATACCTTGGCAATCGTGCTTATGGTGTAGGAGCTGCAGCGGAGGTCTATTACGGCACCGATGTCAGTCGTCTGACCTTGCCCCAACTCGCTATGATCGCGGGTTTGCCCAAGGCGCCATCCACCGATAACCCGCTTATCAATCCGCAGCGGGCGCTGGTGCGTCGTGGCTATGTGCTCGGGCGCATGCTGGACGATGGTTACATCACCAAGGATGAATACCAACAGGCCATGGCCGCACCCATGACGGCTTCTTATCACGAGCCCGCGGCGGAAGTGAATGCTCCCTATGTCGCGGAGATGGTGCGTGATTACATGACTTCAAAATATGGTGATGATGCCTACACTGCCGGTTACTCCGTTGTCACCACCATTGACAGCCGTTTGCAACCGCTGGCTGTGCAAGCAGTACGCGCAGGATTGCTGGATTATGACCAGCGGCATGGCTGGCGCGGGCCAGTTACGCATGTAAATGTATTCGCAGATAGTACTCAGACAGATTGGGCGCAACTGTTATCGGATCGCGATCACCTAGGCGGCCTCTATCCGGCACTCACGATCAAAGTCGATAGTCAAAGCGCACAATTTTATGTGGATGGTGCCGGTCTGGTATCTGTCGACTGGAATGGGATGAAGTGGGCGCGACGTTATCTCACCGTCAATTCTGTCGCTGCACCACCCAAGACCGCAGCGGATATTCTCAAGCGCGGAGATATTGTTTACCTGGATCATGTCAGCGATGGCAGTTGGTCCCTGTCGCAAGTCCCGACTGTCCAGGGTGCGCTGGTATGTTTGGATCCTTTCGACGGGGCCATTGCCGCTTTGGTAGGTGGTTTTGATTTCAATGCGAGCAAGTTCAATCGCGCTGTCCAGGCGCACCGCCAACCCGGTTCCTCGTTCAAGCCGTTCTATTATTCTGCTGCCCTGGAAGACGGATTTACACCAGCGAGTATCGTCAGCGATGCTCCGGTGGTGGTACAGGATCCGGCATTCGCCAATGTTTGGCGACCCAGCAATTATGATAAAGATTTTAGCGGTCCGACGCGTTTGCGGCTGGCACTGGCGCATTCCCTTAATCTGGCTTCAATCCGTGTGCTGCAAAGCATCGGCGTGGGTTACGCCATTAACTATGCCCAAAAGTTCGGCTTCGATGCCTCTGAATTACCCAACAATCTGACACTGGCACTCGGCAGCGCCGATCTCACCCCACTGGAGATGGCGCGCGGTTATGCTGTGTTTGCCAACCATGGGTTCCGCGTCACACCCTATTTCATCCAGCGTATCATCGATGGTTCCGGCCAGGTTCTGTATGCAGCTAATCCTGAAGTGGCCTGCGACAGCTGCAATACAGATGCCGGCAATAACATTTCCACACCGACCACAGTCCCAACTGCCACAATCGCTGTTGCTGCGAGCTCGACGACGCTACCATCTATGCCGAGATACGCCCCACAGGCGATCACCCCACAGAACGCATGGCTCATGACCAGCATGCTGCAGGATGTGATTAAGTATGGCACCGGCGCCCGCGCCCAGGCGCTGGACCGTTCTGATCTGGCCGGCAAGACAGGTACCACCAATGATTTTTCCAATGCCTGGTTCGATGGCTATAACAACGACATCGTCACGGTCGCATGGGTCGGCAATGATCAGCCATCCCAGTCACTGGGTGGTGGTGAACAAGGCGCCAAAGTGGCATTGCCGGTATGGATGGACTTCATGGGGCCGGCGCTACAAGGCGTGCCCCAGGTTCCTTTCGTGGAACCACCCGGCATCGTACAAGCGCGTATCGATCCCAAGACTGGTTTATTAGCCAGTGCTAGCGACCCCGGCTCCATCTTTGAGTTCTTCATGGCCGGCCATTTGCCGCCAAAAGCGCCAACCAAAAAGCCGGCGAACGGTACCGACATCTTCTGAGGATTATGCTAATCTTTTTTATAAGCATACATCCTAAAAAACGCATGACCCGACGAGCTTCTCCGCGTACGGATGAATTGCGGCATCTGCTTGCGCAGGAGACCGCTCGCATCTTGGCTGAGGAGGGGGTCCGCGATTTCCGTTTCGCCAAACGCAAGGCCGCGGAACGCTTGGGGTTCGATACACGCAGTCTGCACCTACCCTCCAATCTCGAAGTGGAAGAGGCGCTTGCTGCGCACCAACGCCTGTTCCGGGCTGATTCACAGCTCATGCATATACGCCAGCTTCGCAAGACTGCACGTGAAGCCATGCGCATGCTCAATGGCTTCGACGCCCGCCTGGTGGGATCGGTACTCACCGGTACCGCTTCCGATCACGCAATCATTTATCTACATGTATTCAGCGATGTGCCTGAGCACGTGGCTATTTTCCTCATGGAAAAAAACATTCCCTACGAAGTATCTGCGCGCAAATTGAAGTCGGGCGCTGGCGTGCAGCACGAGTACCCCGCATATCGCTTTGTTGCCGGAAACACACCCATTGAACTCACGGTGTTTCAAGTGGATGGCATTCGGGAAGCGCCGGCGAGCCCGTTGGATGGTAGACCAATGCAACGTGCATCGCTGCGTGAACTGGATACTTTGTTGGCCATAAGCGATTAGTTTTTACAGCGCTAATAAAAAAAGCGGCTTTTTAAAGCCGCTTTATTCTGCACACAAGCAAGTTGATCGTTTTATTTGCGTTTGTCGATATCCATATAATTGCGTTTGACGGCGCCCGTATAAAGTTGCCGCGGGCGTCCGATCTTCATATGCGGATCCGAGATCATTTCCTGCCAGTGAGTTACCCAGCCGACGGTGCGGGCGATGGCAAACATCACTGTCATCATGTGTACCGGAATGCCGAGTGCGCGATAAATGATGCCGGAATAGAAATCCACATTCGGATAAAGCTTCTTCTCGATGAAGTAATCGTCCTTCAATGCGATATCTTCAAGGCGCATGGCGAGCTCCAATGTTGGGTCGTCATCGCGGCCGAGTTTCTCCAGCACTTGGTGGCAGGTGGCGCGGATGATTTTGGCGCGCGGATCGTAGTTCTTGTAGACGCGATGGCCAAAACCCATAAGGCGGAATCCGGAATTTTTATCCTTGGCGCGGGCGATGGCCTTGTCGATGTTCTTCACATCACCAATCTCCTTCAACATATTGAGCACGGCTTCGTTGGCACCACCGTGTGCAGGCCCCCACAGGGTAGCAATGCCGGCAGCGATGGCGGCATACGGGTTGGTATTGGAGCTGCCGGCCAGACGTACCGTTGAAGTGGAAGCGTTCTGTTCGTGGTCGGCATGCAGGATAAAAAGTAGGTCTAGGGCTTTCGCGGCGACCGGATCGATTTTGTAAGGCTCCGCCGGCACCGAGAACAACATGTTGAGAAAATTTGAGCAGTAATCCAGGTCGTTCTTCGGATACACGAATGGCTGACCATTGCCGTGTTTATAGACGGCAGCGGCCAACGTCGGCATCTTGGCGATAATGCGATGCGCGAATACATCCCGATGTCTTGGGTTATGGATATCGGTGGAATCGTGATAAAAAGCCGACAAGGAACCCACCACGGCGGTCAGCATCGCCATGGGGTGGGCATCGTAATGGAAGCCGCTGAAGAATTGCAGTACCGCCTCGTTGACCATGGAATGGCGGCGCAATGAGTTCCGGAAAGTTTCCAGTTGCGTCTTGCTGGGTAGTTCGCCATACAGCAGCAAGTAAGACACTTCAATGAAGTTACTATTCTCCGCCAGTTGTTCCACCGGGTAACCGCGATACAGCAGCACGCCCTTCTCACCGTCAATAAAGGTGATCTTGCTCTCGCAACTCGCAGTGGCCATGAAGCCAGGGTCAAAGGTAAAGACGCCCAGATCCTTGTTGAGGGTACCGATATCCAGAGTGCCGGGCCCAAGACTGCCCTCACGCAGGAGCAGATCGCTGGTTTTGCCGTTAGGATCGGTGAGTTTGTAGACTTTGTTGTTCATGTTAGATCTCCATAATCAGCTGCCGGATGGGTGCTCGAGGCGTAACTGGAGCCGGGTGAAGACCCCGTATCGATAACCGTACGAACCGGCAGGAATGGGAGTGTATCTTTAATGATTGGCTTCGAGTAAACCGGGATGACACCGCGTAAGTAATTGTATCATCGCGGTCCACATTACTTTCCTGACCTAAGTCAGGATATTGACTGAATCTAGTGCATACATGGGAAGTATGCAGAGCAGATTCATGCCGTGACGGCCTATCAAGAAATCGAACGATTATACAGACTTGCGCGCGTATTTCTTGCGGAATTTATCCACGCGACCAGCAGTATCCACGATTTTCTGTTTACCGGTGAAAAACGGATGGCAACTGGAGCAAACTTCCACATGCAGGTCCCGGCCCAAGGTGGAGCGCGTGACAAAGCTGTTGCCACAGCTGCAAGTCACGGTGATTTCCTTATATTCAGGATGGATGCCGGATTTCATGGACGCCTCGATGCTAGAAATTCATACATTTTGACGGGCGCGCATGATAACGCGCACCAGAGTGAGCAGCAAGCCTCGCGTGTTGATCGTGCTCGGTATCTGCACTCCAGCAAGGGCTTAGTGTGTATTTGTTACCTAGCATGACATTGATAGCTGTTAACTATCTGACAATATTGGTTAAAACGGTTTGTTAACAAAAGCAGTGGATAAGTCTGTGGATTAAACTTGATGCACGAGCGATAGTGCCCGTGTGGATTCGGGACGCTTTGAAATGGTTAAATCTTATTCAGATACTAAAATACTTAATAAACAACCACTTATAAAAATCACGGGCTTTGTAGCCAAGGAACATTCTCAAAGGTTCCACGGCTCATATAACGGCCAAGCAGATGTGCATAACCTCTTGTTCGTGGATATAAATCCAACCAGATCGCGGGCATGGGGCCGATGGCGCGTATGGTTGCCAGGCGATCCAGCCGCAGCCGGCGGGATTGCCCTTCGGCGTTGCGGGCCACAAGAAATTCCTTCCCGCCTTGTGTAATCAGGTCTTCTGGGGTCAAAGTTTCCAAATAGGTCACACCATCCCTATCCCACCAGCGTACCCCCGTAGCTGGGTACGGTGCAGGATGGCACTACATACTGACTATAAAGTGCGCAGGGCATAGGTCGGTAATCTGCCATATGTGGTTATTGATGCAGAGTCTCACTTTCTAAGTGTAGTCCAGGCATCAGCTTATGCCCGCACGGTTGGCCGCGAACTTAGGTTGGCGGGCGCAGATGCCTCGGGTAAAAATCGCGCCTGTAAATCGTTCAGGTATGTGTATCCAGTGAGGGTGGGTTGCCAACGACCCTCGTTCATTTGCATGAGTTTTAAGGCTTGAGCCTGCTCCAGAGAAGGTTGTACCCGCGCATAAGGTATGTGCGTGACCGACTCGAAATCTGCGGCGCTGAAACCCTCATACAACCGTAAACGGTTGAGCATAAATTCGAAAATCCGGTCTGCCTCAGCCACATCCGTGATGACGCCGATACCCTGGACAGTGCCTGCGGTTCGCAGGTATGTCGAGGGTTGCTTTACTTTCCACAATCGAAGGATGCGGCCATGTAGCAGATCGCTTAATTTACTGTGGGCGCCAGCGCCGATGCCCAGATAATCACCATAACGCCAATAATTCAGGTTGTGACTGCATTGTTGGCCGTTGCGTGCGTAAGCGGAGATCTCATATTGGTTAAAGCTGTGATTGCAAAGCAGTGCTTGGCATTCCTGCTGCATCTGCCAGATTATCTCATCGTCAGGCAGTGTAGGTGGATGAGCATGGAAAAACGTATTGGGTTCAAGCGTGAGCTGGTAATGCGAAAGATGTGCCGGCGCAAGCGCGATCGCGTTTCTTACATCCGCTAATGCCTGCTCCAGGGTCTGTTGCGGCAAACCATACATGAGATCCAGGTTAAAGTTATCCAAACCGGCGGCATGCGCTTCTTCAGCGGCGTTTGAAGCTTCCTTGGCACTATGAATGCGACCCAGTATCTGCAAATGCTGTGTGTTGAAACTCTGCACTCCAATGGACAGGCGTGTCACGCCTGCAGCCCTGTATTCAGCAAAGCGTCCACGTTCTACGGTGCCGGGATTAGCCTCCAGGGTAATTTCCGCAGCGCCGATTAGTGGCAGGTATTTCCGAGTCTCATCCAGGATGAGTGCTATGGTTTCCGGTCTGAACAAGCTGGGGGTACCGCCGCCAAAAAACACGGACTGTAGTTGTCGGCCCTGGACGCGCGGTAGATCCTGTTGCAGATCGCGAAGCAGTGCGGCCGCGTACTCCGCTTCCGGCAGGTCGCCTTTGATAGCATGGGAATTGAAATCGCAATACGGGCACTTGCGCACGCACCAGGGCAGGTGCACGTATAGCGAGAGTGGCGGGTTGATAAGCATGTGTGTCAGCAGAATCAGGAATCCAGGGCGGCGAGATGTTGTACAAGTTTGCGTAAAGCCTGACCACGATGACTCAAGCGGTTTTTTTCCTCTGGCGTAAGTTCAGCTGAGGATTTGTCTTCTCCAGGCACCAGGAACACCGGATCATAACCAAAGCCGTTGCGGCCGCGCGGTTTTTCAAGAATATAACCTTCCCAAACGCCTTCACAGATCACCGGCATCGGATCATCCACGTGATGCACATAAGCCATGATGCAGCGGAATCTTGCCGTGCGTTTGTCCGCAGATACCTGGCGCAAATCCTTGAGGAGTTTTGTCAGGTTATCCACATCGCTGGCCTCGGCGCCGGCATAACGCGCTGAATACACTCCCGGGGCACCCCCGAGGGCATCCACTTCCAGGCCTGAATCATCGGCGATCGTCGGCAAACCGGTCTGGTGGGAGGCATTGCGCGCTTTGAGCAGGGCGTTATCCAGGAAATTCGCTCCGTTTTCCTCGATTTCACGTACGTCGAGTGCGCCTTGTGGCAAGATTTCAATACCATAGTCCGCAAGCATCGTCCGCAGTTCATGCAGCTTGCCTGCATTGCCGGTGGCCAGAACCACCCTCATGATTGCGCCAGCGCTTCGGATTGCGCAGCAATGAGTGTGTGAATGCCAGCGCTGGCGAGTGCCAGCAACTGATCCAGCTGGTCGCGTTGGAATGCATGGGTCTCCGCGGTACCCTGGATTTCCACATACGCACTGGCATCGTTCATGACCACATTCATGTCGGTTTCCGCCTGGGAATCTTCTGCATAGTCCAGATCCAGCATCGGTTCACCTTTGACAATGCCAGTGGATACCGCTGCTATCGCGCCGCGTAGTGGATCTTTTTTGATCAATCCCTGTTTGCGAAGTACACGCATGGCATCCACCAGGGCCACATAGCTACCCGTGATGGCAGCGGTACGCGTGCCGCCATCCGCCTGCAGCACATCACAGTCAAGAATCAGGGTGCGTTCGCCGAGAGTTTGCAGGTCCACGACAGCCCGCAATGCACGGCCGATGAGGCGTTGGATTTCCAGGGTGCGCCCCGCTTGTTTACCGCGAGCTGCCTCGCGTTCTGTGCGCATGTGGGTAGCGCGCGGCAGCATGCTGTATTCAGCCGTCAACCAGCCTTTTCCGGCACCTTTCAAGAATGCGGGTACCCGCTCTTCCACGCTAACGTTGCACAGCACTCGGGTATCACCAAAGCTGACCAGCACCGATCCCTCGGCGTGGCGCGTGTAGTTGCGGGTAAATGTGACCGAGCGTAATTCGTTATTGGCACGAGCGTGACTGCGCATACAAGGACTCCAATCATAATCGACGAAAATAATCATTTATCTGCATGCAAGACGCAGTCTGCGTCAAGCACGCCAGTATGCGTTTCACCTGATGTTAATCAACCCGACCAGCGTAGCGCAGCAGCGGTGATGTTGTCGCTCGCGGGCGTGGTACGCAGTTCAGCTTCCATGGCTAAAGCCTCCAGGCTGGCCTGTAGTTCCAGTTGTTCGCCCAATGCCCGCGCCAGCTGTACATCGGTAAGCGCTGCCCAGAAGCCATCGGTGCACAACACCACCACATCACCCGCCAGCAGCGGATGCGGATCTGATATATCGATTGTTGGCAGTTCCGTATCCCCGCCGAGGCACTGGTCAACGAAATTACGTAGCGGATGCATGGACAGATCGGTATCCTCGAGCAACCCCTGTTGTGCAAGGATTTCCACCGCGCTGTGATCCCGGGTGCGCGCCAGTACGCGATAGTCACGGATGAAATACACGCGGCTATCGCCAACATGCGCCCATCGGACCATGCCGGCTGTGATCAAGCAGGTAGTGATGGTGGTGCGCGGGCGCAGATCCGGATCGAGTTCCGCGCCCAATGCAACAACCGCCCGATGCGCAGCGACGATGCTGCTGCGCAGGAATTCGGTCGGTTCGAAGATCACATCTGTCTCCTGAAACGCTTTCATTACCGTCTCAACGGCAGTTTCAGCAGCGAGATCACCGCCGACATGACCTCCCATGCCATCCGCTACTACCAGCAACGTGTGTTTACCAGTCGTTGCAATACGGGCACGGTCCTGATTCTCGCTGCGATTACCTAGGCGGGAGACTTGGGCTGTTTCAATATTCACTGTAGGACCCTGCTGGGTGGGCTGACTATCGGCTGGCTATGCATTTAGCTTACCATTTTGTTTTGCCGCCACGGTGTCCAATAGAGAAGGTTCTTCATATGATCTGCAGCATGACAGGTTTTTCGCGCGGCGAGACTCGAGGCCACTCGGGCAGCCTCACCTGGGAACTCCGCACAGTCAACCATCGCTATCTGGATATCAGCCTGCGCCTGCCGGAAGACCTGTGCGCCCTTGAGCCTGAATGTCGTGAGCGCATTGCCGCGGTATTGCGGCGCGGCAAAGTGGACGGCCAGTTGCGATTTGAGGCGGCGGTTGGAATCGGGACGGCGCTGGAAGTGGATGAACATCGCGCCCGGGCGGTGGCCGAGGCTGCAGAGCGCATGAACGGATTTCTGAGTCGATCGACCCCCATCAGTGGTCTCGACCTGCTGCGTTGGCCAGGCGTGGTCAGGGAGTCTCAGCCCGACGTCCAGCAAGTGAATGCGGATGCATTGAAACTGCTTGACCAGGTCCTCATTACGCTGGCCAGCATGCGCGTGAATGAAGGCGAACGCATCGCCAAGCTATTACGGGAACGCGCGCAACAGATCAGTGCGATTGTGGTTGAGATACGTAAACATATCGGTAAGGTCCGCGAACAGTTACATAACAAGTTGCGGACGCGTTTTGATGAATTAAAGATCAATGTGGATGAGAACCGTCTTGAACAGGAATTGGTGCTGTTGTTGCTACGGCTGGATATTTCCGAGGAACTGGACCGTCTCGACAGCCATGTCGCCGAGTTTACGAATAGCCTGAAGGGTGGCGATGCCATGGGACGGCGCCTAGATTTTCTCATGCAGGAATTCAACCGCGAGGCCAATACACTGGGATCCAAATGCCAGGATTCTGCGGTCACCAAGTGCGTTGTGGAATTGAAGGTGCTGATCGAACAAATGCGCGAACAGGTGCAGAATCTAGAATAAGATATTGTAAAGTTCCATGATGTCTACGCACCCCCGCGTACACCAGTATAATCAGGGTATTTTAGTCTCATAGCGTTCTGTTATATCCTAGGAAAGCCACTATACTGTGTGTAGCTAGGCGTGTAGCTACGAGTCCATGTTCCGCATGAGCTCGTAGAATCGTTTCCTAGCTACACACAGGAGATGGGTATGGCGAAGCTTACAGACATAAAAATTCGCGCCCTGGTGCGTTCTGGGAAGGCCGTTGCGGGCATTAGTGATGGCGGTGGACTCACGTTCACGCTGTCGCGTCGCGGTACCGCCAGCTGGGTCTTGCGCTACCGCATCGGCGGTAAGCCTCGGGAACTCACCCTCGGTAACTACCCTGATCTCTCGTTGCTGCAAGCGCGGCGCCTGGCGCAGGCAGCACGCGTCAAAATTGACCAGGGTATCGACGTGACTGCTGAGAAGCGTAAGGACATTGCTGCAGCCGCGCAAGAGGAACGGCGGCTGACATTCAACGCGCTGACGGATGAGTGGCTGAAACGTACGGTAGACAATCGAGTCAAGCATCCCCAGGTGGTGCGCCGGGCGTTGCGCAAGTATGTGGAACCGAACATCGGAACAACGTCTGCTGACGAAGTTACGCCGGCCGATGTTGACAGGGTGCTGCGTAACGCTGTCGACAGCGGGGCGCCCACGATGGCAAATGACGTGCTCCGTTATCTCAAAGCCATTGGTTCTTACGGCGTGAAACGTCGCCTGCTGCCTACCAATCCTGCCGCAGACTTCACGTTGGCTGACGCTGGCGGCCAGGAGAAGTCACGCTCACGCTCTCTGACCCGCAACGAACTAGCCGAATTGTTCAAATCCATGAAGGCGACGGGCAACCTCGGTCGTCTAAACTACCTGACGTTCATGCTGCTGCTCGCCACCTGTGTTCGCAAAGGTGAACTGGTCGCGGCTCGGTGGGCGGAATTCGATCTGGATGCGGCTGTATGGCATCTTCCAGGCGAACGCACCAAGACCGGCGAAGGCATAGATATACCGCTGGCTCCGGGAGTTGTGGAATGGTTCAAGGAATTGCAGGTGTTTGCCGCCGGCAGCGAATACGTGCTGCCTGCGCGGATCTACCGCAAGCGTAATCCTCATATTTCACCGGACACACTCAATGTGGCGCTGTCTCGCGTTAAACACGGGCTGGATCACTTCACGATCCACGATATGCGCCGGACCGCCCGGGCCCAGTTGGCGGCTATGGGCATTTCCCGGGAAGTGGCGGAGCGTGCGCTCAATCACAAGCTGCGCGACGTGGAGGGTATCTATAACCATCACGATTATTTCGAGGAACGGAAACAGGCTCTCACGTTGTGGGCGGACCTGCTGCGGTCACTGGAAAGCGGCCATGACCGCAGCGTTGTGCCGTTTGCGGAACGTCGCAAAGCCTAGAGCAATCAACTGCCTTAAGGCGGCGTCATCAACAACAGGAGCATGATCATGCTTAAGAACCTGGAATTTGACCAAGAAGTGACAATCACTTTGACCATACGTCACTCTGAGCTTGTGTTTGCGAACCAGGGGATTGCTCAGACACTTCCGCCCTCAGAACCCGAGGGCGATCACCTTGAAAATCTCAAGCAAGGTGCTGCGCTCCTTGGGCGGATGTTCTGTGCATATCATGATGGACCGCACGAGTTATCCGTAGCGCCATCTCATCGTGCTGAGCACCTCCGGCCGCGAGGCACAGTGTAAATCCCAAACGCCGCACCTAGGCTAGCTACCGAAAGCGCCGTCACCACCTGCGGCGCCGGTGCGGTTCCTACTCAGGGGCGCGAGGGTGCGCATACGGTGCAAAAAAACACAGCCGAAAGCAGGAACTCAAGGCGGCTGCCCGCCATGCGGGTTCTGAACAACGAGAGCGCGACCAAAAAAACCGCGATGCTTACCGAGCTGCTCTTCCAGAAACAATGCTGGCACTGGCGGCCGCTAAAATCGACAAGTGGGCATCACTGTACCAGCTGTCGCTGACCGATCCACAGCGTCACCAGCTTGCACGACGTCTCTTGCAGAAGTGCCTTGCCCGCGAAGAGCCCAAGATTTGTTCACCAAAAACACCGCTAGCAGGCTGTTGAAAAATCCTCCTGATTTTCCACGGATCGTTGTTTGAGAGATAAATTCAAGGTGATTTTGTGGGTTTCCGGTTGGCGATATCGACCTGTTTTCTCATCACCCTGCCAACGGGGTGGGTCGGCTCCCGTTATCCGGTTTGCAGTGCCAGGATATTACGCATTCGCACCAGGTTCCAACCCAACATGGCGAATTGGAACAACGTATTCACTCTCGGCAACCCGCGTTGCTTGACTTGTCGGATGGGGCCGATGAGCTTGCCCCAGCCAAAGGGTTCCTCGATACGTTTGCGTTTCCGTTGACTGACGACGTAGCCAGCATGGCGCGTGGTGCGACCATCCACGGCGCTGCCTTTCACCTTGCGCGCCACGTGTGCGGTGATCCTTAGGTTCCGACACCCGTGTACAAAGCGCGCCGTGTCAAAACCTTTGTCGCCCCCGACGGTCTTGCGCCGGGCGCCGGGCAGAGTACCCAGGAGTTCCACGGCACTGTTCCACTCGGCCCTGGGTCCGGTCGCATGACTCGCCTTGGCCGCCACAATCAAGCCGTGCCGGTTCTCCATGACGGTATGGCCTTGGTAACAGAGGATGGCGCCCGTGCCTTTTGACTTGCGCAAGAGTCTGGCATCGGGGTCCGTGGTCGAGGCATGGGTGTCATTGCAGCGGCTTTCCCCGTGGAAATCCACCTCGGCATTCCGCCCACCACCACCCCGTCGTGTGGGAGGATCCTTGGGCCGGAAGCTCTTATGGGACGCCCATGCTTGGATCAGCGTCCCGTCGACACTGAAATGCTCTTCCGACAACAGGTTGCGCCGACGCGCCGCTGCCACCACTTCGGCAAACAGTTGAGGCACCACTTCATGATCCAGTAGCCGGTCGCGGTTCTTGGAAAACGTCGAGTGGTCCCAGGCCGCCGCCTCAATCGGCAGTCCCACAAACCAACGGAACAGGAAATTGTAGTGCAGCTGCTCGACCAACTGCCGCTCACTACGAATCGTGTAGAGCACCTGCAACAGCTGTGCGCGCAGCAACCGCTCCGGCGGGATCGAATCCCGGCCACCGTCCGCATACATCGCATCAAACAGCCCGTTCAGTTCCTTCAGCGCTTCATCCATGAGCACACGTAGTGCGCGCAACGGGTGATCCTTGGGTACGAACGTCTCCAGTTGCACCGTCGTGAACAAGGGTTCCTGCATCACATCCGTTCCGCGCATCGCACACTCCTCTACACAGTTATCGTCCCAACCAGTATAGTTGAGCCTGAAAATATCGCGGAGAAAATCAACAACCTGCTAAAGGGACAGCAACTGGGTAAACTCTTTGGGCAACTTCAGTCGCTCGTGCACCAAGCCTTTGGCAAGAACGCGACAGTCGTGGGTTTCGGCACGACTAAGAGTGGACAGGCTGCGATGGCGCTCTCGTTTGGGAATGGCAGCAAGAATTCTCAAGGTACAAACATACCAACGGACCAGCTTGCTGGCGATAACAGCAAAGGCTCGCCGGCAGCAACAGGACAGATCCAGGCGGGCGCTTCGGGAGCATCTCGATTAACAAGCAATGGAACTGTGACAACCGACGATTTGAATCGGTTGAAAGCTCTTGAAGCTCAAGCATTATGGCATGCTTATTCGGCGCTTGATCTCTTTAAGAGCAGTGGAACGTTGCCCACCAAGTGGCAAGATTTCAAGCCAACAGATATATTTAACCTTAGCTACATTGTGCAGCCAGGGTTTAGTGGGCGTGAGAGTGCTGCAACTTGCTCAACAACCGCAAACGGTTGTACTGAAGGTGATTACCTAAATGGCATTGTCAATATTTATGGTGCTGCTCTTATCACGGCTCGTGACGATAATCTGCGATCTATGACTGGAATCAGCCTGCATGAATTTGAACACAGCACTTCCTACAACCGAGGCTTATACCAGCATTTTTTCAAGTGGAATGGCACTTATAATGCTATGGCGATACTGAAAAGCCCCTACACGATCCATAATGATTTGAGATGGGAAAGAGATGCAATTGACTTTTCGACAGCCGCAATGCGGTATTACAGGCCCTGAGGGCATGAATATGTTGCATATACGATGGCCAGTTGCTGTTTTTGTGGCTCTTGTATTTGTTCCGGTAATTAGCGTTGCCGATAATGTGAACGGCAAGCCAAGGGTTTATTCATACGTCGATATAGGATCTGACAATTGGATCAGTATTGATGAAATCAGGGGTGGTGTATTACTTAGGGATTTTGGAATAAAAGCCACTTTTTGTAACAGCAAATCTGCATATTATTGCGTAAATTCTGATCTGTTTTTCTTCGCAGTGCCAAAGCATTTAACCAAAGAAGTAAACATGTGGAATATTGACGGACATGTCTATCGAGTTGTATCACCGCTTACCAAAAGCCTCATCTTAGGTTCGACAGTCGAACTGTGCATTATTACGACCGGCGGCGCGACAAAACATGGCGGCACTGGAATTACATATTATTATTACTCTCCCCATCTCGGATTGATTGCGTATGAAATCAAGATACACCCCGGACCCGGGGATACTGTGATACCACCGAATCCTTATCCGATTATTTCAGTATTATCTGGACCCATAGGTTTTGGTGCAGAAAGATAGTGCACTGCATATTTGCGATTCACGGCCATTTTTTCTGCTGAAGGGCGGAAAGGGTCGAGTCTTGACTTTATACATTTTGGCGCAGGAGAAGTAAAGGGCGACTGGACGTACAACGTGAAAGTGGGTATGTCTATTCTTAAAAGCGCATACGGTTTCGCCCAGAGGTACGCACCATCCGATGTAACTGCGGCTACCTATGCTAGATACAACGCCTGGAGTGAGTGGAAATTTTACACGAAACCTGGCACAGGTCTACAAAGATGTCCAGGGCTTTTTGAAAACTTATAATGGCTTAAGCAACGGGCCATGACAGAGTAGTTCAGGAAATGTTTATCAGAAAGAAATTTCATGTTTTGTATCTAGCAGCGGTCGTGTTGTTAATGTTCGCATTTTCAACGAGGCTATCCGCTCAAAACGTTACCTTGCTTGCCCGTTTTTCGACGGTTAACGGAACCGTTGAATTTCTCCCCGGGGCGTGGGTAAATGTCTGGAATAATGGACGGTCGAAGTATTATAAGTACGAAGATGGAAAGTTTGCGCACGCGTCCGAGCTTCCAAAAATTCTTCGGAAGTGGAAATCTTTTAGTTGGAGAAGCGTCGATTATCTGGACCAGATAGCGCGACAAGACTATGACCCAGACATCAACGAATTCCTTCCCAAGCACAGGAGGGTTAAAAAGGTCGTGAATATACCCCTTCGGTCGCGCGGCCAAGAGTTAGTGCTCGTATGTTTTACACTTAAATCTACTGCCCAATTTGCCCTCCCAGGTGGCACCGATATTTATATGACTGTCCTTCTAGCGAGAGAAGGAGCTTCCACCTCAACTTACACAAAGCTCTGGACGCGCAAGATGGAAACCGATGCTTCCTACGGAGAATTCACATTTCAAGAAGTTCCAAACGTTGGTAGGTTCCTTCTGCTCTACTGGGCTGATATGGGTGGCAGCGGTGGCCAGGACGCGTTAGATGTTTATCGGATCACGGATTAGCAGGAATAGTCGCTTTAGACCTTGCGGAAAGAAAATAGTGTCAGACTCTGACCTATCCCCACAAAAAGGTTTTCAAGTTCATGGCGTTGGGCGTTAAGCTGGCGTAAAAACAGTGTGTGCATGGGTTTTTATGTCTACCGAGGACACCACATCTTCGGAGACACCCATGCACACTCATTCAGTATTGCAGAAGTTTTTTAGGGTTTCTATGCCAGCGGTGCATCCGCACCGCCGGGATGCGGTAGTGGCAGCCGTGGACAGCGTGTCCCAGGGGGCTACGGTCAGCATCACGGCCATGGGACGTGGATTAGCCTCTGCCACCCGCATCAAGCACCGAGTCAAACGTATGGACCGCTTGATCGGTAATCAACGGCTGTATGCGGAACGTGCCCAGTTCTACCACGCCATGATCCAGCGATTATTGGCGCACGAGGGGAGAAAAAGGGGACGCTACCCTTTTTTTCAAGAGTTGCTAAATTGACAGCATGCCAAGGATGGCGCGAGTCATTTGTACGGGAATACCACACCACGTTACGTAACGTGGTAATCGCCGCGAAGATATTTTCTGTTAAATTCCGTCCCATGTCGACACGTTCGACTCTAAAAATAACGAGTTGACTCTGCTATGATGACCAAACTTACCCACCGGCCTCATCATTAAATAAGTCCACATATTCATGATAAAGGAAACGGCGGTTGCGTCTTTGCCCTGTATGTTCCACTAGAATCCCTTGTTCCACAAATTTATTCACCAGCTGATTTGCGGCTGGATTGGTGGTGTTCGTAATTTCTCGTACATCCGCCACAGAAACAATGGGATGTTCATAAAGTTGTTCCAACACTTTATGACCATTTCCAGAAGCCCTTCCAAAATGATTTGTTATACGGGCGCGATGCTCTTCGCGCAAAGCCAAGATGTGGCGTGCTGTATCGGTGGCTTGGCCACTAACTGCAATAATGCCTTCCAGAAAAAAAGTTAGCCAGCTTTCCCAGTCGCCCGTATCTCGTACCGCTTGCAGCAGCGCATAATATTGCTGGCGTTTACGTTTAAAAAAATAGGATAGATACAGAACCGGTTTGCCGAGTGTCTTACATTCACAAAGCAAGAAGGTAATGAGCAGGCGGCCAATACGGCCATTGCCATCGAGAAACGGGTGGATGGTTTCGAATTGTGCATGAGCCAAACCGATCTTGATTAGTAACGGGAGCGCTGTGTCTCGATGTAGGAAGCTTTCAAGGTCACCAAGTGCTCGTGGTACCTCGGCGGGTGGTGGTGGTACGAAGGTAGCCTCGTTCAAAGTGCAGCCGCTTGGGCCAATCCAGTTCTGGCTGGTGCGAAGTTCGCCTGGCGTGAGCCGAGAACCGCGTACTCCTTTCATGAGTCTAGTGTGAATTTCACGAAATAAACGGGCCGATACTGGGAGCTGTTCCAGTCGTTGCAAGCAATAATTCATTGCATTTACGTAATTAATTACTTCATCCACGTCCTCGGGCTGTTTTGGTGAAAAAATACGTGCTTCCGCTGCTAGTAGATCCTGCAGAGAACTCTGAGTGCCTTCGATCTGGCTGGAAAGCACGGCTTCCTTGCGAACATACATGAAGACAAATAGTTCAGGATTTGGCAGAGTTTGAATGGAGCCATCTAGGCGGCCGAGCGCGCGGTCCGCTTGGGACAATAGTTCTTGCAGTTTGCCCTCAATCCGGACTGGCGGATTTGGGGGTAAAGGCGTTGGGATAAATGCTCGGTACCCAGCAGGCTGATGCACGTAGCGGCCGGCGCGGTTCGGACTGGCTTTTTCGGTGGCAGCTTTGATCATAACGGTGCCTTTACCATGGCGTGTAGAACTCACTTATAGTAAAGGTAGCCTTTACTATAAGCAACCCTTGGACCTGTATTAAAGTGGGGCTTTCACATAGAGCAAGAAGTATCTGCCGGTAAAACGAGCCTAGAACCGCCGTGGTGGCGATCTAAGCTAAGAAGTCACTGAGTATGATGGGGAAGGACGACGGTTACCTGAAAACGTGGGTGAGCGCTTTTCATTCCCGAGTACCAGCGCAGGAGCAGCTAGAATGGCGCCCGAACTGACAGTCACCACCCGTTTTTTTGTAGCTACATGTGTAGCTAGTAACTAGATATAATGAATAAATGATTATGGATCAAGAGGTTAGATGCTTAATCGCCGAGCAGGTGCAGAACCTTGAATAGCGCACCCACGGTCCGGTGTGGCCGGCTGTTCCTGATGGCTGCGCCATCCGGGGCCGGCAAGACCAGTTTGGTACGTGCCCTGCTGGAACGGCATACGGATGTGCGCTTCTCGATTTCCTATACCACCCGGCCGCGGCGCCCGAATGAATCTCATGGCCACGATTATCATTTTGTGAGCCAGTCGGAATTTGACCGTATGGTCAAGGCTGGCGAGTTCCTAGAGCATGCGCGCGTATTCGATAACTACTACGGCACCGCGCGCCGCAGTGTGGAGGCGGAACTGAGCAAGGGCCATGACCTGCTGCTCGAGATCGATTGGCAAGGCGCGCAGCAGGTACGTCGTGCCATGCCGGCGGCCGTGAGTGTGTTCATACTGCCACCCTCGCTCGATGAGCTCAGGCGCCGCCTGCAAAAGCGCGCGGAAGAAGAACGTCGCCGCCTTATGGGACCCGAACATGCTGCGACCGAGACCGAGCGACGCTTCCGTGAGGCGGTAACCGACATCTCCCATTGGCAGGAATTCGATTACGTGGTCGTGAATGATGATTTTGAACGCACCCTGGTCGCACTCGGGGATGTGCTTGCCGGCCGGGGCGATGCCAGCCGCGCTGGCCGCAAGCAGCTGCAACCGTTGGTCGCCGCGCTCTTGGCGTAAACCTGTGCCCTCAGGTAAACTGGAAGGCACTGATTATTTTGAGTTTTTTTAATACCGGAGTACCTAATGGCACGCGTCACTGTGGAAGACTGTCTTGAGAACGTTGATAACCTGTTCCAGCTGGTTTTGGTGGCTACCAAACGGGCCCGTCAGTTGGCCCGTGGTGTGGAACCCACGCTGCCCTGGGAGAACGACAAGCCCACAGTGCTGGCCCTGCGCGAAGTCGCTGCCGGCAACGTCGGCCCCGCCATTCTCAGCCAGGTGGAGCCGCCAGTGGTCGAGGAACCAGTGGAGCAGCAGCCGGTAGTGATCATGGATGCGGAGGATCCGCTCTAACCGCGTTCATCCCCATGAACCTGCCCGCTTCCATCTTTGATCGTGTTTTGGGGAAGCGCACGGCGGGTATCGAAGTTCTGCTGACCAAGCTGCGTAGCTACCTGGCGCAGGCCCAAGTCGATGAGGTTTACCAGGCATACGAGTTCGGCGCTCGCGCCCACGAGGGTCAGCGGCGGGTTTCCGGCGAACCTTATATCTCCCATCCGGTCGCGGTTGCCTCCATCCTCGCCGACCTGCACATGGATCATCACACCATCGAAGCGGCGCTGCTGCACGATGTCATCGAGGATACCCCCACCTTAAAAGAAGAACTGGTCACGCGCTTCGGCCAGGAAGTGGCGCAGCTGGTGGATGGCGTATCCAAGCTTACCCAGATCAAGTTCACCAGCCGCGAGCAGGCCCAGGCGGAGAATTTCCGCAAGATGATACTGGCCATGGTAGATGACATCCGCATCATCCTGGTGAAACTCGCGGACCGCCTGCACAACATGCGCACCCTGGGCGCCATGCCGCCGCCGAAACGCCGGCGCATCGCCAGCGAGACCCTGGATATCTATGCACCCATCGCCCATCGCCTGGGTATGAATGCGGTGCGCCTGGAGCTCGAAGACCTGGGTTTCGAGGCCTTGCATCCGCTGCGCTACAAGGTGTTGACCAAGCACCTCAAACGCTCCCGCGGTCACCAGAAAGAAATGGTGAAAAAAATCACCGAAAGTCTTGGCGGCGCGCTGCAGCGCGAACATGTCGAGGGCACGGTCGCGGGCCGCGAGAAACATCTCTACAGCATCTACAGCAAGATGCAATCCAAAGGTTTGTCACTCAGTGAAGTTCTGGATGTGTATGGGTTCCGTATCATTGTGGACAAGACCGATGCCTGCTACCGGGTGTTAGGCATCGTGCATAACCTCTATAAACCGGTGCCGGGTAAGTTCAAGGATTACATCGCCATACCCAAAACTAATGGTTATCAGTCTTTGCACACCGTACTTATCGGTCCACAGGGCGCACCGCTGGAAGTCCAGATCCGTACCGCGGACATGGATAAAGTGGCAGGTTCCGGTATCGCCGCCCATTGGTTATATAAGACCGGCGACAATGGCGCTACGCCTGCGCTGCGAGCGCGAGCCTGGCTCAAGGACGTGGTGGAGATGCAGCAGAGTGTCGGCAGTCCCCAGGAATTTCTCGATAACGTCCGTGTGGACCTTTTCCCTGACGAAGTTTACGTATTCACTCCCCAGGGCGACATCCATCGACTACCGCGTGGCGCTACCGCTGTGGATTTTGCCTATGCAGTGCATACCGATGTGGGCAATGCATGTGTAGCGGCTAAGATCAACCGGCGCCTAGTGCCGCTGCGCACGCCGCTGGAGAACGGCCAGACAGTGGAGATCATCACCGCCACTCATGGCCAGCCCAATCCAGTGTGGTTGAATTTTGTGGTGACCGCCAAGGCGCGCGCCAACGTGCGGCATTTTCTCAAGAACCTCCGCCATGAAGATGCCATCGAACTCGGCCGGCGCATGCTGGAAGGCGCGCTGGCATCCTTGTCCATGAAATTAAGCCGTATACCCGAGGTCCATGTGGAGGTCATCCTGCGGGAATTCAAATTGCAGAACCTGGATGACCTGTTCGAATCCATCGGCTTGGGGCAGCACCTGGCCCCGCTGGTGGCGCGCCGTCTCCTGCCGGCCAATGCTGGAGACAGCAAACCGGTTAAGCCCAGTGCGCCGCTGGCCATTACCGGCACCGAGGGCATGGTGGTGAGCTTCGCGCGTTGCTGTCACCCGATCCCGGGCGATGGAATCATCGGCGTACTTACCAGTGGCAAGGGCATCGTCATACACCGTGATGATTGCGGCAATCTCAATGAATATCGCAACCAGCCGGACAAATTGATCGAGGTTCAATGGGAAAAGCGCATCAAGCGTGATTTTCCGGTCGAAATCCGCGCTGATGTCGCTAACCAGCGCGGCGTGCTGGCGACTGTGGCCGCGGCCATCGCTGAGACCGGCTCTAATATCGAGCACGTGAACCAGCAGGAGCGCGACGAACTGACATCGGTGATCACATTCGTGTTCGGTGTCAAGGATCGTCAGCATCTGGCGCGTACTTTGAGAAAACTTCGTGGCCTGCCGCAGGTGATGCGCATCCAGCGCATCCGCGCCTAGTCTTAGTCAGGGCCGGGAGTGCTGTCACTCGCTTTGATGGCCATCACCGCCTTGCCATTTTTATCCACGACTACGATATCGCCTTTCCCGGGTGCAGGTAATTCCTTGAGCAGTTTGCGCAATGCCATCAACTGCTGGAGATTGAGTGCGCGCATGCTGTGCCAGGCACCTTTGCGTTTAAAGGCGGATGTTAAAGGTCCATTGTGCGCACAAGCCGCCAAACCCCCATTCTGGCATGTTTCACGCTTCCATGTGAACCAACTGTTGGTGCCGCATTCCAATACCGCACCCATGCGTTCTTGCACACTCATATGACCGTGCCCGGTGATAATCCTGCAGACCACTACATTCGCCTTGTCACGGCTGCTTGAGTAGGGCTCATTGAGCGCCACTTTTACTACCTGCAGTGTTTTTATCAGTTCTCTTGTGGCGGTGACATTGATCTTGCCCAGATTGGTGGCCTGCGATGCTTTTGTGGAAGATGCGGATGGACTGGCGGTAGCAGTGGCCGATGATGCGTTCGGCGGTGAAGTGTCTGCACACACAGGCGTGAGGAAGGATAGCCCCAGCAAACAAGCGGCCAGTAGCTGCCAGGTCCGCATCTTTCTGCGCCTTTCCATAAATTTCCTCTCCTTCCTCCTTTCAGAATTAATTAATTATAGTGCGGGCTGCTCAATGGTGGGTGCCAGCGGCGGGTGCAGGTGTTTTATCTGGTGTCTTCGGTACGTACAGGGGAAGATTCTGCAGCAATGCATGAAGAGCCGGGCTACTCACGGAGGTATGTAAATAATGCCCTGGCAGCGAGTTCAGCGTCTCATTCAACACCGCAAAGATCTGTTGATCTTGCATAGTTGCACATGCTGTACCACTGCATGTGGCATCGCTTTCACTTGCATACGCATTAGCTCCGGTCAAATGGATGGCATCACGTCCTTCAGACAAAACCCGATTGGTGGCGCAGATTAGTGTTGATCTTATATGACTGCCGGCCTCCGGGTTCATGCGGCATACCACCACATTCGCCAGTTTCGGGTCATTGGAATATGGCTCCTGCAATCCTTGCTTGATGATCTGCAGTGTCTTGAGAACCATTGGTTCCCCGGTTACCTGAATGCTTCCAAGCTGCAGGACTTGATGTGTACCCTCTCCCGTCACGATATTTTGGGCCGAAGCAGGTGTGATCAAGAACCAGAACGAACCGGCAAGCAGCAACATCAGCGTGCGCATCAATTTATTTTGCGTATTCATATCGATATTCTCCATTATCGGAATTTTTGAAATGGTTCACTGATGTGTGGCAGGACTCGGTGCGGTTGTGGATGTGGGCGCCGGCGAATAACCTTGCGGGTAGGGAATTTTTTCAAGTAAGCCATGCAATGCCGGACCATTGACACTGGTGTGCAGATAATTCCCCGGCAGGCTGTTCAGCGTTTCGTTCAGCACGGCGAATACTTGTTCGTAGCAGCCCGAGCTTGTACATGAGCTTCCAAATTGGCTTTCACCAGCAACCGCCGTAATCATTGCCGTGTTCATGGCCGAACGTTGTTGGGCCAGCGTGCGGTTGGTCCCGCAAATCAGCCATTGTTTGACATGGCTGCCGGTTTGATTCTCAATACGGCACACCACCACATCCGCCAGCTTCGGATCAGTGGAATAAGGCATCTGCAGCCCGATCTTTATGGCCTGCAGGGTTTTGACGATATTCTTCTCACCCTTCACTTCGATCTTGCCCAGATACATGATCGCGTTGTCATCCTGTGCAGTCTGGGGTGTGGCATCGCCGGGTGCCGGATCGCTATTGGCAACGACCGCCAGCGGCAGTCCTTGAGTGGCGATGAGAAAGATGCAGACCAAGGCTTTGATGCAATTATGGGTTTCCATGACGACTTTCTCCTGTATGACTGGTGGCCCCCAGTTGGAGATACATCGATTTTCAGTGACGCTGAAAGCATTTTGACGTTTCAATTAAAGTATAGGACAGATGCGCCAGAAGTCTGACATATGCCAAGTTCCTTATGAAACAATAGGTTACCGGTTACTATAGACGTCTACTGAGCACTGTCGCATGGAGAATCACAATGAGTCGTATAGCCATCCATACCGATCTGGCTCCCAAAGCCATCGGCCCCTATTCCCAGGCAGTACGCGCTGGCAATACGGTGTACCTATCCGGCCAGATCGGACTGGAGCCCGCGACCGGCGAACTGGTGAAGGGCGGTATCGAAGCCGAAGCCCGGCGCGTATTCCAGAACCTGAAGGCGGTTGCCGAAACCGCCGGCCAAGGGTTGCCACAGGTGGTGCGCTTAACGGTCTACCTGGTGGAACTGGCTGACTTTGCCAAGCTCAATGAAATTATGGCGGAATATTTCCACGCACCATATCCGGCACGCGCCACCGTAGGGGTCGCCTCGCTACCGCGCAATGCGCGCGTCGAAGTGGATGCGGTGATGGTGGTGTGAAGCAGCCAAGAACGCCAAGCACATCTCCGGTCATGCGTGCCGATACAGCGGTGCGCTATCTGTACGGTGTGGGGCCGCATTTGGCGGAGAAACTGGGGCATCTCGGCATCTACAACATAGCCGACCTGCTGTTTCATCTACCGCGGCGTTACGAGGATCGTACCCATATCACCCCGCTGGGTGCTCTGCAGGCGGGTATGCGCACGGCGGTGGAATGCCGGGTGGAGCTCACCGAAACTGTCATTCGCCGACGGCGCATGCTGTTGTGCCGCGTCAGTGATGGCAGCGGCGTACTGACGTTGCGATTTTTCCATTTCAACCAATCACAGGCAGAAGCCTTGTCGCGCGGTACACGCTTGCGCTGTTACGGCGAAGTGGTGCGTGGCGTGTCCACGCTGGAGATGGTGCATCCGGAATACAAGGTGTTGCAGGAAGGCCAGTCTCTGCCTGACGAGATCGCGCTTACACCCGTGTATCCCGCCACCGAAGGGATTGCACAGTTGAAATTGCGCGCATTGACTGCGCAAGCTCTGCAGATGCTGGAGAGTACAGCCGGGCTGCTGCCGGAATTGCTTCCTGCAGAATTGCTGAAGCACTCCGGCATGCCGGCGCTCACCGTAGCGGTGCGCTATGTGCATCGTCCACCCGCGGACACACCCGTCGCCGCGCTCATGGACGGCAGCCATCCGGCGCAGCAACGCCTGGCCTTCGAGGAACTCCTGGCCCATCACCTGAGTCTGCGGCAATTGCGCCAGAACGCGGACCAGAGTCGCGCCTGGGTGATTCCGCGTGCAAGCCTACTTGAAGAAAAATTCCGTGCTGGGTTACCGTTCCAATTGACCGGCGCTCAACAGCGGGTGGTGGCGGAGATATTCCGCGATCTGGAAAAGAATCATCCCATGATGCGTCTGGTGCAGGGCGACGTGGGCAGCGGAAAGACGCTGGTGGCCGCACTGGCGGCCTTGAGCTGCATAGCAGCGGGCTATCAGGCGGCACTCATGGTGCCTACGGAATTACTGGCAGAACAGCATTTGCGTAATTTCAAAGACTGGTTCGCGCCCTTAGGTCTGCAACCGGTTTCGCTCACCGGCCGCATGCCGACCGCGCAACGTCGGCAGATACTAGCCATGATCCATGGCGGAGATACGCGGCTCATCATCGGTACGCATGCATTGTTCCAGGAAGATGTGGTGTTCGCCAAACTGGCGCTGGTGATCATCGACGAACAGCACCGTTTTGGTGTGCATCAGCGTTTGGCTTTGCGCGAGAAGGGTGCGGCAGAAGGCCTGCGCCCACACCAGCTCATCATGACCGCCACGCCCATCCCGCGCACCCTGGCGATGACCGCTTATGCCGACCTGGATATGTCTGCCATCGACGAACTGCCGCCGGGGCGCACGCCGGTGAATACTGTGGCGGTTGCCGATACACGCCGCGCCGAGGTGGTGGCGCGCGTACGCGCTGCATGCCGCACGGGTAAACAGGTGTACTGGGTATGTCCGCTGATTGATGAATCAGAGGTACTGCAATGCCAGGCGGCCGAAGACATGGCCACACGTCTAGCCTCTGCGCTACCGGAATTAAAAGTCGGTCTGGTACATGGGCGCCTGCGGCCGGCGCAGAAAGAAGCACTGATGTCGCGTTTTAAAGCCGGTGAACTGCAGCTGCTGGTGGCCACCACCGTGATCGAAGTGGGCGTTGATGTGCCAAACGCCAGCCTCATGATTATCGAGAATGCTGAACGCCTGGGACTCGCGCAGCTGCACCAGTTGCGCGGCCGTGTCGGACGTGGCGCCATGGAGTCCAGCTGCGTGATGCTCTACCATGCGCCGCTGTCGCAAGCCGCACGCACGCGGCTGGAAGTGATACGCAGCACCAATGACGGTTTCGAGATCGCGCGCCGCGATTTGGAATTGCGCGGCCCTGGTGAGTTGCTGGGCACCCGCCAGGCGGGTGAATTGAACTTGCGCATCGCGGATCTGAGCCGGGATGCGGCGTTGATTCCTAAAGTTCAGCAGGCCGCGAGCCTGCTACTTGAGCGCTATCCTGCCCAAGTACCTTTGCTGGTGCGCCGCTGGCTGGGCGAAAACAGCCGTTTCGGTCAGGTCTGACTACAATGATACAGGTCGAACAGGAAACGCCGATGGCGCAGACCAGTGAATTCTTGAACAACGATTGTCTCTGGCGTCCATTGGATGCATGGCCTGAGGAGCAGCGCCCCGCCTTATGGATGTGGCTGCAGGATGCGGGCTCGCTTACCAATAAACTGCGCGCCACAGCAGGTCCTGTCTTCCATGTGCAGGTTCTGTATGAGGGGCGGACATCACTGGGTGCCGAAGACGCGCGTCTGCTGCATACAGACACAGGCAGCGCCGCGCTTGTACGCCGGGTGTATCTATGCGCGGATACACCCTGGGTATATGCCCATACCCTGGCGCTCACCAAAAGCGGGCAGTGGCTGGACAGATTGGGAACCCACCCATTGGGAGATCGAGTATTTGCGCATGCAGCTGCACAGCGAAGCGTGATCGAAGTGGCACAGCTTGATCCAAGGCATGAGCTTTACCAGGCAGCGTTGGAAGGCTTGAAAACGACGCCACCCCTATTATGGGCCCGGCGCTCGGTACTGCTGGTGGATAGTCACCGCTTGCTGATCTATGAGTGTTTCTTACCCGGGATGAATACCTGATGGATCCGCGCTTGCGGCCTGCGTGGCGGAAACTGCGTTACAGTCGCATACTGCGGCATTGGTTGCCGTTCATCGGTCACCGTGCCTGGGCCTATCTGCGCTTGATGCGCTTGCACCGGCCCATCGGCAGTTTCCTGCTGCTATGGCCAACACTCTGGGCACTTTGGCTGGCCGCGGCTGGGCATCCGTCGCCGAAACTTTTTACCATCTTCATAATCGGCGTGTTCGTGATGCGCTCCGCCGGTTGCATCATCAATGATTTCGCGGACCGCAATTTTGATCCGCATGTACTGCGTACCCGCGCAAGACCGCTCGCAACCCGTGAAGTGGGCATCTGGGAAGCGCTGATCCTGTTTGCAATCCTGTGTCTCATGGCGCTCGGACTGGTGTTGTTGCTGAATCGGCTGACATTGGAACTAGCGGTCATCGGCGCCGCGCTGGTGATCTCCTATCCGTTCATGAAGCGCTACACGTATCTGCCACAGCCGTATCTGGGGCTGGCGTTTGGCTGGGGAATTCCGATGGCGTATGCCGCGGTAACGGGCGGGGTGCCGAGCGTAGCCTGGCTTATATTCATCGCCAACATCATCTGGGCTACGGTTTACGACACCATGTATGCCATGGTGGATCGGCCCGACGACATCAGGATCGGGATTAAATCCACCGCTATCCTGTTCGGTGATCTGGACCGGGTTGTCGTCGGTATTCTGCAGGTATTGCTGTTGTCGGATCTGTTGCTGGTAGGCTATCAGACCCGTATGAGCGCCGTCTATTATCTGGGGATAGGGTTTGCACTGCTGTTCGCGGTCTACCAACAAATCCTCATCCGCCGACGCAATCCACAGCGCTGTTTCCAGGCATTCATGAACAACAATTGGCTTGGTGCGGCAGTGTTCGCCGGCATCCTGTTGCATTACACCTTTGCGACACACACCTGAACTGTTTCAGTACAGTGGCGAAACGTATTCATTGACAAATTGTACAAATGCGTTGGCGGGCACCGGCTGGCTGATGTAATAACCCTGGGCATAATTGCACTGCAGTGCTGTCAGTGTGCGCAGGATTTCCATGTTTTCCACACCTTCCGCCGCTACCTGCAACTCGAAGGACTGCGCCAGGCTTATGATTGCACGTACGATATTGGCATCGGCTTTGTTGGTAAGCATGTTCATAACAAAGCTCTTGTCGATCTTGAGTTCCGATGCGGGGATGTTCTTGAAATTTGCGAGTGATGAGTACCCCGTGCCAAAATCATCTATCGACACCATCACACCACGATTTCTCAGTTCGCGGAGGGTTTCAAAACTTATAGCGGGGTTATCCATCATCGCTGATTCAGTGATTTCCAAGATCAGGCGATTGGGTTTAGCGCCCCATAGACCCATGGCATCAGCCACCCGGCGTACCAGTGTTTCGTCTTCCAGCAGCGAGGGCGCGATGTTGATGGCAAGTGAAAGCGGTCCGAAGCGCGTGGGCCATACAGCGGCATGTTGTAGCGCCATATTGATGGCCGACCAGGTCAGCTCATTGATCTGGCCGGTGCGGGTGGCGATAGGGATGAATATGTTCGGCGGCACGATGCCGCGTGTGGGGCTGCGCCAGCGCAACAGTGCTTCCGCTCCCGCCAGCAGTCCGCCGCGCAGATTGATCTTTGGCTGATAGAAAATTTCCAGTTCGCCATTATCCAGGGCCGTATCCAGCTCGCTTTCCAGATTCCAGTTACCGGCAAGTCTCTCCCGTGTGCTGTCTGTGTATACCAAGTAAGGAGCGCCACTGCGAATAGCATTCGATAGCGCCAGTTCAGCATGCTGTAGCAGCGCATCGGATTGTGCAGCATGATCGGGGAATAACGCCAAACCCATATTGGCGCCCATTGAAACTAAATGATTTTCAACTTCAAAAGGCGTGGACAGGGTGCGCAGTATCTTGTTAGCGGCCAGGATGGTATGCCCTTCATTCATGACCTCCGGCATGATCAACGCATACTCGTGGTCGCCGATGCGCATGATGCGATCGTGTTCGCGGCAGATATCAGCCAGACGCTCGGCCAGCTGTTTCATCAGTAGCTCGATACTGCGGTAACCGAACAATGCGCCGAATTCCTGGCCGCGCTTGACCTGCACCACCAGCAACGCCAGCTGTTTGCCGCTGGTCTGTGCGCGACGTATATAGCTGTCCAGATAGCGTATCAGCGACGGCTGGTTGGATCGCAGTGAAAGGATTTTGTCTGACATCAAAAAACGGCCGTGGAAATCATTAGATATACAGTTCCTGGGGGTCAACACCATAGGTACCCGATTCCAGGCATTTTTCGATCCATAGATCCTCAGCACCTTTCAAGTGTGTATCGAACATCAAATCAATAGTGTTGAACTGAGAAAGCCGCTTCTTTTTTTCATCAAGGATGAGCATGATGCGTGGTTTGAGCCGGCGTGAGTCGTTCTGTGCGATTACGATCGCCACCGCACCGTTGTTCAATTCCACCAGCGAGCCGGTGGGGAATACGCCCACCACCTGCATGAACTGCTCCACAACTTCAGCTTGAAAAAGAGTGCCGCGCCAACTGTAAATTTCTCGCACCGCCTCGTAAGGTGAGCGTAGTTTATTATAAGGACGCGGGCTGGTGATGGCATCGTAACAGTCCACCATGCCGGCGATTTTGGCGAAAGTCGGAATTTGGTTTCCCTTGAGTTGGTCTGGATAACCGCTGCCATCATGGCGTTCATGGTGGCTGTGTATCATGGAAATAATGCGCTCAGTGATACCGCCGGCGCCCTCCAAAAGATTGACGCCGTAATCTACATGATTACGCATCACATGCCACTCGGTCTCCGTGAGTTTTCCCGCTTTGGTGAGCAATGCATGCGGCAGCTTGGTCTTGCCTACGTCAAAGAGCATGCAGCCCATGCCAATTTCATGCAGCGCCGACTTATCGAGACCCAGGTGGCGTCCGAATGTAATTCCCCAGATGGACGCGCTGACTGAGTGGTGGTACATGTAGGAGTCATATTTCTTCATACGCGATAACCAGATCATGGCATCCGGATTACGCAGCACGCTTTCCACCATGGGTTCGACGGTCTGCTTGGCTATCTGCACGTCCAGCCGCCCGTCTGTCTGGAGTTTGGTGATGAGATCCTCGACGGCCTTGTTGGCCTCGGTATAAATCGCCTTGGCGACCGGCAATTCTTTTTCCACCGGACGGGTTGTGGCATAGACGGTGCGATTGCGATTAATGGCCGGAGAATGAGGTTTGGCATAGTGCAGTCTAGTGATTTGGGTGATGGTGCGGTTTTCACGGTTAATGCCGGTTTTAGTATGGGTGATTTCTTTATGGCTCTGCTCAAAATCAACATACACAAATTTACAGTGATGCTGCAGTTCTTCGATGTCTTCCTGATTGCGGATAAAGAAACCCTGGAACAGGAACGGTGTTTCAGTCCAGGGGCGGTCGAGACGCGCGACATACATGCCGGCTTCGAGGTCGGCCGTGTTCACTTTTATTTGTTTTTGTGGATCCACTATTATTTTCCGTCAACTATTCCGTTGCCTAAAACCGAGCGAGGCATTACAAACCCGATCCTGATCCGACATTGGCGGCTTGTGAACATGAGCCAGTATGGTACGGCGCCCAAGGCTTTGACAATCACCGCTCTGCGGGCTATACCGATCGAAGCTCTGGAGACGCGGGTGGCACGCGTCAGGCACCAGACCTGCACCGAGGCGGCACTCGTCTGTCTGAGTGTCAGGGTCAGTGCTGAGGCGGTAGCCCCGGTGGTCAGGACGTCGTCCAGAAGGGCGGCATGCGCGCCCGTGAGGGGGCTTATGGATTGCGAACGCCGCATGCAGATTGCGGTGACGCTCAACAGAATCGAGCTCAGATTGCACGGCGGAATCTTTGCTGCGCACACATACACTGTGATGGGCGACGCGCAGCCGCAAGCGCCGGGCAACCGGCCGTGCGAGTTCCAGCGCCTGATTGAAACCACGTTTGCGCAGACGCGCGGCGTGCAGGGGTACGGGTATGAGCAGATCCGGTTTCAGGATGCGCCCGGCAGCCAGATAGTCAGTTAGTAGTTCGCTCAGCAACCGTCCGGTGGCCAGATCGCCGTTGAATTTGAAGCGTTGCAGCAACTGGTCCAGCGGCCAAGCATACAACAGGGGGCTTACGGCAAGATCCCAGGGAGGATGTGATTTGAGACACTGTCCGCACCGGCATGCCTCACTTTCGGGTGGCATAGGTGCGGCACAAACACTGCAGAAATACCGATTCCAGCATAACTCCCGGGCACAAGCTGCACACAATTCCCTGTGTGAGTGACTGCGTCGGTCGCAGAGGACGCAATGAGGTGTGTATAGCAGGCTATGCAACGGGCACAACCAACCGTAAACCATTCCATATTCTCCAGGTTGACAGCCATCTTTATCCCGTTACACTGCATCCAAGCTGACGGGGTTATTCGCGAAGCATGATGCCATGCTTAACCGGAGCTCACCATGCATTCTGTGACCGTGAATACAAATTCAGACATCCGCCATGACTGGACTCTGGCCGAGGTGCAGGCGCTCCTGGCGCTGCCGTTCAATGATCTGTTGTATCAAGCCCATTGCCTGCACCGCCGCTATTTCGACCCCAACGCCGTGCAGATTTCCACACTCTTGTCCATCAAGACCGGCGCCTGTCCGGAAGACTGCAAATATTGTCCGCAGAGCGCCCGTTATCACACCAGCCTCAAATCCGAAAAGCTCATGGATGTGGAAGATGTGGTCACCCAGGCGAAACTCGCCCGGGATAACGGCGCCACGCGCTTCTGTATGGGGGCAGCCTATCGCAGTCCCAAGGACAAAGATCTGGACAAGATCATCGATATGATTTGTGCGGTGCGTGAATTGGGCATGGAAACCTGCGCGACGCTCGGCATGCTCACGGCAAAGCAGGCGCAGCGCCTAGCGGACGCCGGACTCGATTACTACAACCACAACATCGATACCTCGGAAGACTATTACCGCGAGATCATCACCACTCGCTGCTTTCAGGACCGGCTCGACACATTGCAGCATGTGCGCGCGGCCGGCATGCACGTATGCTGCGGCGGCATCATCGGCATGGGTGAGAGTCGCAGCGATCACGCCGCCATGCTGCACACGCTGGCGACCTTGCCGGAGCATCCGGAGAGCGTGCCCATCAACCAGTTAGTGCAGGTGCAAGGTACGCCACTGCACGGACGCGAAGCCGTGGATCCCTTCGATTTCATACGTGTCATCGCTGTGGCACGCATTCTCATGCCCAAGGCGCACGTGCGTTTGTCTGCAGGCCGTGTGCAGATGCACGACGAGATGCAGGCACTGGCGTTTTTTGCCGGCGCTAATTCCATCTTCTGTGGCGAAAAACTTCTGACCACTGAAAACCCGGAACAGGATGCAGACCGGCGGTTATTCGAGCGTCTCGGCATCCACGCGGAAGCGTATTCCGATGATACCGACCACGAGCGGGGAGCCGCTGCTGTGCAACAGCATGAGCAACGCCGCGCAACGTCTTGATGACTTGCTCAGCCCTGATCTGGAAGCGCTGAGAGCCCGATCACTGTACCGCTTGCGACGAGTGGTGGACGGACCGCAAGGCGCTGAGATCCATATCGACGGTCGGCGTTATCTCAATTTCTCCAGCAACGATTACCTGGGTCTTGCCGGACATCCGGACTTGCGCATGGCTGCGCGCCACGCGCTGGATGTCTATGGCACCGGCTGCGGCGCATCCCATCTCATCACCGGCCATACGCGCGCACATGCGGCCCTGGAAGCCGAACTCGCCGAGTTCACACAGCGACCACGGGCATTGTTGTTCTCAACCGGGTACATGGCGAACCTGGGCGTGGCCGGCGCACTGCTCGGCCGCGGCGACCGGGTGCTTGCAGACCGCCTGAACCATGCCTCGCTGTTGGATGCGGGCCAGCTGTGCGGCGCGCGCTTCAGCCGTTACCCGCACGCGCAAACGGACGGATCCCAATGGCAACGCATCCAGCCAACCGGACGCACACTGGTCATGACCGATGGCGTGTTCAGTATGGATGGCGATATCGCACCATTACCGGACTTGGCGCAAGCGTGCGCAGCAGCGGGCGCAATTCTTATGGTCGATGACGCACACGGTTTTGGCGTACTCGGCAAGCATGGCCGTGGCTGTTCTGAACATTTCGACTTGGGGTTGCACGAGGTACCAATTTACATGGCCACGCTCGGTAAAGCCCTGGGCGTCTTCGGTGCATTTGTGGCTGGCAGCGAAACGTTGGTAGAAACCCTGATCCAGCATGCACGTACCTACATATATACAACCGCGATGCCCGCCTGTCTGGCCGAGGCCAACCGCGCGGCGCTCAAGCTGGTGCAAAACGAAGGCTGGCGGCGCGAGCATCTGAGTCGATTGATCCAGCAGTTCCGGGTCGGTGCCAGCCAACTGAAATTGCCGATACTGAATTCTGTAACAGCCATTCAGCCGCTGCTGCTGGGTAAAGCGGAACTGGCAGTGAAGGTTTCCGAACAACTGGCCGAACGTGGTTTGTTGGTAGTGGCTATCCGCCCGCCTACGGTTCCTGCCGGCAGTGCGCGTCTGCGTATTACGCTATCTACCGCCCATAGCGAGGAACAGATCGACTACTTACTGGAGGCGTTGGCAGCAGTGGTATCTCAGCTAGATCATTGAATTTTTTGCACACAGCACCAGGATTTATGGCATTGAAGCTCCACACTGAAACCGTCGGCCACGGCCCAGATTTATTTCTAGTGCATGGCTGGTGCCTGCACAGCGGTGTATGGGGCAGCATCCTGCCGGAACTGGCGCACAGCTATCGCGTCACGCAGGTGGATTTGCCAGGGCATGGCCGCAGCCGCGAGCTATCGATGCCGGCGACACTGCCGGAGTTGGCGCAGATGCTCCTGGAAGTCGCACCGCAGAGCTCAGCATGGCTGGGATGGTCACTGGGTGGCCTTGCATGCCTGCGCGCTGCTGCTGATTTCCCAGGGCGCTTACGTGCCCTGGTATTGGTGAGCACCACGCCGAGCTTCATAATCGCTGCCGATTGGCCGCATGCCATGCCGCTGGAACAATTGCAGGTATTGGTCACAGAGCTTAGGGATGATTATCAAAAAACCGTGCAAAGGTTTCTGGCCTTGCAGGTGCGCGGTGATGCGACAGCGCATACGACGCTGCGGCAGTTGCGCACAACATTTTTTGCAGCTGGCAAACCATCGCCCGCAGACTTGGAGCAGGGCCTGATATTGCTGCGCGACAGCAACCTGCGCGCGGAACTGGCGCGTATAAATCTGCCTACACTGATCATTACGGGTGAGTACGATCGGCTGATATCCGTGCAGGCGGGCCAGTTTCTGGCGGCTGCTATCCGGGGTGCGCACTATTTGGTCATTCCCAAAGCCGCGCATGCGCCTTTTCTGTCCAGCCCGGTAGAATTCATATTCGTATTGAAACAGTTCTTGAATAACCTTTCGGTAGCTTCATCCGCGCAGTCCGGCAATCATCCGCAGATGGCTGCGAAGGGCGCACATCAAGTATGAGCAATGTCCGTCATCAGGATGAATTCTCGCTGGATCGCCGTCAGCTGCGGGCAGCCTTCGAGCGTGCCGCCCGTAGCTATGATGCCGCCGCTGTTTTGCAGTGTGAAATCGGCACACGCCTGCAGGAGCGGCTGGAACTCACCACGCTGAAGCCGGCGCGTATTCTGGATCTCGGTTGCGGCCCCGGCGGCCAGCTGCGAGTGTTAACCAAACGTTATCCAGCGGCGCAGGTATTGGGCGCGGATCTGGCCATGAATATGCTTTTGACCGGCCGCCGCGCTCAGAGCTGGTTCAGTCGCAAAACCTTGGTGTGTGCCGATGCCCTGCACCTGCCGTTCGCGGCTACCTGTTTCGATCTGGTCTATAGCAATCTGATGCTGCAATGGTGCGATGATCTGGAGACGGTATTCAAGGAACTGCGACGAGTGCTGCATCCGCATGGGATGCTGCTGTTTAGCACCTTCGGTCCTGACACCCTCAAGGAATTACGCAGCGCCTGGCGGACGGTGGATGGCTTCAATCATGTGAATCGCTTTATCGATATGCACGACATCGGTGACGCACTGATCCGTGCTGGTTTTGTTGAGCCGGTGATGGATGTAGAACATATAAGAACAACTTACGCGGATGTGCGGGGATTGATGCATGATCTGAAAAGCATCGGTGCCCACAATGTCACCAGCGGCCGTGCTCGCGGATTGTACGGACGCAAACGTATGCAGCAACTGATGCAGGCTTACGAACGATTCCGCCGCGATGGACGCGTGCCGGCCACCTATGAAGTCGTGTACGGCACAGCCTGGGCGCCTGCCTATATACCTGCTGATATGCTGACGCCGGATGAAATCCAAATTGCCTTGGGCGGGCACCAACGAACAGCTGGCAAAATCTGAATGCGTGGTTTTTTCATCACCGGCACCGACACCGGCGTGGGCAAGACGCTGGTGGCTGCGGGTTTGCTGCGCATCTTTGCTGCCGCCGGTCTGCGGGCTGTGGGCATGAAGCCAGTGGCCAGCGGCGCGCTGCAAACCACTGCAGGATTGCGCAATGCGGATGCCCTGGCATTGCAAGCAGCGTCGACCGCATCGCAGCCTTATGATGATGTGAATCCCTACGTGTTTGTCCCCGCCATCGCGCCACACTTGGCCGCTGCTGAGGCCGGCGTGACTATCGAACCGTCCCGGATCCTCGCGGCATACCAACGGCTGTGTTGTGGCGCCGACGTGGTGGTGGTGGAGGGGGTCGGTGGCTGGCAGGTGCCCCTGGCCGATGGTCTACAGCTTCCCGATCTCGCCCGGTCGTTGGGGTTGCCGGTGATATTGGTGGTGGGCTTGCGCCTGGGTTGCCTCAATCACGCGCAGCTCAGCGCCCGCGCCATTCGTGAGGACGGCCTGACACTCGCCGGCTGGGTGGCGAACACAATCGATTTTGATTTCGAACGCCGCTCAGGGAATCTCGCAACCCTGAAACGCGTGATGCAAGCGCCGCTGTTAGGGGATATCGCCGGGCAGCCCACGCTTAACAGCGCGGCGCTGGCAGACAGACTGGATGCGGTGAGCATCCTCAGGCTCCTGAACGCTGTCCAGGCAGAATGACGGGCCGAATCGCGGGCACAAAACCGCAGAGATGCTCAGGGTTCCTCATGGGCGATAGTTCGCCACCACCACGCATCTCCACGCATGTAATCCCGAAGAATTACCCGCAGAATCCTCGGACTCCGTTGCGTGCTATAGGGGCTTGCAGTAGCATACTTCGCCAGTTTTCCGCTGCTTCAAACCGACAGACCGCGTGTTTCAGAATTAAACGCCGGCGGTCCGATATGGATAAAGTTTGTGCAGTAGGCAGATGCGAGGTGGCCACGACCATGCTGGCAGTTGACCCCGATGCCGCCATGCATCGTATAGTGATCGTACCCAACCGGTCGCTCAGCGTTACGGGCATGTGGCTTTTTTATGCCAGCTTAGCGATCGTGACCATGGCCTTGGGCATGTGGTTGGCACTGGAGGGATTCTGGCCAGTGCTGGTAACCGCCATCGCGGAAATGCTGCTGCTGGGCCTGGGCCTGTCTGTATGCTGGCAGCAAGGACATTATGGTGAGGTTATTACCGTGAATGGCGAGCATGTGCTGATAGACAAGCATTATGGCCGCCACTTGCAGCACCGGGAGTTCAGCCGCTATTGGGCGCGATTGGTGGTAAGCGAACCGGCTATACGACTACACCCACGGCGGCTGTACATCCGTTCCCACGGTCAGGAGTGTGAGGTCGGAAGATGTCTGACAGAAGCGGAACGCAATACGCTTGAAATCCGGCTCGCGGAACTAATCGGGCCATTGGGGAAAACCGGCACAAGTTGAAGATGTCACGGGTTATCTGGATGCTAGCTGGAGTCACAAACGCATGCTTATAAAGAATTTCAATTATGCCTTGCGCGTGCTGATTGCCGCAGTGATGGCGCTCATTTCCGGAACGGCTTTGGCCGTGGATCTGAATATGCCTGTGGGCGTCACGCCCATCAGCCATGATGTTTACGGCCTGCACATGTATGTCTTCTGGGTATGTGTGGGTATCGGCATCGTGGTGTTCGGCCTGATGATCATCTCGATCATCTGGCATCGCAAAGCCGCTGGCCACCAAGCGGCACAATTTCATGAAAGCACTGTGTTGGAAGTAGTCTGGACCATCATCCCGTTCATTATTCTCATCGCACTGGCCATCCCCGCCGCTAAGATACTGGTGAAGATGACCAACACCAGCAATGCGGACATGAGCATCAGGATCGATGGCTACCAGTGGAAATGGCAATACGATTATCTGCAGGACGGGTTCAGTTATTTCAGTACCCTGGCCGCCGACAGCAACGCCGCCAGCCAGCTGGGGTCCAAAATCAGCCCGGAGAGCATCCCACATTATCTGCGCGATGTGGATCATCCCATGGTGGTGCCCACCGGCAAAAAGATCCGTCTGCTGATAACAGCGGACGATGTGATCCATTCCTGGTACGTGCCTGATTTCGCCGAGAAAGTTGATGCCATCCCCGGGTTCATGAATGAGGGCTGGATTGAAGTCGAAAAGCCCGGCACGTATCGCGGCGGCTGTACCGAGTTGTGCGGCCGCGGTCATGCCTTCATGCCCATCGTAGTGGTGGCCGTGAACTGGGATGATTACCAGAAATGGGTGGCGGCCATGAAGGCCAGCAATGGTGCCTACATCAACCCAGCTACGCTGCAACCCGAACATACCGGCAGTCCGGTAGTGTATGCGCCGCCGCAGCTCAACTTCAATGCGCCTGCGTCCGCCCAGCTGGAACCGATCGCGGCCGTACTTCCAGCTGCTACGCCAATAGCAAAGCCGGAGGCTGCGACGGCAGCAGCTAATCCTGTCGGGAAACAACCAGCCGCCGCTGAGAAAAACTGGACCATGGCCACCGCCAAGGCACGCGGCATGCAGGTGTACAACACCAACTGCGCCGCCTGCCATATGACGGATGGCAAGGGTAACCCGGAGATGGGGGTACCGGCCATCGCCGGTGGCCCGATTCCCAATGGTCCGCTGGCGGCGCATATCAGCTTGGTACTGCATGGCAAAGGCATCATGCCGGCCTGGGGCAATACATTGAGCGATCTTGATCTCGCCGCCGTGATCACTTACGAACGCAACGCTTTCGGCAACCATATGGGTGATGTAGTGCAGCCCGCCCAGATCAAGGCTGCTCGCAGAGCCGTTAAGAGGAACTGAACATGTATAACGCCGCCGTCGCACACGAACACCACGCGGAGCATCCGAGCGGTATCTGGCGCTGGATTACCACCACCAATCACAAGGATATCGGCACGCTGTACCTGTGTTTCAGCCTGCTGATGTTTTTCGTGGGCGGCGCGTTCGCCATGCTGATTCGCGCCGAGTTGTTCAACCCCGGCATGCAACTCATGGATCCCGCGTTCTTCAACGAGATGACCACGCTACACGGCCTGGTGATGATCTTCGGCGCCATCATGCCGGCGTTCGTGGGACTGGCTAACTGGATGATACCCATGATGATCGGTGCGCCCGACATGGCGCTGCCGCGCATGAATAACTGGAGCTTCTGGATCCTGCCGTTCGCTTTCACCCTGCTATTGGCCACCATTTTCATGCCCGGCGGCGGTCCAGCGGGTGGCTGGACCATGTATGCGCCATTGATGCTGCAGACCGGATTGGCCTTCCCGTTTACGATTTTCGCCGTCCACCTGTTGGGTATTTCCTCGGTGATGGGCGCCATCAACATCATCGCCACCATCCTGAATTTGCGAGCTCCGGGCATGTCGCTGCTGAAGATGCCGCTATTTGTCTGGAGCTGGCTGATCACCGCCTATCTGCTGATCGCAGTGATGCCGGTGCTGGCGGGTGCCGTGACTATGGAGCTCATGGACAAGTATTTCGGCACCAGTTTCTTCAATGCCGCCGGCGGCGGCGATCCGGTACTCTACCAGCATGTGTTCTGGTTCTTCGGGCATCCCGAGGTGTATGTCATGATCTTGCCGGCCTTCGGCATCATCTCGGAGATCATCCCGACATTTTCCCGCAAGCCGCTGTTCGGTTACACCTCCATGGTGTATGCCATCGCTTCCATCGCGTTCCTGTCGTTCATCGTATGGGCACACCACATGTTCACGGTGGGCATGCCGCTGGCGGCAGACCTGTTCTTCATGTTCTCAACCATGCTGATCGCAGTACCCACGGGCGTGAAGGTGTTTAACTGGGTGGCCACCATGTGGCGCGGTTCGCTCAGCTTCGAGACGCCCATGCTGTTCGCCATCGCCTTTGTGTTCCTGTTCACCATCGGCGGTTTCTCCGGCGTGATGCTGGCATTGGTGCCTGCGGACTGGCAGTACCACCAGACGTATTTTGTGGTCGCGCACTTCCATTATGTGCTGGTTACGGGCGCTGCTTTTGCCATCATGGGGGCGGTGTATTACTGGCTGCCCAAATGGACCGGCCACATGTACAACGAAACCTTGGGCAAATTGCATTTCTGGCTCACGGCCATCTCTGCCAATGTGCTGTATTTCCCTATGCATTTCCTGGGACTGGCCGGCATGCCGCGGCGCATACCTGATTACCCGTTGCAGTTCACCGACTTGAACCAAATCGTTTCTATCGGTGGATTTGTGTTCGGGGTTTCCCAGTTGTTGTTCGTGTATGTCATATTCCAGTGCGTGCGCGGCGGCAAGAAAGCTGAAGCCAGGGTCTGGGAGGGCGCCCACGGCCTCGAATGGACGCTGCCCTCACCGCCGCCGTATCACACATTCACGGAGCCGCCGGCAGCGAATCTCATCTGGGCGCACCCCTACCGGGATGATTGACGAAAACCTAAGATGTCATCAGCGATCATGAGCAAAACAGAACAAGGCCCGCTGGAGCAGCGCCGTCGGCGCGCGGTGCATACTGCCATCATCGCCGCGCTGGTGGCTGTGGCATTCTACGTGGGATTTATTGTGTTCATGCACTGGACACATCAGCCGTGACTCAGCTTGCAGAAATTTTGTTCTTAGGCTCGTAGCTCGAGATTAAACAACGCGTTGCTCTGAGTGCGGCGCAGTACTGAGATAACGGGAGATACATATGTCAGCACCGGCGCACGCCGCTAACCACTACTACATCCCGAATGGTACGCACTGGCCCATCATTGGTTCAGTAGGCCTGTTCACCACTGCGGTGGGCGGAGCCCTATGGCTCGAGGGTATGGGATTCGGCGGTTATCTGTGCCTGTTGGGGATGATTATAATTTTGCTGATGATGTTCGGGTGGTTCGGTACCGTGATCCGCGAAAGTCTCAGCGGTACCTACAACGACCAGGTGGACCGCTCGTTCCGCTGGGGCATGACTTTTTTCATATTCTCCGAGGTGATGTTCTTCGGCGCTTTCTTCGGCGCACTGTTTTTCGCACGGGTGTTCGTGGAGAACTGGTTGGCGGGCGGCAGCAACAATCTGTTTACCAATCTGTTGTTATGGAAAGGCTATGAACCCGCTTGGCCCAGTAACGGTCCCGGCAATGTGGGCGGCAGCTTCGAAGGCATGTCTGCTGTCGGCATCGCCGCGATCAATACGCTTATACTCCTATCGAGCGGCCTGACGGTGACCATCGCCCATTGGGGCCTGAAGGAAGGCAATCGCAAGAAACTCTGCTGGTTCCTGCTATTCACCATCATCCTGGGATTTTCGTTCGTGGCACTGCAGGCCCATGAGTACATCGAGGCTTATACTAAACAGAATCTCACACTTGGCAGCGGCATCTATGGCTCGACGTTCTTCATGCTCACCGGATTCCACGGCCTGCATGTGACCATCGGCGCGATCATGCTAACGGTGATCCTATTGCGCTCCCTCAGGGGTCATTTCACGCCCCAGCACCATTTCGCATTCGAGGCGGTTTCCTGGTACTGGCACTTCGTGGACGTGGTGTGGCTGGGTCTGTTCATCTTCGTGTACTGGCTTTAATACATAGCTGGTAGGCCAGATAAAAAGGAAGCGCTGCCGTGGCAGCGCTTCTTGTTTTCTGCCAATGGCAGACTCTGTATCAATGCCGCGGTGGCAATAAACCGTGCGGATGCAACCAGCCGGCCCAATAACCGAGCATGAGCAGTGCGAACAGGATGAGCGAGAGGACTATGCGAACAGTCAGGGCCTTGACCATGCGTGTCGACTGGCCACGGTCGCGCAGTAAATAATACATGCCCGAGAACAGACTCACGATGATGGCAGATAAGATGACGAGTATGACTATTTCAGGGAACATGCATCACACTACGGCCGTGTTTCTGAAGCGATTCGCGGCAAATTAGCATGCAGTCATGCGCGTAGGCAAATGGCAGTTCAGTCCGAGCTTGTGGCCGACACTGGCGACACTGGTGCTGCTCGTGATTCTGGTGCTACTCGGCATGTGGCAGTTGCGGCGCGCGGATTACAAGCGTGCCCTGCTGGCTCAATATCAGCAAGCCAGCGTGCTTCCGCCAGCCTCCCTCAACCGGGAACTGGATGCTGGTGGGTTCGATACTCTCGGGCGTTACCGGCATGTACAGGCACAGGGCCATTATGATAGCGCCCACCAGCTGCTGCTGGATAACATGCAGGAAGGTGAGCAAGTTGGCTACCAGGTGCTCACGCCTCTGGTCTTGGAACCAGGGCGGCAGATTTTGCTGGTGAACCGTGGTTTTATTGCCCGCATACCGGGGATAGAAACACTGCCGGCCGTGGACGTGGGCGCCGGTGAGCGCAGCGTGAGTGGTGTGTTGGGCATACTGCCAGTGCCGGGTATCCGTCTGGGCAAGACCGCAGTGCCTGCCGGCTGGCCGAAGTTGATGCTATATCCCAGTTATCAGAACCTGACGCAAATCTACGGGGACAGATTACTCAAACCGGTGCTGCTACTGGATGCCAACCAAACGGACGGTTTTGTACGCGACTGGCAACCCAATATCGGCTTCCCGCCGGTACGCCACGACGCCTATGCACTCCAATGGTTCGCCCTGGCTATGGCGCTGTTTATTATCTGGATCGTGGTGAACTGCAAACGGATCAAACATGAATGACATCACTGAACAAGTGCCGCCACCGGCGCGCCGTAAAAGACCTTGGATAATATTCGCGGTATTATCCGCGATCTTCCTGGGCCCGCTAATCATCGCCTGGGTTCTATATCTGAATATCAATCACTTCAACTTCGGCACCAACCAGCATGGCGAGTTCATCACGCCGGCGCGTGAACTGATTACCACATCATTACCGCTACCCTTGACCGGCAGGAGTCTGGCGCCGGATTTTTTCAAGAACCGTTACACCCTGGTTTATATAAGCACGGCGGCCTGCAATGCTGATTGCGAGGAAGCCTTATATCTTACGCGCCAAGTGCGCTATGCCATGGGCCAGAAAATCGAATCGGTGCAACGCCTGTATCTGGTGGAGGGCGCGCCCCTGGATCCGGCCAAACTTGCAAGGGAGCAGGCGGACGTCACCGTAGCCGATATATCCGACCCGGCGGGCAGGGAATTCATCCAGCAGTTCAGCGTTGACGGTAAATCTTTGCCGGAAATCGGCAAGTACATCTACCTGGTGGATCCACGTGGTTTTTACATCATGCGTTATTCCATCTCCGAAAACCCCAAAGGGCTGCTCAAAGATCTGCAGCATCTGTTGGGGCAGGGTGGAGGCATGTAAGCGGTGAAGCGTGATGGGTATTTATGTCTGGCGATGCTGGCCGCGGTTCTGGCTTTGGTGGTGATCGTGCTGGGCGCCTATGTACGACTCTCACAGGCGGGGCTGGGCTGCCCTGACTGGCCGGGCTGCTATGGCCACATCAGCGTGCCCGATACCCATCAGGCCATCGTCAGCGCAGATGCGCATTATGCCGGACGTCCATTGCACGTGGGCCGCGCCCGGAAGGAAATGATCCACCGCTATTTCGCCGGCGGTCTCGCGGTGCTGATATTGATCCTGGCAGTGATCGCCTGGTGGCGGCGACGGCGTATGTCTCAGCCGGTGCTGTTATCTACATTGGCTCTTCTGACCGTTATCTTTCAGGCCTTGTTGGGCATGTGGACGGTGACCTTGCTGCTGTTCCCGCCGGTGGTCATGGGCCATCTGCTGGGTGGCTATGCCACGTTTGCGCTTCTGGTTTTGCTGGTCTTACAGACTGGCGGGTATCTGCGCAGCGGTGATACAGCCAGCAACATGCTGCGCTGGATGGCAGCCTTGGTGCTGCTGGTGCTGGTGTTCCAGATTGCGCTCGGTGGCTGGACCAGCAGCAACTATGCCGGTATCGCCTGTCCGGATTTCCCCACCTGCCAAGCACAGTGGTGGCCGCCGATGGATATCCGCGATGCCTTCTCCTGGCATGGACTCGGGCCTGACTATCAGGGTGGCATCCTCGGTGATCCTGCGCGGGTCGCCATCCATGTGATGCATCGTCTCGGCGCCCTCGTGACATTCGTCATGGTGATTGCAACCGGGCTGCTGGCCCTGTTCAAGGGCCGCAATCCCGGTATCAAATGGTTAGGCGCACTGGCGGGTATGCTGGTGATTTGCCAGGTAGGCATCGGCATCGGTATGGTGCATCTGGCTTTGCCGCTGGTGCTCACGGTCGCGCATACGGGAGTAGCCGCCTTGCTGTTGGCAACCATTGTGATATTAAACTGGGCGTTAACTGCCAAGTCGAAATCTTCACCATGAACACTCACACACATGAGGCTGTATCCCTGCAAGCTGACCAGAGCAGCTGGTGGGATTTCTACGAGCTCGGCAAACCGCGCATCGTGTTGCTCATCGTGTTCACCGCGATCGTCGGCATGTTCTTGGCAGTGCCCGGCATGGTGCCGCTCCGGCAATTCATCTTTGGCACCATCGGTATCGGCTTGGCCGCGTCTTGTGCTTCCGCCATTAACCATCTGCTGGACCGGCGTGCGGATGCTGCCATGTTCCGTACCCGCCATCGGCCGCTGCCCCAAGGCCATGTGACCGAGCGCCAGGTAATTATTTATGCGCTGATTCTTGGCACGCTGTCCATGCTGGTGCTGTTGGTGTTCGTGAACTGGCTCACCGCAGCACTCACGTTTGCTTCGCTCATCGGCTACGCCATCATCTATACCGGTTTCCTCAAGCGCGCCTCGCCGCAGAATATCGTCATCGGCGGTCTCGCGGGCGCCGCGCCACCGGTACTCGGCTGGGCAGCCGTAACCAACCACGTGGCTCCCGGCGCATTGCTGCTATGCCTGATTATCTTCGTGTGGACCCCGCCACATTTCTGGGCATTGGCCATCCACCGGCGCGAAGATTATGCCAAGGCCGGCATCCCGATGCTGCCGGTCACCCACGGTGTGTCCTATACGGTGCTGCAGATTATTCTTTACACGCTTCTATTGGTGGCGGTGAGCGTTCTACCCTATCTCATCGGCATGAGTGGCTTGCTGTATCTCATCGGCGCACTGATATTTGGCGGGCTTTTTATGGCGTACGCATTTGCCCTGCGGTTCAGCAATGACCCCAGCTTGCCCATGCGGACCTTCCGTTATTCCATCGTCTATCTCGCCGCGATTTTCATACTGCTGCTGGTGGATCACTACGTGCCACTGCTTATGCAATTGCTTTCTGGTTGATCTCATTGACGTAGGAGCGGCCCAGTGGCCGCTATCCTTCGCGTCTGGTTGTCCCTGCCACTAGCTGCTCGTATAGTGAAGCGCCGCTCAAACGGCTGGGGTTTCCATGGTTGATGAGCCCCTAAGCTTCATGGCCGGCCTGAAGCGCCACCAAATATTCAAGGTGGCGACGATGTATGCCGTGGCCGCGTATATTATTATTCAAGCCAGCAATGCGGTGTTTTCGGACATTGGCCTATCGCGAGCAGACGTCCGCTTCATCATTGTGGCAGTAGTGATGCTATTTTCGGTGGTGATGGTACTGGGCTGGATGTTCATTCCGCCCTCGAAGCAGGACCCCGCACAGTTTTCACGTTGGTAGAAGTTGCGCTGACGATTGGGCTCGGTACTTTCCCTCGTCATCATTGTGCTATGCGCACGCCGGGCGATATCGCTGTACTGCTGCCGAGTGCATTGTTGTTCATGGCGGTGTGGGTGTTCGGCGCCGTCAACGCACTGCTGGGCGCCACGGTATTCTCCGAGCTCGGTGCCATGATTCCCCGTGCTGGCGGTCCGTATGGATTCGCACGCCGGGCCCTGGGTGATTATGCAGGCTTCTTTCTCGGTTAGATGACAACGTAGACGCCAATTAGGCGGTACACCTCTGGAAAAGCGTACTATATAAATCAAACGGTTATTGGAATTACCAAGACTTTGTTTCAACTATGAAGTGTGATAGTAGTTGAGAGTTGTAGTTAAGGATTATAAGTGTAATGATTTCCATCTTGGGGGCGAATGGCATTGGGTGATCCGGCGGATTTATACACGTTCAACCGTGATTTCAAATCCATTCGTCGTGAGCGGTTACGCATTTACTGATGGCTTTGATACCTGATGGGTGCGAAGCGCGCTTACTGCCTGAACCAAATCCTGGCATGCACTGTATATTTATGAATGCGCAACGCTGACCAGGAGCCGTTGCCTTCGTCTCAGAGGAGGAGAAATGACATGAAAAGTTTCTTTATTGCACTGCTCGGCATGTTTGTCATCGTCGCCGTGACACCGGTGTTTGCTCAAGCCGGTCCCGCAGCGTCTTCGGCCAAACAAACTTCAACCCCCGTCATGCATCGTTACCTGATCCAACGCACTTTTCCCGCGGGGGCACTCGATGGTCTCGACCAGGCGACCAAAAACAAGGTCAATGCCACCAACGCCAAATATCACGTGAAGTGGATTGAGTCCTACGCCACCGCTAACAAGAACATGACGTTCTGCATCTACGAGGCCCCTAGCGAGCAGGCTATTCGCGAAGCCGCCAAGGCCAACGGGTTACCAGTGGATCAAGTGTTCGCGGTGCCGGTGACTCTGATGCCGCATAGCAAGGATGTGGTCACTCACTGAGTACACTACTCAGTAGCCTAAAGGGTTGTAAATTCGGCGCCACGGAAAACCGTGGCGCCGATACATGAACTCCACGTCGTTTATCTAATTCAAAGGCCTAGGCAATTAAATGCGGCTGAGACTTAATTACCTTTATCGTTTTTTTTGACAGGGCAAAATTCCGCCGATGAAAAGTTTGTTATTCCTGATCGCCGGTATTTTCTGCGCCACCAGTGCACAAGCTCAGAATTACCCCGCCCCGATCCAGGCCCTGGTCGCCAGAGGCATCACAATCAAGGGTGAGATGCAGGCGCCGGAAGGTTTCAAGGGCTACGTCGGCGAATTCTCCGGCCAGCTGACGCCGGTCTACCTGCTGCCCGACGGACATCATGTCACCATTGGTGTGTTGTACGACGAGCATGGCAAGGACCTGACCAACGCGGCTTTTCGTGCGGCCACCATGGCCAAGCTGGACCCCGCGCTATGGCAGCAGCTCGATCAATCAACCTGGATCGCCGAGGGTACATCCAAGCCCGAGCGCATCGTCTACGTTTTCACCGATACCGAATGTCCGTACTGCCACAAACTGTGGCTCGCTGTGCAGCCGTACCTGCAACAGGGCAAGGTGCAAATGCGCAACATCATCGTCGCGGTGATCGCGCCGGCCAGTCTGGGGCGCGGCGCCGCTGTGCTCACCGCCGACGATCCGGCCGCCACTATGCGTAGGCACGAACAGGCATTCGGCCACAGCCCGATCAAGCCGCTGGCCTCGGTGGATCCGAAGATACGCGCCAAGATCGAGGCCAACGAAGTCCTGATGAACCGCGTCAACGCCTTTGCTACGCCGGCTATTATCAATCGCGACGCGCACGGCCGGATCCATATGATTCTGGGCTTGCCTGACACGGCTACCATGCAGGTAATCTTCGGCAACCGCTAAAAAAAGACTCGTCGATTAAATCATCTCATGTGCGTAATTGTACGAGGTTGCGCAGCTTGCGGGAAATTTGTAACGAGCAGGTCGAGGGCTAAATTCCCTTCGCCGGCAGCAACTAAAATTAACGAGTTGGTTACAGCGTTTTCTTGAATCTGCAGCGCATATCGAAGAATTGCCCATTATCCGCCACGTGAATTCACGCAGAGCAGATACAAAGCAAGGGTAATCGACTTCTTGATGACTGCATCGCGGCTAGACGCCGTCAACTTAATCACCGGAGTATAGTGGCAAGCTGTCGTCAAGGCAGGTAATCCAATGCCAGATGAGACTTTAAGCTTTATAACCTGCCTGAAGCGCCACCATATCTTCCGAGTGGCGAGCGTGTATGTCATTAGCAACGCCATAGGCTGAAACGTAGCAGCAGTTGATACCAAATTAAAGGGGATCGACGTGCAAATTACTGCCTTGAAAGTACCCATCGATGAACCCAAGGGTCATCTGCTGCGCGTCCTCGGTATGGCGTTCGGCCTAGCTATCGGCATAGGTACCACCATCGGCGGCGGTATCCTTCGCACTCCCGGCGATATCGCCGCGTTGTTGCCGAGTGCATGGTTGTTCATGGCGGTGTGGGTGTTCGGCGCGCTTAACGCACTGCTGGGCGCCACCGTGTTCTCCGAACTTGGCGCGATGATTCCGCGCGCCGGTGGTCCCTATGTATTCGCGCGTCGGGCGCTGGGCGACTACGCCGGCTTCTTCGTCGGCTATACGTACTGGATTCAGGTTTGCGCCGTGCAGGCGGCATTATCGTTGCTCATCGGCGAATATATACCGGTGCTGATACCGGCGCTGTCGGGTCATGCGCTCGGTGTCGCGTTCGTTGTGTTATTGGGACTGGTGATATTGCAATGGCAGGGTGTGCGCTGGGGCGGTTATGTCCAGACCATCGTCACGCTAATAAAGATGTTGGCCTTCACGGCTTTGATTGTCGCCGCATTCGTCATGCCGCATGCGACTGCTTCCAGAACACTGTCCCTTGCGGTGCCGCACGGTTTGGCACTCATGGCGGCCCTTATTCTTGCCATGCAGGGTATCATCTTTACCTATAACGGCTATTTCTATGTGTGCTTCTTCGGCGAGGAACTGCGCGATCCCGGTCGCGATGTTCCGCGGGCCATCTTTCGCAGCGTGCTTTTGATCATCGCCATCTATCTGCTGCTCAACCTTGCGTTCCTGTGGGTGTTGCCGATTTCTGGGATGGCTCATACGCCGTTCGTCGGCGGCGTCGTGGCCCAAGCGCTTTTCGGCGCGAGGGGCGATCAGATCATTACGGCCATCGTCATGATTTCCCTGCTGGGCACCATCAACGCTCAAGTGCTGATCTCGGCGCGCTTGCTGCTGGCCATGGGGCGCAATGGGCTGTTCCTGCAGCAGGCAACCACGGTGAACCGCGGGGGGACGCCGACAGTAGGCATGCTGCTGGGCACCCTGGTGGCCATTGCCTTCATGCTGTCCGGTACTTTCAGTTCAGTCCTGGGGGTGATCGCGGTATTCATGGTGGTGAATTACCTGCTGATGTATGTTTCCCTGATCGTATTGCGCCGGCGTGAATCCGGCACACCACGCCCATACAAGGCCTGGGGTTATCCGTGGACGACGCTGTTGGCGACACTCATCGGACTGGTGTTTCTTGTCGGCGTGGTGGTCAGCGACACGTATCACACACTGGTTGCATTGGCGTGTCTGCTCATCAGTTACCCGGTGTATTTCAGCATACGTAAACTGAAATGACTGACGGAAATTGAGGCGCGTCATATCCTATGAATTTATTGTCATCCAAGTTGAGAAATTAATATGAAGCACATCGTATTGTTTTCAATGTTTGCCATGTTTTATGCGCTCAGCACAGTAACCGCGGCGGATAACCAGCCGCTTTCTCTGGAACTCCAGAAACTGAATATCTTCGTGGGCCACTGGGAATTTCACGGTAAGACTTTGGAAACCCCATTTGGCAAGGCCGGGATATGGAGCTGGAATGAGGATTGCCGCTGGTCTGACGATCAGGTGTATCTGCTCTGCAGCTTCTCCAATGTATGGTCCGGGAAATCCGTCAACTCCTTAGTAGTAGATACATACAATAAGAAAGACCGTGGTTACTGGCATTACGAGATATTTGCCGATGGCCAAACCGGTTCACGGCCGTTCATCTCGAAGATGATGATCACCGGCAACACCTGGACCGAATACGGCCAGGACAAGGACAACGGCAAGAAGATCAGCGAGCGCATCGTGTATCGCTATAACTCACCTAAGGAGGTGGATGTAGCGATCCAGGTGTCCCGGGATGGGGTGCATTGGCTGACAGTTGATCGCGGCCGGGGCGTGAAACAGCCGTAACCGCGAACAATCACGTGCAAAACCCTCAGTTGCGCAGGCTGAACATGCGCATGAAAGTCGGGTGACGGAAAAGGCTGTGAACCACGGTCACGGCCAGATGCCCACTCCAGTAAATCCAGGTGATTACCGCCAGGGTGTTGTGGATATCTTCGATGATCTCGAGAGCGTCATGGCCGGCGCCAGCCATGCGTGACAAATAGAAAGCACAGCCGGTCAATGCCATGCCGGTAACCGCAAGCAATCCGAGACCGTGGGTAAAGCCCGCCAGACCACTGTCTACATCCGCTCCGCCAGATGGCAGTTGCTGGTAGCGTACGGCCTGCCAGAATTCCGTGAATACGCGGCGCAGGCCGGCACGGGTCCATGGGAACAGGTGGCGCAGGCCTTCATTTGGATGGGTCAACGACCAAAGCCAATGCAGCACAACCAAAGCCAGGAGCGTGAGTCCGAGGATTTCGTGTGTCTGGAAGCCGAAGGTATCCGGCCGGCCCTGATGGGGGCTGTGCATGAAGCTACCGATGAATAGTTGCGCGGTGACGCCGATGGCCAACAACAGATGCAGCAGCCGCAATGGCCGGCTCCATTGCCCGACCTGATTGTCGAGTGCTTTCATAGTGACTCTTTCTGGTAATCGTTACCCATATTCTGCCTGATATCAGCTGGTGGGCAATAAAAAACCCGGCTGGTTACCGGGTTTTAATTTTTATGGGTGAGCGAAGCGTTCAGGCCATGAGTACGCCGAGTTTCTTGATGGCATTGTTTTCCAGCTGGCGGATGCGTTCGGCCGAAACACCATAATGATCCGCCAGTTCCTGCAGGGTCGCCTTGTTTTCGTCCAGCCAGCGGCGTTGCATGATGTGACGGCTGCGGTCATCGAGCTTGACCAGTGCGCGCTGCAGCTGTGCCTCGCCTTTGGTTTCAGCGTCGTCGCGTTCTAATGCCAACGCGGGATCCGCGTTATTATCCGCTGTCAGGTAAGACACCGGAGCCACGCTGCGACTGTCATCATCATCTGTTTCGGGCGTGAGGTCGAAGGTGATGTCCTGGCCGGCGAGACGGGATTCCATTTCCATCACGTCTTCGGGGGAGACTTTCAGTTCCCGGGCGATGGTTTCCACTTCCTTGCGGTTCATCCAGCCGAGGCGTTTCTTGGAGCTGCGCAGGTTGAAGAACAATTTGCGTTGCGCCTTGGTGGTGGCCACCTTGACGATGCGCCAGTTCTTGAGGATGAATTCGTGGATCTCCGCCTTGATCCAATGCACGGCGAACGAGACCAGGCGTACGCCCACCCCCGGGTCGAAGCGCTTGACAGCCTTCATAAGGCCGATGTTGCCTTCCTGGATCAGATCGCCGAGTGGCAGACCGTAGCCCAGATAACCGCGCGCCACATACACCACGAAACGCAGATGGTGCAGCACCAGCTCGCGGGCCGCCTCCAGATCCTCGGATTCGCGGAAACGTACCGCCAAGGCATGCTCTTCCGGTGCACTCAGGACCGGGACAGCTTTGACCGCCTGGATATAGGCGTCCAGGCTGCCGGTAGGGCCAGCCAGAATCAGCTGTTGGGATCGGGGCATAAGGGCAGTACGTACCATGAAAACCTCCATAATGTGAGCCGCATTTTAGCACTCCAACTATCTGAGTGCTAATACGAGCCAAAGTTCCAGGTGGTAATGACGATTAAACCTTTTGATTTCAAGTAGTTATCATGTCGGCTCGATGTCCCGCAAGTGCCGGGCCACGGCCAGCCAGGAGCCCAGCCAGCCCAGGGCGATGCCGCTGACCAGCAACCACAGGCTGCTTTCAAACCCCAGCCCGCTCAAGCTGAACTGGCCGCCATAAAGACTCGCCAAGCGCCCCACAGGTCCAACCATAAGCATCAACGCGGTGACCACCAGCAACCAGCCCAGCACCCCGCCTGCCAGACCGTACCAGGCACCGTGATACAGGAACGGCCGGCGTATAAAGCGGTCGGTAGCCCCCAGGAGTTTGCTGACCTCGATCTCCGTACGCCGGTTCTCGATTTCCAGACGGATGGTATTGCCCACGATGAACACTACCGCGAGACCCAATAGTAATCCGATGATAATCACCGCACGTCTCAGAATATCCAGCATAGCTTGCAGGCGCTCGAGCCACTGGATATCCATGCGTACCTGATCCACCTGCGGCAGCGCGCCCAGAGTCTTGCCTAACTGCTGGGTTGCCGCTGGCGTAGCGTAGTCATCAGTTGGCTGGATCACCAGCACCGCGGGCAACGGATTGCTGCCCAATAGGTTCAGGGCATCACCGAAGCCGGAGCGATGCTGGAAATCCGCCAGCGATTGGCTGGCGGTGATGATCTGCACCGCGCCCACGCCCGCCTGACTCCGTGCGCTCGCAGCTAACTGCTGAACCATGGCGTCGCTGAGTCCTGGTTTCAGAAATAACGAGATGCGCGCTGCACCCTTCCAGTTGCCGCTCAGGTTCTTGGCATTTTTCACTAGCAGCAGGGTGCCCGCGGGCAATGCCAAAGCAATACCGATAACCGCTACGGTCATGAATGTGGCCAGCGGGTGATGACGCAAGCGCGCGAATCCCGCCAGCAACATCTGCCGGTGGTGCAGGAAATAAGCGCCAAGCCGTTGGCTTAGCGTCCGCCTGCTGATCTGCGCGCCATGCGCGCTGTCATCACGCGCGTTCGGCATCTGGACCTCCCTGGAGTTCGGGTGCCACCATGCGGCCTGCACGCAGGCTCAGGTAGCGCTGGCCGAGGCGTCGAATCAGGTTGTGATCGTGGCTGGCGACCAGCACTGTGATGCCCACCTGGTTGAGTCGCTGGAACAATTGCATGACTTCATAGGAAAGATCCGGATCCAGATTACCGGTAGGCTCATCGGCGATCAGGATCGGCGGTCGGCTAATGACGGCGCGCGCGATGCCGACGCGTTGCTGTTCACCGGTGGACAGGGTCAGCGGCAGAGCGCGCTCCTTGTGCAACAGTCCTACCAGCTCCAGGGCCGCGCCCACACGTCGGGGGATATCCTTGTAGAACACCCCGGCGATGGTGAGCGGCAAGGCCACGTTGTCGAACACCGTGCGCTCATGCAGCAGCTTATGGTCCTGAAAGATGACTCCCACCTTGCGGCGATAATACGGGATTTGGCGCCGGCGGATGCCTGAGAGGTTCTGGCCGTTGACGATGATCTGGCCACGACTCGGCCGCTCGATCAGGGCCAGCAGTTTTAGCAAGGTGCTCTTGCCGGCGCCCGATGGGCCGGTGAGGAACACCATCTCGCCGTGCTCGATGCTGAAGTTCACACCCGCCAGGGCTTCGTTGCCGCCCTCGTAACGTTTGCTGACTTCGGAAAATTGGATCAAAGTTGTGTGTCCTCGGAGATGCCGACCAATGCCGACGCAAATGCACGCGCGTCGAATTCTTCCAGATCACCAGCCTGTTCGCCCAGGCCGATGTAGCGAATCGGGATGCCGAAGCGCTGCGCTGCGGCGATCACGATACCGCCTTTGGCGGTGCCGTCCAGCTTGGTGAGAACTAAGCCGGTGACTCCCACCGCCGCATGGAATTGCTCGATCTGGCGCAAGGCATTCTGGCCGGTGCCGGCATCCAATACCAGCAGGCATTCGTGTGGTGCAGCCGGGTCGAGCTTGGCGAGTACCCGGCGGATCTTTTTCAGTTCCTCCATGAGGTTGCCCTGGGTATGCAGGCGTCCGGCGGTATCCACGATCAGCACATCGCTGCCGCGGGCCTTGGCCGCCAGCCAGGCATCGTGGGCCACGGCGGCGGGATCGGCGCCGGCAGCCTGGGTGATCACTGGTACATCCTGACGTTCACCCCAGATCTGCAACTGTTCCACCGCGGCTGCACGGAAGGTGTCACCAGCGGCCAGCATGAGTTTGTGTCCGCGGGGTTTGAAACGCTGCACCAACTTGCCAAGCGTGGTGGTCTTGCCGACCCCGTTCACACCCACTGCCAGTATCACGAAAGGCTTGTCAGTGGTTTCTACCTTGAGCGTATGTGCAACCGGCGCCAGCAGTTCAGTGATGATTTTCACTAATGCAGTGCGCAGTGCCTCCGCATCCTGTAATCCGCTGTCGCGTGTGCAGGCTCGCAATTGCTCGAGGATTCTGCGTGTCGCCTCAATACCTACATCAGCCTGGAGTAATTGGTTTTCGAGTTCTTCCAGGAGCGCGCCGTCAATCGCACGTCCCGGCGTAATGCGCAGCACCGCACGCTGCAACCGCTCGCGCAGCTTGCTGACGAAACTATGTTGGGAGGCGGGTGGATTCATCTGTCATGCAAGGCCGGGGCATCCATTATCCTAGCAGCGGGTGGATGACGCACAAAAAATCGGGGCGGCTGGTGCCGCCCCATAATCGGTGCATCATCTAATTATTTGATGAGGCCGGGGGGATTGTTGTTAATCGGCAGATAACGGCCGTGACTGCCCATGAAGTTTGCCATTTCTGTCTGCATCTCCAAGGTTACTCCACCGTACAACAAAGCATCGGCACTGCATGCGGATGACGGTACTGCAGGCGACAGCAGCGAACCATGGGTGCCGGCTGTGAACTGTACCAGCGCATGGATGGGTGCAAGACCCGGCCCCACAGTACTGCTGGTTGGAGTAAGCCCCATAATATTTGCCAGTAACTGGGTGCTGCTGTTGGGTGCCACTGTATCCGGCACGTTGCAGGGATCGCTGGCAAACCCACCCACCACTTCGATCATATGGATGGGGTCGTTGGCGGCCGCCAGCGCGGCAAAGTTAGCCGGATCGCCGTCCTCGATCACTGTCTGGGCATCGCGGAAGAAGTCATCGTAGAATTGGGTTCCGGGCACGATTCCTTCGGCCTGCAATCCCGCGTTGATTTGTGGGGCGAAACTCACGGAATTCAGCAGCAATTGGGTAATGTTGCCGCCGGGGTTGGCAAGCGTGGCCGCCAGGATATGGCTGCCGTCAAAAGCCAGGTAACTGGTGCCGGTGATAGCGCCCAAAGAGTGTCCCACGAATGAGATTTGCGAACCGTCAAACAGGGTATTAGCGGTTCCATATGCAGTGATGGCCGGCACACCCTTGCGCAAGGCAATCAAGTCAGCCGCCGCTTCCCGCAGGTTGTCACGCGAAGTCAGCAGGCTTCCGAGATTGATGAAATAGCTGCCGGAGGGCGCTATGGTGCTGCTGGGCGTACTGAAGAAGGGTGGGACCTCTGGCAAATCAAATGTGCGTTCTCCTGTCATCAAGCCTGCGGCAGGTGTGTTGCTGAATAATTGATTCTGATAAAACGGATCTGTGGGGTCAGTCACACCATGCAGCGGCAAATCTATGGCCACGGTTGCGATGCAGGCTTTAGCGAGAGAATCAGCTACCGCAAACACATTCTCCCGGTCCTGTGTGATGCCGTGCTGGAAAATCACCACCGGCCAGCCGGTTGGCGGTGTGGCCGGTGCCGGGCAGCCGCCGTTGGCTCCATTGTTCGGTATCGGCAAGGTGACCAGCATCGGAATGGTAACGTTGGCGGTCGCGGCCGGCATGGGATCAAGCACGGTAGTATCACCGCCGGAGGCTGTGTGCCAATAACCGGTCAACGCCGGGGTCGGATTGCTGGCAGTGGCCACTGAGAGGTAATAAGGTATTTTGAGCGTGCCGGCCCATACTTCGGCAAATCCGGGAAGAGCCGCATTGATGGCATGTGTATTCAAACCGGTATCTGCCGCTGTGCCGACGCCGGCCGGTGTATTGGCTTCCAGGGCGGCTAAGGTTGCACCCAGGTACTGGGTACTGAAGCTGAAGGTGACGGCGATATCCTGTGGGTTGACACCTGCGCCGGCCGCTACAGCAAGCTGTGGCAGCGTGAACAGCGCGACTTGATCAAGTTGCGCATTGCCTGTGGTACCCATCTTGCCGCCGGAGAGTACCGGTAGGTCGGCCGCCAGGATCAAGGAGTAATCCGCACTCGGTGCGGCGGTATTACCATTGCTGTCTTTGATGCCGTTGGTGAGAACCACCAGATAGGTGCTACCAATTGCCAGTGGTTTGCAGGGTGTAATGTTGAGCACCGTTCCGCCAGAATCACTGGCAGATGAGACACTCACCATGTAGTCGGTACTGAACGAGCTGCAATTTGCTCCCTGGACCAGAAGTTGAGGAACATTACCTGTGCCTCCCGGGGGAGGTGGATTGACTGCCTTGGTCTGCGGATCTGAGGAAACCTTGAACACAATGATGTCACTGGCATTCAAGCTGGTCGCATCGAGAGGCATATTGAAATAGGCATTGATGACCGACTGTGTGCCGTAACCGTCCAAATGATTCATGGCCAATATAGGACTATTGGCCGGATTGTTGACTCCGGTTGATAGCACCGGAATGTTGAGTGTGCCGGTGGTGCTGCCGCTGAAATACAGATCATCGGGGAACGGTCCGATGCCGCTCAAAGGCGAATAGCTTGCTTGGAATACAGCACTCGAGTTGGCATTGGGATTGGTGACGGTCGTGGAATTATTACCCTTGACGCAGGCAGTGAGCGCCAGAGCCATGGCGGTGAGCAAAACCAGAGCGCGCTTATTCATTAGTTTTCCTCCGTAAACGGCGATTTAGGGTACGCTGGAGATACTCTCCCGCGCAAGCATCCCGGGCATGAGTGCTCGATAAATACAACCCGCTGAGAACTTGGATTCTGTCTATGTTCAACCCCGGTCGTGGCTATAAAAACGAGTTCCGCATCATCTCAGGCCAGTGGCGCAGGCGGCGGCTTAAGTTTCCTCCGTTGCCCGGTATCAGGCCATCGCCGGACCGGGTGCGGGAGACGCTTTTCAACTGGCTGATGCACCGGATCGCCGGGGCCCATTGTCTGGACTTGTTCGCCGGCAGCGGCGCCCTGGGACTGGAAGCCCTGTCACGCGGTGCCGCCAGTGTGCTGTTCATCGACCAGGAACGTACGGTGATGGATACCTTGCGCACCCACCTGGAAACCCTGCATGCCGTCAATGGCGAAGTGCTGCAGTCCGAAGCATTGGCCTTTCTGCGCGTTCCCCGGCAGATGTTCGATATCGTGTTTCTGGACCCGCCGTTCGCATCCCCGCTATTGGCAGAAGCGGCCTGCGCCCTGGAACAGTACGGCTGGCTGGCGTCACAAGCGCATGTATATATGGAATACCCTAAGGGTACAGTGCCGCAATTACCGGCGGCTTGGGAGATGATCCGTGAAGGCCAAGCGGGTCGGGTGGGTTTCGGTTTGGCGCGGCACGCACCGGCAAAACTTGCCCGGGACTGAAAAGCCCGCTATACAGGCGTGAAAGGAGACACAATGGCAGTCAGCATTCTCTATCCCGGCACTTTCGATCCCATCACCAATGGTCACGCCGACATCGTGCGGCGCGCGGCGCGGTTGTTCGATAAGGTGGTGGTAGCGATTGCCTCCAACCCTGGCAAGACCCCGGAATTCTCACTGGAGGCGCGCGTGGCGATGGCGCGCGTTGCACTCAAGGACATTAAGAATGTAGAGGTCTGTGGTTTTGCGGAACTGACTGTGGCCTTCGCCCACAAGCAGGGTATCCAGGCGATCCTGCGCGGTCTGCGTGCGGTCTCGGATTTCGAATTCGAATTCCAACTGGCCGCCATGAACCGGCATCTGAGTCCGGATGTGGAAACCATCTTCATGTCGCCGGCGGAACAATTCACCTTCATCTCTTCCAGTCTTGTACGTGAGATCGCCGCGCTCGGTGGTGATGTCTCGCAGTTCGTGCATCCGGCGGTCATGTCGGAACTTCGAAAACTGAAGAAGCGTTAGAATAAACACTCTAATCATTTGCCGGATCTGAACATGGCGCTCAAGATCACCGACGCCTGTATCAACTGTGACGTGTGCGAGCCCGAATGCCCGAACCACGCCATTTCCCAGGGCGAGGAAATCTACGAGATCGACCCGAACCTGTGTACCGAATGCGTCGGGCATTTCGACCTGCCCCAATGCCGGCAGGTGTGTCCAGTAGACTGCATACCGCTGGATGAAATGCACCCGGAAACCCATGAGCAATTGCTGGTGAAATACCGGCGCCTGACCGGCAAAATCTGACTGCATAGTTAATCCGAGGCTTTCAAATGAAAACCAGAGTTGGCGTTCTGTTTGGCGTGTTGATCCTGCCGTTGCTGCTTTCCGCGGCACCCCTCAAGCCTGGCCACGACGCAGTCGCGAGTGCTCATCCGCTCGCCACCCAAGTTGGTATGCGAATACTGGCTGAGGGCGGTAACGCCTTCGATGCGGCGGTGGCGGTGAGCGCCGCGCTGTCAGTGGTGGAGCCTTACAGCTCCGGTATCGGCGGCGGTGGATTCTGGCTACTGCATGTGGCCAAGGATGATCACGACACTTTCATCGATGGCCGCGAATACGCACCGGCGGCAGCCAGCGCCAATATGTACCAGGACAAGGATGGCGAGGTGATCCCGGGCGCATCGCTGAATGGCCCCTTGTCAGCCGCCATCCCTGGCGAACCGGCCGCCTTGGTATATCTCAACAAGCATTACGGGCGCCTGTCGCTGGCCCAGGATCTAGCGCCGGCCATCAAACTTGCGCGAGACGGTTTTCCACTGGACCGATTATTTCACAAGATGATCGCCAACCGCGTGGACAAGCTCCAGCAGTGGCCGGCAGCCGTTGCAGTATTCATGCCTGGTGGGCAAGTGCCGCCCACCGGCTACCTGTTGAAACAACCGGATCTGGCCAGGACCCTGGAATTGATCGCAAACAAGGGCAACGCGGGTTTCTATACAGGCAAGCTTGCCAAGGAAATGGTGGAAGCGGTGCGTGCCAATGGCGGCATCTGGTCGCTGGCGGACCTGAGTAATTACAATGTGATCGTGCGCAAGCCGCTCGTGGGCAGCTATCAAGGTATGCGTATCGTGTCGGCACCGCCACCATCCTCCGGTGGCGTGGTGATGCTGGAAGCCCTAAATATTCTTTCCGGTTATGACCTTACCCATCTCAGTGATTTGATGCAAAAGCATTACATCATCGAGGCCATGCGTTTCGCTTACCGTGACCGTGCCGCATACCTGGGCGATCCGGCGTTTGTGAAAATGCCGTTAACAAGGCTCTTGAGCCCGTTTTACGCCGCCGGACTGCGCGATTCCATCCTGCCGGACAAGGCCACGCCCAGTAGCGATCTGGCGCCGGTGATATCGGTGGTGCCGGAGAGCGATCACACCACCCATATTTCCATCCTGGATAAGGACGGCAACCGGGTGGCGGCAACATTCACAGTCAACTTCCGTTTCGGTTCGGGATTTATGCCGCCTGGGACGGGCGTGATCCTGAATGACGAGATGGACGATTTCGTCTCCAAGCCAGGCGTAGCCAACGGCTTCGGTCTGATCGGTAATAGCGCCAACGCCATCGCGCCGCACAAACGGCCACTCTCGAGCATGATGCCTACGTTCCTGGAGACCAAGGACGGACTCGCGATACTCGGTACGCCCGGCGGTAGCCGCATCATCAGCATGGTGTTGCTGGGCACGCTCGATTATTACCGTGGCGGTGATGCCAAGAGCATCGTCAGCATCCCGCGCTATCACATGCAGTATTTGCCAGATGCCGTCTATTACGAACCCGGCGCGTTCACGCCAGATGAAATCGCCGGTCTTGGAAATATGGGCTATACGCTCAAACAGACAAGTCCTTATGGCAATATGCAGGCTATCACCTGGGATTATAAAACCGGCAAGGTGATTGCAGCCTCCGATCCGCGCGACATCGGAGCGGCCTTGGTGAAATAAAGCATTCCCAAAACTCTTCTTTTCCGCTTGCAGGGAAAGAAGTGCTAGGGGTGCATGTTCTTTACCTCCCATGACAGCACGATACACGCTTATTCCTGATGCCCCGCTGGAAACCCGTCACACATTTCGCGTACCGGCGCGTGCCAAATGGCTGGCCGAGATCCACGCTCAAGCAGCGATTCCGGAAGTACTGGCATTGCCACCAGTCAAGGACCTGCCGCTGCTGGTGCTGGGCGAGGGCAGCAACACGCTTTTCACCCGCGATTTTGATGGTTTGATAGTGCTGATGGCGAATCGCGGCATGGAGTTGCTGGCTGACAATGGCAGTGGTGTTCGCGTACACGCTGCCGCCGCAGAACACTGGCACGACCTGGTGCGTTGGTCGTTGGCGCAGGGCTTATGCGGACTGGAAAATCTTTCGCTGATTCCCGGCGCCGTAGGCGCCGCCCCCATCCAGAACATCGGCGCCTATGGCGCGGAGCTGGCGGAGACGTTGATCAGCGTATCAGCCTATGACCGCTCAACACGTGAGCAGGTGCAGTTGAGCCACGGGCAGTGTGGTTTTAGTTATCGGGATAGTATTTTCAAGCAGATGCCGGAGCGCTGGATCATCACTGCGGTGGAATTGTGCCTACGACGTTCCACCCCGCTCAAGCTTGATTATGCCGGCGTGCGCGATGAACTGGCGGCCATGCAGATCGCCAGGCCCACAGCGGCGGATGTATCCGCTGCCGTATGCCGCTTGCGGCAACGCAAGTTGCCCGATCCGGCCGTGATTGGCAACGCCGGCAGTTTCTTCAAAAATCCAGTGGCCCCTGAAGAGCTGACAGCGCAACTGCAAAAAAAGTTTCCAGGATTACCCATATTCAATGCATCGAAAGGCAAAAAACTCAGCGCGGCCTGGATGATAGAGCACTGCGGCTGGAAGGGTTTTCGGGAAGGCGATGCCGGCGTCTCGGAGAAGCACGCACTGGTGCTGGTAAATCATGCGCATGCCACTGGTACACAAATCTTGGAGTTGGCTCGTCGCATACAGGATTCGGTACAGCAGAAATTCGGTATCCGGCTGGAGCCGGAGCCGCGGATAATTTAATGTGGGCCTGCACGGGTGGGTGGTTTTGTTGCGTACCCAACATAGGCCTCGATCCGCCCGCCGCAATGTGGAACATACTCCACGAATTCGTGCCAATAACCTTCGCGCGCGACCTCGCCCGAGATAGAAGGCGCGGTGCACAGTATACTCAGCGCACGATAATAATTGAGACTTCGGAAAATTGAACAGCTCGGTACAATCTTGAATGTATACACTTGATGCACAATAGGCAGAGGAAAACCGTTCACTGTTCAGAACAAAAGACCTAAGCCCACACCAAAATAATGCGACCAGCCGCCCAAGCTGCCCGAGATCCGTTGGCCGATCTCCGCATCCACCTCAAAGTGGGGGTTGATGAGATATTGGATGCCCCCGTCGGCGTTGTACCCCGCGGCCTGTCCCGGACCCGTGTGATTCTGACCATAAACCTCCAGATAAAACTGGAAGTTCTGGGTAGTTTCCCAAGTGAGCACCAAGTCTGGATTCACGCTCCAGTAGTAGGCGCCTACTTGAACGTCAGCGGCCTGTGCCAGGTGCGTCACCCCGAGCATCAGGGTCAAGGCGACCGAGGAAGTGAGGCTGTAGCCGACGATGCCATTGACCGCATAACCCGTGGCGGCCGAACCATAAGTGGGGCTGCCGGAGGGGAGTGTGAAGAGGGTCTCGCCCGCCCAGATCCAGCGGGCGTTGTAGCCGAATTCGTGCTTGATCCCCACGACCGAAGCACTTCCCCCCGCGATGGTCTGACTGCCTCCGCCGGGCATGGGTGTCACCTGACTGCTGATGTTGGGAGGGAGAAACACGAATTCATTCTGATCAGGCAGGCCAAAACGTAGTTCCCCTTGCGGGTATCCCAATGCATATCCGCTCTGGCCCAAGATCGTATACCGGGCCCATCCGGCCTCTAGGACCGCATAACCGGGCTTCACCACGCAGGCGCTGTCTCCCACGGTGGGGCGATCCAGCAGGTCAAGGAGCGAAGCGGGCCCCGCGCACGGATCGGAGATGCCCGACAGCGAGCTCTTGGCCCAGACGGGGCTCATCATGCCCATGCCCAGGACAAGAAACAGCAGAGGCCAGAACACAGGTCTATTACCGGAACCGCCGCTGTTCAACGGCATGCGATTGCGTCCGGTGCGTGAACGGCAACCAGCAGCCGAATCAACGGGAAGGCAGCAAGGTTTTTTTTTCAATTGAACGTTACTCTGTTGGGGACCGGCCTGGGCTCATTCAGCCCGGGAAAAGCTGCCGGCAACAATAGGAAAACGACGCAATAGCTTCCCGGTATGAGCCGGCTCACCAGCTTGAGAGCGGTTTCACTCGAAGTCCACGTGAGTTTATCCAGGAGACTGATGATACCCATGATTACGCTGAAGGCAATTAAAAAATATTGTCGCGAACACGTCTGGATATAGATCCAGGACAGCACGAAGAACAGAAAGTACAACTCCGCCATACGCTGGCCGATCTCGCCCAAAACAGACTGGCTGGACATTGCTGGACGCTTCTTATGTCGATGGAACCTCATTTTAATTTAAATGCAGCTGTTCCAGTCGCCTGCAGTAAACGCGACATTCCTACGGGATAAAGCAAAACGTCCACAAGACCATGGTCTTATAGGAGCCTCTGTTGATACGTTTAACTATAAACACGTGCCTGGAAGGGATGGAACGGGATTTTATAATTGCCCCCACCCTTCCTTCTCCCCCAAGGGAGGTAAGGATGAAGCATGCGGTGCCCAAACTGTTATTTGGAACTGTATTCGAGACGCAGGAATAACGAACGCCCGGCAGTGTTGTAACCGGCGGCGGTCTGATAGTGGGTATCCAGTAGGTTTTCGAGATTGCCGCTCACAGCGAAACCGTGGCCGAGTTGCTGGCGCACAGTCACGCCGGTCAGCACATATCCGGCATCGGTTACCGGCGCGCCGGTGTTGAAATCCAGGTCGCTGCGTGGACCAGAGACAAGTAGATGCACGCCCACGCCAGTGGAGTCGTTGTGCCAGTCGAGGGCAGTGGTGAGGGCTCGTTCCGAGCGCCTGAGCAGCAACGTACCCATGTCTAGGTTCTGCGGCTGCTGGATTATCAAGTTGGTGCGCCATGACCAAGACTGCTGTGTCAGCAGGTACCCCAGTTCCAAGCCACGCACCCGGGCGCGGGCGATGTTCTGGTTTTCGCCGTTCAAATTGCTGGGTGTAACTACGAACTGGATGAGGTTGTCGAGATTATCTCTAAAGATATTCAATGTAATGCTTTGTGCTGCGTCTATCTTCTGGCGTAGGCCAACTTCGAGGTTCTGGGAGGTTTCGGGTTGCAGATTGGGATTGCCGCCGAAGCCGAAACGCTCCTCCGCGCTGGGTGCGCGAAAGCCGGTGCCAACACCCGCCGTTAGGCGCGTGTCGGCCATCAGGTCGTAGCCGTAATCCGCGTTCCAGGTGAGGTGATTGCCGAAAGCCTGGTCATGGGTGTCGCGCGCCGCTACCACCAGGCGGTGGTGACTGATATCGAGATCGTCTTCGAGGTACAGGGCGTTGATGCGGTCGGGTGCGTCGTAACCGAGGCCGAAGGATTGCGATGCCACATGCTGCGCCTCGGAATACAGTCCGGCAGTGAGTAGCTGGTATTTGCCCAGTGCGATGTTGTTCTGCCAGTCAATCATGTTGCGCTGGGTGTGCACGAAGTCCGGAGTCTGCTGCGGGTTGAAAGGGTCACCCTGCAACTGATCAATCTCACTCAGCATGTGGCTTAGATTCAGATTGCTGCGCCAGCCGGACAGCAAATGCCGGGTCAGATCCAGGCTGGTAACCTGATTCTGGAAGTTTTCATCGAATGGCGTCAAAGCATAGGGAGGATTATCGGAAAAACCCATGTACTGGGTATTACCGGTACTCTGCCAGTGCTTAATATCCACAGCCACGCCACCGAGCTGTGTGCGGCCATAGGCATTCCAGGTGCGGTCCGTATCGCCGTTGTCTATGTTGCTGCCGGCGACCGCCGGGAAACCATCCGTATGGTAGTTGTCGGCGGATACCCCGAAAGCGCTGTTACCCTGGCCGTAATCGAAATGACCGCCGCTATCGTATGTGCCGTAACGTCCAGTGCCTGCATAAGCGCCGTAGTGACTGCCCTGGCGCGCCTGCTTAGTGATGATGTTTATAACGCCGCCGATGGCATCGGAGCCATAGAGCGCGGCGCGCGGACCTTTCACGATTTCGATGCGCTCGATGTCGTGCAGGTGGATGTTTTGCAATGCGGCACCGCTGCCATCCGCGGGATTGATCCTGACGCCGTCGATCATCACCAGCGTCTGGTTGCTGTTGGTGCCGCGCAAGAACAGCGATGTGGGCTGACCCGGCCCGCCGTTGCTGGCGATGTCAAGTCCGGCATATTGCTGCAGCAAATCGCCGATGGCTTGCGCGCCACTCATCTGGATCTGCTGCGCGGTAATTACAATCATCGGCGCCACTTCCTGATCGGCGGTGAGCGCGGTGCGGGTGGCAGTGACAGTGATGGGTGCGCCGAGATCGACGGTATCGTCGGCTCGAACGGAACAGGAAAATACAATAGACAGCGCCAGCGCGCCGCCGATTAGGGCAGGTTTATACATGATGGTCTCCTCACGCCGCTCGCCCGCATGCGTGAACGCAACGGTGACAACACCAGCGTGAGGTATGAAAAACGATGGGGCTCAGGCCCGCTCGCATCGCCCACCGCAACGCTGGAACGTGCCTTCAGGCCGGTCTCCGGGCTCGCGAGCGGGGTTTCCCTGCCTGTCGCCTTCCCGCGCTCATGCGCAGTGGCTTCGTGACAGACTTGTGCTCGCCTACCGTTGCGGGGGCAGCGCCGGCATTGTCGTAAGACGCACCGGCTTCCCGAGTGTCATCCGCGAGGATGACGCCTCAAGGCGGTGGTCAATGTAGTCAGGCGGTTTGCGCATGTCAAGCATTTATTATGCTTGATGAATAGTTGTTGTTGTATGTGTGGTTATTGATATGCTCAGTGTCACAAGCCGGAAGTCGTTTAAATAAAATAAAATGCCCCGCGTTCGCGGGGTTTTGGTTCTTGAAATTATGGTTTATCTGTCAGCAATCAATACGGGAGATGGATTAGATTGTTTTGAATGCGCTTTTGTCCTTGATGCTGGCGAACGCCTGCTGCGCCAATGCGGCAGCCTGTTTTTCACCGCTGGCGAAATCCTTGGGGTTGAGCACCTGCACCATCATCTTGTAACCATTATCGATGAGATACAGCTGCACCGAGATGACCGTGGGCGAGATGCTGTTATCCAGATAGAACGCGCCGGGGCCAAAACCATCGGCTGCGTGGATCTGGATGGGTTTGATATTGTGCTTGAACAGCGCTTTCTGCTGGGCAGCATCCGCTGCCAGGTCAGCGGTAGGATTCTTGGAATCAGATTCACTGATCTGCAGAAGCGCCAGAGTATCGCCACTGTTGGTATCGGTGTATTTGCATACATGGATGGGAGATTTCTCGCCCGAGAGCATCAAGGCATCCAGCTGGCCTCCGAGTATCTGACCAGCTTGGACATTGGTGACAGCGTAACAGGCCATAAGCACTTTCTTGGCATTCGGATCGGGTCCGCTGGTGCAGGCGGCGAGGCCTGCGAAGATCAGTGCGCTGGCGACGCCTATGAAAATCGATCTTGCAAAGCGCCTGAGCTTCAACATGTTCTTGCCTCTGGGTTAATAATGAGGAGTATGTGCAGTTATACCAAGGGCTTTATAAGGGAACCTTCACAGCTAGGATACCGCATCATGTGACGACCGTCAGGTGGTTTTATACCGGTAGATAAGCAGTACCGCCGGACCAGTTTACCGGGATTACAGTCGTCTGGTACAGGCGGCTGAGGTTCTCAGAGTTCAGGATCTCGTCCAGGCCACCATGTAGCAATTCACCATCGCCGAACAGCATCAATATCTGGTCACAAAATCGCGCCGCCAGGTTTGCGTCGTGTAAGCTCATGATGATGGCGCGTTCCCGGGTGCGCGCCAGCATGGCGAAATGTCCCAGTAGCGCCAGTTGGTGATGTGGATCCAGCTGGTGTGTGGGCTCGTCCAGCAGGAAAACCTGCGGATCCTGTGTGACGATGGTAGCGATGGCCAGCCGGCGGCGTTCGCCACCGGAAAGCTGTGTCTGGGCGCGTTGCTCCAACCCGTCAAGGCCCACTAGCTTGAGCGCGCGTCGCGCCAGATTGACATCACTGTGGGATTCCCACCGCCAGAAATCGATGTGCGGATGCCGGCCGATGAGCGCGGTCTCCAGCACCGTCGCAGGCAGGCTGTCTTCCTGCTGCTGCATGAGCAGGCCGAGCTGCTGTGCGATGCGCCGTCGCGGCTGTGCTCTAAGTGGCAACCCATTCAAACAAATTTCTCCACCGTCGGCGGGGCGTAGGCCCGCCAGGCTATGCAGCAAAGTGGTTTTCCCCACACCGTTGCTGCCGAGGACACCGATGCAGTTGCCGGGATGCAGGATAAGATTGAAGTCACGGCATACACATTTGCCGGCGATGTTGACCGTGAGTCTGCGGGTTTCCAGCACGGCCGGTGTGCTCATAACGGCCCACGCGCGCGATTCAGGAGATACAGGAATAACGGCACGCCGATGGCCGCGGTCACTATGCCCACCGGCAACTGTTGTGGTGCCAGTACGCTGCGCGCCAAGGTGTCGGCAAGCATCAGCAAACTGCCGCCCAGCAACACGGCACCCGGCAACAACGTGCGGTGATCACTGCCGGATATCAAGCGCAGCATATGCGGCACCACCAGCCCCACAAAACCGATGGCGCCGGCTTCGGTTACGGCCACGGCAGTGAACAGCGAGGCAGCGATGTAAATGGCGATAGTGAACGGGCGTACGGAGATGCCGAGTGCTTCGGCAAGAGTTTCACCGCGTGCCAGTACGTTCAGATGCCGCGCGAACGGCAGACAGATCGTCAGGCCGGCGATGACGACCACCAGCGGTAGCCAGCCGCCACTGCTGTAGGACAGATCGCCCATGAGCCAGAACAGCATGCTGCGCAGGCTGGCGTTGTCGGACAGCACCAGCAGCAGGCTGATGGCCGCGCCCCAACCGAACGCCACCACGATGCCGGTCAGCAGCAGGCGCGTGGGTGTCCAGCCGCCGCGACCGTGGGCCAGGACAAACACGATGAGCATGGAAATGAGCGCTCCCAGGAAGGCGCTACCACTGACCCAGAATCCCGCTACTCCCAGCAGCAGCGACAGCAACGCGCCCACAGCAGCACCACCGGATACACCGAGGATATACGGGTCTGCCAATGGATTGCGCAGCAGCACCTGCATGAGTGCGCCGGCCAGGGCCAGCAGTCCGCCAGTGGCAAAGGCGGTGATGGCGCGTGGCAGACGCAGCTCTAGCACCAGCGTGCGCGCAAGGGGATCACCGTTACCGCTGAGAACGCTGATTACCGAGTGCAGCGGCAGAGGTACGCTGCCGACTGCGAGCGCCACGCACAATGCTATGACTGTGAGCGCTACCAAGGCGCTCAGCAACGGCAGGGGATGCAGACGTTCCCGCATGGCTTAAAGTGCCGCAACCGCCTGTTCGCGACGCAACTGCATGATCGGCCAGCCGCGTTTCTGCGAGATCTTGGTCAGTTGCCCATCGGGATTCACCGCCACCGGATGATCGACACTTTCCAACAATGGCAGGTCATTGTGGGAGTCAGAATAAAACCAGGTCTCCACGGGCCTGAGATTTTCCCGCTGGAGCCATGCGCGCAGGTGCAGTAGTTTGCCTTCCCGGAAGCAGGGCGTACCCAGTATGCGGCCGGTGAAGCGCACGCCGTCATATTCCGGTTCGGTGGCCAGCAAGTGCGATACATTGAGTTCCGCGGCGATGGGTTCGGTGATGAAACGGTTGGTGGCGGTGATGATGGCGAGCATATGGCCCGCATCGCGATGCCGGCCAAGCAGTGCGCGCGCCACCGATGTGATACGCGGCAGGATATGCTCGCTCACGAATTGCCGTCGCCAAGTCTGAAGCTGTTGCACAGGATTATCCGCTAGGGGTTTCAGCACGAAGGCGTAAAAATCCAGTACCCGCAGCTTGCCTTCGCGGTAGTCGGATGAGAAGCGCACGCGTTCCGCGGTAAATTGTTTTTTATCAAGTACACCCCGCTCACAAAGAAATTGATACCACAGATCATCGCTGTCACCATCCAGCAGGGTGTGATCCAGGTCGAAGAGCGCCAGTTGCACGTGTGAATCCGCAAGTGTTTGCAGGGCAGGAAGGTTAAAGAAATCCTGAGGCCGTTACAACCATATGGGTTTGCCAGCGCCCTCGTATCTATGGAACACTGGATACATGAGCGTGCATGCATCTGGAATCGCGAGTGGACTGATCGATGCGCAGGGATTCCGCGCCAATGTCGGCATCATCCTTGCTGACCAGTCCGGCCGGCTGTTCTGGGCGCGGCGCAAGGGCCAGTCCGGTTGGCAGTTTCCCCAGGGTGGTATCCAGGAACACGAGACTCCTGAGGAAGCGCTGTTCCGTGAGCTCGCGGAGGAAGTCGGACTCGGGTCCGAACTTGTGGAGATACTCGGTTGTACCCGCCGCTGGTTGAGATACCGCCTGCCGCACCGCTACCAGCGCCACGATATGGCACCGCTGTGCGTCGGCCAGAAACAGATCTGGTTCATGCTGCGTTTCAACGGTGATGAATCCGCCGTGCGCCTGGATATTAGCGACATGCCGGAATTCGACACCTGGCGCTGGGTGGATTACTGGCATCCACTGGAGGAAGTCATCTTCTTCAAACGCCGCGTCTATCAGCGGGCCCTCGCGGAATTGGGGCCACTGTTGTTTCCCGATGGTGTGCCTTTACCGGCTGCTTGAATTTCTAATCCCCGGATTCGACTGCGAGCCTTCGTAAGGCATCGCCGGTCAGGCGGTTGATTTTCCATGCATGCATGATGTTTGCACCCAGGCTTTCATAGAAGCGGATTGCTGGTGCATTCCAATCCAGTACCGCCCATTCGAAGCGCGCGCAGCCACGCTGTACCGCTAGATTGGCGAGATGCGCGAGCATTTTCCTGCCGAAACCCCGGCCGCGGAATTCGGGTTTTATATACAGGTCTTCGAGATACAGACCAGGCTTGCCAGCAAACGTGGAGAAGTTATGGTAAAACAGTGCAAAGCCAATAGCTGTGTCGTCAAGTTCCGCAATCAGGCATTCGGCTGACGGCTTTTTACCAAATAGAGCAGCTTGAATATTCTGTTCCGTTGCCACCACCTCATGTGCAAGTTTCTCGTACTCAGCCAGCCCACGAATCAGGCTCAGTACAAGTGCTGCTTCACCTGAACGCGCTGACCGTATATGGAAGGGACTTGATTGTGACGGCATACAGATTTCCGCTACGAAGTATTGCAATTCTAGCTGAATGTCCCTCGAAGCCAAGCGAAGTGTATTCGCCCGGGTCAGAAGAATTCGTATTCCAGGCGCAGCACAAATGTCTTATTGGGCGCGCCGGAGTTGGCGCCAAATACCACGCCGGCACTGTATTCCAATTCGTTGCCTTGAGTGCTGACCAGCTCTCCATAGAGCACCGGACCGATCTGGTAGGCGTTGTCATGCGGGCGCAGGTAAATCTCGGCACCGGGCGCAAACCATCGCCGTAATTGATAGCTCAGGCTGTAAGCGGTACGGAATGCGTAATTATTTTCTGCGCCATCTCCAAGCTGCTTTTCCCAGATGAAATTCAATTTCTGCACAATATACCCACTGTGCTTCTCGAACAGCGGACCAAATTCCAGCACGCTAGTTGCTCCTGGCTGGGTGGCGTATTCATAGGATGCCATGAAACCCATGTCGGCCCAGTATTCGCCCGGTGCCGTGAGCTGGAAGAGATTCTCGAACTCCCGGGCGACCAGCGTCTGCGGCCCACCGGGGGAGTGCTGGTAGACACCAAAATAAATCTCGGGTTTCCACCAGGAGGTAAAGGCATGGGCTGCGGAAAACTGGTAGGCATATTCTCCACTTACTGTCGGGTTGCTGTCCTGATAACTGTGACCGAGAAACTCCAATTCACTTTGGCCTTGCACCACATAAGGTGAATACACGAAGAAATCATCTGCGTTTGCTGTGCCACAGGCGGCCAGACTGAATAACAACACAGCTGCGAGCAGGCGTAGATAACGGTGGCTGGGTTTGGACATCATTGCATTAGATGTCTTGACTGTTTGGGCATGAGTTCTCCCTTAATAAATACCCCACACATTTTGGTTATGGTGATATTCAGGTACTGGTCAGTTGCGAGTCGCTAGGCGCTTTAATTTTTGTGATAGGTGAATGTGGCCGCTGCCGCCCGATCACTCGCATGAGTACGAAGATCACCACCAGAGTAACGAAATAAAACAACACTTGTATGCCGGAGGGGCGCGCGGTGTAGCCCACAAGTATGTGTAACAATTGGCCAATAATGCTCTGCTGGCTGAGAAACCGTGAGGTGTTCCACAAACCTTGTCCGAGTGCCGGCAGCAGACCCGCCTGGTTGAGGAATCCCGCCGCCTGTGCGGCCAACCCAGCGGTGAGCAGCAGGATCAGCCAGCCGGTGACTGTGAAAAAATATCGCAGAGGGATGAACAGCAGGCTGCGATACAGCAAACCGCCCACCAGTATCCCGGTTAACAGACCTGCGAAACCACCGATGCTCATGCCAAATTCTTGACCGCCGCTGGCGGCGATAGCCCACAGAAACAGCACCACTTCCGAGCCTTCACGCATTACCGCAGCGAAGCACACAACCAACAGCGCCGCCAAGGTCTTGTTGCCCGCCTGAACCGCGGCACCCACGGCTTGGATTTCACCGGCCAGCTTGCGGCCGTGATTGCTCATCCAGATGTTGTGCCAGGCGAGCATCACCACGGCAATCAGTAGGATCGCTGCATTCAGCAGCGCCTGGCCGGTGCCGGAAAATGCTTCCGCAATGGCACCGGCAAACAGCGCGACTACAGCGGCGCCGAGTGTGCCCAGCACGATGCCGCCCAGGATCCACCATCCGCGACGGGCAACTCCACGGCTCGCACCCAGCACGATGGCAATCACCAGGGCGGCTTCCAGCACTTCGCGAAACACGATGATGGCGGTGGCGAGCATGATTTTAGTGACCAGGATTTGAAGCAGGCGCAGCCACCACCACCCAACCCTGGGCGGCATGGTTGAAATCGTTGAAGAAGTTATAACGGCCGGGAGAAAGCGGACCGATGTAGACCGTTACCGAGCTATGCCCCGGCACCACCACCTCCCGTGACAGGTCGTAGCTTTCGAATTCCGCCGGCAGGCTGTCCTGGTTATGGATCAACAATTTGATCTTGGTGTCAGCAGGCAGGGAAAGCTCCTGCACTGTGAACTGCTGGTTTTGAATCAGCAGTTCAGCCGTGGGCGTTTCCGCATAAGCCGAGGTCGCAGCGCAAAGCAGCAAAAGTAGACAGGTAGTGAAAAGTCGTAAGGTCATGAATTTAATTGATAAAAAATAGGCAGCGCGCTTTTAAAAGCGCTAGGCTGCTTGTTTATAGATAAGAGTGATTCTCATTTAGGGGTAGTATAGTGAGAATTCGGGTATTGTCAATAATAATCATTCGCATTTAGGAGTTTGTCTTTTGGATAGCTCCCATGAATCTGCAGCTGTAACGCATATGCAGTATGCAAAACCCGCTAGCGGGCGAAGTCAAATGTTGTATGTTTGATGTTTATAAGGAGTTATAGCGCTCGAAACTAGTCGCTAGCCAACGATTTAAATGAATAACAGTCTCAAGCAAATCATCAAACCTCAGTTGATGAAAACAACACCATCGCAGCGACGATGCGGGACTGTGAGTGCATTGAGCAGTATGCACTCAGAAGAATTATGGTTTCACTACTACAAGGATCACGATAGCAATCAGCAGGAGTCCTGGAATCTCATTGAACCAGCGGTAAAATCTCGAGCTGTGACGGTTTATGTTATGCCGGAAATCCATCAGCAACTTGTGGCAATAGATGTGGTAAATGATCAACAACACTACTAGTGCTAGCTTTACATACAGCCAAACGGGCGGTGGCAGCCACCAGCCCAATAACAACCACGAACCGAAGATGATGGTTCCGGTTGCGCCAATATTCATGATGATGAACAGACGCCTTTCCATGGTCTCGAAACGCCGCAGGCTGATCTCATCGCTGGCTTCAGCGTGATAGACGAATAATCTTGGCAGGTAGAAAAGTCCCGCGAACCAGGTGACCATGAAAATGATATGCAAGGCCAGTACCCAGAACATGAACGCACTCCGCCTTTTATGATTTACCTAACTTGACCACAGCTAATTCAGCGAATATCTGCTTAAAGCGACTTTTTTTGAATAGCCCGTGAGGCTTGTTTTGCATACCCATCAGACAATTATCGTTAAATTGTATCAGTATGTAGTGCATCTTCGATGCATGTCCCGGTAGTCTAAAGTCCGGTCAACAGGTAACATAGTTGACGCCCCCAACCAAGCCCGGATTCCGATCTAGATGGCCAGAAAACTTGTGGTCAGACATCACCAGCCAATCAAACTGTGGCTGGGGGCAGGTTTTACAGTTGTGGCCATCATCGTTCTCATACTGTTGGCGTATTTTTATGGTGAATCCCGTGCTGGTTATGACCGGATGGCGGCGGCAAGATTGCAGAACAACATTGAAACGCTGACACAGAAGAATTCACAATTACAGGAACAGATTGTTGTGCTACAGCGGGAACGCGAAGTAGACCAATCAGCACATACTCAGGTCCAGCAGAGTCTGGAGGCACAACAGACAAAACTGCTCAGCCTGCAGGAAGAACTGGCCTTTTATAAGGGCATCGTTTCACCGGTTACCGGTGAGGAAGGTATCCGCGTACAGAGCCTCAAGTTCACGAGTGGTGGGGCGCCGCGGTTATATCATTATCGATTGGTGTTAACACAGGTGCGTACCAAGGAATTCAAGGTTACCGGTAGCGTCGAGATGAAGATATACGGTGCTGAGCAGGGCAAGCCGGTGATTCTGGATGCGAGCAGCATCGCACCCAAGAATGCCGCATCGCTCAATTTTGCTTTCCAGTATTTTGAAAACCTGGAAGGCGATGCGATTTTCCCCGAAGGGTTCACGCCCGGCAGGGTGGCAGTCACAATAATGGAAAGCGGGCATGCATCCGTTCAACAGAACTTTACCTGGCAAAGCATCATTGGTTAGGAGGTAGGCAAGATGTTCAGCGGCAAAAATCAGCGTCCTGCGGTACGTATCGATACACTGGTGGGTCGTAATACCGAGATCAGCGGTGACCTGAGTTTTAGCGGTGGTCTGCATGTGGATGGCACCGTGCGCGGCAACATAAGTGCTAGCAATGGCCCTGAATCCATGCTCAGCCTGAGCCAGCATGGCGTCATCAAGGGCGAAATCCACGTGCCGCATGTGACCATTAACGGTACTGTGGAGGGCGATGTGTATGCGGAACAGCGGCTTGAACTGGGGGCCGAGGCCCGTGTCACCGGTGATGTGCATTACAACCTCATCGAGATGACTGTGGGCGCCACCGTCGACGGCAAGATGGTACACAAACCCGCTGGCCCGATGTTGGCAATCAGCCATCAGAAATCAGCCCAGGACAACACCCCCGTTCGTCCACGCAATGCGGGTACATGATTGGAGTATAATTTGAATAGTCACCCGGGAAACTGAACACATTTATGGATACCCAGTTACAGAATCCATCACTTGTTTTTACCAGTGCCGCCGCGCACAAGGTGAAGCAATTGATCGAGGAAGAGGGCAACAGCGCCCTCAAACTTCGCGTGTTCGTCAGCGGCGGAGGCTGCTCAGGCTTCCAGTACGGGTTTACTTTCGATGAGAAAGTGGAAGAAGGCGACACCCAGGTGCAGAAAGAGGGTGTGATATTGCTGGTGGACCCCATGAGCTTCCAGTACCTGGCGGGGGCAGAAATCGATTACTCGGAAGGCCTGGAAGGCGCGCAATTTGTGATTCGTAACCCCAACGCCAGTACCACCTGCGGTTGCGGTTCGTCGTTTAGCGTATAGCTCATCCGGATTGAGATTGATAACGGGCGCTGCGGCGCCCGTCGTTTTTCATATGTGATAGACGGCACCCAGCACCGCGGGCTGTTTGGCCCCTGTGACCGCAGGCAAATTCCCGGCACGCTCAGCCAGCGTCTCGCGCGCCAGCCACGCAAATGCCACGGCTTCCACCCAGTCAGGTGGTATGCCGAAAACCTCGGTGCTGACCAGCGTGCAACCTCGCAGATGATCGATGAGCCGCTTATACAGATGCGCGTTGTGGGCGCCGCCCCCGCACAACAACACCTGCTTTATTCCTCGTGCATGCTGCACGACGGCATCACTGATGGAGCGCGCCGTGAGTTCGCAGAGCGTTGCCATCACGTCCGCTGCCGAAAGCTTCCTGTTTATCAGCTTTTCCGACAGCCAAGCCTGATTGAAATGCTCGCGGCCGGTACTCTTGGGGACTGCACGAGAGAAGTAGTCGTCCGCCAGAAATTCCTCAAGCAGTCCTGTATCGATGCGACCCGATGCTGCGAATTCACCGTTAGCATCGTGAGGTTGCTGCAGGTGTTTGCGACTCCACAGATCCATGAGCACATTGCCTGGGCCAGTATCAAAGCCACTCACCGTTCCATCGCCCGCAGGCAGCACGGTTATATTGGCGATGCCACCGATATTCACCACCGCGCGCGTTTCCTTGTGGTTCGCAAATACTGCGCGATGAAAGGCCGGAACAAGTGGTGCGCCCTGGCCACCCAGAGCAACATCACGGCGGCGGAAATCCGCAACCGTGACGATGTTGGTGCGCGCCGCGATGATGTTGGGGTCGGCAATCTGCAGCGTGAAGGGCTGTGGTGTGTCGGGACGATGGCGCACCGTTTGGCCATGACTGCCGATGGCACGGACGTCGCTCACTGTGATTCCGGTTTTGCTGATGAGTGCAAGCGCAGCAGCGGCGAAAAGTTCGCCCAATTCGGTATCCAGCCTGCCGAGCTCATCTACAGCATCGCCGTGATAATGGCCAGCAGCGAAGTCGAGAATGTGCGCACGCAAGTCCGGGGAATAGGACAGGAAATGGCTGGAACGCAAGCGTGGTGCCGGCGTGAATTCCACCAGTGCGGCATCCACGCCGTCGCTGCTGGTGCCGGACATCAGGCCGATAAAGTAGTCACGCACGTTTAGATCGGCTCGATCCGCGCTCAGTGGGCGGTGTTGGCCTTGACAGTACTGTTGCCAGTGGTGCTGGCAATGCGGGTTACACCGCCATTGCTCATCTCAGCCAGCAGCGTGGTAAAAGTACGGGTGAAGTCGGGCCGGTATTTCGCCAGTAGTGGTGCGGCACTCGGCAGTTTCACGGTGCGCGGATTGCGCGGTACACTGTCGACCATGATTTGGTAATGCAGGTGCGGGCCGGTGGCTTCACCACTCTCACCCACGTAACCAATCACCTGTTCCTGCTTTACGCGGCTGCCGACGTGCAGGCCACTGCGAAAACGCGACATATGGGCATACAAGGTGCTGTAACCACCGCCGTGTCTAATGATGATGCAACGACCAAAACCTTCCTTTTGTCCGCGGAACACAATATAGCCGTCACCTGCCGCCACGATGGGAGTGCCCATGGGTGCGGCATAGTCTACCCCATAGTGGGGACGCACAATGTGCAGCACCGGATTCATGCGGTGCATGCTGAAACCCGAGCTGATACGTGTGTAGGTTACCGGTGCACGCAATAACTCCTTGCGGACATTGCGGCCATCAGGTGTGTAGTAACCCGTGTGCCCAGAAGGGTCGGTGAAGCGCGCGATACGATAGGTCTTGCCCGGCGTCACGAACTCGGCTGCCAGGATCGGGCCATCGGTGATCGGTTCATCCTGGCGGTGAATCTTCTGATAAAGCACCGTGAACGAGTCACCGCTGCGGATATCGTGGCTGAAGTCTATGTCCCAGCCGAATAGGTGGATCAATTGCATGATGACCGGGTCTGATAATCCCGCGCGAGTGGCGGCGTCGAACAGGGAGTTTTCGATGACGCCATGGGCGTAGGCGAGCGTGGTCTCCGTGGGGATATTGATGACGCTGGCCTGGTAACCGTTGGCGGCCTTTTCAACCTCAAGCTTGTGGTCATCATCCAGTTTCAGGCTGAGGCTCTGGATCCGGCCATCGTCATCGTGGCTGACAGTGATCACCTGACCCGGGAGGATTCGTTTGAGACGCGCAGTCTCGCTACCCAAAGCCAGGATAGCGCGCATATCGTCCGCACTCAGATGCGCCTTTGCGAACAACCTTCCCAGGGTATCGCCCCGGCGCACAGTCAATGTCATGGATTCAGCGCCAGGTACTGCAACCGGTTTGTTTGGGGAGGTGGACGCCACTAACGCACTGCTAAGCGCGTTGCTCACCGATGCCTGAGGTGAGGTAGCCGGCAATGGGCTGCTGATCGCGACCTGTGCATGGCTGTTATGACCTGCGCTCACCGGTCCGCTGAGTATCTGGGCGACACCTCCGCCGGTCATTGTCAGTACCAGCAGCAGCCAGAAACGGCGGCGCACCCGTGGGCGGCGGGGTGTGCTGCCGACGACGGCGTTGCCGCTTGGCTTATAATCCGTCCTGAGTTGATGCTTGGCTTTGGCCACGATCCCCGTCCGGTGTCCCGAAAACCGGGTAACACTAGCTTGACGAGCCTTGACGGTCAACCCTAAACCCATGCTAAATCATGGGGATAAGCGAAAAATCTCCCTAGGGCCTAAGCTTTGCGCGGCCATTTTCAGGAGTCTTGGGTATGCCGACGCCTGCTGAAGCACTGGCAGAACTCCGCCGGGGCGCCGATGAAATCCTACTGGAAACCGAGCTGGCCGAGCGCCTCAAGGCTGGCCGGCCGTTGCGGGTCAAGGCAGGCTTTGATCCGACGGCGCCGGATCTGCACTTGGGGCATACGGTGCTGATCAACAAGCTGCGCCAGTTCCAGGAACTAGGCCATCAGGCGATCTTCCTGATCGGCGATTTCACAGGCATGATCGGCGACCCCAGCGGCAAGAATGTCACCCGCAAGCCGTTGACCCAGGAGGAGATTGCGCACAACGCACACACCTACAGAGAACAGATCTTCAAGATCCTTGACCCATCGGTGACCCGCATTGAATTTAATTCTCGCTGGATGGAGAAACTCGGGGCTGCCGGCCTGGTGCGGCTGGCCGCCCAACATACTGTGGCACGCATGCTGGAACGGGATGACTTCAGCAAGCGCTATGCCAGCGGCCAACCCATCGCCATCCACGAATTCCTGTATCCACTGGTGCAGGGTTACGATTCGGTAGCGCTTGAGGCGGATGTGGAACTCGGCGGCACTGATCAGAAGTTCAACTTACTGGTAGGCCGTCAGTTGCAGGAACATTACGGTCAGAGACCGCAGATCGTCCTGACCATGCCGATCCTAGAGGGGCTCGATGGCGTGCAGAAGATGTCCAAATCTCTTGGCAATTACATCGCTATCAACGAAGTGCCGAAGGAGATGTTCGGCAAGCTGATGTCAATTTCTGACGAATTGATGTGGCGATATTTCGAACTGCTGAGTTTCCGTTCGATCACCGAGATCAGGAAATTCAAGCATGAGATAGCAGAAGGCGCCAACCCGCGCGACATCAAATTCCGACTGGCGGAAGAGATCGTGACGCGCTTTCACAGCGGTGCGGCAGCCAAATCGGCGCATGCAGAATTCGTCGCCCGCTTTCAAAAAGGCGCCCTGCCTGAGGTTATGCCCGATCATCAAATTGAGTGTCTGGACGGGGATATGCCATTGGTGCAGCTGCTCAAGCAATGCCGCCTCACTGCCAGCACCTCCGAAGCCCAGCGCATGCTGGACCAGGGTGGAGTGCGCGTTGATGGTGAGAAAGTCTCGGATCGGAGCTTGAAACTGATTGTTGGGAAATCGTATGTATTGCAAGTCGGCAAGCGAAAATTCGCGCGGGTGCAATTAAAGCACAAGTCAAACTAGCTCGTTACTTTTCATATTACAAGGGCACCCCTAAAAATTGTGAATTCCAAATCCCGTCAACAATCAGTACCTAAAATTTGCCCTAGATTACAAAACTACATTTTATAGGTGCTCACAATTCAAAAAAGCGGCTTTTCCCTCAAAGTGGTGCGCGCCAGCCACTTTCCCCCCTCGACCACTGGTTCGCCAGTGTGCAAAGTCATTGGGTCGGTTTCACCCGCGGGTGTCATGTTGAAATGGCACAGCGCCATGCGTGCGCGTCCCGCGACTTTCAACTTGAGACTTAGATAGTGGGTCTCTCCACCGACTTCCGGGGCATGCAGATACACTAGAAAGGATGCGCTGCGCTGTCCGGATCTGTCACCGATGCGCTGGTTATATTCAAGCCGAGCAGTGTCGAAATAATCCACATGTGGTGCATAGCGATCCGACCTCTGGTAACGCAATACCGATAAAAGCTCCACATGCTCGACTGGAAGTGAGAAAGCTGCAGCTATGTGTCGTTCTAAGTTGCGGATCAGTGCATCACAAAACACGTGATGAAAATTAGATACATAGCCTGTGAAAGCAGTCTGTTCCAGTGACAATCGGTCGCGAGTGTCTTCACTGGCAGATTTCATGTTGAGTAATGCTAATGCCATAAGGTGCGCGGCCTCGGTCTTTGAGACAAAATTCGACATCGTGAAAATTCGCGGCTGCGGATTGATGACCAATGGTGGGTCAGGTTGCTGTATATCAGAGTTGTTTACATTGCCGGTATGTGAATGTTGCATGCGCTTTGCTGTATCGATCGCGAATTCCGCCACTCCCAGCGCAGAAAAATTATCTTCCACAATCTGTCGATAGTTATCGATAGACGACATGGCGCTGGGACTGCGACCAAGTGTCTGTTGTAATGCAGTGAAATTTGCTTCAATGACTATGCCGAGTTCACGTACCAAGACGCACTGTGTCGCGCTGAGCTGGGCGAGCATTATTTCCAACTCTGTTTTAGACGTGGGATAACCCAGTCTTGAAGCATTGATCATCCAGGCACTGGCATGCACCGGACTCAATGGCGCACCTAATCCAGCTGCGTATCGCAGACTCAGATTGAAGTATGCGCGGGCTTCGCCTTAGGCGGCAGCTTTTAGATACAGGGAAGTGCCAGTTTCCTGGTCTGCCGGCGTACCCAGACCCTGTGAATGCATATAGGTAAGATTGCACAGCGCCATGGCATAAGCCTGGGAAGCGGTGTGCGCATACCATTCATATGCCCGTGCATCGCTTTGCGGTACACCCCGACCGAGCATGTAAAGATCCGCAAGCCGGTCCTGGGCCATGGGGTGCCCCTGTTCTGCCGCACGCTGGTACCAGCGTGCGGCCTCCTGGAAGCATTCGGTAGCATATGCACATGCGCATGGACATGCCCGACCGTCACCTGTGCTTCAATGAAGCCCGCTTCGGCGGATTTTTTCATCAGTTCCAGCCCAGCGTTGAATTCACGTGTGCCGTAGTGATTGGCAGCCACCAGTGCTTCACCCTTCTTGAACCAAGTTTCTGGTGTACTCATGCAAGTAGTGTAACAAAGGCTATGCGTGCTTGGTCCATTGATGGGTGTGGAGTAACCTGTACGCCCTTTTTTGAGGCGTTGGTATGCAATTAGTGGGTAAACATATCTTACTGGGTGTGACCGGTGGCATTGCTGTGTACAAATGCCCGGACTTGGTGCGGCGCCTGCGGGATGCAGGTGCTGATGTTCAGGTAGTCATGACCGGGGGTGCGCAGCGCTTTGTCACGCCCCTGACATTTCAGGCGCTCTCCGGCTACAACGTGCGCACCGATCTCTGGGACATGCAGGCCGAACATGCCATGGGGCACATCGAGCTGGCACGTTGGGCCGATTTTGTGCTGGTAGCTCCGGCCACCGCTGGTTTTATGGCACGGCTCGCCCATGGCCATGCAGATGATCTATTGACCACGCTGTGTCTTGCGACCCAATCACCGATCGTAATCGCACCAGCCATGAACTGGGTCATGTGGGAAAGTCCGGCCACTCAGGAAAACATCCGACTGCTCGTAGAGCATGGTGTGCGCTTGTTGGGTCCGGTAGCGGGTGAACTGGCGGAAAACGAGTCCGGCATGGGGCGCATGTTGGAACCGGCAGAAATAGTTTTTGCCTTGAGGGACGAGGGCAAACTTCCGCTCCAGGGCCTGCGGGTACTGGTGACTGCTGGACCCACACGTGAGCCGCTTGATCCGGTGCGTTATGTGAGCAACCGCAGCTCCGGCAAGATGGGATTTGCGCTGGCCCGCGCCGCAGCGGAAGCCGGCGCTGAAGTCACGCTGGTGAGCGGTCCGGTAGAGCTCGCTACACCCAGGGATGTGCATCGTGTGGATGTGGAAACTGCGGCACAGATGCATGCTGCGGTTATGCGCGAAGCTGAACGTACCGAGATATTCATAGCTGTCGCTGCAGTAGCTGATTACGCGCCAGCGCAAGCAGCCCGGGAGAAAATCAAGAAGCACGCTGACAGTCTGCAAATGAAGCTGGTGAAAACACCGGACATCCTGGCGGATGTGGCCGCGCGAAAACCACGGCCATTCACCGTGGGTTTTGCAGCCGAGACGGAAAAACTTGAAACTCACGCACGCGCCAAACTGGCGAACAAGCGTGCGGACATGATCGCCGCCAATTGGGTGGGACGCGGCCGCGGTTTTGGCAGGGATGACAACGCGCTTTGTGTGTACTGGAAGGGCGGTTCAGCCGAGCTTGGCAGCGGACAGAAATTGGTGTTGGCGCGTCGATTGATACAGCTAATTGCTGAGCGCTATCCGCGGCATCCCTAAATCTGATTTGGTAAGCAACGTCTATTAAGTTGGCGGCTATCTGGTATAGGTTTTATGCATACTATAAAAGTTAAGATTCTGGATGCACGTATCGGCAATCAATATCCACTGCCGGCATACGCCACTGTGGGTTCTGCCGGGCTGGATTTGCGAGCCTGCCTCAAGGAACCACAGACCCTTAAACCCGGTGATACAGTGCTGATTCCTTCGGGCATCGCCATCCATATCGAGGATAACGGATATGCGGCTATGCTATTGCCGCGTTCCGGCCTCGGCCATAAACACGGGATCGTACTGGGAAATCTCGTGGGCCTGATCGATTCGGATTATCAGGGAGAAGTCATGGTGTCCTGCTGGAATCGCGGGCAAAGTGATTTCACCATCCAACCCGGCGATCGCATTGCCCAGATGGTGATTGTGCCGGTGGTGCGCGCCAAGTTCGAGGTCGTGACAGAGTTCGATGAGAGCACACGTGGTACCGGCGGTTTCGGTCATTCTGGCCGCGGGTAATACGAAAGGCGTATTTTTAATGCAGAGTTCGCTAGGATGGCTGTGGAGTATCGCCGTAGCTTAACTGCCGCCGCTGGATGAACTCTGCCCAGTCAATTGCTGATAACGCTTGATATACGCGGTATATCGTTCCTGTACTTCCTGCTTATCCTGTTGCTGCTTTAGCAATAATTTCTGATTGGTATCCAACTGTGCCTGGGAATCATTCAGGTTTTTCTTCAGGAAAGCCGGTATCGGTTTGTGGGCCTTGGTGAGTTTATCTATCCGCGTCTGATAGCTCGTCAATGTGCTTTGCAAGCCGCTGATGGAATTATTTATTACCTTGATTTGTGAATCTATGGCGGCAAAGCGGCTGTTGCGGTCACGCTCGATATCCGCAACCGAGGTGTAGGTGTCGAGCAGCATCTGGTCATTGTCCCGCTGCTGCCGTTCCTGTTTGGATTTGGCGGCCGCCTCAGCCTTGGCTTGATTGTCCTTGGCTCTCTCTTCTGCGGTTTTGGGAGCGGCGACCGTCTGGACTGTGATACCTTCGCTGTTGAGCACTTGCAGCTGCTGGCTGGCATATTCGGGAGGCACACTGCTGCCGTAATGCACGATGCCGCTCTTATCTACCCATTTATAGAGTTTCTGGGTCTTGTTCTGCGCCAGCGCGCCTGCCATGAGCATAGCAGCGAGGATTGCTACCAGAGTGAGTGAAAAAGTTTTTAGTTTCATGTGGTTGTTGCTAAGCGAGTCGGCATATTAAGGATAAAAGTATAGCATCGCCTCCGCATGCACCTCTAATTTCAATCATCATGCGCCGTATTGCTTGCGGTACTCCTGCAGTTGGGCGAGAGCAGCGTTCATGTCCGGGCGGCCCTGCAGCCAGCCGATAATGTCCTCAAGCCGGGCGATGCTGGTAATCTCGATGGCTTCGCTGTCGCGCAACTCAGCGATGGCGGATCTTTTCCCTTGACCGCGTTCCTGTCGGTCCAGTGCGATCACCAGTCCCGCCGGCTTGGCACCAGCGGCGCGGATTATGCAGAGTGATTCACGTAGGGCGGTGCCGGCGGTGATCACATCATCCACGATCACTATCCGTCCTCGCAGCGGTGCGCCCACCAGTTGCCCGCCTTCGCCGTGATCCTTGGCTTCCTTGCGGTTGAAACTCCAGGGTAGATCGCGATGGTGATGCTCGGCCAGGGCGGCGGCGGTCGCGGCCACCAGCGGGATGCCCTTGTAAGCCGGGCCGAACAGCATGTCGAACTGCATGCCTGAATCCATGATGGTGCGGGCATAGAAACGGCCCAATGCCGCCAGCGCCACACCCGTGTCGAACAGCCCGGCGTTGAAAAAATAGGGGCTCTTGCGGCCGGACTTGAGGGTGAATTCACCGAAGCGCAATACGCCGTGCTTGGTCGCTAGTTCCAGGAATTCGCGCTGGTAATCCTGCATGCATGGATTCCGGTAAGGGCGAAATGCTCGAGTATGATACACGCTCCTTACCCGGGGCCAGGTATATAGGTATGCGCGTCATCACCCTGAACGTCAACGGTATCCGTTCCGCCGCCCGCAAGGGCTTGTTCGAGTGGTTGGTGCACCAGCGCGCCGATGTGGTGTGCCTCCAGGAGACCAAGGCGCAGGAAGATCAGCTTACCGATTCGGCCTTCCGGCCTGACAAGCATCACAGTTTCTATTTCGACGCCAAGAAAAAGGGTTATGCCGGCACCGCATTGTTCACGCGCACAGAACCGAATGATGTGAACACCGGATTCGGTGTTGCGGAATTCGACAACGAAGGCCGTTATCTGGAGGCACGCTTTAAACATGTGTCGGTGGTGTCGTTGTACCTGCCTTCGGGTTCTGCTGGTCCTGAACGGCAGGCCTCCAAGGACCGATTCCTCAAAGTCTTCATGCCCTATTTAAAATCCTTGCGACGTAAAAAACGCGAATACATCCTGTGCGGCGACTGGAACATCGCTCACAAGGAGATTGACCTGAAGAACTGGAAGGGTAACCGGAAGAATTCCGGATTCCTGCCGCATGAGCGTGCTTGGATTGATGAGCTGTTGGGTCCAGCGGGTTTCGTGGATGGTTTTCGCAGCGTCGATCCACGTCCCGAACAATACACCTGGTGGTCTAACCGCGGACAAGCCTGGGACAAGAACGTGGGCTGGCGTATCGATTACCAGATCGTCACGCCCGGACTAAAACATGCTGTTACAAAAGCATCCATCTACAAGCAGCAGCGTTTTTCCGATCATGCACCATTGATCATGGATTACAGTTGCAGATTGTGAATATTTCCATGCGAGTACGTGCACTCAGATGGGATGCGCTTACAGCATTGCTACGCACTTGCTGGAACCGCCGCATTGGTATCACCCTGCTGCTGGGATTTTCTTCCGGTCTGCCATTGGCACTCTCCGGTAGCACCCTGCAAGCATGGATGGCCACAATGCATGTGGACATCGCTACGATCGGGCTGTTCTCACTGGTGGGCCTGCCGTATTCGCTCAAATTCATGTGGGCGCCGTTCATGGATCGGTATGTACCGCCATTCCTAGGACGCCGCCGTGGCTGGATCCTTCTGGCGCAATTGACACTGGTGGTGATATTGGCGGCCATGGCGGTTACCAATCCAGTAAGTCATATATGGCGCATGGGCATCCTGGCCTTTGCGTTGTCATTTGCTTCTGCCTCCCAGGACATCGTGTATAACGCCTATTTTACGGATATCCTGCGGCCTGCAGAACGCGGTCTGGGCGCCGCTGTGCAGGCCGGTGGTTACCGCTTGGCCATGATCATCGCGGGTGCACTGGTGCTTATCCTCGCGGACCGCATCGGCTGGCGCGACAGCTATTTGTTGATGGCCTTGCTGATGCTGGTGGCCATGATTCCCACTTGCGTAGGTCCGGAACCGGATATCCAGGTGGTGCCGCCGCGTACACTCAGGGAGGCGGTTGTAACACCCTTGCTGGAATTGTTGGTGCGGCGCGGCGCCGTATGGTTATTGCTGCTGGTGGTGCTGTACAAGTTCGGTAACTGGTTTTCGGGCCAGCTGACCAATGCCTTTCTGATCGAAGGCCTGCACTTCACCGCCACTGATGTGGGCGTGGTCAACAAGGGGTTCGGCATCGCCGCCACCATCGTGGGGATCTTCCTGGGCGGGGTGTTGATGGCGCGCCTGTCGCTGTTCCGGGCGTTGCTGTATTTCGGCATTCTGCAGGCTGCCTCCATCCTGACATTCCTGGCGCTCTCGCTAATCGGCCACAGTTATCTGGGTATGGTGTTGGCGGTGGGTGTGGAGAACCTCGCCTGGGGCATGGGTACGGCGGCGTTCATTGCCTACCTGATGGCGCTCTGCGATCACCGTTACACGGCGTTCCAGTTTGCATTGCTTTCGACACTGGATTCCATCTCGCGGGTGTTCCTGGGACCGCCCGCGGGTTACCTAGTGCAGTACTCGGGCTGGAGCGCGCTGTTCATCGTGAGTGCATTGCTGGCGATACCGGGACTGGTGTTGCTGTTGCTGTTGCGCAAGCGTATTAATGAAACTGAGTTCCGCAACGCTCCACAAAAAGTCTGATCGCGTGTTTCAGTGCAACCGGCCTTGTGGTTTTTCGATCGGAGACTGTACGGCTATGGGCGAGGCGTGATGCAGGATCATGCGCCAGCCATCCTGGGTGAGCTGGTAGATATTGGTTGCCACCATCGGCTGGCGTTCGGCATTTTCTCCGGGAACGCTGATGTATTCGTTGAGCACATGCACAGCCAGCAGGGCGTCCTGGGTGCGGCTTACTTCCGCCAGTCGGAAACGCAGGCTGGTACCGTCGCGGAACATCTCGGCCCAGGCGGCGCGTACCGCTTGATGTCCGGTGACTTTCGGCCCTACGGGATGCACGCATACGACCGCATCGCTCGCCAGCCACACCTTCATCATGGCCTCCACATTGGTATTGGCAAAGGCCGTGTAAAATGCGGTTTCGGCTTCGTCGGGGGTGGCGAACATAGGGTGACCACGCAGGCTGGAACATTGACGATAAAAGAAAATTCAAACGCGTGCAAAGTGCCCCGCGAGTGGTGAATATGCCGGAAAATCTGCGCCACGTCATCTGTCCGCTAACGGACATTCCCGATCCGGGTGCGCTCGGTTTTTCTCCTCCGGGCGTGAGCTTTCCCGACGAATGGTTCCTGGTGCGTCACGGTGATTCGCTGCACGCGTACCATAATGTCTGCCCGCACGCCGGCAACTTCCTCAACTGGAAAGCCGATGCCTTCCTGACCCGGGATAAAACGCTCATCATGTGTTCCGCGCACGGCGCACTGTTTGATCCCACTACCGGAGCATGCGTGGCTGGGCCATGCCCGGGACACGCGCTGCAGCGGCTTCCGATCGCGGTGGAAGAGGAGATGGTGGTGGCGTACTTCAGCCGCGAGACCTGAGTGGTTTCAGGTTTGCGCGGGCTTATCGATCCAGGTGATCGAGAGGATTCGCCCACAACTCATGGCGCTCCTCTTCCAGATCCACGCCGTAGTCTTCGCGTTCGATGTCCAGTGAGCCGGACCAGTCTTCCGGTGGATCCGCCAGCTTGGCATGCACTTCTTCCCAAGCATCCATGTCCAGTTCTTCCAGAGTTCCATCGAAGTACTGCACGCCGATGGTGCCGTCCTCATCATCCACGGCCACCACCTCGAAGGTGACACCCTGAGGGTCGGCATACCATTCCCCGACAGCAGGTTTTAATGGTTCAGGTTCCATGACACTTTGAAGATACGCTCCATTCCGAATATTGCTACCATGCAAACTAATCACAGCTAGTGCCTATGTTATAGAGCCAGAAATGCTGTAAAGCAAGTGGGTATATACAGCCTGTATGCGCCTATGTTGCAAGTGTCAAGTACAATTTAAGAACGAGTCCAGATTGAATGTGTAGTTATGTGTAAACACTGACAATTTAATTGGCAGCGCTGCAAATAATGCTGGAAAAATTCGTCAACATGTTCATCGTGCTGTTCGTGGTGGTGGATCCCATCGGCGTCACCCCCATGTTCGGTGCACTCACCCGTGGCAGTAGCCTGGTGCATCGCCGGCGCATGGCCTTCAAAAGCACGGTACTCGCAGCCGTCATCCTGCTGTTATTCGCGTTTATCGGTGACTGGCTGCTCAGGGCTCTGGGGATATCCATCCCGGCCTTCAAGATCGCCGGCGGCATCCTGCTGTTCCTGATCGCCATCGACATGGTATTCGCGCGCCAGTCAGGCGGTCGGTCTGCCACCAGCCGCGAAGAGGAGGAAGCGCGATACAAAGAGGACATCTCGGTGTTCCCGCTGGCCTTCCCCTTGATCGCCGGTCCTGGGGCCTTGGCCACCATCCTGCTGATGGTGAGCGAGGCGCATGGGCAGCAGCTGTATTTTATCGGCATGCTCGTGGTGTTGCTGCTGGTGCTAGCAATCACACTGGCATGCCTGCTGTTGGCGGGGCGACTGATGAAACTGCTGGGTGAAACCGGCGCCAATGTAGTGGGGCGCTTGCTGGGCGTGATCCTGGCGGCCCTGGCGGTGCAGTTCGTGATCGATGGGGTGCGTACAGGCTTATTGAGCTAGGTAATCCTGGCCCTGGCCCGCGTATTTAACGAGTCAAGCCAGCGATTATTGTGAATGGGTCGTGCCGGGTCGCCGCTGTTCCTGAGCTACTCAGCCAGTTGTGTGGAACGCTGGGCGGCTGCGGCATCGCCCAGCGCGATCTCGGTCTGCGCCATATTATCCAGGTCGCGTATCGTATGTGTGCGGTCGTACATGGAAAGCCGCACGTCAAGGGCGCGCTGAAGTTGCTGGCGGGCATTGGTCCAGTCTTTCTGCTGCATGGAAAGCGCGGACCATTTTTTGAGAGTCGCGGCAATGATCATGCCGAACAGCAGATTTTTCAGCACGAATATCAGAAACTGTGACGGATGCAGGACCGCAATCAGGCGTATCACCCCAAGGCTGTATTGCGTGGAGAAGATCAGACCCGCAAGCAGCACGCCGCCAAATAAAGCAATGGCGGCGAAATAAATGGCGAGCGTGAGTTGCGAGATGGCTGTACCCAGGATGCGGGGTGTGACAAAGAAGTGATTAATATTGATGCCCAGCAACATCAGTCCCTCCACCTCGTCACGCACCTACATGAGGCCCATGTCCACAGTGAGGGCCGAGCCGGAGCGGTCGATGGGCACGATGGCGGTCAGCAGCGGTGCCTGTTTCGTACCGATGACATTGGCAAGCAGCAGTTCCACATCGTGTTCGCTGCCGAGCGCCTGACCCGGATCCAGGCTTTCGGAAGTGATGGAGATCCGTTCGCCAAGGCCAGCAGGGTAACCACCGGCAGCGCTTCCACACCGGTGAAGTTGATTTGTGTAACCGGCATATTGATGTTGGCACGGTTGAAGTAGTGGCGTTGGCCGCCACGTTCGCGCACGGCACTGATGATGAAACTGGTCAGGTCCAGAAGGTACGCGCCGAGCCGCAGAGAGCGCCTCCCGGTCCAACCGAATAGCGTGGATACCGCGCTGCTTTCCGCGTCCGCCATAAGTAGCTTTCCCTGAGTGACAGCCTAGAAGAAGCCCGGGTAGCCTGCAATCACCGGCTCAGCACCGCCTGTATGCCAGCTCATAGACGAGGTGGCCCAGGCGCATGCCGCGTTGCTCGAACTTGGTGAGCGGCCGGGCTGGCCGCAGGGGAGCCGCCGTATCCTGCGCTGTAACCGGCAAGAAACCCCCACAGGCAGACATCACAGCCGAAATATGTTCGGCGTATTCCGGCCAATCGGTGGCGGCACTAAACAGGCCGCCGCTCTTGAGCTTGCAGGCCAGCAGCGCCACGAACTCAGCTTGCACCAGGCGGCGCTTGTGGTGACGTTTTTTCGGCCAGGGATCGGGGAAGTACAGCAGCACACTGTTAAGGCTGGCGTCAGGCACGCAGCGCTTGAGCACTTCGCGCGCATCGTCGCAGATTACGCGCACGTTGGGTAGGTTCTCATTTGCCAGCCGGTTAAGTAGGTATCCGACACCGGGACGGTGCACTTCAATGCCGATGAAATCCTGATCGGCATGTGCCTGTGCCAGTGCCAGCAGGGTTTCGCCGTTGCCGAAACCGATCTCCAGCGTGCGCGGTGCATCGCGTTCGAATAGCCTGACGAAATCCCAGGGCACAGATGCTGTGTGCAATCCATAGCGGGGTAGTAAAGTCTCCAGAGCGCGGCGTTGCGCCGGCGTCATGCGGCCTTCACGCCGCACGAAACTGCGGACCCGGCGCAGCTCTGGCGTTGTTGTCGGGTTGATCAGAAGAACAAACCGTCCAGCGGTGAAGAGGCAGAGGCGAAACGCTTCCTCGGGATGCGACCTGCCAGATAGGCTTCGCGGCCGGCTGCCACGGCTTTCTTCATGGCCGCGGCCATGAGCACCGGATTCTTGGCATGTGCCACGGCGGTGTTCATGAGCACACCGTCACAGCCGAGCTCCATAGCGATGGCGGCATCGGAAGTTGTGCCGACACCGGCATCCACCAGGATTGGCACGCTGGCGTTCTCGACGATGCTGAGGATATTGTAGGGATTGCGGATACCGAGTCCGGAACCGATGGGCGCACCCAGGGGCATGACCGCCACACAGCCCAGTTCTTCCAGCCGTTTAGCAATCAACGGATCATCAGTGGTGTAGACCATCACCTGGAAACCGTCCTTGATCAGGATCTCCGCGGCCTTCAAGGTTTCAGTTACGTTGGGATACAGGGTCTTGTCATCGCCCAGCACTTCCAATTTCACCAGCTGGTGCCCGTTCAATAATTCCCGCGCCAGGCGGCAGGTGCGCACCGCCTCTTCGGCGTTGTAACAGCCGGCGGTGTTAGGAAGGATGGTGTAGCGTGACGGCGGCAACACTTCCAGCAGATTCGGTTCGTCTTTCTGCTGACCGATATTGGTGCGGCGGATGGCGACCGTCACAATCTGCGCGCCGCTGGCTTCCACCGCGCGCCGGGTTTCTTCCAGGTCTTTGTATTTGCCGGTGCCGATGAGCAGTCGCGAGCGGTAGGTTTTGCCGGCGACCATGAAGCTATCGGCGGAAGTTGCAGATAGTTTGAGTTGCGTAATCATCTGAGTTCCAGTTGATGTAGATAGGCGGTTGATAATTCTTGTCGGATGTTTGCCCGGTTCATATTTCAACCACCGCCGATGGCATGCACCACCTCGACCTTATCGCCCATCTTGAAACGATAGCCGAGATGGGTACTGCGCGGCACAATCTCACCATTCACTTCCAGCGCGATACGCTTACCGCTGAGTTCCAGCTGCTGGATCAGATCCCGGGCGGTGAGGGTTTCGGGTACTTCGGTAGGCTTGCCATTGATGAGAATCAGCATGTGTGCGCACGTTGATAGACTGCGATATCCGATTTTACCGCAGTCTCGCTGCAGGTGCCGGGCGTTTGACAGGTATAAGGCTGTCGCTAGAATGGGCGTTGCCTGCGGGTGTAGTTCAATGGTAGAACTGCAGCTTCCCAAGCTGCTAACGTGGGTTCGATTCCCATCACCCGCTCCAATTCCCAGGCACCGCTACCAACCAACCTGGGCGTGGAATACATGGGCAGCGGAGTTTGCCCGCATCATGCGGTCAGGTACGAATTTCACTGGCGGTTATCCACCCAAGAGCATCGGCGGGTGGTGACTTCGCTGCCGGGGCAGTTCAAACTGTTGACTGGACGGGCATAATCCCGCCAATCTTGATTCACCGACAACAGGTATTGCCATGCCGATCAAGCCGGACCCAACCTCCAAACCGACCAGCGCCCAACACATCGAAAAACGACGCAAGCCTTTCAAGATCATCACGATCAGCATCGCGGTCATCCTGGCGTTGATCGTGCTCATCGCAATCGTGTTGCCGTTCATCATCACGCCTAACGATTTCAAGCCGCGCATCGCCAAGCTGGTGAAAGACAAGACCGGCCGGGAACTCAGCATCGCCGGTGATATCAAGCTGTCGATCTTCCCGTGGCTGGGCGCGGAGATCGGTAGTATGTCGCTAAGCAATGCACCCGGGTTCGGGAACACACCTTTTGCCAGCGTCAATGAGACCGATGTGCACGTACGCTTCTGGCCGTTGCTGCGCGGCCACATCGAAGTCGGCACCATCAAGCTCGTGGGCGTGGATCTGAATCTGGCTCGCGACGCGGATGGCCACAATAACTGGCAGGATATTCTTGAGCACTTGAAGAGTTCGGGATCAGCAGCGCAAGCGCCAAGCAATGGCGCCAGATCCAATGGACTTGAGAATCTGCGCATCGATGGCCTAAGCCTCAGCAATAGCGACTTGCGCTGGAGTGATGCCCAGAAGCATCAGCAATATACGCTCAGCAATCTCGATTTGGATATGGGCGCCTTTGCATCTGGTAAACCGCTGCGTCTGAACACCGATTTTGATTTCGCCGGTACCAATCCAGCGCTCACCGGGCATGCATCCTTCAAGGGTACGCTGACTGCGGATCTGGCCAAGAAAATTTATACCGTCAGCAACGCCAAGCTGGATGTGAATGCCAACGGCGATGCGGTCGCCGGTGGCCAGGTGAATGTAGAGCTGTTGTGGCAGCAGGCGGCATTGAACATGGATGTGGGTACACTGGCGCTCAACGGCCTGTCGGCGAGTGCCTATGGCCTCATGCTGCAGGCGGATATGGAAGGTCAGGGGTTGATGAAAGATCCGCACTTCAACGGCAGCCTAAAATTGGCAGCGTTCTCGCCGCGTGAAGTGCTGCAGGCCCTGGGTCATGGCAACCTAGCCAATACTCGAGATCCACAGGCGCTGTCCCAAGCCTCGGGCTCGCTGGATTTCATCGCCTCGCCCGATTCCGCCAGTGTGCAGAATCTCAGTTTCAAACTGGATGACACCACCCTCAGCGGCAGCGCTGCCATCAAGGATTTCAAGACCCGGGCGCTGGCATTCGACCTCACCCTCGACCAAATGAATGTCGACCGTTATCTGCCGCCACAGAAAGCTGCGACGCCCGCTCAACCGCGTGAAACAACCGACATCAATAAGGTCAGTATCCCAGTGCGCACCCTGCGCAGCCTGAATCTGGATGGCCAACTGCATATCGGCCAGCTCACGCTGCTGGATGTGCATAGCAGCAACATCGATGTGAGCGTCAGCGCCCATCAAGGGTTGGTGCACATCAATCCCCTGTCGGTACAACTCTACGGCGGTGCACTCACTGGTACAGCGCAGATTGACGCCAGCAGCGACACTCCCATCGTTACAGAAGATCTCACAGTACATGATTTGCAGAGCGCCGGGCTGATACAGGATCTGTTCAAGATTAAGTGGCTGAGCGGCACCATGAATATGCATATCGCGACGCGCGCGCTCGGCCCGACGGTGAGTGAGATCCGCCACACTCTGGAAGGACGCATGAACTTTTCATTCAAGAACGGCGCCATCGAAGGCCTGAATATTTGGAATACGGTCGAGCGTATGTATGCGCTGGCGAAACAGCTTCCGCCACCGCCAGCGGCGCCCAATCGCACCGAATTCACCGACATGCACGGCAGCGCCACTATCAAGCATGGGGTGCTGGATAACCGTAATTTCGCTGCGACCCTGCCTTTCATGAACCTCAGTGGCGCGGGCAAGCTGGATCTGGCGGAACTCACCCTGGATTACAGCCTCAAGGCACATATCACCGGTACGCCAAAACTCGGCGGGCGCGCGGATCTGAGCGGGCTTGCTGGATCTACTATTCCACTGCACATCACTGGCACATTGTCCAACCTGAGTGTGCGGCCGGATGTGGGTAATGCGGCGCGGACCCGCATACAGAACGAGATCAATGCCAAGAAAACCGATCTCATGGACAAGGCCAAGAATAAATTGCAAGACATCCTGCATCCGCCGAGGTAATTGAGCGCCATGTCTGTGAGTACAATGAGGGCCGGGTGCGACGTACGTTCCTGATTCTGTTGGCAGGGGCAGTCTTGACTGGCAACGTCAGAGCCGCGCATTTCTATGCGTTCGCAGTTACGCATAATGGTGATCGCTATCAGGTGAGTGCTGACGTGTACCTCGATGCGCCGCTGCCCCAGGTGTATCAGGTGCTGACAGACTACAATCACCTGGCGCGCATCGGTGGCGTCATCCGTGAAAGCCGCATCCTCAAACAGATCGATGCGCATACCTATCTGGTTTACGTCGAGAGTCATGGCTGCGTGCTGTTCTTCTGCCAGACCATACGGCAGACCCAGCAGGTGACGGAACTCACACCCCGGGACGTGGTCGCGGAAGCCATACCTAAAGAAAGCGATGTGAAAATGTCCAGCTCCTCGTGGCATCTGGACCCGCAGGGTCGCGGCACACGCATGCACTGGGAAGTCTCCATGCAACCGGATTTCTGGATCCCGCCGCTCATCGGTCCGCCAATGGTGGAACAAGCGCTGCTTTCGCAAGGTCGAAGCATGGCTGAAGGCCTGGAAAAACTCGCGCGCGAACGCGCACATTTGCCACCCCTGAATACCGACACCACGCATGCTCAAACAAACTAACGGAACGCTGGCAACACGTTTGTTACGCTGGCAGCGTGAGCACGGCCGGCACGACCTGCCGTGGCAGCAGCAGCGCACGCCCTACCGTATTTGGGTGTCAGAGATCATGTTGCAGCAAACCCAGGTGGCCAGCGTCATCCCTTATTACGCACGCTTCATGGAGCGCTTTGCAGATATCAATACGCTCGCCGATGCATCACTGGACGAGGTGCTGCACCTGTGGTCGGGTCTGGGTTATTACGCCCGGGCGCGCAATTTACAGCGCGCGGCGCAAATCATCCGGGACGACTATGGTGGTGTGTTTCCCAGGGAATTTGAAAAAGCTGCGTCTTTACCCGGCATCGGACGTTCCACCGCCGGCGCAATTCTGGCACTTGCCTACGGTGAGCGGCATGCAATCCTCGACGGAAACGTGAAACGCGTATTGACGCGTTTGCACGGCGTCAAAGGCTGGCCAGGTGAAAACACCGTCGCCAAAAAACTCTGGGCTCTGGCGGAAGGGCACACACCACTGAAGAATGTGGCCACTTATACCCAAGCCATCATGGATCTGGGCGCAACCGTGTGCACACGCTCGCGGCCACGCTGCTTGGATTGTCCGATCGCAGTAGGCTGTGTGGCACATATAGATGGGAATGAAACCAAGTTCCCCACTCCACGGCCACGCAAACACTTGCCGGTGCGTCGCACCTGCATGTTGCTTATCACCTGCAAAGGCCGCGTTATACTGGAACGGCGCCCGCCAGACGGTATCTGGGGCGGGTTATGGGGATTTCCCGAGTTGCCGGCGGATCGGGAGGTGGTGGAGTGGTGCCGTGCGCATCTGCATCTACGGCCTGAGGCGCAATCCGTGTGGCCTGTAATGCGCCACAGCTTCAGTCATTTCCATCTGGAAATGCAGCCGCTGCAACTGGAAGTTTCGGTGCCTATGGGTATCGATGATAACAGCGGACGCTTATGGTATGACCTGGAAGCGCCGGCGCGTATCGGCCTGGCGGCGCCGGTGAAGAAGCTCATCGGACAATTGCAGCTATCAGCCAGGAGTAACGCGGCATGACCCGCACGGTGAAATGCGTTCTGCTCGGTGAGGAACTGGAAGGCCTGGAGCGTCCGCCCTGGCCGGGTGAGTTTGGCGAGCGGATATATGAAAATGTTTCCCGCCAGGCCTGGCAGCAGTGGCTGCAGCATCAGACCATGCTGATCAACGAATATCGACTGTCGGCCCTCGATCCCAAGGCGCGCAAATTTCTGCTGGAGGAGATGCAGAAATTCCTGTTCGATGGCGGTTCTCAGAAACCGGCGGGATATAAAGCGGAAGGTTCAGCCAATAAATAGCGGGCTTCCTTGGTCGCAACCGGCACCGCGGATAATGGCCATCAATCATGCTGATTAAAAAACGCTAAAGGTTACACGGCACTCAAATATTGCACGCTGAACCAGCGACGGTTGTCACTCCATACCTGCTGCACCGCGAGACCCGATTTAGATGCCAGTGCTGCGAAGCCCGGCAGTGTATATTTATAGCTGTATTCGGTGATGATATGTTCGTTCTCGTGCAAGCGCACGCATTCGTCGCCGATGCGCACCGCTTGGTGGTCGAGACTCACCAGATGCATCTCGATGCGGCCCTCGTCTGCGTTGTAGCTGGCGTGATGGCGGAAGCGCGTGACGTCAAAGTCACTGTCAAGTTCGCGGTTGATACGCCGTACTAGATTGAGATTGAAAGCGGCGGTAACACCCGAGGTATCGTTGTATGCGTTCTCCAATACCCTCGTGTCCTTGCGCAGATCCACGCCGATAAGCAGACCCCCATCTTCGCTGGCCAGCCGCCGCAGGCGTTTGAGCAGTTGGATTGCCGCATTGGGCTCGAAATTACCGATGGTGGAACCGGGGAAATAGATGATGGTCCTGGATGCGCGGCGCCGTGGTATGGGTATCTCAAAACTTTGGTTGAAATCAGCGCACACCGGCAGAACTTCCAGGTCAGAATACAGGCGATTGAGACGATTAGCGGCATCTAGCAGATGTGCGCGTGAGATATCCACCGGCACATACGCGGCAGGATATGCCAGATGATCCAGCAGCAGTCGGGTCTTGAGGCTGCTGCCGCTGCCCGGTTCCACCAGCAACACATCTGCGCCCAAGGCCGCGGCCATACCCCCCACATGCGTTTCCATAATGCCAAGTTCGGTTCGTGTCAGGTAATACTCGGGCAATTCGCAGATGGCATCAAACAGTTTCGAGCCACGCGCATCGTAGAAATACTTGCAGGGCAGGGTTTTTTGCGCAGCGCGCAGGCCACTGAGGATTTCCTCGCGCATATCGGCAACTCGCGGATGCTGGTCGTGTAAGCTGACTGAAAGCAGCGCGGACGGCTGCATGTCATGCAGCCTTGGCGAGCCGCAGCCCGGCAAACTGCCAGCGCTGCTGCGGATAGAAGAAGTTGCGATAGCTGGCGCGCACATGTTCACGCGGTGTAACGCAGCTACCGCCGCGCAGCACCATCTGGTTGACCATGAACTTGCCGTTGTATTCACCCAGGGAACCCGCCAACGGCTTGAATCCCGGATAGGGTGCGTAACTGCTGGCGGTCCATTCCCAGACATCGCCAAATAACTGATTGGCCCCCGCACCCGCAGGTGCAGGATGAAACCCGAAGCTCTCCAGAAGATTGCCTTCCACCAGCTGATCTGCCGCATAACTTTCCCATTCCATCTCCGTGAGCAGGCGCGCACCGGCCCAGCGGGCGAAGGCATCCGCCTCGTAATAACTCAGATGGCACACTGGTGCATGAGGATCCAAATTGCGTTCGCCTCCCAGGGTAAATTCCGCTGTCATATCCTGGTTCCAGTAGAGCGGCCGGTTCCAGCCATACCGTTGCAACACGGTCCAGCCGTCGGACAGCCAAAGGTCTGGCGTGGTGTACCCACCGGCGCGGATGAATTCCCGATATTCACCGTTGGTGGTCAGGCGGTTTGCCAGGCTGTAGGCCTGGATGAATACCCGATGCCGGGGGGTCTCATTGTCGAAGGCAAAACCATTGCCCGCATGACCGATAGCTGACAGACCCTCGGGCCGGGAAATATATTTCAGCGGCAGGGTTAGCGCAAACTCCGGTGCGGGCAGATCACGCCAGGCGGGTTTCCGCGGGTTACGGGAAAACAGGTGTTTGATGTCCATGAGCAGCAGTTCCTGGTGCTGCTGTTCATGGTTGAGTCCGAGGGTGGTCAGAAAGATCAACTCCGGCTCACCGCTATGCGCCTCCAGCAGCCTGTGCATATGCTCATCCACATGCTCGCGGTAGCGTCTTATCTCATCAACGCCGGGCCGGGATAGCAGACCGCGCTCAGGCCGTGGGTGCATGCAGCTACCAACAGTCAAATAATAGGAGTTGAATAGGTAATTGAACTGCTTATCGAACGGCCGGTAACCTTTGAGATGGGGTACCAGCAGAAAATTCTCGAAAAACCAGCTGCTATGGGCTAGGTGCCACTTAGCCGGGCTCGTGTCAGGCATGCTCTGCACCGTCATGTCCTCGGACGTGAGTGTAACGCACAGGCCTATAGTGAGGTCGCGCACCTGTTGATAGCGGTGTGTGATCGGCTTATGGGCAATCGCCGGCAGCGGCCCGGAACGCGGAACGGTATTCATAGGACGCAATAATATGTATCTTTCCAGCAGCCTAGTCGCCACGTATGTATCTGTCAAAAATGCAGCTAATCCCTTGACCCGGCGGCAGCCTGCCGGTTTAATAGCGCCCCTGTTCTGTTTCCCGCGCTCAATTCATGGCCAGGTAGCTCAGTTGGTAGAGCAGCGGACTGAAAATCCGCGTGTCGGTGGTTCGATTCCGCCCCTGGCCACCATCTCTTAGTCCAGAAACTTCCAACGATATCCACAAACTCCAGCGCAAGGCCAAGTGGGCCATGGCGTTGCGGGTTTTTTTGTGTCCACATTTGTCTAACAACATCCAACGACGTTTGGGGAGTACTCCTCGTGTTTTGGGGAGCACTTTTGGGAGAACTTCAACGGTGTGGGGAGCACTTTTGTCGTGACGCTATCCTTAAATCCTTCCACAGGAGAACTGGTCATGCTCACTGAACGTACGATCCAAAATGAAAAACCGAGCCCTGGCAAGCTCGTGCGTCTATTCGACATTGACGGCCTTTATTTGGAGATTCCAGATTCCGGCCACAAACGATGGCGGATTAAATACCGATTCCAGGGCAAGGAGAATCGCCTCTCACTGGGGACATACCCCAAGGTGTCCTTAAAAGAGGCGCGTAACAAACGCAATGCTTTACGTGGATTGATTGACCAGGGAATCGATCCGTCCGCTGTTCGCAAAGCAGAAAAAGACGCGCGTGATGCTTTGAACTCCGAGGGGTTTGAGGCAGTCGCCCGTGAGTGGTTTACCAAGTTTTCCCCACGCTGGGCACGTTCGCACGCAGACAAAATCATCCGCAGGCTTGAGCGCGATGTTTTCCCTTGGGTTGGAAACCGTCCAATCCGAGAAATTACAGCCCCAGAGATGTTGGCCGTGGCTCGCCGTATTGAGGACCGCGGGGTTTTGGAAACGGCCCATAGAGCACTACAAAGTTGCGGACGGGTATTCCGCTATGCTGTGGCCACGGGGAAGGCTGAACGCAATCCAGTTGGCGATTTGAAGGGCGCGTTACCGCCTCCAATAGAAAGACATCACTCGTCTATCACGGAGCCCAAAGCGGTGGGCGCGCTTTTGCGCGCAGTGAGCGGCTACCAAGGAAGCCATATCACGCGATGCGCACTCAAGCTTGCTCCGCTCGTGTTTGTGCGGCCCGGCGAGCTTCGGCGTGCCGAATGGGCAGAAGTGGATTTTGAAAAGGCCGAGTGGCGTATCCCCGCAGAGAAGATGAAAAGCCGGGCTATGCATATTGTTCCCCTGAGCCGGCAGGCTGTTGACGTTCTGCGTGAACTGCAACCGCTCACAGGTACGGGACGTTATCTGTTTCCCGGGTTGAGGAGTGCTTCGCGGCCCATGAGCGAAAACACCGTAAACGGGGCGCTTCGGCGCCTGGGTTACAGCAAGAAAGAAATGACGGGCCACGGCTTCCGCAGCATGGCGAGCACCATTCTGAATGAACAGGGCTGGCATCGTGATGCCATTGAAAGACAGTTGGCGCACGGAGAGCGGGATCCGGTGCGGGCTGCTTACAACTATGCTGAGCATTTGCCGGAGCGCCGCAGGATGATGCAGGCGTGGGCGGACTATTTGGACAAATTGCGAGTCGCCGCGAATGTAGTGATATTAAGGCGCAAGATGGGATGATTGTTGCATAAAGCATGCGTCAAAATCACCGGTGCTTGGGAGTATCGTATAGCAGTAGGATTGTGGACTCTGACTCCGCCAACTTAGGTTCTTATCTGTGCTTAGTTTTTGCGGATTTACCGCTCCGGTAAGCCATTCCCATACCGCGGCAACGGTCATTTCTGACCCATAGTACAAGCGGAAGCCTAGTCAGCCACCACCGGTCAGAGCATCCTGAGGTTGTTCAATGACCTAAGGAGATGACCGATGATGACTGACACACAACAGGATACGTCTACGGTGACCTGGGTGGCGATAGATATTGCCAAACGCTGGAATGCAGTACTGGTGGAGTACCCAGATGGCCGGCGGCAATCGTTCAAAATGGCAAACCAACGGGAAGACTATGATCGGTTGGTGGTGTTCCTGCGTACCCAGCCCGGGACCTGCCGGGTGGCGCTGGAAGCGACCGCGGACTACCACCGGCGGCTGGCCTACCGTCTGGTGAGCGAAGGATTGAACGTCTGTTTCGTATCCCTGGCCTATCATGGTTGTCTCCAATAGGCGCGGAATGCGCTTAATAGGACGCCATTTCACCGTCACGACCAGAACCGCCCGCCCGCCCAAAGCCCACCTTTTTGTCACGCCCATTGATTTCATTGAAGTTATTCCATTTTTAGCGTGCGCGACGGTGGTTAAAAAATATCCAACCGTAGCTTCCATCTTGGATTTTTTGCGCAAAAAGCCCGCCCGATAACCGCTGTTCTTGAACTGGTCTAGGGCTCCAGGAACCTAGCCAAGTGATAGTGCGGAGATTAAAGCTCATAATTCTTCGCTGTATATGCGGAGAATATTGCCCATGCGGAGAATACTAGCTATAATCTCCGCATAATAAGCGGAGATTATAGTGACCTATATTCACGAACTTCCGACCTGGCCGGCATTCGCTTGGGATAAGGAGGGGCTGGCACCCCTTCTTGCTGGGGTGCGCATGCACCAAGGTCGTCTAATCGGCCAGATGGAAAGTCTCGGTTTCAATCTTCGAGAGGAGGCGGTCCTGCACACCCTGACTGCAGACGTCTTGAAGTCGAGTGAGATTGAAGGAGAAAAGCTCGATCCGGACCAGGTGCGTTCCTCAATCGCCCGTCATCTTGGGATGGATATAGGCGGTCTTACAGCCTCTGAGCGTAATGTAGACGGGGTCGTTGAGATGATGCTCGACGCCACCCAAGAATACGACAAGCCCTTAACAGCAAGCCGCCTTTACGCATGGCATGGTGCGCTATTCCCAACCGGACAAAGTGGTTTGACCAAAATAACCGTGGCGGCATGGCGCAATGATGCATCCGGGCCCATGCAAGTGGTGTCAGGTCCCATTGGGAAAGAGAGAGTTCACTACCAGGCCCCAGCCGCCCCCAGGCTGGAGCGCGAGATGACGCAGTTTCTCGCATGGTTTAACAGCCCATCCAGCGATGACCCAGTGATCAAGGCGGCGATTGCCCACCTGTGGTTCGTCACCATCCACCCGTTTGACGATGGCAACGGACGCATCGCCCGTGCGATTGCCGACATGGCATTGGCGCAATCCGAAAACAGCAAGCAACGCTTCTACAGCATGTCCGCGCAGATACGGGAAGAACGGGATGCCTACTATGATGTTCTGGAGGAGACGCAGAAGGGTAATCTGGATATCACAATCTGGGTCCGGTGGTTCTTGAATTGCCTGGATCGTGCCATTGCTGGTGCTCAAACAACCCTCTCGGCAGTGCTGAGAAAAGCGGCCTTCTGGAAAGGCCACTCTGGAGAGCCATTCAATGAGCGACAAACGAAGGTACTGAATTTATTACTCGATCGATTCGAGGGAAAGCTCACCTCTTCGAAATGGGCGAAGCTAGGCAAATGCTCACAGGATTCAGCCAACCGGGACATCAGCAACTTGGTACAACGAGGGATCCTGGTTAAAGACCCTGCCGGTGGTCGAAGCACGAGTTATTCGCTCGCGGATTTTTGATAATGTAACAACTGGCAGGTCTTGATTTCGCTAGGTTAAACCAGACACACTGCGCACGATGATGGAAAGAGAGACTCCATATCCCATGCAAACAATGATGATGAATTTCACGATTGGGGAGAACTTTGGGGAGAACTCTGTTTGAAGAAAGTAACAATCCCCAGTAATGGCGCGGCTTGCAAGCCCGAATGTGGTTGCGCCCCTGGCCACCATCTAAATTACTCAACATTTCCAGGATTCGTACATCATTGTGTATGCATTGATTGCTGGGAGCGGAATCGAACACTGATTGAGTGTCGGTGGTTAGATTGCTCACCTCATCCTTGGGCTCGTCCTATGGCTTGCCTGCGACAGACCAAAATCGCCCCCGACAATTTTGTCCGCCTCTAGGTACCATCTTTACACTGACCCTGTCTTTTTTAAGTTCGCTGACTCGGGTGTACACGCAGAGATACGAATTTAATCATCCACAGGTCGATACATCGAAATCCCGTGACGTGAAATGCGTCTAATGGCGGTGGTGAATTCCCGCTGCACAGCGCATTAGTCTACGTGGATGACGCCCATCATGCCGTGATCTTCGTGGTAGAGCATGTGGCAGTGGAAAACAAAAGTACCGCGCGGTACGTGCCGGAAGTCGAGGATCACTTTCGTGATACTCGGTTGAATGAGTGGGTAGTCCGGGTCGCGGGGATTCGGTCGCAGCTTTCCAACGGGAACGAATACCGTGTCCACGGTGACAGGCAGTCCGATGAAGTTGTTTTCCTGCACGAACGCCATCTGGTGGATATGAAATGCGTGCGCCTCCATGGTGGCGTTGATCAGATACCACTCCTCGATCGTCCCTTGCTTTACCACAATCTCCGGATTCGATGGTACCGTCGCGCCGGGACGGTAGTCCGGCCAGAAAGGATGCTCATGGAAGTTAGGATCGGTCGTGTCGGTGATGTAGAAGCCGGCGTGCATTGGGACCTTGCCGTGCTTGGGGAAGATGTACTGGGTGAAGGTAATCGCGCGCCGGCGAACGCGCGACGGATGCGCCCGCGCAAAGGCGATGATCCGCGCCGCCGGCGTATCCGCGATTGCCACGGGTCTGGAGTGCACTGAGTATGCCTGGCCTCCCGCGTCGTTGACGGCATGTATCCGCAACAGATCGTGGTGCATCTGGAAGAAGCCGTCTTTGCCATCGCAGAAAGGCTCACTGGAGAGGACGAACGTTGCGCCGGGCGTGGCGGTCAACAAGACACCGGCACGCGACATCGGCGAGAGCATCAGCTCCTTCATCGGAACGTAACGGGATGACGGACGTTCCATGTCTCCGGAGACTGGCACACCGTCGAGCTCAACCACCCGAAACGGCAGCACGTGACCCCGTAGGTCGCGGATGCGCACGAGCTTGGGTGAATCCGATGTCGCATTGACGATCCGCAGCAACTGTGTGCGGTCGGCCGGAATACTCAGCGATGCCGGTGTGTCTGCATCGTCGACGCTTACCACTGCCTCAGCGTTGACCCCGTTACAGCCGGTGGGATCGAACGTGATCCCGCTGGCTCGCATCGGATGCGTTGCCGGCCACGCCGGCGGATCGAAGGGATCGTAGCGAACCGGCGTTGCCGGTTTGAGCGCGGCTTCGTGCGCTGCCGCCTCTGCCTTGTAGGGGGCCATGTTCGGCTGGGGTTTGTCGGAGACAAACGGTAGGCGATAGCGCAGCAACAGCATGTGCTCGTCGGCGCGCGGAATTTGCGGCGAATCGGGCTCGACTACCCACGTACCGACGAGGCCTCCCGCAAGCTCGTCGTCCGATGAGCCGTGCGAATGCGGATGGTACAGGTACGTGCCCGGCGGTTGCGTGGACGGGATCGTGACGCGATACTCACATGCGTGCATCGACGTGCTCAAGGTCGAGAGAAAGACATTCTCCTCAGACGCCGGACCTTCGAATCCGTGCAGGTGCAAGTTTGTGTCGACCACGGGAACGTGAAAAAAGCGGTCGTCAATGACGTGATTGAGGTAACCCACCCAGTGCAGCGGCGGCACCGCCGGCATGTACATGGGTTTGCACGGTGGAATTGCGTTAGACGGAACATTCTCGCCTGGGCTCCTGCTTGGAATGTCGTTCACGATCCGGATCGCAAAGTGCTCATCGCGCCGTACATGAATCGTCGGCGCGACGGTCTGCACAACGCCGTTCCAGTTGTACCGGTAGCAGAACCGATCGCCGTCGCGGTGCACGGCGAGAATCAGTTCGTGCTCCCCGGAAGCGTCCACTGGGGCGCTCCACATGTCAACGTTCGGGGGTTCGACGACGCTGTGCATGTTCGTAATGGGGCCGCATGCACCGACAGCCATCGGCGCGGCAGAGGCGGACTGTGACCCGGGGCCGCCTACCGAGAGAAATACGAGTGCCGACATCATCCAAAAAGGCGTCGAGCTTTTCATACGTCAATGCTCAGTTGCCATGTGGGCGCCAGTTTTGGAATCCAAGCGCGAGCACGAATTATATGTCGTAAATGCGAATAAATCGCGGTAACCTCTACTGGGTCGATGCAACCTGGCCACCCGGATTCTGATCCAGATGACGCCCTTGGAATCGGGTACAGCAGGAATCGCATCCGAATGCCTATTGGGTTAATTCCACGCTTGCGGAAAGGTAATGGTATATGACCTCCCCTCTGTGGGGCATTCCGTCAAGTCATCCCCAGGGTAGTTCGGACAATAGTGGCAAGGAATCGGGTTACATCCCGGCTAAGATTTAAGCTAAACGACAGCATGTTAAAGTGTCAATCAATTCCCCGAGCTCGGAATCGAACACCATTGAGTCGGTGGTTCGCACGGCAGGCTTCACTATTCTGTTAGGCTTACCTTCCCATGGTGGCCGCCCATTCGGTCAGACCAAAGCCGTGCTTTGGTCTTATGACCTCACCCACCCCTGTCCACCATCTATTATGTAGTGTTTGAAATTACTTTTATTATTCAAGGCGCAAATCAACCGATGCCGGCTTGGATAATTTCTCGAATCTGTGTCTAGTTCTGGTTATAGCGCCCTAATTCTAAAGGCAAACAGGGCGTTTACCTACGCACTGCCAATCGGAGCAACAGAAAATTCATATCATCATTAGGGGTCTTCCAATTCGCATTGGATTCATGCATCTAACGCGCAGCCTGTCATATCGCTCGTCAGAACCGAGCAAGAAACTGAAACTGTCGAATTCGCCTAACTGAAATGCAGTGGAATACACTTGTGGTCCGATGCGCGTATGGGAAATCAGGCGCACACCCACACCAGTGTCTAGATACCAGGCAGCCCTGCTGAGCCAGGCGAGTAGTAACGCAATACTGGGATCACGCCCACATCCGTCACATCCCTACAGAACGATCCGGCGCAACCACCCCAGCGTGACAGATTGAATTCTGAGTACACATTAAGCCCCATGGAATCTTGACCTGCCAGTTTGGCGATAAACGCCAATCATATATCACACCCATATAGCTGCGGTCACTGAGATGACTGCCGTGCATCCCACCGCCGGTCACCAATCCAAGTGCATTATCAATGGAGTCCACCTGCGTCATACCCGCCATCATCAGCAAGATTAGGCCGATGAGCAGTTGGAAAAGCCGCAACCCTGTTTGCATGCCGACTTTTTGCATTAATTTACCCAAGCAAGATGTATGTGTTAGTTTCTAATGGGATAGGACATACTCCACTGAAGCCATGATCTGGTTGTTGTGGTAGCTGTATTGAGTAATATTCGAGCGATTGTCCGTAAAACTGCAATCGAGGCGTAGCGACCAGTGCTGTGAGAATGTATAGTTCATTCCAAGTGCGGAATACCACCAGTTATCCTCCCGGAAGATACTCGTACTGGTTCCGACCTGCGATAGCGTATCGGCGCCCTGAAAGTGGCTGTGCTGGTAATCGCTCTCCAGGAACAACGTAGTCGCGTCATCCAGATGCCAGTTAAGAAGCGCATACAAGCCGTTATCGGTTGGCGAAGAACTCAAGAACTGCGGTGGGGCGTTGTAATTATTACGTTCGTTGAAATCGAAGGTATAACCCAGTGTGAGATCAGTGTGCGCCATTTGCAATGTGCCTTCGATGCCGAGGGACTGGTGCCAGCCGGTGAGGTAATCATAGCCACCACTGCCTCGCACGCGGGTGTAGCGGTAGAACGCATGCAGGCTATTACCGGAAGCGAATGCATGACTGGAATCTGCGCTAACGGTAGCGAGTGATTCAAAATTCGTGCCCCCCAAGGTTATATCGCCAGCATATAGCCCAAACATATTGCTCCAATTCCCCGTGCTCCAGTGATATTGTCCGCCCAGATGCAGATATGATTGATTGAATTGACTAACCAAAGGGTAATCGACACGGTAAAACGTCCCCACAGCCTGCCATCCCTGCTGGCTGTTGCCGCTGAGTTGGGTGATGGCGCCCGCAAGCAGTGAATATACGTTCGATCCCTGGTGTGAGGGCGTCAATGTAGTGCTCTCGGATGTGAGTGCCACATTGCTGTTATAACCGACGCCGGCATCTGCAAATGCTGTCCATTGCGGATTATGGGTTGGTTCTGGACCAAGGCTATCGAGGGCGGCGGAAGCGAGTGTGCGCAAAGCAGGCGCTTGCGCATCCATATAGGCAGCACTGAATTCCGCACGCGCACGCGCCTCATCATGCTGGCGCATTGCGATCAAGCCAAGATTGTAATGACTCAGATCCGCGACCGAGGGTACGCTGGTGAGCGACGTGAACTCGCGGCGGGCTTCGTCATATCGACCGAGGTGGTAGTAAGTGACTCCGAGATCGTAGCTCAGTTGCGGTGCCTGGATGCCATCGCGGCGTGCTTCGAGAAAACCGGCCAGTGCCTGGGAATAATTTCCCGCATGGAATTCTTCGGCACCTCGTTCGAAAGCTTGGGCGCCAGACACAGGAGCATAAGCATTGGCTGCTTTGATAAAGCAGTAGACCAATACCCCAGTCGCCAACATTATTATTAGTTTCGCGTTCACGCGATTACCTGAGCTGGAATTCTGGGGTTATAAATCGCTGAGGAGGCGTTAGGTTAGCATAGTGATACTAGCTGCAGGTTGATGTTTGCGCTCCGCCGGTTTACACAGGCATACAGTGTAAGTATGCAACACCCCCTTGGAACGGGCCCAGCGTATGTCTCTAGCGGGACTTAAATCTATAGCTCATGGCAAGAAATACGCTCAGCGTATCGGATCGGTCCACGATGGGGCTATCCTGGATGGAGCGTGCAAAATGCAAGTACTTCACACCACCCAGAAATTGCCAGTGGTTGCCCATAGGTACCTGCAGGTTTAACGCCAAATAAGGGTTGGTGGCGCGGCCGGGGGAATAGGCAGGCCGCCCCGACACTACTTCCGCCTGGCTTACCCCGTAGTAGTAATTGGTGAGTGGAGAGTTGTACCAAGCGAGACCGATACCGGGCGAGAGTGTCCATCCTGTCATGCGAATCGGATACTGATAACCTAGATCCGCCTCCAATCCATTATTGCGGTGCAGGAGATCGGTGTAGACGCCGGCGTCGAGGCGACCCCAGTCGCCGAAAAAGCTAAAGCGCCCGCCGCCATCGATCGACCACTTGCGGCTCTCGATACCGGCCAGCTGCGATGATTCGCTGGCACTCAGACGGTTGATACGCGGCTTGGCAAGAATCGCGAAGCTGTAATGTCGGCCGTTGAATGGCACGTATCCGACGCTGATACCGGCAAGGAAGAAACGGCCGTTGTGATAGAAGACCAGAGGTAATGGCGTCACCTGGCTGCTGACGCCGATGTAACCTGGTTCACTGATAGCCAGCCCCAGCCCGAGCGACCAAGCAGAGCCCTTGTTCTGCGCGGCTTCCGAAATTATCTGGTCTTCGGGACTGGTGGTGTTGTGTGTGCTATCAGCACCGGTAGAGTCCGCAGCTATTGCCACATCAGGCAGCATGGTTGCGAATGACGCAAAAATACCCATCACGACCCACAAGACTAGGGTAGTTACAAGGCCCAATCGAATTTCTTGTGTAATGCGTCTGCGAATCATGCTGGATTCTCCATTAATGATTCCATGAACTAGAAACTATAGCGCGAATTCAAGTAATAGCCGTGCTCAGTCAACTGAATGTAGTTTCCATCTTCTGTGCTTTGCTCGTTTTGCATGAAGTAGCGGTCATACCAGCCGAAACCGATCTGCAGATCTTTCTCCCAATGGTAAACCAGTCCCGCTTGTGCTTCCTGATTTGTTTGAGTCACATACACCTTTCCACCCTCATTGCGCAGACTGTAAAGGCGCGGCAGGTGACCACCGAGAAAATCCACATCCACATTCCAGGATGCCAGCACTGGATAGCTAAAATGCAAGCCTATCTGCGGCACAGGAAGCTCCTGTGTTATGAAGTCCTCGGACGTGCGACTGCCGCTTAACTCCGATATATTTGCTGCACCGCTCGGATGGCCCTGAAGACTGTAAGTGAGCCCCATATACGTGAGACCGATTTCACCGTCTAACTGTGCTCCCGCGGAGCTGCCTGTGAGCTGCTGGCGGTAAAGCGCAGTCACTTGCCAGTTGTTCAGCCAGCTGGCGTAGCTGGTTAAGGAATTATTAGCTGCAAGCTGTACGCCGTTAAAGTAAACGGGTGTCGGGCGCACAGTTTCTCCATATATACGGGCAAAATTTAGGTTAAATACAAGTGCGCGCTCCTGGCTGATCTCGTCAATCGCACCCACTTGCAGACGTTGCACATAATCAATGCCGAGAATAGGTCCCAATGGCAAGGAAGTACCCAGTACATTGTTTTCACGTACCTGAATATATCCGCCTGGTTCTCCCCGGGCCACACTCAGCTGCAACTGTAAGGGTGCAGCGTGTACAGGAAATGACATAACTGCAAGTGCGAGTCCGGAAAGAAAAGTGTTTAATACTAGAAACCTGGCTGCACTACTTTTCACGAGCGACGGTTATTCATTGCAGAGATAATCAACAAGTTTTTAGGCATGTCAATTAGTGCATATAGGCAATGTAGGATGGCAACATGATTAGATAGCCGGCATTCCTTAAATGCTTACACGTATCTAGATTAAATAAAGGTTCCTATTACGATTATTTCCCCCAAGGAAACTCTAGGCATCCATTAATACGACAGCTTCCAATATCATATGACATAACCTAGGTTAAACACCCTGTTTGGCCAATGGTGTGCGGTATAACCTAGACAATTCCTGGCCAAAACACCGCATATAACCGGAACCCTTTAGGGGTTCAACTGCGTGTATACATCAAGATAAGTTCTGGACCGTAACTCAGGAAATATAGGGATTTATTTCTTTTTGAATATTAATTCAATGAGGTCGTTGTTAGTGGCCGATTGCATAGAAGTGCAGTACCAGCCTAATTCACACACGCGGGACCAAACATGAAAAATATACCACTTAGCGTGCTTATCCTTTGGTTGCTGACTTGGTGTCTGTCAGCATCGGCTGCTAATCCGAGCCTGGATTTGAATCAATACCATGGGAAGATTGTCTATCTGGATTTCTGGGCTTCATGGTGTCCACCCTGCAGGGAATCATTTCCTTGGATGAACGCCATGCAGAGTAAATATGGGCATCAGGGGCTTGTGATCGTCGCCGTCAACGTTAACCAACACACACAAAATGCACTCGAGTTTCTGAAGAAAATCCCAGCCAATTTCAAGATTATTTACGATCCCCAAGGTAAGTTGGCAGAAAAATACAATTTAATCGGGATGCCAAGCTCGTTTCTGATCGGCCGGGATGGCCGAATTTATTACCGCGACGTGGGGTTCCGAGACAGCTCACCCCATAAATATGAAGCAGAAATACGCACCTTGCTGGCCAAATGACGCTGGACAATGCAGGAGACTGAAGATGCTCAAAACAACAGTAGCTCTAGCAATACTCGGCGCAGGCTTCCTATTAGGCGGTTGCAGCAGCTTGGGTGTCCGGCCCTGGCAGCGGGGTGTACTCGCTAAACCTGAAATGTCATTGAATGCTCAGCCCGTGATGCTGGCCGTCGATGATCATATCTATTTTGCTAAGGAGGGTACCAGCGGAGGCCGTGACTTTTCAGGTGGTGGCTGCGGATGCAATTGACGCGCAAGCAGCGTCGTCGGCTGCGAAAAACGCTGCTAGCATCCAGTTGTGCGCTTTTGGGTGTGATGCCGAATGCCAGAGCCGATAAGGGTGATTGGACCTTCGATTCCTCGGTTCTTTACTATTCCGAAGTTAATGGAATCCTCGCGGTCGAACCGGTACTGCTTGCTAAGCATGATCTTGGCAATGATTCCTATCTGACACTGAACATTGTGGCCGATGTATTGTCGGGTCCCACCCCTACGGGGGGCATGCCGTCGACTATGACCCAAACCGTCACCGGCCCATCCGGTAAAAAGACGACGACAATTGCGCCCGGCCAAACGCCCGTTAATAAATATTTCAAAGATACACGTGCGGCAGTGAAGGCAACATGGTCACAGCCGCTGGGTGATGTGTGGCGACTCGATTTGGGTGGCAGTGTCTCGCTCGAAGACGATTTCAAGTCGCTCGGCGCCAATGCGCTGATGGCGCGCAGTTTCAATGTGCAAAACACTACTGTATCTGGGGGACTGTCCTATGAATACGACAGTATTAACCCCAAAGGAGGCGTCCCGGATCCCCTGAGTGTGGTCCCAGCAACGGGCGGGACGTTGCCGGTGGCGAACAGTCGAACCAAAAATATCAAGGGTGCGCTGATCGGCGTCACCCAGGTCATGAACCAGAACTGGCTGGTGCAGATGAATTTTTCCTACGGGGCATCCAGCGGCTATCTAAACGATTACTACAAGCAAGTATCGGTAATTGAAAGCCAGACGATGATGTCAACGCTACAGGGAGATCCCCTGTATCAAATCTATGAGAATCGACCATCGACCCGTTCTCAGCGGACGATTTACCTGCGCAACAAGATTTATCTCAATGGTAACGTGCTCGACATTTCCTATCGCTATGGTTGGGATACGTGGGGCGTTCGATCAAATACACTCGGGCTACGGTACCGATGGGCGCTGAGTGACCACTTCTTCCTGGAGCCGCACCTGCGCTATTACCGGCAGAGCGCGGCGTACTTTTATCGACGAGGATTGCTGAATTCCGAGCCATTACCTGCCTTTGTAAGCGCCGACTATCGACTGGCGGGATTCACTGGGCGTACGATTGGCCTGGAATTTGGTACGGATGTCCGCAAGGGCAACTGGTGGCCCGCAGGGACGCTTACCCTGCGGCTCGAACACTACACACAGACTGGCGGCTCCGATCCGCAAGTGAATATTGGCGTCCAGCAGAACTTTAGTCTGTATCCAGGTCTCAGTGCCAACATTGTCCAGGTCGATTATTCATTCGGATTTTGAGTACAATCGGGCTGCCGGTTTGGAATTACGCCCAGAGGCAGATTTGTGGCGCGCTCGTTTCACCGCCATGGCCTGTCCCTGTGAAGTTTTAATCGATACACGTGAAGAGATGGTGGCGAGGCATGCCGCTATCTCTGTTTCGGAAGAAGCTTGGCGCGTCGAGCGCAAATTTAGTCGCTACCTCACCGACAACATTGTTTGGGCGATCAACACGGCGTTGGGTCGAAAGATTGAAGTGGATAATGAGACGGCACGGTTACTTGATTTCAGCGTTAGTCTTTATCAGGCGAGCAATGGCTTGTTCGACATTACCTCTGGTGTTTTGCGTGAGGTTTGGCAATTCGACGGTAGTGACCGGCTACCGGACGCCACCGCAGTTCGCAACGTCCTAAAACTTGTTGGGTGGCAACGCGTGCGATGGTCTGCACCACTGTTGCAAATGCCAACTGGTATGGAAATCGATTTTGGGGGTATTGGAAAGGAATACGCCGTTGACCGTGCATCACAATTGGGTAGTGTCGCAGGTGGCGTTCCGCTTTTGGTGAATTTCGGTGGTGATATTGCGGCGACGGGACCGCGCACAGACGGGAGTGCCTGGAAAGTTGCTATCGAGAGCGTAGGCCCGAATCAACCGACACCGATGATCGAACTCAAACGCGGTGGGGTAACAACCAGTGGCGATGCGCGCCGCTACCTCCTGAAAGACGCTGTCCGTTATGGCCATATCCTGGATCCGCGTACGGGTTGGCCTGTCCGTGATGCGCCACGTTCAGTGACGGTACTCGAGGCCAATTGTACGCAGGCCGGGGTGCTGTCCACCCTGGCAATTCTCCAGGGGCGAGGTGCCGAAAAATTTCTTCGTAAACACAAGGTGACGTATTGGGTTAATCGATAAATTATAAATATACGTAGTGAAGCCATTCAATTATCTTATATAATGAGCACCGCAACATTGAGCACACATGTAGACGTTAACCTGAAAATGAATACTGCAGCGTGCGGTTAATCGGTTCAATGTAAATGGTGAATTACCCTGGGTATTGACGCCAGCTATGGTGGTCAATGCGGCTTTGTAACCGGCGCCTATGACGAGATTGCAGACTTCATTGTTCCAATCACCATTAGGGTGACAAAAGCACTTAATAGGGCTACCGAATAAATCCTCGAGTATTTTCTTGCTAGCGGATATTTCCTCGCGCGCCAGAGCGTGTGCCAGCCAATTTCATGGCCCGCGGGCGGGCGGCGGTGTTGTGAAACCTGCGGCGTGTAATTCCTCCTGTACTCGCGCAAATAATTTTTCACTCCATGGGCCAAGCTAAATTGCAGCTGCCAAGGTGCAGCGCGTACAGGAAATGACATAACTGCAAGTGCCAGTCCGGAAAGAAAAGTGTTTAATACTAGGGATCTGGCTGCATTACTTTTTACGAGCGACGGCTATTCATTGCAGAGATATTCAACAAGTATTTTAGGTAAGATCACGGCCGCGAGCGGAGAAAATTCCGGTCTGTATCAGATACTCCGTGTGTCGGCGAGCTTTTCTCGGATTTCCCTGTCGATAGAGTCCAACATGGCAAAACGTCTGCGGTACTGCGCCCGCTTGCGGGATGGAACCGTATGAATGGGACGACGGCTGTTTTCCACCGGTAATGAATAAAAACCATCAGCAGCCGGTTGTCCCCCGACGTCGTGCCAGAGCTCATCATATGACGATTTCATCATGCGCATGCGGTCCTGATAGCGACGCCGCATAAAGCAGTGAGCCAAGTTGCCAACGGCATAAATCCTACTGATGCCCCAAGCAGCGGCTACTTCACGCAGCGTGTACACCAGTAAGTGCTTGGGGCGCAGCCCGTGGAACACATGGGTCGCATGTTTGGTGTCCTCTTTGCTCGCATCGGTACGTCCACCCTGTACGCCACCAACGAGTATCTCCCACCCTGATGCGCCGTAGTGGATCACGAACGTCAACGAGGCTATCCATTCATGTTCATTGAATGTATACATCGATTCGGATCTACCGATGGAAAGCGTGAGCTCACCTTCCTGCTGCATATGCTTGCTATAAGTGAAGTTAATTAGCAGAGGCTCATTCAAATCTTTAAACGAATGTTCATTGAGTATGAACGGCTCGTTACTCAGAATAGCATTTATGAGATCGGCCGGCGCATACCGCTGCAGAAACAGATAATGCTCGCGCAGCATGCGATGACATTCCCTACTGGTCAGCTCTCTGTGTAGATATGGGCGCAGGGGCTTTTCGTACAGGCGCGGATAATTACTTGCGATGGCACCGAACGGCGATGATTTAAGAAACCCATGCCAGTTTTGCCAGATGGAGTAATTACGTAGTGCACGCAAGAAGAACCGGGTGCGTATGGTATGCCTGTGATTGCTGTTAATAGGATCGATAATACGGGAGATGCTGAAGATATCCTTTAGTGTGCGCCAACGAGAATCCATGCTGGTGCTGGTATGCGCCATCTTGAACAACAACTCCTGCATCACATCTGCATCGCGCATCACACGCTCCTCTATGAGAGGTTATCGCCCCAACACGCATGGTTGAAGCCACATTTTCAATAAATAAATCAAAAACCCGTTAATCAGCACTAATCACCGAACCACAATACTATCAAGACTTGATACTAGCATGTTGGTGATCGGCTCACTGCGCGCAGTTTTAGAAGCTAGTGTGCCAGCCCACCATAATCCCGTGAGGCATGACACTCAGGAAAAATGGCATTTTGCGATTGTGTGCAAAAATACCGAAGGCGGTGCCGAGCGCCCAACCGGAGAGCACGTCAGTCTGCCAATGCCCTTGGGTTTTCATGCGCGCGAGGGCGTCATAGAGCGGCAATGCTTCAAGTCCCCATACCCAAGGATCTTGCTGGTGATATTCGAGGATGAACGGCGTTACGAAGCTCGCCTGCAGTGTCACCTCGCCGCTCGGAAAGCTCTGACAACAGCTGCCCTGGAACCAGTGGTTGGGGCTCGCCGACTGATAGGGCCGCGCACGACTGAAGGAATACTTGAGCACCTGGACGGTAAGCGCCGAGAAAGCGGAAGCATCTATACTTTGCCAAAAGGTTCGTCCGACGCGGCTCTCGCCACCGTACCACAGCGCCCCGCCAATCTCGGTTAGGACTACGCCATATTCGAGATCCAGCTGGCTGCTGCGTTTCCAGATTCCAGAGTCAGTGTAGTTCAGGCGGTGGTCAATCCCGAGCAGATTGCCGACACCGACGATCAAAGGAATCGCGCCGAGAAAATAATATCCCGTCCGATCGCTGGGACCGGACGAGATGCTTAAGTTGTCGGCCGGTTGAGATACCGCAGGCCCATCCTGACTGGCATCCACACTGGGCGCTCCACTGTTCGTAAGCATGCAGTGTGCCTTCATGCAAATGGTGTTGGAATTGCTTGCGACCGACAGTTGTATCGGCCCCCTGAGGCTGGCGGGCGTCACTGTGCTTGCGCAGCTATCGATCTGTAAACTGAGCGAGCAGACTCCCAGATTGTTCGCCGAGCGAACCGGCCACGAGGTTTGAGCTGCCTGCACGTGGGTGGCACAGGTCAGGGACACAAGGCCGGCACAGGCGAGAACTTGGAAAGTATTCATCTTATTTACTTGCTTGTTGGGAAGTTGATCGGATAACAGTGGGCTCATCCGAGTGGAGGCGTATCGTTGTCCGGTGCGCTTGAATTGTTGCTGTCCTTGCGTGCTTCCTTGGTCGTTTCCGCGGCTTCATGCCGTGCCTCGGCCGTTTGGCGCAAGACAGAGGCACGGGTGTTCTCGATGGAGTCGATGCCAGATTTCGACGGCTGCTGCGTGGCAGACGGTACTGCACCCGCTTTGGCTTTGGAGTTCTGTTTGTGAAGCTTGTTTGTAGGAGTGATTATGGGCAGGGTGATGGTCTGTACCACGGTCTTTTCGATATCCGAGTTCAGTGGTACCACGTTCATGGTGACATCGAGATTGGATTTCGGAGGCGTTTTTGGGAGCGCAGAGCTATTGTTGGCATCCGCAGCCACTGCCGTGAGTAGCAGCATTGTGGCTACAATTGTGATCAATTCATAACGCAGCATATTTGCAAACCTCACGACTTCAGGATTGCCAATCGAACGCCTGGATAAGGCCGTGCCAGAGCCGGATTACCAAGGGCAATGGCGCCTCTGCCCGAACAGATACATTGAAAGTCCGATGATCCGAACCCTGGCTCAGTTCTGCTATCAGCAGGCCATCGGTGCCCGCATGCGCGACGACGGGAAGCTTCAGAAGATTTTTGCCCTTGTGCAGCTCACCCATCCAACTCAGATGACGCATACTCGGTTGCCCCGCAACCTGCATGCCCGCAGGCAGGTCGATGGTGAAGTGTACATTCTTGAGCGTGGAGCCAGCGTCGAATGCCACGCCGACGGTGGTCGGGCGCTCGCTTTGCAGAATGAGATCGCCGCCCCGCACTGCATACTCAGGTACCGGTGTTATAAACTGATTGAGTGTGAATCCAAGGATGAGGCCGAGTACCAGGACCGCAGCAATGCCAACGGATATCACAGTACGCCGATGCCGTCGTTGGGTGTCGGCTGTGAACACCCGTGTCAGGATTCGATGTGCGGCAGCATCAGGCAAAATCGGGGCGGGACTTGCTTTTAGAGTCGCGCTCAGTAGCCGCTTCATCCGCCAGGCCTTACTGCAGGCATGGCAAGTCTCAAGATGTATATTAACATCCGCCATCGCTGCGTCCGGGATCTCCGAAGCGGGTACATCGAGTAGTGCTTTCAGGATTTCACAGTTCATGTTGCTTTCATCTCATTACCTAACACGTAAAATTCCCCGACAGGGTTCCCATGAGCCAAAAATATTTGCCGCAGATGGCGCCGGGCCCTGAACAGGCGGGACTTGACGGTGCCGAGCGGCAGTTTTAGTAACACGCTGAGTTCCCCGATGGTGTGTCCCTCCATATCGTGCAATACCAATATGGCGCGCTGGTCATGCGGCAATGAGCCAAGTGCGGTATGGATTTGGCGTTGCAGAATCTCAGAATGGGCCAGGTGTTCCGGGTCGGCGTCCCCCAGGTCCACACTGTTCAAAAGATCATCCCAGCTTAGGTTATGACGGTTGTGTAGAGGTGTGTGCCGAGTGCGCCGCCAGTGATCGACGAACAGATTGTGTAGCGAGCGTTTTAGCCAGGCCGTCGGGTTATCGAACTTTATCCAGGTTGCCGGCTTTTGGAACAAGCGCAACAACAATTCCTGCACCAGATCCTCAGCATCCTGGGCGTTTCCGGTAAAGCGCCAGGCGCTGCGGTACAACATTCCCAGGTGGGGCGTTATCCAGGCGGTGAATACAGCCTGACGCTGCGCCATTGAATGGCGGGTAGGGCGGAACGGTGTAATGGACGGCATGGTTTGTTACACGCATCCGGACGTAAAAGGGTTCCAGTTTCAATTATCACCCTTTTCAACACAGGTGGTCGGCGTACCCGCACATGCATCTACATCCAAAGCCGTGTGGCACCTCTCTAATATATGTTGATTTGCTTATCAGTGCTGGCTTCTAACCGGGGATTGTTCATGTACCTCGTCAACCGTGAAGGCACACGGGCAGTGGCTTGCCACTGAACATGCCGGCTGGTTGATCTAAATCAATTCATTCCTCCCCTGAGGGGCTATCTTGGACGGCCACGTCACCGGTCGTGGGGATGGGGCTATGCACTCTGAAGAAGTTGTCCAGTCCTTGTGCGATGAACACCGCAACATTGAGCGTGTGCTGCTGCTCATACGCTTCCAGGCTGAAATGCTGCAGGGTGTCCATGACTTGCAGGGATTCGAATTGCTCACCAACGCCATCGGCTATATGCGCAACTATCCCGGGGTAACCCACCATCCCTGCGAAGAGATCATGCTCGCCAAGTTGCCGGCTTTGCATCCACCCGCAGCGCAAATCTGCAGTCAGGTGGCGGAACAGCACAAATTATTCGGCACTCAGGAATCCAGCATGCTGCGACTGATACGCAAAGCTCAGGCAGGTGACACCGGGGCCTGTGGGCATGTCAAAGAGATCGGAATTTTTTATTGCGCACAGCAGGCCAGGCATATAAGCACCGAAGAACAGGAATTATTTCCGCTGGCACTCAAGCACCTGCCGGATCAAGACTGGCAGGAAATATCGGCCCGGTCCAAGTCGGTGATCGATCCGGTATTCGGGCAGGGTGTCCTGCAACATTACCAGAGTCTGTATGACTATCTTATGTCATACAAATTGGATCATGGCATTCACTGACAGTACTGCATCGTTATGCAAGCCAACTAATATGCAGGTTGGTGGTCACAGCACGATACAAACTAGACCCAACTCTTTCAGAAAATACGGCATAAAAGTGACACTGATAGTGTAAGCTTTGATAGCGGTTCAGATCATGTTAGCTGCGCCTCAAATCCCGGATTTAATGCATTTGGGTTAAGAATACGATCCGAGTTTTGAATAAAATTAAACGCAGTCTTGTGTTGAAGACTTTAGGTCTTATTTTCACTGTCAGTTTGCTGGCGGCATCGCCTGTGGCGCAGCCGGCGGCCGGCGCACATCTCATCAATCCTGGGCGCTGGAATATGCCTCCGTAGTCGGCACCAGCTATTACGCTGAACTGTTTCCCCTCGATTACCATTATGCACGCACGCTGCAGGCGGTATTGATAACCGAATCGAGTCTGTGTCGCCGTAAGCTCGGTATAGACCCTCTGGCTTCTGGCTGTGGCCAGCTGCATTCTGCCGCTGTCCGCGTGGTGGGTGACACAGCGGTCAGTTTCGGCACCCTCAAGCGCGACGCTGCGCCCAATATCCGGCTGGCTGCGCGTTACCTGTCTATTGCCTGCAACAGATGTCATCCTGGGAGCGGTGCGTTGTGTGCTACAACAAGGGACCGAATCACACATGTGCTATGAGTAACGAGCAGGTGGATGCCGACAGCTATCTGGATACTGTACGCCGCCGCATCCGCGAAGCCGATCAGCTCACCGCCAGCAACGATTGATGCCGCTCATTTAAAACAACTCCTGTCGGCATGCATAATACCTGCATGCGCATGTCGTAAATTGTATGAATAAATAATGGTTTTTATTGGTATTCCAGTGCAGTTGGGAGGGTCGGCGACCATACCCATACTTCGAAGCCCGGTAAACCAATGTCGGAAATTTTTACAGTTTTCCAAAATACGATTCAGCCGGCGATGTGTGCTGGTTGCCATGAAAAACCCTAAGCTATTGTTTCATATTGATATTTAAATCTGCCTCAGGGTGCTGGCATGAGATTTGCCTCTCTTACTTTTATATGTGTGACGAAGTCTGCGGAAAGCAGACGGGTAATGACGAGTAATTATGGCGTCAACTTGTTTATTTAATGGAGTCAAGGAAAATGAATACCACTTTTAAGCTAATGCTTTCTGCGTTAGTAATCGCAGCAGCAGGTCTTAGCAGCTCAGCATTTGCACTTCCCGCCGGATGGACCTGCACCGGCGTCTGCGGCGACCTCGGCCCCAATGGCGTGGTGACATCGCCGCCGGTTGGCGGCCCTGACTACAGTTACATTACGACCGCCGGTGGTGTGACAATGAGTGGTTTGGGTTTGGGCAGCGAGACCAATGGATCGACCGCGCTTTCGCCCTTGTTCGGCGCCACCTCTGGAGACTCACTCGCATTCTATTTTAACTATGTGACCTCCGATGGCGCTGGGTTCGCTGACTACACTTGGGCGGAACTGCTTGATTCATCAAACACTGTAGTCGCTGTGCTGTTCGACGCCAGGACGACACCCAGCGGCAATACCGTCCCGGGGTTTGGCCTGCCGGGTATTACCGCCACAATCTCGCCGTCAAGCACCCCGATTATTGGGGGTGGCCCGGCTTGGACACCTCTGGGTAGTTCTTCTGGAACTTGCTATAGCTCAGGTTGTGGGTATACGGGTTGGTTTGCCGCGACCTATAATATTCCGACCACAGGCAACTACTACCTGCAGTTTGGGGTCGTAAACTGGTTAGATACAGCCTATCAGACGGGATTAGCCTTTGCTGGCAGCACCATCGCAGGCAAGCCGATTTGCACACCTACCGCCGCCGGCGCCGGCTGCGTGAATGTACCTGAGCCCGGGTCACTCGGGCTTCTGGGGCTGGGACTCGCATTTGTAGGCGGATTGACCTGGTTGCGTCGGCGCAGCAGGGTTTGACTCACACGCAAAAGCTCAGAAAAGAGAACACGGCGGCCAAGGGCCGCCGTGTTCTTTTCCGACGGCCGGCGTACATCCCATCAATCCTGGACGCTGGAATATGCCTCCGTAGCCGGTACCAGCTATTACGCTGAACCGTTCCCCTTCGATTACCGCTACGAACGCAAGTTGCAGGCGGTGCGGATAACAGAATCGACCCCCTGGCTTATGGCTGTGGCCAGTTACATCGCGCCACCGCCCACGAGGCCACGCACAAACCGGTGAGTGTTTGCACTCTCAAACATCCGACGCTCATTTAATAAAGGCGTGATCGGCATAAAAACTGGCCCTGGCTCGTTAATTCTCGATGGGTTTAATGATTCGATATCCGTTTGTCTGCCGATTAGCGCGGGCGTGGTGGTTCGCGCTGGGCTGCTGAGGTCAGAGACTGGCAATAGGCCGCACAGTAAAGGAAGGCGCCTGGAGCCGCGCACCTCGATAAGCGCGTACTTCACCGAAGCAGCGATGCTGCTCCCAGTCATCGCGCGCTGCCTGGATTTCCTGCGCGCTGCGCGCCACAAAATTCCACCAGATGATGACAGACTCCCCGAAAGGTGCGCCGCCGATCAGCACCGCACGTGCTGTTTCCTTGCTGCTGAGTTCGATGCCGCTGCGCCGGATACCAAGGTAATGCAGCGCCCCGGGTGCCAGCTGCTTGCCATCAAGTGAGACTTCACCTTCAATGATGACCAGTGCGTGCTCCCACGCCGGATTCAGAGGCAGGCGCATGTGGGCGTTTGACCCAAGTTTGAGTTCTGCGCCAACGATGGGCGAAAAAGTGCGCGCCTCGGAATGCTGGCCGGCGAGTTCGCCGACGAATAGATTTACGCGCCCGCCCCCCCAGCTCCAGTACCGGCAGGTCTGTGTAATGATCGAAGCTCGCTTGCCGCTGGCGTTCGCTGTTGGGCAGCGCCACCCAAAGCTGTAAACCGTGGAGTATTCCGGAATTCCGGATTGGGGTTTCCTCCGAATGGGCGATGCCCCGACCGGCGGTCATGAGGTTCAGCTCACCGGGGCGCGCCACACCGGTGCAGCCCAGGCTGTCGTTGTGCAGCACTTCGCCATCGAACAGCCAGGAGACGGTCTGCAGGCCGATATGCGGATGCGGCGCCACATCGATGATCTTATTGTTACTGAAAGACACGGGTCCAAATTGATCGAAAAAGCACCATGGCCCTACCAGGCGCTGCTGGCGCAGCGGCAGGGCCCGCACCACGGTTAGACCGCCACCGAGATCGGCACTGCGGGCGGGATAGCTTACGATTCCATGCTGGGATGCGGATTGGTTTTCGAGGCGTCCAGCTATGGGTGATGGCTCAAGGTTACTCATGACGGCTCTAGTGCGCAGGCATTGAGAGCATACCACTGGGCATATCTGTGGCCAGCGCAGTTATCGCGCAACTGTTTCCACTGAAAACCCCGCAGCCTTTGGCACACCGAAGTGCCCGTTTACATGTTGCCTGCATGCACTATACTGAAATCCAACGGCAATAGCGGGTAGTGAAGACACTGGCTGCAGAGGTAGTTATTCATGCTCACGGTTTTAATCGCGGATGATCATGCCATTTTCCGGGCGGGCCTGGCCAAGCTGCTGCAGACGATGACGGATGTCCAAGTGATTGCAGAGGCTTCCAGTGGGCGTCAGGCCGTAAATTTGGCCGTCAAGTTTCATCCGGATATCGTAATCATGGATCTCTCCATGGGTGATGTGAATGGGTTGGATGCCACTGCACAAATCCATGCACAGCACCCTGAGGTGCGTGTAATCATCCTGTCCATGCATGCCAATGAAGAGTATGTGATGCAGGCCTTGGGTTCCGGTGCCTCCGCCTACGTGTTGAAAGAGGCGACGCCGGATGAACTCAAACTGGCCATTGAGACGGTATCGCGCGGCGGCACTTTTCTGAGCGCCGCCATCTCCAAGCGTGTGATGGAAGACTATTTTGGCCAGGCTATGGGAAAACCCAGCCACCCCCATCACTTGACCCCGAGACAGAAACAGATCCTGCAACTGATTTCTGAAGGCAAGAATGTCAAGCAGATCGCGTTTGAACTAAAAGTCAGTATCAAGACCGTCGAGAGTCACCGCACACAACTCATGGAACGCCTGGGAATTCCCAATGCTATGGCGTTGGTGCGTTATGCAGCGCGGCTGTCCCCGCTTTCAAACAAGTAAGCGCCGTGCATAGGTCGCATTTACCGGAACGATCAGTATGTGATTGTCATGGTGAGGATTTCGGCATTTACACCATTGGCCTCGCTGATGCGGGTGGGCACCTGGCTATATACGGGTATCGTTTGAGTCGCACCATTACCCACGCCGGATACGTTTACCGATACCGGAGTGCCGGAAGAGACAACCCCGGAACCGAGACTGACGTCATAGCCGGTGTTCCTGGAACAACTCAAAGCCACCACTCCCCGGGCCATGGCAGTACTCTGGCCGGCGGCCGACCCACTGATGCCTACGTTCTGCATGGCGATGCTGCATTCCCTGACGACTGTCACGGAAACCAAGAATTGTCCGCGACTGGTATCCGCCGCGGCCCCGATCGGCGCCAGCGCCAGAGAGACTGACAAAGTTGCAAGCAGGCGAATATAAAAACCTCTCGACACAGCATGTCTCCTAAAGGATGGTCACGGCTGCATGCTCCAGATCAAGAGCTGCTCGCGGCGCCAACGCTATCCAAGGCTCAGGCCCTTCGTCTGAGTGGCTTTAAGCACCCCCTTTGAGGTGCGCTTGTGTTCTTACGTGTTCATTTATAGCAAAAAACACCGGGATAAACGCTTGGAAAAACCCCGTAATCAACTAGGGGTTAATCCGGTTCAAATCTAGGTGGCCTCAGGAGCATCGGGTGGACTTTGATTTGCCAGCCCATGGATTATGCTTCTGGGCAGCTCAAACCCCGCGAGTGTTAATCTATCGGCCTTGCTGAAGTTGTATCATCCAAAAGAAAATGGCTAAATGAAACCGATCTGGCCCGCGAGTCTACGTACCCGTCTGTTGTTATTGGTGACGGCCTGTATCCTGCCCGTCATCGCGGTCGCCGCCTACTCGGCTATCGAGCGCTATCGCACATCCATCGGCTATACCTATGATGTGGCCGTGCTGGCAGCGGATGCAGTCGAGGAACGCTACCTGAATCTGGTTTCCAGAAGCCATGATCTGTTGACGCTCTTGGCATCATCAACTGCAATCAGTGCCCCGTCATTAGAATGCAGCCGTTCGCTGGCAGCGCTTCAGGCACAGATGCCTGTCTATGAGAACTTTGATGTGGTGTCTCTACAAGGCGAATTTGTCTGCAGTGCTGTGCCCTTGACGCAGCCTTTCAATGCGTCCGACGCGGGATGGTTTAAGCAAGTTCTACTGACACATCAGTTCACCAGCGATGTAATCCCACGCGGACGCATAACCCATCGTGGGCTGCTGATTTTCTCAGCCCCGCAGTTTGACAGCAGGGGCAATCTCATCGGCATGATCAATGCGGCGGCTTCGCCTCTGGCACTGGAACCTCCCGCTGATGCGGCCTTATCCCGCTACGCCCAGATTACGATCTTCAGCAGCGATGGTACGGTGCTGATGTATTACCCCGGGAAGCAGGGCTATGTCGGCAGCGATCAATCACAGGCAGCCTTGTTCAAGGCTGCAGTGAATGCGGCTGGCACGCCCGATATCGAGATGCCTGGATTGGACGGGAAGACGCGGTTTTACACCCTCAGATATATCAGTACTGGTGCTCCCGGTGCTGGGCTTTATGTCGCCAGTGGTATCGATGGGAACCTCATAAAACGTCTGGCGTTCCTGCCGCTGCTACGCGATTTTTCCATCATTGCCGTGATTATGCTGTTCATCATCCTCTTCAGCTGGCGGGTTTCAGGCAAATTTGTCAAACAACGTGTACGGCCTCTTTTATTGACCTTGCAGCGCATCGGCGCGGGTGAATTAGGTGCACGCTCCGGGCTTGCAGAAATCCACGGGGAAATAGGCGCCATCGCCCGTGGCGTGGACAGAATGGCGGAACATCTTGAGGCGCGCGTTGCTGCCCAGCGACTTGCGGAAAGTGCCCGCGAGACCAGCGAGGAACGTTATAAGGAACTGCTGGAACAGGCCTCGGACAGCATCATGGTGCGGCATGTGAGTGGTGAACTGGTGTTTGTGAATGCGGCGCTGTGCAAGCTGCTGGGTTATAACCGTGAAGAATTGCTGAAGACGCGTGTTACGCACCTGGTGGATGAATCCAACCTATGGCGTCAGCGCCTGAAGGTTGGCGAGTCCCTGCGATTCGAGTCCTGGATGCGGCATAAAGACGGCCACAATATTCCCGTCGAAGTCAGCGCCACACGTCTGAGTAGTGGCGATATCCAGTCAATCCAGCACGACATTAGTCAGCGGCTGGAAACACAACGCCAGCTTCATGAAAGCGAGCGCCATTACCGCACTCTTGTGGAAGAGTCCATGCTGGGGATTTTGCTGCGTACGTCAGACGGCGAGATTATTTTTGCGAACCAATCGTTGTGTCGTATGTGCGGCTATAGCCGCGACGAGCTGTTGAGTATGAACATAACCGGTCTGGTGGATATAGCTAATAGCGCTGATATTGAACGCGTCCGGCGTCTTGGCATCAACGAATCTGTGATTTTTCAGTCGCACCTTCGCCATAAGAACGGCAAGCTCATATACGTAGATGTGAGCGCCCACCGGCTCGATAATCTTAATATCCAGGTCATGCTCAATGATGTCAGCACTCGTGTACTTGCCGAGCAGCATTTTTCGGATGAGCGCAATTTCGTGTTTCATTCTCTGGATGTCCTGCCGGGTGTGTTTTACGTATTTAATCACGAAGGACATTTCTTGCGCTGGAACCGCCAGACAGAAGAGGTCACTGGCTATGATGCGGTGGAAATCCAGCGTATTACTTCGGCCGACCTGATGCCCCCGGAACTCCGGGTGAAACATAGAAAATTTGTGGCAACGATCTTGGGTGGCGCGAGATGGGAAGGCGAATCAGAACTTTATTGCAAGGATGGCAGGCGCATTCCTTATTATTATGCGGTGAGACATTTCAAGTGGCGGGGAGAGGATTGCGTGGTTGGCATGGGTGTGGACATGACGGAGCGCAATCAGGCAGAACAACTCGCTTTGGCCTATCTGCAGGAAATGCAGCAACTTCCTGCCCGGATTTTGGAATCCCAGGAAGAGGAACGCCGACATATTGCCCGCGAGCTGCATGACGAACTGGGTCAAGGGTTGACTGCGACATTGCTTAGCCTCAAGACTCTGGAAGAGCAGATGGGGACAAGTCCGATGGTGGAGCAAGTCAAGCATGCAACATCAATTATCACCGTCCTTACGCAACAGGTGCGTGACTTATCCTTGAATCTGAGACCTTCGGTGCTCGATGATCTGGGGTTGGTATCAGCAATAAGCTGGTATATAAGGGAGCGGGTGGAATCCACCGGTTTGCGTGTGGTTCTGAGCATCGATAAAAATCTGCCACGATTGTCAGCATTACGGGAAACCGCATGTTTTAGGGTTCTGCAAAGCGCGCTTACTAACATACTGCGCCATGCACAGGCACAGAAAGTGCAGGTTGGGCTGCAGCAGGCGGACGGTAAACTGGTACTCGTGATCCAGGACGATGGCCTGGGGTTCGATGTGAAGGCTGCCCGCCGGTCAGCCTTGGAGGGCAAAAGTATGGGACTGCTGGGTATGGAGGAGCGAATACGGCTTGCTGGCGGCGTGCTTGAAATTTCCTCAAACCCAGGACGGGGTACGGTTGTGCGTGTTGTGCTGCCAATGAGCTGATTCCACGGGGAGCATGTGTGATTGTGATATGGCTCAGGCATATCTCAAACCGAACTCCTTATAAAGTAAGGGATTCTCTGTTGGTACTGGCATGTTTCATACCACATACTAGATACTGGAATCATACATAAGCGGGTAGATTTTGCCTTGGGATGCTACTCGGATGCTTACCTAACTACGAGTGATGACATGACGACTAAGACTATTGCCGAAGAATCCGGCGCCCCTGCATTCAACGAGAAAAAGGAAGTGGCGCAGCTGCTGGATAGATATGCGTTTATGCCGCGTTTCCCCCGCCAGCTCGAAAGCCTTTTCCTGCTCTCCTATGCCCATCATCACCGTACACGCATGCGTGTCATGCTGGCAGTCGGCCTGCTAGTATTCTTGTTGGCCGGCATATTTGATCTGCATTTCGAACCTACGCTCCGCAATAACCTGTGGCTGCTGCGCTATGCATTGATTACCCCGATCATCGCTGTTGCCCTGGGCATGGGGTTTTGGGTCCGGCGCGATATTGCGTTGCAATACGTTTGTGCGCTGGCAGTGGTGGCGGCAGGCGTGGGGACGAGCGTGGCGATCGTGCTCTATCCGCAAGCAACTTTTTCGATCTATACACTCAGCCTGTTTGTCATCTTGTTCTACATTTACGTGATTTCAGGCATGCGCATCAGTTATGCATTGGTATGCGCCATGCTAGTGACTGGCGCATTTCTGGCTGGCGCATTCCTGAGTCCGCTTGCTGATGCCACATTCAGCATGTTGATCGCCCAGCTAGTGGTCGTGAATCTGGTCGGCATGTATGCCTGTTATCGCCTGGAAAAAGAGGCACGTCGCAGTTTTCTGCACGGCAGAATGGTGCGACTGCTGAATAATGATATCGTGGAACTGGCAGGTGTCGATGAACTCACCGGGCTCGCCAACCAGCGGCGCATGGATGAGTTCTATACCAATACCTGGGCTAGGGCACAACGCGACAAAGCGGAATTGTCCCTGTTGCTGGTTGATATAGATTACCTGCAGCTTCTGAACGAGCATCTTGGCCGCAATATCGGCGACATCTGTGTACGCAAACTAGGGGCTGTCGTCCAGCATTACCGCAAGCGCCCCGGTGACCTGGCCGCCCGTCTTGAAGGCGGGAAATTTCTGGTGATCCTGTATGCTTGCGGTGAACGTCATGGCCGGAGTATAGCCGAGCGCCTGCGCCAGGATATCGAGGGGCTGAATCTGATGAACCCGACATCACCCGCGGGCTGGACGGTGACTGTGAGCATCGGCGTGCATACCGTGGTACCTACCCGCAACCACAGCGCTGCCAGTGGTATGGCGGCGGCGGAAACATTGTTGTACATGGCAAAAAAACGCGGACGCAATTGTATCGTCGGCGACAAGGATGCAGCCTCGGGAAGTGCTCACTTCCCTGAGGAAAATCCATCACGTGCCGATAAGACCCAGCTATTACCCCGATCCGGGGCTGCCAGCTCAATGTAGGCACCCTGTGACCATGCTGCAATGCATGCAAACTGTTACTGCTGAGTCTGTAAAATATTTGCGGCATCATGCCGACAAATAATAAAATATGCATACCAATGTACTGCGTCTTACAGCCCTGCACAGGGCGGGCGTGTGGGTGCGTATGTACGCCAAAAACTTAGCGCTGGGTGTGCTGTTTGCAGTATTGACTGTCCCGATGTCGGCACAGGCCAGCTATTATAAAAAATACAGCAAACTGTCCGCATCTTGCACGTTACCGCATCCGCCACGAACCACCGCTGCACTGACAGGCGGCCAGGCGATTGTGGATTTCTCACCCGGAGGGGATGGCGAAGAGTTGATCCTGCAGGCTATCGACGCAGCTCAACATACTATTCTTGTACAGGCTTACAGTTTTACCGATAGGCGCATCATTACCGCCCTCGTCAAGGCTAGGACGCGTGGTGTCGAGGTGCGTGTGATTCTCGATAAAACCGACGCCCAACCTTATGAGGGCTATGCGCCGGTGGCTTCGGTCATCAGTGCTGAGCGGATCCCCGTATGGATAGACGATTCGGTGCACATCGCCCATAACAAGGTGATGATCATCGATGGCAAAGATCTCATCACCGGCTCCTACAACTTCACCTACTCGGCCGATTATAACAACGCCGAAAATCTTCTGGTTATCCGCAACGCACCGGAGCTGATCGAAGCCTACATCGACAACTGGAAGTGGCGGCAAAGCTGTTCGCAGCCCTATAACGGACGGCCCAGCAACTGATTCCCTTTAAATGTGCACGTAACTTATATTGGCGTATCGATGCTGATGAGGGGGGTTAACTCAACTGCCGCACATTTGCGCGAGGGTGAAGGCCGCCACATAGATCGATTGCGGCACGTTATTAATCGTGAAGGCGTGGTATTTGAAGCCATTCTTGTCCTTGAACATCAGAAACTGGAACACTGCGTGCGTGGGCTTATCCTGGTAGGTGACGGTACCGCTGACATTCACGAAATCTGTGCCATCGGAGGTGGCGCCGGCCTGCCAGGTGGGTGAGGCGAAAAAGCCGTTGACTTCCTGCTCCACGGTTTTCCCCGAACAATTATCCAGGTGCGCGGTCTTTACCACCTGGATATCGTTGGGATCGGGTATCCAGCGCGGATCGTTGCTAAGCAGCATCTGGTTCTTCTGTTCCTGAGCGAGTGCCTGTGGAGGCAACTTGCCATAGCCGGTGAGGGTGATCACCACGGCGAGGATGGCGCCGGTGATGAACACCGCTTCCACGATGAGCGCACCCAGCAGCCAGTTGCCCAGTTTGTAGCGGCGCCGGGCACGCAGGTAGGCGGGATAACCGACAGGCCATAACGCCGCTACCAGACCCAACCAGGTGAACATGGCCTTGAGTGGACTGCCTGAATCCCATGCGCTCGGCGACTGGAAGATCTCGCCGGCAGCGAACCCGGCAGTGATCAGGGCCGTTAGCGTTAGCAGCCAGACCAGCCCCGGGATGGAATGAGTCGCGAGCGCCATGATTAGCAACCCCACGACGGCGATCAGCGGGATAGCCAGCAGAAATATTCCGTAATCCGCTTCCGGCATTTCCGAAGACAACAGTTTGCGTGACCCGGACTGGTTCAAGAATGCACCACAGTGCACGCAGTGGGATGCGGGAGGTGTGGATTTCCCGCAGGTAGGGCAGGTTTGCTTAACAGCTATGTGCGCCATTGTCAGCTCTATATCTCGTCAAGCTATACAAGCCTATCTTTAAATGTGCGCTTGCAGAATTTTGCATGAAAAAACGGATGGGTCAGTTGCCCCCCCGGCATCTGAATTTTAATATCCGTCAAATGTGCCTAGTTGTGCAGTCTACATGTTTATTTGAGCTGATCGAGCACTTTCATCTCCGGGACGGAAAGGAAAGTGTCTGGATTATTCGGATCGTTGCTGACCGGCAGTGTCCCACACATGAGCTGCGAGAGCGTGTTCTTGCCGTTTATACCCGGTTGGGTGCCGCCACCCAGATCGTATTTAAGTACCTGGCCGCGCGCGTTCCATTCCTTGGGCAGGTCGCGGGCATTGGTGCGCACTTCCACCGTCACCTCGACCCATTCTTTCCAACCCCAATTCTCGGTGTGGTAGTTGTAGGGATTATCGCCGCTGGATGACAGGATGGCATGCCAGTTGATCAGATCGTAGGATTTTTCATTCAACCCGATGCAGGAGGCCATCAGCTGCTTGAGTGCTGTTTTGATGACGGCCTGGTTGTTAGCCGGGGTCCCAGCTTCAATGGATACAGTTTTATCCGGCGTTTTGGTACAGGCGCTGAACATCAGGACTATGAATAATGCGATTACAATTATTTTCATGGAACACTTCCCGAAATGCGGATTGTCACTCAGAAAGTATAGCTCAGGAACGCCGCATGGGGACTCCATGGGTTAATTTCTAGGCCCCATCTGCGAATATAGTGTTATCGAGAGCGGGCATGCCAATGACGGCTGATAAAATACATCAACAGAGCCGCCAGCACCACGATGATCGCCACGATGAAATACAGGCTGACTTCATCGAAATAACCGGCATACTTTTGCAGGTGCCGGCCCAGACGATAGGTTCCCAGGCCCCATACACCAACCCACAGGAGTGCGCCGGTGGCATTGAACAGCAGGAAGCGCCGGAAGGACATGGCGGCGGCACCCGCCACAATGCCATTCACCTGGCGCAGTACCTCGACGAAACGCGCAAAGGTCACGAACCAGCCGCCGTACTTATCGAACGTGGCTTCCATGCGGTGTACCTGAGGCTCGCCAATACGCGCATATTTGCTGAAGCGCAGGATCAGACGACGGCCTGTCAGATTTCCGATCCAGTAACCGATGCTGTCGCCGCTGACTGCAGCCAGGAATGCCGTGAGTAGCACCAGAGTAATACTGAGTTTGCCGTGTACTGCGAGGATGGCCGCGGCGATCAATAAAGTTTGACCCGGAGCCGGTATCCCGAAGCTTTCGACGAAAATGGTGATAAATATCACCGGGTAACCGTAATTTACGAGATACGGTTCCAGAAATTTCAGCAAATCACTGAATAAACCCATGGACGCGCATTCTTTGATTCTGGCGTGTGTGCGAGCATGTTAGCAGATGCGCTTGCCCGAATTCACGCTTATTGTAGGCCGATGTGTTTAGTTTACTTTGACTGATACTGGCGGATTGTTGGCCTGAGCCCGTGCTGCCATGAGTTTCTCGCAGGCATACACGTCCAGCGGTTCGCTCAGTAAGAATCCCTGGATGAGCGCACAACTTTCCATCTGCAGCCATTCGAGCTGGGCGGCGTTCTCCACACCTTCCGCCACTACTCGATGGCCGAGGTCATTGGCAAGTTTTATGGTGGCGCGTGCCACCGCGGCATCTTTGTGATTCAAGGCCACGTCCCGTACAAAACTACGGTCCAGCTTGAGCACGTCGATCGGAAAACGTTTGAGATACGCCAGTGAGGAGTTGCCGGTACCGAAATCATCCAACGCCAGGCTGATGCCCATACCACGGAGTTTGGCGAGTTCCTGGAGATTGCTCTCCTCGTTGGCGAGCGTCACGCTCTCGGTAATTTCGAGTATCAGCGCCTGGGGTGGCAGACCACTTTCGCCGAGGATGCGCCCGACGATGCTGGCCAGATCCGGTACCGTGAACTGGCGCGCCGACAGGTTAACTGCCATGTGGAATTCAGAGCCGTAAATGCTACGCCATTGCACCGCTTGCTTGCAGGCTTCACGCAACACCCATTCACCGATGGGAATGATAAGACCGGTTTCCTCGGCCAGCGGGATGAATTCCGCAGGGGCTACCAGACCGAACTCCTGACTGTGCCAGCGCAGTAGTGCTTCGAGCCCCATGATCTCGCCCTTCAGCACATCGAAAAGCGGCTGATAGTGCAACACCAGTTCACCGCGCGTCAGCGCCTTGCGCAGTTCCACTTCACGTTTCAGGCGTTTGAGTGCGGCCTCATGCATATCCGGGGTAAAGAACTGGTAACTGTTGCGGCCGCGGTGCTTGGCGCGGTACAACGCGGTGTCGGCATTGGCGAGCAGGCTCTTGGCGTCCGGACTGTCGGCTGCCAGCAGTGTGATGCCCACGCTGCCGGTAACGCGCAACTCGGTCTCGCTCAGCAACATGGGTTTGGCGAGGGTGCGCAGTATGCGTTCCGCAAGGTGTGAGATGTCCTTGCGTTTATCCACGTGCTCCACCAGCACGATAAATTCATCACCCGACAGGCGTGCCACTGTGTCGCGGTCCTTTATGCAGCGTTTGAGGCGCTGGGCAACACGCTTCAATACTTGGTCACCGGTCTGATGGCCCAGTGAATCATTGATGTGCTTGAACCGGTCCAGGTCTACAAACAGCACCGCCAGTTGTGCATCACCGCGCCGTGCGCGGGTAATGGCGTTGCTGAGCTTCTGCTCGAATAAGGTGCGATTCGGCAGGCCGGTGAGGGAGTCATAATTTGCGAGCTGCACCAGCTGTTCTTCGGCGCGTTTGCGGTCGGCCATCTCAGTGCGCAATTCGTCGGCGATATCCGCGAAAGCGAAGCGGGTATTGAGTTGTTCAACCAGACGTTTGTGCATGCCGATGGCCATGCGCAGCAACAGCGCCAGCATGACACAGGCCAGGAATGCGGCAGCCAGTTGTACCGCATTCAGGGTCAGCGCCAGTCTGGCGATGAGCGGTAGCGCAGCCATGCATGAAAAAATCGAATAACCCCTGAGGGTGGGCGCAAGCGCCGGCATCGCCAGCGCACAAGATGACATGATGATGGTGGCGAGGAACATCTGGTGGGCCACATCCCCGGAAGGAAACAGCAATATTCCAGCGAACCCCCAACCGCATGCTGCCAAAAGATTGCCTGTCAGAAAACGCCGATCCCACAGGGGCGCGTTCATGGCCTCGATGCTGCGTTGACGGAAACGCCGGTTTAGCAGCCCGCGACCGATATCCACCGCCAGCATGAAGACCAGCCAGGCCATCAGGATCAGGTGACTGATGGGTGTGCGCCAGGAAAGCGCCACCAGCAATAAAGTCACGATTACCCCGGCCAGATGCGTGCCACGGGTATTGTGATAGAGAAGGTTGGTAAGTTCCGCCTTGACCAGGGGGCCGACGTCGCGGCTGGGTACCAGTGTATCCGCCATGGTGGCAATCGCCATCAAGCCTCCTGGTCGCCTTTATGCCCATTCTGGTGCGGGCGGCAGGCTACCTTATGTTGAGTACGGCGTTGCAAGTGTGCAGAAACTGCCGCCCTCTGTCCAGAGGACGGTATGGCATGAACGGTGCAGTTTTGTCGATGGACGGTCTTGTGAGGTGATTATGTAAGGTGCATCATCCTCAAGGGCCCGCCACAACCTTTAATAATAATTTCAATATCACCGTAGGCTTATTTATAGCAGGGAGTTGGCATTGGGGGTGAATGAAGTCGCTGGATCACAGATGTTGGTGAGCTTCGGGCTTGTCAGCCAGATGGTAGCTGTCGCCCTGTTGGTCATGCTGTTCATGTTGTTGCGTCGGCATGCCGCTCGGCGGCCGTACTTCTTTGCCTGGAGCAATGCCTGGCTGGCATTTTCCGTGGCCCTGATCGCCATAGTCTCCCGCTATTACATTTTCCCGACTGTTTTTGGTCCCGGTTTTGAGTCGGGTGGGTGGGCCAATATCTGCTATTTCGTCTACCAGTTCGGCAAACTGGCTTTTTTGCTGCTGCTGTTACGGGGCACGCTGCTCTACCTCAAGGGCATGGCGCATCCGGTTTTTGGTTTGATGCGCTGGCTTTGGGCCGGGGTTGGTGCAATCGCCCTGGTATCAGTGATGTTTTCGCCCACGCTACACGCCATCATGTTTTGGCAGGGGCTTTGCAACGTCGTGGTGTATTCCTTTTGCAGCGTGGCCATGTTGTCATTGCCCGCGCCGCGCCGCAGCCTGGGCACGCGCACCACCGGAACGGTGCTGGCCGCGAGTCTGCTGCTATGGATGATTTATCTGGCCGCGCTACTGGATGATGTGATGCCGAGTGCGCATATCAGCCTGAACCTGCAAAGTTTGCTCAATGGTCCCAATAATTACCTTGATTTGACCCTCTCCATGCTGCTTGCCTTCGGTATGGTGTTGGTACTGTTCGAGGACGCCAAACGCGAGATCGACACCGCCCATCACGAACTGCGCATCGCCCACGAACAGTTGTTGCGGGAATCACTGCTCGATTCCATGACCGGCGCTTATAATCGTCGTGCCTTCAATGAGGGCGCAGGCTTAGAGGATGCCCAGGGTACCTTCGGCACGCTGGTGGTACTCGATATGGATAACCTCAAGGATGTGAACGATATCTACGGCCATAAATATGGCGATGCCCTACTCAAGCATTTTGCTTCAGTGATGCGCTCAGGGTTGCGGCCCTCGGACAAGCTATACCGCCTGGGCGGCGATGAGTTCCTGATCGTCATACCGCGCGCGGTGGCGAGCATCGCCGGTCCGCGCATACAGGAACTGATCGCCACAGCACCTTCGCTAAAAGTGACCGATAGCGGTGCGCTCATCAAGTTACGGGCCAGCATCGGCACCGCGGATTTCAGCAGCATGGAAAATATCGAAGTCGCCCTGCATGAGGCCGACCGTTCCATGTATGCACAAAAACGCCACAGCCGGGAAGACCGCACCATACCCGCCAAGATGGTTAGTTCGAGGGGCTGAGGGTCCGTGATGGATATTGATTTTGGCCATGAATTTTGACGATTTGCGAATACCTGGACTTCTCTTTTCACTGCAGTAGTCTATGATAATCACCTATGTTCGGGGTGCGGAGGTTGCTGCCTTTTTCCATAGGAAAATCGCAGGCAGCGCGGCTCCCAAAACCCCTCGGCCGGAGCATTTGTGAAGCCAACCGACACCTCCAATCCCGACTACTTTCACCGGGTCGTGGATTGCCAGTGGGCCTGTCCGGCCCATACCAACGTTCCTGAGTATATCCGCCTCATCGCCCAGGGGCGGTTCACCGACGCCTACATGTTGAATCGGGAATCCAACGTGTTCCCGGGGATCTTGGGGCGGGTCTGCGACCGGCCTTGCGAACCCGCCTGCAGACGCGGACGCGTGGATGAGAAGCCGGTGGCCATCTGCCGGCTGAAACGCGTGGCTGCGGATAACAAGGACGAGATCGGCGCGTTGCTGCCGCAGATCCCCAAACGCAAGAACGGTAAACGCATTGCCTGCATCGGCGCCGGGTGCGCCTCATTGACGGTTGCCAACGACCTCTTGCCGCTCGGTTACGAACTGGTGATGTTCGAAAAGCAGCACGAACCGGGCGGTTTGATGCGCACCAATATCCCTGCTTTCCGCCTGCCTGCTGAGGTGCTAAGCCAAGAGATTGAGATGATCGTCCACATGGGCGTGGACCTGCGCCTGAACCAGCCCATCAACAGCATGCGGGCGTTGTTGCAGGAGGGTTTCGACGTGGTCTTCGTTGGCAGCGGTGCGCCACGCGGCAAGAATCTAGAAATCCCCGGCCGTTATGATGATTCCGAGCATGTGCATATCGGCATCGATTGGCTGGAGTCCGTGGCTTTCGGGCATATCGATGCTGTAGGGCGGCGAGTGCTCATCATCGGTGCCGGCAACACCGCCATGGATTGCTGCCGCACCTCACTCAGGATCGGTGCTGATAATGTAAAAGTCATGGCGCGCAAACCGCTCACGCATCTCAAAGCCTCCGACTGGGAAATGGAAGACGCTATCGAGGAGAATGTCGAGATCATCCAATGCCATTCACCCAAGGAAATCGTGTTGAAAAATGACCGTGTTGTCGGTATGAATTTCGAAGTGCTGGAATACTACGATGATCATGGCAAGATGAAGTCCAAAGTGCTGGGTGAAAAGTTCTATCCCGCCGATGATATCGTACTGGCCATCGGCCAGGAAAATGCATTCCCATGGATCGAGTCCGGTATCGGAATCGAGCTTGACCAGTGGCACGTGCCAGTAGTGGACAAAGAGACCATGCAATCCACCTTGCCAGGCGTGTTCTTCGGCGGCGACTCGGCTTTCGGTCCCAAGAACATCATATGGGCAGTGGAACACGGTCACCAGGCTGCCATTTCAATCCATAAATACTGCCAGAGTGAGGATCTCAAGCTGCGTCTGCCCTACGGGATGAATCTTGCCAGCACCAAGATGGGCATCCACGAGTGGAGCTATAGCAACAGTTTCGACCCATCGATACGGCGTTTGATGCCGCATGTCAGCCTGAAGGAACGTTTCAAGAAGATCAATATCGAGGTGGAACTCGGATTCAACGCTGAACAGACACAGGTCGAAGTCGAGCGCTGCCTAAACTGCGACATCCAGACCGTGTTCTTCGCGCCGCTGTGCATAGAATGCGACGCCTGTATCGACGTCTGTCCCACCGCCTGCCTTACCATCACCGCCAATGGCGAGGAGGATGATCTGCGCGGGCGTCTCAAGGCGCCGGCCGACAATCGCCAGCAGCCCTTGTACGTATCGGCAGCACTCAAACAGACCGGCCGGGTGATGGTCAAAGATGAGGATCAGTGTGTGCACTGCGGCCTGTGCGCAGAGCGCTGTCCTACAGCCGCCTGGGACATGCAGAAGTCCACCCTCAAGATTCCTTATGCCGGTGATCAGACGCCGCAACCGGTACCACAGCGTCGCAGTGCCTAAATCCATGCAGCCACGCGTCAACAATTTCGTAATCAAGATCGCCAATGTCAACGGCACTGGCTCAGCCAGCGCCAATGGCCTGTTGATGAAAGCCATCTTCCGCATGGGTATCCCGGTGGTCGGCAAGAATTTCTTTCCTTCCAATATCCAGGGGTTACCCACCTGGTTTGAGATTCGCGTTAGCCGCGAAGGCTATCTGGCACGCTCTGGCAGGGTGGACATCCTGGTGGCCATGAATGCCCAGACCTATTCTCAGGATCTGGCGGATGTGAGCCCTGGCGGTTACCTGATCTACGATTCCACCTGGCCCCGGGACAAACAACTGGCGCGCGATGACATCACGGTCCTCGGCATTCCACTCGCGCAGCTGGTGAACACGCACTTCGAGAACGTACGTGCCCGTATCCTCATGAAGAATGTGTGTTATGTGGGCGCGCTGGCGGCGCTTCTGGAAATCGATATGGCTGTAATCAAGCAGCTGATTAAGGAAACTTTCGGCGACAAGGAGAAACTCATCGCCGGCAACCTCAAGGCCATCGAGCTCGGTTACAACTACGCCAGGGAGCATTGCGACTGTCCCTTGCCACTCAGGCTTGAGCCCATGCATGCCACCGACGGCCACATCATGGTGGATGGCAACACCATGGCGGGACTCGGCTGCATGTATGCCGGCGCTACCGTAGGCGCCTGGTATCCCATCACGCCCTCCACCTCCCTGATGGACGCCTTCAAGGACTTCTGCGAGCGCTACCGCGTGGACAAGGCCACCGGCAAACACCGTTACTGCATCGTGCAGGCGGAGGATGAGCTGGCAGCCATCGGCATGGTGTTGGGCGCGGCCTGGAACGGTGCGCGCGCCTTTACGCCCACCAGCGGCCCTGGCATCTCGCTGATGAACGAGTTCATCGGCTTCGCCTATTATTCTGAGATCCCGGCGGTGCTGTTCGACGTGCAGCGCGTGGGGCCATCCACCGGCATGCCCACCCGCACCCAGCAGGGCGATCTGCTGTTTTGTGCCTATGCTTCGCATGGCGATACCCGCCACGTGCTGCTGTTTCCTGCGGACCCGGCGGAATGTTTCCAGTTCGCTGTGGCCGCGTTCGATCTGGCTGAACGTCTGCAGACACCGGTGTTCGTCATGAGCGATCTGGATATCGGTATGAATGACTGGATGGTGCCCAAACTCCAATGGGATCCGGACTACGTGCCCGACCGCGGCAAGGTGTATTCCAGCGAACAGCTGGAAAGCATGCAGGTATTCCGCCGCTATATCGATAGCGACGGCGACGGCATCTGCTACCGCACCTATCCGGGTGTGAGCGCCAAGGGCGCATATTTCACGCGCGGCTCCGGGCACAACCGCTACGGCAGTTACACCGAGGATGCGGCCGAATATCAGGACGTGCTCGATCGCTTGCGGCGCAAGTACGATACCGCCAAAGCGCTGGTGCCGGCGCCGGTGATTCGCAACAAGAAGGGGGTAAAAACTGCCATCGTGTCGCTCGGCAGCTGCGACGGCGCGGTGCACGAAGCACTGGATGTGCTGGCCCGCGAAGGTACCGAGGTGAATTACCTGCGGGTGCGCGCTTTCCCCTTCAACCGGCAAGTGGAAGAATTTCTGGATAACCACGAGCATATATTCGTGGTGGAACAAAACCGGGATGCGCAACTGAAATCACTGTTGTTGCTGGAAACCAGCGTGGAGAAGCACAAACTGATTTCCATTCTGCATTACGGCGGCATGCCGATCGATGCGCATTGCATTGTCAGCGAAATCAGCGCTGCGCTTGCCAAGGGGGTAGCAGCATGAGTTTCATGCAGAAACCCAAGGTCAGTCATTCGAAGCTGCTGCGTAACGATCTGGGGCTCACGCTGCGCGATTACGAAGGCAGCATGTCCACGCTGTGCGCCGGCTGCGGCCATGATTCCATCACCGCGGCGGTCATCCAGGCGTTCTGGGAACTGAGCATCGAACCGTACAAGGTCGCCAAGATGAGCGGCATCGGCTGTTCCTCCAAAACACCCGCTTATTTCCTGTCACCGGCGCATGGCATCAACGCCGTGCACGGACGCATGCCGTCGATCGCCACCGGCGCCAACGCCGCCGACCGCAATCTCTACTATGTCGGCATTTCCGGGGATGGCGATTCCCTGTCCATCGGTCTCGGCCAGTTCATCCACGTGCTGCGCCGCAACCTCAACATGCTGTACATTATCGAAAACAACGGCGTGTATGGCCTCACCAAAGGGCAGTTCTCAGCTTCCGCGGATGTCGGCAGCAAGGCCAAGAAGGGCGAGGTGAACCAGCAGCCGCCCATCGACCCGGTGATCGCCGCGCTCACGCTCGGTGGCAGCTTCGTGGCACGTAGTTTCTCCGGCGACAAGGAACAACTGGTGCCGCTCATTAAAGCCGGGCTCATGCACAATGGATTTGCCATGCTCGACGTGCTTTCGCCATGCGTGACCTTCAACGACCATGAGGATTCCACCAAGAGCTACGCCCACACCCGCCAGTTCTATCATCCTGCGGTGCATGCGGATTTCGTGTTATCCAAGAAACCCATCCGTGCGGCCTATGACGATGGCGCGGCCATGCCGGTGGAACTGCACGATGGCAGCACCGTGGTGCTGCGCAAGGTCTCCAAGGACTACAACCCCACCAATCGGGCCCAGGCTTACAGCTATCTGCATGAACACCAGAAGCGCGGCGAGATCGTCACCGGTCTGTTATATATAGATGAGGACCAGCGTGAGATGCATGACATCAACAATACCGTCAGCGAAGCGCTGCGGGATCTGGCGTATAAAGAACTCTGTCCCGGCAGCGCCGTGCTGGAAGAAATCCAGAAACTGTACCGCTGATAGGAAACCCAGCGTCAGAATCTCAGCCAGGGATAGCCTGACGGCTTCGAATTTCTAAGGAAACTCTGATTAATTTCATTTCGTCATACAAGCGAAAGCCGCATCCAGTAAGTAATTGATTTTGCTGGATTCCGGCTTTCGCTTGTATGACGAAATCGAGCCGTGAGTGAATAAATCAGAGCTTCCCTAAAAAATTAGAAACCCCGGGTCTCTTTTTTAGCTCTTTTCTCGGCGCGTTTTTCCTTCATGGTCTTGGCAGGTTTTTTCTTGGCCTCTTTTTTCCGTTCCATACCTTTGCTCATGTGGTTCACTCCTACGCTTGGGTTTGATGAATTACTGGTACACAGCCAGCTGATCTAATCGTTTGAGAAAACTCTAGGCCTGAGTATAAGCAATGCGCGCACCTCTTCCAAGTGCTGCGGGAAGCCGGCATGCCAACGCATCTTGGTGAGATTGGCCGGTAATCCAGCGTCCTCCTTCGCATCTTGTAATACAACGGCTGGCCCGGGCCTGCTGCCAAAGCACTCTCTGTCACCAACGTGTACCGGACATTAAATGGCGTTCACCTTCGGTCGCCGCCAGCATGGCAGAGTAGAGTGAACCCTGTCATCACAAAGTAGATTCAATCTTAGGTAGGTGCTTTATGAACAGGATGCAGACAAAAACCTTGCGTGCGATACGTATGTTCTCGGTGGTGTTGTTCTTGGCATTGGCAGGTTGTGCTGTTGTGCCCAGCCGCTACGCCATGACCCGACCCGAGCCGCAGACGCAGTACGGATATGGCTGGAATGATGGCTACTCGCCCTGGAACTATGGCTGGGGGCCAGAAGCTTACGGTATGGGCGGTTTATATCTCGGTGGCGGTGAGGACAACATGGACGGCGGAGACTACGAAGACGGTGGAGATAATGGCGGTGGTCCAGGACGTTAGTTACACCACCTGGCAGTCAGGATCTCAAGGTATTGCACATACGCTTTGTCCTTGATCTGATGGCCACCATGGTTCGCGTGAAGTGACGCGTGGTCTGTGCGGCGGGCCGTACTCCGAAGGCGCTACCCTCGGTCCGACAGCCGCAAAGACCTGAAAAGTTACTTTACTGTCATCCCTGCGAAGAGCGTGTTCCTGCGGGCGAATATTCGGGCAAACTGGGATTTCGGATTCCGGACTTCGCCAGTATGGCGGATGAATACGATATGTCCTGTTCCAACCGGGGCGTGATCTGGCCCTATGCGTCAACACCCCCAAAACTAACCCTGTTTCGACCCGCCATCACCTCAGCGCGTGCGTGTACCCTGAATATGACAATGAGGTACTTGCACTAAATTTGTCCGGTGCGCATATTCTAGCGGACGGGCTCCGTGCGCATGCCAGGTGCAGATTACTCCCCCAGTCGATGCGCCTGACAGTGCATCTTGCTGATAATACACCACCGAAATTCGAGGATACGGAACAGAGCTTCACGCATCTCTGCGTGCGTCTGGTAGCAGCTGGCGTGCAAGACTCGACTCTCGGTTGCCGCACGTTCACGTTGTGCGGGGCGGGCGTCGTGCTCTGTTTGATACTACCGAGATTCAAGCATGCGTGGCAGCGGACTGGGTATTGGGCGGGCGGCCTGCTCGTACCGGTAGCAGTTCTCGAACAGTAAGCGTAAGAAGGGGTTCCCGCGGGAGCGGGAATGACAGCATAGAACGCTACGGAATCCGTATTTTCCCAACACCCGGAATGCCGGTTGCTCCGGCCGCACCACCACTTCCGGGGATGACGATAGAGGAAGCGGCTTCGCGGCGCAGTTCCTCCAGGCGCTTCATGGTCTGCTCGATGGCGGCCTTGGCGCCGTCGCCGAATTTCTGCGCTGCCTCATACAGGGACTTAGCTTCGATTTCGAAGCTGATGGGCAGGGTACCCATGGGCGTAAGGATCTGGGTCTGACCCGTATAGACCACCGGCCGGGTCTGATCGGGGCCGCCGTCGCGGGTCACCGGCGTGAGCCGCTGGATGGTGCCGACACTGCGGTCGGTGAACACCTCTTCCTGGTAGAGCTGTTCAGGATGCATCTGGATTTCGAGGGTTTTGGGTTCGCTGGCCATAGGGTTGCCCGTTCGAGTACACGTGAAATGCTGGACGCTAGGTTAACAGAAATTCGGATTTTTCGGACATGGCGTCATCCACACACCAGCCTGCCTTTATGATAGCGCATGTATACATGCAGCTTGGACGAACACCTGATGGAAAATCCTAAGAGTATCTGTGTCCTCGGCGCCGGAATGGTGGGCGGCGTGATCGCCCAGGATCTGGCACAACAGCATGATGTTACCTCGATGGATATGAATGACGCGGCACTGGGGCGGTTGGCGAAGCGCGGCATCAAGACCCGGCGGTTGGACATCGGCGATGCGCATGCACTCGCGGACTATGTGCAACCGTTTGCACTGGTGGTGTGCGCGGTGCCCGGGTTCATGGGTTATCGCACCCTCAAGACGCTGCTGGAAGAAGGCAAGCACGTCGCAGATATCTCCTTCTTTCCGGAAGATGCCCTGGAACTGGATGCACTTGCCAAATACAAAGGGGTGACCGCGCTGGTGGATATAGGCGTGGCACCTGGTATGGATAATCTCATCCTCGGCCATCACGACGTACATATGCAGGTATCGCGTTTCGAGTGTCTGGTCGGTGGACTGCCGCAGCACCCCAAACCGCCATTCTCTTATAAAGCCCCGTTTTCACCCATCGATGTGATCGAGGAATACACACGGCCGGCGCGCCTGCAGCGCGGCGGCAAGGTGGTGACATTGCCGGCACTCACGGAAAGGGAGATGCGGGACTTCGAAGGCGTCGGCATACTCGAAGCCTTCAACACCGATGGCTTGCGTTCGCTGCTCAAGACCATGGCGCATATCCCGGAGATGTCCGAGAAGACCCTGCGTTACCCCGGCCACGTGGCGCTCATCGAAGCGTTGCAGCAGGCGGGCTTTTTTGCCACACGCGCGGTCGAAATTAACGGGGCCCAAGTGCGGCCGCTGGATCTTTCAGCAAAACTGCTGCTGGACCAATGGAAGCTCGAACCCGGCGAACCGGAACTCACGGTGATGCGTGTGACCGTGGAAGGCGAGGAACAGGGCAAGCCTGTGCGCCACGTTTGGGACCTGCTGGATCGATACGATCCGCAGACCGGCTTTTCATCCATGGCGCGCACCACCGGCTTCACCTGCGCGGCTGCCGCCAATCTGCTTCTGCAGAACAAATTTCACGCGCCGGGGGTACATCCACCGGAACACGTTGGGCGACATGAGGAATGCTTCACCTACATCCGTGAGTATCTAGGCGCGCGTCACGTGGATTACCGGCACCGAACTGATGCAGTCTGATCATGTACACAGCGGACGTTATATCAGTCGCGTGACCGGGAGTAGAATACCCGCTTCTTTCAGGCAGTTGGTTCAAGACTATGGATACCGAAAATTCCCTGTTCGATACGGCTGCGCAGCAGGTTGTGGAGTTGGCGAACCGTTTCGCGGATGAGCATCCTGAAGCGGACATGTGGGACATAGCCGACGGCTTGCTGGCCGGGGCCATTCATTATTGGCTGTATTCACGCCAGCCTTGCGAGGACCCCATGTGCGAGGACTGCGCGCCGGTGTCCACAGCGGAATTGCGCCAGACCGAACTCAGGAAACTCATCCAGCAGTTCTCGGAAGAGAGCGACTACTACCACGCACCCACGGATACCAAAGCGGCCTGGGCGTAACTGACGTGGGCGACGCCCTGGTCTGCTGGAAATGCGGCGCATCCCTCAAGGATGTGCCCATGCCGTTGTCACGGATCTCCGAATGCCTTGCCTGCCGCGCCGAACTGCATGTATGCCGCCTGTGTGCTTTCTTCGATACGCGCAAGGCTGAGAGCTGCAGCGAGCAACGCGCCGACCCGCCCAAAGACAAGCAGCGCGCTAATTTCTGCGAGTTCTTTCGGCCGCGCGGCGATGCTTGGCAGGCGCCGGATCACAGCGCGGCCGATCAGGCCGGGGATGCGTTGCACAAGCTGTTCGGCGACAAGCGCTGACTTAAATTCTTAAAGCGTCAACAATTTCTCTTAAATCCCCCCTCACCCTAAACCTCTCCCTCCAGGGGAGAGGGATTGTAAGAGAGTCAATCAGGCACACGTTTTTTTAAGTGCGCTTATTTAATCGGCGAATTGCTTGGCCCATTGCAGAAATCCGGCCACTGACATGGCACCCGAAGTACGTCCGACTTCACGCCCATTGCGCAATGCGACGAGTGTGGGGATGCTGCGGATTTTGAGTCTGGCGGCGGTCTGCGGGTTGGCGTCGGTGTCGAGTTTCAGCAGGCGGAAACCCGGCTCCAGTGTTTTGGCGGCCTGTTCGAACACCGGCGCGAACATCTTGCAGGGTCCGCACCATTCCGCCCAGCAATCCACAATCACTGGCAGATCCGTATGCTGCACCAACTCTTGGAAATTTGCGTCATGCACGACGCGCGGGCCAGCGTTAAACAAGGGCGCATGGCACTGGCCGCACTTGGGAGCTTCACTGAGCCGTGCGGCAGGTACGCGGTTTACCGCCCCGCAGTCTGGACAGGCGATGTGCAGCGCTTCGGCCATGATGGTCCCGGTTCTGGATGGAGTGTGCTGCTGAGGTGGGGACCGGCTCAAAGGTTTCAAGTCCTGAGCGGATAGCGCCTGGAACTAATTACCTGTGTCGTTAGCGTAATACACCTCAGTGATGAAGTAGCGCACTTTACCTTCGGGCGTGAGCAAACAGATTTTGTCATCCGGCGCGCGTTTCAACAGCGCGCAGGCTAAGGGCGAGTCGACGCTGATATGCCCTTTGGTCGGGTCCAGCTCATCAGTCCCAACAATGTGGTAGCGGATTTCCTGGCCGTTTTCATCCTCGACCGTAACCCAGGCGCCGAAGAACACATGGTGCTTGTCCGGCGGCGACTCGCTGATCACCCGCAGCTTGGGCATGCGTTGTTGCAGATAGCCGATGCGCTGGTCCATTTCCCGCAATTGTTTTTTCCGGTAGATGTATTCCGCATTCTCAGAACGATCGCCTTCGGCCGCTGCCGTGGACAATGCCTGCACCACTTCACCGCGTCGCCGCCACAGCTCCTTGAGCTCCAGCTCGAGGCGCACATACCCTTCGCGGGTGATGTAGGGCGAGGATTTTGGTGATGGTGGACGCCAGCGGCTCATGGGATGCGTTATTACCGGGTAGATGGAAAAGTATAACTGCGATCACACGCGGCGCAGCACACTCAGCCAGACCGCGACCTGTCCAAGCCATAGCAGGATCAACACGATGGTGAGCTTTTCCATGAAGCCGCTTGCCGGTGTATGGGCCAGAGTGTAAAGCCACAATACCAGGAACTCGAAAGCCGCCAGCTCCAGAGCGGGCCGGAAATGTGGCGCCCAGGCGGGGTCTTGTCGGAAGCGCCACGACTGAATCAGCATGCCGAGACTGGTAGCGATAAAAGCTACCGCCGCCGCCAGCAAGTGGATGCTGCCATGCACGCTCAGTTTATCGCTGGTATCGGTTGAGGCCAGGGCTGTTCCCACTACCCCGGCTGCGCCGAGCATGAACAGCACCAGGGTCGCGGCGCTGCGCGCTTGCGGGGTACTGGCGATGCGACAGCCGATAGCCAGCAACGCGATGGCGAAGGCGAGCGCATAGAAAGCCACATGCAGCCAACCGCTGTAGGGTCCCAGCAGGTAGAAACTCAGGGGCGTTCCCATGAAGCTGTAATCCGGGCGCAGAAACTGCAGGACCGCGGCAACCAGGAAATAGAACAGCACGCCTGCCAGAGCGAATCCGCCACACATGCGTACCAGCAGGTGGTTATTAGACATGCGGTTATGATAATGGCCCATGGTGTTTAACTACTACAATCGCCTGAGCGCCAAGAACAAGCGCATCTATCTTGCCAGCGACAAGATCGAAGCTATCGTGTTGCCGGAACCCGTACCGCTGTGGCCGATGACAGGGAAACTGGCGGCGGCTCTCCAAACAGACAAGCGCGCTGTGGTGGAAGCAGTCTGCAGGCAGCTGGCGGCCGGCATGTTACTGCAGCTCAAAACCCCGCCGGTACACATCAAGGTCATGGCCGCCAGGCCCTCGAACGATTACGGCGAATTGCATGGTTTTTATGAAGGCGTGGAAGGCAGACTCAAAGTCGCCAGAATCACCCTGTGGATGCGCACGGCGCAACGCAAACAGGTGGTGGCGTTCAGGAGTTTTCTGCGTACCTTGCTGCACGAGCTGTGCCATCATCTTGATTATGAATACCTGAAACTCGAGGATTCTTTTCATACCGAGGGTTTCTACAAGCGAGAATCCTCGCTGTTTCATCAGCTGGTGACCGGTTCCGCTGCTCGTGTGCGCGACTAATATTCTATAAAAAATAGCTATTGGCTGAGTGACAATGTCTTTAGAACTTCACCAACCCTTAGCCGCGCTCCACGTTGTGGTCAACGCGCGTCGCAAGTAGTTGGCATTCTTTTTATCCGGCAGGCCTGCAATCCAGCCGATATTGGACAGCGTCTTGAGCATCGTCACTGGGCTTGTATCCTCTCTTTTATTGCATAATGGAGACAGTCTGCCTGCCGCCAATAGGTGCTGATACGGCTCAAGTGGACTTTCCCCGGCGTGGCTTTTGCTTGAAAATAGTCCGAAACTCAGAAATTTACACTGTCCAAGGAGGCCTACGTGGCCAGCTACACCGCTCCCCTGCGCGATATGCAGTTTGTCTTGAACGAACTTGCCGGTTTGGCAAGTGTGGCCAAGCTTCCCGGCTACACGGATGCCACACCAGAACTGGTGGATACGGTATTGGACGCGGCCGGGAAATTTGCCGCTGATGTGAGTGCGCCATTGAATGCCAGCGGTGATCGGGAAGGCGCCAGGTTCAAGGACGGGGTGGTGACCACACCTAAGGGTTTCAAGGAGGCTTATACGCGTTTTGTGGCGGACGGCTGGAACGCGCTCGCCATCCCCGCAGAGCATGGCGGTCAGGGATTGCCGCAACTGGTGTCCGCACCGGTGCAGGAGATGTGGCAAGCCGCCAATATGTCGTTCGCGCTGTGCTCGCTGTTGACCCAGGGCGCGGTGGAGGCTTTGATACTCTGCGGTTCCCCAGAACTCAAAAAACGATTTCTTTCAAAAATGATTTCCGGCGACTGGACCGGCACCATGAACCTGTCGGAACCTCAAGCGGGTTCGGATCTGGCGGCGGTGCGCTGCCGTGCGCTGCGTGAGGGCGATCATTACAGACTGAGCGGCCAGAAGATTTTCATCACCTACGGTGAACACAATTGGACCGAGAACATTATCCATCTGGTACTGGCACGCACTCCCGACGCACCTGCCGGCGTCAAGGGCATCTCCATGTTCCTGGTGCCCAAGTTCCTGGTGAATGCGGATAGCACCATCGGCAAGCGCAATGACGTGCAGTGCGCTTCCATCGAGCACAAGCTCGGCATCCATGCCTGTCCCACAGCAGTCTTAAGTTATGGTGAGAAAGATGGAGCCATCGGCTATCTCATCGGCGAGGAGAATCGCGGACTAGAATACATGTTCATCATGATGAATCTGGCGCGTTTCGATGTGGGCGTGCAGGGTCTGGGCATCGCGGACCGCGCCTGGCAGCAGGCATGCGCATACGCCAAGGAACGTGTGCAGAGCGCCGATATCAGTGAACGCCGCGGTCAACCGGTGACCATCATCCACCATCCGGATGTGCGCCGCATGCTGATGAGCATGAAAGCGCGCGTCGAAGCCATGCGCGCAGTCGCTTATGTGACCGCTGCAGGCCTGGACCGGGCTATGCGCCACCCAGACGAACAGCAGCGCGCGCAATCCCAGGCTTTCGTGGATCTGATGATTCCGGTGGTCAAGGGCTGGTGTACCGAGAATGCCATCGACATAACTTCCCTTGGTATCCAGGTGCACGGCGGTATGGGCTATATCGAGGAGACGGGGGTCGCTCAGTATTTCCGCGATGCGCGTATCAGCACCATTTATGAGGGTACCACCGGGATCCAGGCGAAGGATCTCATCGGCCGCAAGATCGCCCGCGATAAGGGCATGACCGCCAAGGCGCTCATCGGCATGATGCGAGCTACCGAAAATGAATTGGCAAATGCCCAAGGCGAGATGCTGAATGCCGTACATATGCGCCTCAAAGCAGGCATCGATGCACTGGAGGAAACGGTGGACTGGCTGGTGAGCCAGTACGCCAGTGATGTGAAAGCCGCCGCCGCTGGTTCGGTACCATTTTTAATGTTGGTCGGTGTCGTTAGCGGCGGCTGGCAGATGGCGCGCGCCGCCCTGGTCGCGCAGAAAAAACTTACTACTGGCAGCGGCGATACTGCGTTTTACCAGGCCAAGCTTGGCACCGCGCGCTTCTATGCTGACCATGAATTGACCCGGGCGTTGGCCCTCAAGGAATCCATCGTCAGCGGCGCAGTGGGGGTGCTGGCCTTGAGCGAGGATCAGTTCTAACCAGCATTCTGCCTGGCAAAATTTGAACCTCTTTAAATATTGACATATCGGAAAAAGCCGATATAATCTGCTTATGGAACAGGTGGAAGTCTTCAAGGCGCTGGCCAATGAATCGCGGCTCAAGATCCTGCAATGGATGAAGGAGCCGGGCAAACACTTCGGCGAATGCCCATCGGGCAGTGCCCGCGGCCGCAAAGTATGTGTCGGCGAGATTCAGGCCAAGCTGGGACTATCCCAGTCCACCGCTTCCCAGTACCTGGCCACCTTGGAGCAAGCTGGGCTGGTGGTCGCCCGCCGAGAGGGTCAGTGGACTTTCTATGAGCGCAACGAGCAGGCTCTCAAGGAATTGGGAGATTTCCTTCAAAAGGAACTTTAAGTTGTAAATGAAATTATGCCCGCGAGGGTATTTTTTCAGGCTGCGTATATCGAAGTATATAAATATGCAAAAACTTATGAATAACGATGAGGTTAAAAAATGAGCACACAGCCACTGCTGACACCGGTGAGACTCGGCCCCTATGAGTTGCCGAACCGCGTGGTCATGGCACCCATGACGCGCTCGCGCAGCTACAACCGCGATAGGGCACCCACGCAATTGCACGCCGAATACTATGCACAGCGGGCTTCCGCTGGACTACTTATCACCGAGGGCAGCCAGATTTCTCCCCAGGGCGTGGGTTATGTGCACACGCCGGGTATCCATTCGCAAGCCCAGATCCGTGGCTGGAAGAAAGTCACAGACGCGGTGCATGTGCGCGGCGGGCATATATTCTCGCAACTCTGGCACGTGGGCTATGTATCCCACCCGGACTTCCACAACGGCGAGTTGCCGGTAGCGCCATCGGCCATCAATCCGAATAGCAAATCGTTCACTCCGCTGGGACTCAAGGACACAGTTACAGCACGCGCTCTGGAGACCTCTGAAATCAGGACTATCGTGCAGGATTACGTGCAGGCGTCGATCAATGCCATGTTCGCGGGCTTCGACGGCGTGGAAATTCACGGCGCCAACGGTTATCTGATCGAACAGTTCCTGCGTGACGGCAGCAACCAGCGCATGGACGAATACGGCGGTGATATTCCAAAGCGCACACGTTTCCTGCTGGAGATCGTTGACGGTGTGAGCGATGCGATCGGCAGCGAGCGTGTAGGTGTGCGCTTGTCACCCGCCAACACCTGGAATGTGCCGGCGGATTCCAATACCCGCGCACTCTATGACCATGTCATCGGTGCGTTGTCAGGCTATGGACTCGCTTATCTGCACTTGCGCGAAGCCCAGGGGGATCTTTCAGCCATCCACAACATGGTGACCAACGTCAGCGAGCATTTCCGCACGATCTACCGTGGCACGCTCATCACCAACACCGGTTATGACCAGGAGAAGGGCAATGAAGTGATTGGCAAGGGTCAGGCCGATCTGGTAGCTTTCGGCATGCCATATATCGCCAATCCGGATCTGGTGGAACGCTTTCGCGTGCACGCACCGCTGGCACTGGCTGACCAAAAAACCCTGTATCAGGGCGGCGACAAGGGCTATACCGATTATCCGCCGCTGCAGGCTGAAGCGGCCTGAGCGATTTTTCACTCATCTCATCTGAAGGAGAAGATACTATGAAACTGTACTACGCAGCCGGTGCCTGTTCCATGGCACCCCATATCGTGCTAAACGAACTCGGCCTGCCCTATGTAGCCGTGCAGGTGGACCTTAAGACCCACAAGTTGGCCAATGGTGCGGACTATTACCAGATCAACCCCAAGGGCTATGTGCCAGCTATCGAACTGGATGACGGCTCGCTGCTGACCGAAGACGCCGCCATCCTGCAGTATCTGGGCGACCGCAAGCCCGGCCTGCTGGCTGCATCTGGAAGCATGGAGCGCTATCGCACCATCGAATGGCTGACCTTCATCAGCAGCGAGCTGCATAAGGGTTTCAGTCCGCTGTTCAATCAGGATTACCCCGAGGCGGCGCGCAAGATTTTCCTGGACAATCTTAAAAAGCGCTTCGAGCTGCTGGATAAGCACTTCGCGAACCACGACTACCTCATGGGCAAGCAGTTCACCGTGGCGGACGCTTATGCGTACACCATCTTGAACTGGAAGAACTTCCTGAATGTAGACCTGAGGGCATACAAGAACCTAGAAGCTTATATGCAGCGCGTGGCCATACGCCCCTCGGTGCGCGAGACCCAGCATGCCGAGAAACTGGCGGCGTGAGCGTCGCTTTGGATCATGGATGAAATGAAAACAAACGCGCCGCGCTGCGGCCCGTTTTCAAAGCATTCTTTTCTCAGCAAGAGGGCCAAGCATGAAAATCAAGATCGCCATCATTATAGGAAGCACACGCCCAGGCCGTAACGGAGAGGCTGTGGCTAAATGGGTTTATGGAATCGCCAAGCGGCGTACCGATGCCGACTGCGAACTCGTTGACATCAAAGACTTCAAACTGCCTCATCTCGATGAGCCCATTCCTCCATCGCTCGGACAATACGGCAAGCCGCACACCCAGGTTTGGGCCAACAAAATCGCTTCTTTCGATGCCTTTGTGTTCGTCACGCCCGAGTATAACCACAGCACCTCGGGTGCGCTCAAGAATGCGATTGATTTCCTCTACAAGGAATGGAACAACAAGGCTGCAGGTTTCGTGAGCTATGGCAGTGCCGGTGGTGCCCGCGCCGTCGAACATCTGCGTCTGGTGATGGCCGAACTCCAGGTCGCTACGGTGCGTGCTCAGGTCATGTTATCGCTGTTCACGGACTTCGAGAACTTCAGCACCTTCAAACCCGCTGCCACTCACGAGGCCGAGGTCAATAGCATGCTCGACCAACTGGTGGCTTGGGGCGGTGCGTTGAAGACCGTGCGGGCAGCCTGAATAAAATGATCTCACGATGCAAGTGCAATGCTGCATCTCTTGATCCACAGCCTTCGGCAGGCCGGAGGCTGTGCTCAGGCCGCTACGCATCAGTGCATATGTGAATCACGCCGAGCTGATCTTGGTCAATGACTCTGGCTCCCGCAAAGCCTATGTATTAGAGTGAGCCGGTCGGGCTGGAGGTATTTATGCGGGTCAATCCCACGATCGATAAGTTGCGGCGCGAACATGCGGATATGCGCAGGGTGATTATCCTGATCCGGCTACAGCTGGACCTCCTGGAACGGCATGCTGAACCGGACCTGGTGCTGCTGGCTAATGCACTTTATTACATGCGCAAATTTCCCAGCGTCGTGCACCACCCCAAGGAAGAGCTTATCTTCGAGAAGCTGCTGGCTCGCGGCGCGCCGGTGCAGAAGGAAGTGGAGCAGCTGCACGCGCAGCATCAGGAGATCTATGCTCTGGAGGACAACCTGGTCGAACTCGTGCTTGCCCTGCAGAAAGGCGACAACCAGGCGCAAGCACGCCTGTTGGAGTTCGGCCGGCACTACCTTGCCCTCCAGGCAATGCATGTGGAGACCGAGGAGCGCATCCTGTTTCCGGCGGCGCTGCAAAACCTGCGTCCCTATGACTGGAAAGACGTCCGCAAGAAATCCGTGAGCATCGATGATCCGCTGTTCGGCAGCAACCCGACTGAACGCTACCGCTATCTTTATGACTACCTGTTGCGGGAAGCGGCCGACAGCGGCGTGTCACTGCCTGCGACACGCCAGGCTCCCGCGCCCAGCTCCAACAAGACCAGCTCTTCCAGATAATCGCAATAGCGGTCCAGGTAATTGCGCCCCTCTACCTGCTCGAGCAGCCAGGGGTTCATGAGCGTGTGCCGCAGCAGAAACAGGCTGTCGGACTGCAGCTCCGGTTCATCCACACTGTCCACGAAGCTCGCTGCATCGATATCCAGGGAATTCAGCAACCGCGCGAGTTCACGCGGCGCGATCATGTGGCGTTCCACGGCGGTATGTGAGCTAAAGAAGTCCTGCATCTGCACCGGACCGGTGGTGATGCCGAGATGCGCGTACAGACGGCGGCCGAAACGGTTCATGGCGGCCATGGAACGGTTGCCTTCCGGATTTATCGCCAGACAAAGCAGGTTGGTGTCCGGCTCGAATGGCACCATCACACGCGCTTTGCCCTTGAGTCGGGCAGCCAGCTGCGGCAAGCGGTCAAAAAAATATTCGGTGGCGCGAATGGTCTGGTGCTGCAGCCGGCCGAGATTTTCCCGGTCGGGCGGCAGCACCCGATGCGTCACCCAAGCGGCGGCGGCCGGCGCACCCGGCTTGGAACCCTCGAGTATATATTGTCCGAGAGAGCCGTCGGTGTCGGATTGTTCATCGAACACATACGCGGCGTGCTCACCCAGAAACCGCAGCACCCGCCGGTCGCGCCATACGACACCGCCGATGCCGAAAGGCAGATAGCCGAGTTTATGCGGATCCACGGTCACCACATCGGCTTCCTTGAGCGCCGCAAAGCTGGTGTACACCGTTGCCGAGGGAAAATAACTGAAACCGCCACGCACTGTCTTATGTGGCGCGAAGCTGCCGTCGGGTTCGCGAAAGATGCTGCTGAGATAACCGCCCCAGGCGGCATCCACGTGTAGCGCAAATTCAAAACCACGGGCGCGGAATTTGTGGCGCAGCTCCGCCACGGTATGGATGGGATCGATGCTGCCGAATTCGGTGGTGCCGAGCACCGCTACTGTGGAGAGCACCGGAATTTTCTGTTCAGCACAGGCTTCGAGCCGCGCCTTGAGCGCGGGCACGGCGAGGCGCATATGCGCATCCACCGGCAGGCATTCCAGCTGGGCGCTGCCGAAGCCCAGCACCCGCATCGCCTTGTGCCAGGAATAATGCGCCGTGACCGGAGCCAGGATGCGCGCTTGCGCCCACAGCGGGTGTCGCGCGGCAAAGGCCACAGGTCCGAGATTCTCGATGCGTGCAGTGGCGATCGCCTGCTTGAATTCACGTTGCTCTGCCGGCTCCAGCCCCTGCACAGCGCCCGCTAGTTTCCCGGGCAGCGCCAGCACCTGCGGCAGCGACAGGTTGAACAGCGTCCAGTCATCCAGTTGTGCGAGCCTGCGCCCATCATCGAGCTTGAGTGCGGGTAGATGGTGCGCAGCATGCAGGGCATCGCGTAGCGCCAGCGGGTAGCATCGCAGTGAACGCAGATACGCCAGGCCTTCGTAATTCGCCAGAGTGCCGCCGGAGGTCAGGTGTCCCCACGCGCATGGCGTAAATGCAGGATCAGTGCCGAAGCCCAGCATGCGCGCCAATTGCAGGCCCACTTCGAGTTCCAGGCGCACCGTCACCGGCGCGACTTCGGGACTCACGTTGTTGGGGTTGTAAAGCGTGGTGATGAGCTGTGCCAGCAAACCCGGAAGCAATGTGTCCGAGACCATATGACCCAGGTAGCGTGGATTGAAGAACGGTACCGAGCGTTTGAGAGCGGCGGTAAGGGTGTTTAGTTCCGTGCGCATGCGATCCATGAATTCGACGTAGGCTGGGTCGTGGGCGGCGAACATGGGGATGGGCGGCGGGTCCTCGGGATGGAAGTTGCGCCGCCAGTAAATATGGTCGCGCAGAAACTCCAGCAACACGCGCTCGAAAGCCTCGCTGTTCTCGCCGCTGGAGCCCAGGAAGCAGGGATTGGCGAACGCCAGGTCGGTTTCCTGCTTGGAGGGGTTGCGTTGGGGTTTTTGCCGTGGGGACATGGCTGACTCGCGTAAGAGAACTCCCGAACAGTTTGGCTTAGTCCTGAGCCCCGGGCATTGACGCAGATCAAGTGTGCGCCGAACCGGCTGAGTTTTATACAGGCGCCAGTGGGATCTTCACCGTCAATTCCACGCATATTGTTGATGTGCACCTCGGAATCGATGCTGGTTCTGAGCATGGCCCGGTCTTCCGGGCTGAACATGATCCTCGTATACGGCAATCCGGGCGGCAGATTAAAATCTAATTGTTAATCCTGAAAATGACAGGTCTGTCGTGACTTATGTGTAATTTCAGCCGCAGTTCAGTTGCCAGGATACTTGCCCTCAGTCGTGCCAGATTGGTAACTGGCTACCAATCGGCACATCACCAAACGCAGCGGTGGTCTGCCGATGATCTAGCCGGTTGATGCGACCCGCAAGGGTCCCAAGAGCACCGGCAGGAATCTCACCAGATAAATAGCGAAGGCCAACGCCCACAACAACGCCGCCAGTGACAACAGACCGGGGGCGACAATGCGCAACAGCGCCGCCACATTGACCAACAAAAACGCCACCGACATGGCGTAGCCGGCCTTGAGCGGCCGGCCGGTGTGGCCCAAGGCGACGCGCGTCATCATGCCAATGCCGAGGGACCCGAGTGCCCCGGCGGTAATGGCATGCAGTGCGGTAATTTCAGGCAGACTGCCGGTCAACAAAGCCACGCCGCGCAACGCAAGACCGGCCGCCAGCCACAGATAGCCAAGGTACAGTACCCACAGCATGGGTTCGGCGAGGCCGCGATAGGGCTGCCAGGCGACAAGACGCACAAGCACCAAGAGCGCCACTGCCAGCGAGAGCACGGCTAGCGCTGATGAAGCGGGCCACAGTACGTCTACGACTAACAGTAACGCCGCGCCAGCGTTGACACCCCAGTCGAGCCAGCGCCAGCGGCGTATGTGGATTTGTGGAAGCCGCCGGCTGGTGAAAAATGGAATAACCCGGCCACCCATGACCAGCATCAGCAAGGCCAGCAGATCAATCATCCAGACGAGTATGCGCGTGGGTGGAATCGCAATGAGCCCGCGCACCGCCAAATGAAACAGCAGATCCAACCAAGCAAATATCAGCAATAGCGGGATCAGGAACAGATTGCGCCAGTTGCGCGCGGCGATGATGGGCAGGCCGATATATATCGCCAGCAGTAAAAAGAACAGTACGTCCAGCGTCGCCGGCAGCGCATAAGGAATTTCTCCGGGGTACAGGAAGGCGAGTCTTGCCAGCAGCCACACCGCTGCCAGCAACACGAGGGTTATGGGTCGGGTGATGCTGCGACCGGTCCAGTCGGCCACCGCCGTCAGCATGAATCCCGCCATGAGTGCGCCCGCGAATCCGAACAGCATTTCATGGCCATGCCAGTAGAGCGCCGGCAGAGCACCCGCTGGCAACAGTCCGAGGTGCAGGAACAGCGACCACATAAACATCCCCACACTGGCGAAGAATGCCGCGCCCAGGAAAAACAACCGGAATGGCTGCATCAACCAAGGTGGGCCGCGAGATGCGCCTGCACTCAGATTATTCACCAACGAGCGCCAATTACTCAATTGCGCTTGGCATCAGTATCGGTCGCGCCCGCGTGAAAGATTGATGGGTCGGCGGGACCGGTCACCAACATGTATCCGGCAAGACCTTTTTCCATTCGTGAGATGGCATGATCCAGAATAATGTATTTTCCGGGCACTTTTGGACGCACTTCAACCATAGCTGCACCACCGGGTGGCACGGAGATGGTCTGAAGGCCGTGCAGTGGCGGGTTTTCGAAGGATCCCCAAGCATATACATTCTTGAATATCTCTCCGATCATATGCAGTGATGAAGTGAAATCGGGCCCCGCATCACCGAAGAAAATGCGCACACTCTCACCGACCTTTGCATGCAACGGATAGTCTTGTGTGAGTGCGCCCACAGCACCATTCAGGACGAAATAGGTAGGTTGCTCATCCAACAGCCGCTGGACATCGAATTGCTGATGGCCGATGAACCCATAGGGTTGGGTCGTATAAATCTCGCTTTGCATCACGTAATACTCGTGGTCGACTTTGGGAAGCCCGCCCGCAGGCTCAATAACGATGAGACCAAACATCCCATTGGCGATATGTTCGGCCACCATGGGCGTGGCGCAGTGGTAGACAAATACCCCCGGGACCAGCGCCTTGAAGGTAAAGCTGCGTTCCTCACCGGGCGGTACCTGCATCACGCTGGCACCGCCACCGGGTCCGGTGACGGCGTGCAGGTCGATCGAATGGATCATGTGGCTTGTATTGGGATTCTTGAGGTAAATTGTGATGCTGTCACCGACGCGTGCCCGCAGCATCGGACCGGGAACTTTGCCATCAAATGTCCAGTAGGTATAGGTGGTTTGTGGTGCGAGGTTTGCCGTCACTTCTTCGGCCTGCAGGTGGAAAGCCAGATGTTTGGGCGCCCGCGCGCCGACCGGCAGCGGTACATCGGCCGGGTCAAGCACGATACTCGCGGCTGCTGGGGCCTGCGCTACAGGCGGTGTATTACCAATCACCAGCGTGCCCTGCATGCCGGCCTGGCGATGGCCGGGCAGCGTGCAGAAATAATCGTAGCGACCGGCCGTATCGGCACGGAAAACCACCACGGTACTGGCGCGTTTCCCTATCACGTGGTTGGACAACACGTTGAACGCCGGGATGGAGATGTCGTGCTCGGAACCATCCCCATCGATGAGTGTGATTTGCACCACAGTGTTTAGTGGAACTTTGAGGGTAGGATTGTCCACGCCATCGATTGCATCGCCCACACCGCGAAATGTCATCCCATTAGTCCCGACGTTTGTCATGAGTGTAAAACTTACATCGGGATGGGACGTGACACCCTTGTCGGTCAGGTTAGAACTGGCTGCGAGTGCTGCACTGGAACAGGCAACGGCCAGACCGATCCCAGTCCATATCAGGAAATGCATAAAATTGGATGCATGAAAATCTGTACGACGGGTATAGATTGAATTCATGAGTGAACCCTCCGATGGCGAGCGAATTGGATCAATATCAGACAGGATAGAATTAATCTGCCACGGTATACGTGATATAGATCAAATCGATTGATTAAAACGTTAGATGACGGGCGTGGGTTTATTTCAAAGAACAGGCTTCATCACCAGGGGATTTGCTTGCAGTCACGCCAGAAGTGACCGCTGTCCGTGGCTTCCGCGGCGCTGGCCAACCACACGATGGTTTCCACGCCTTTCTCGATGGAACGGCTGGCGCCCGGCCCGCCCATGTCGGTCTTCACCCAGCCGGGGCACACGGAGTTTACTTGGATGCCGCGCTCAGCCAGCTCGTGGGCAAACACCCGTGTCACCACGTTGAGGGCTGCCTTGGAGATCCGATACCCCAGATAACCGCCGTTCATGTCGTTGAGTGCCCCCATGCCGGAAGACACGTTTACTATGCGCGCACCTTCCAGCATCAGCGGCACCAGCGTCTGGATGAGCCGCACCGCGCCCAGCGTATTGGTGTTGAAGACTTCCATCACCGTCACCGGTGATACCTTAAGCGGCTCGGAGGATTTGGCGCCGCCCGCGCGGGTTGATTCCGGCAGGATGCCGGCGTTGTTCACCAGCACATCCACATGACCGTGCTGCTCGCGCAGATAACGCGCCAGCGCCTGGGCATCCTCGCTGGAATTTACGTCCAACTTGCGCAGCTCTACATCGAGCTTTTGAGCCTGTAATTTCTGCAGTAGCTTGGCACCAGCCTGTAGATTGCGGGTAGCCATCACCACGTGCATACCGCGTCGCGCCAGTTGCCGCGCGGTCTCCAGACCGAGGCCGCGGTTGGCGCCGGTGACCACGGCGATTTTCGGATCTGCCATAGGCTGTCTCCGGAGGTTACCAATGCCTGAAATGAAAGGCAGTATGATACGGCCTCTGTAGAGGCGCGAATCCAGCGCTCATCATCGCGAGAAAACAAACATGCTTGGTCTATCCACTAAAACCAAGATGGTGCCCTCGGCCCAGGCCCTGCCGGGCCGGAGTATGCCGATGTCAGTGCCGGAGAAGCATTACGTCAACGGCCATCCCCTGAAGCCTCCCTTCCCCAAGGGTATGCAGGAGGCAGTGTTCGGTCTCGGCTGCTTCTGGGGCGCGGAGCGCAAGTTCTGGCAGCAAGCCGGCGTGTATGTGACTGCCTCGGGTTACGCCGGCGGCTACACGCCCAATCCCACTTATGAAGAAGTGTGCAGCAGCCGCACCGGCCACGCGGAAGTGGTGCGCGTGGTGTTTGATCCTGGGCAGATCAGTTACGCGCAATTACTCAAGTTGTTCTGGGAAGCCCATGATCCCACCCAGGGCATGCGTCAGGGCAACGATGTTGGCACCCAGTACCGCTCGTGCATCTATACCTTCGGTGCAGCGCAGCAGCAAGCCGCTGAAGCATCGCTGCAAAATTACCAGCAGGCGTTACTCGCAACCAGCCACCCGGCCGTCACCACCGAGGTCCGACCGGCCGGTGAGTTCTACTACGCCGAGGAATACCACCAGCAGTACCTCGCCAAGAATCCCAACGGTTACTGTGGTTTGAGTGGCACCGGCGTCACCTGTTCAATTGGCTGATATGACAGCGGCTTTGTTTTTAGTGCTTTACGGTAAGAACCACATGGATCCCTAATATGTGGACTCTACGCGAGTACGCCATCGTAGTGTTCTCCCTGTGGCTGTTTCTCGATAGCGCGGTGGTTTTCCGCCGCAAGTCTGCCAAGACCGAAAATCATGATCGCTTTTCTTTTCGACTGCTCATGTTCAATGGTTTAGTTGCCTATATCGCAGGTATCTATCTTGCATACACTCCTTACGGACATATCCTCACTACGGTGCCAATTCAGATCATGGGATTCATTGTCATGGGTATTGGAATCTTGATACGCACAATTGCTATCATCCAGCTGGGCCGTTTCCACACACCCAATGTAGCCGTGCTCGCAGATCACCAGGTGGTGAACATCGGCCTCTATCATTACATACGTCATCCCAGCTATCTTGGTGCACTCATCGCGTACTTGGGTTGGAGTTTGGCCTTGGACAACTGGCTCAGTCTGCTCACCATCATGACGTTTCTCACTGTAGCGTATCTGTATCGCATTCACGAGGAAGAAGCGGCACTCAGCGCTGCATTAGGTGAGTCTTATGCAAGCTACCGACGCCGTACCAAGCGGCTGATCCCCGGCGTTTACTAATTTTTCATAGAGACATGCCGGCCAGTGCCATTGGATAGTAGACTACATCTGCAAGCTATCAGAAAAACAGCGATACCGTGGGGGCGATTAAATTCAACGTATGAGCCTGGAATTAGTTCGTCCCGCAATAGCCTCGTGGGTATTGCATCATGCACTTGAAAAATTGGTAGGGTGATTGACGCGAGGTAAGCAGCACGGTCATTGGTGTCCGTTATCTCCCTTGCGGTATTTCTGGCATGGCACGCAGCGTGCAGGCAAGTGGAGTCGTGCTACATTTGCCACAATAATTACACGGATCATTTCGCGGATGGGCAGCATATGGCGGAAATCGGCGCATGATCGAGATCGAGGAGCTGAGCTTCCACTATCCGGGTGCCGAACGCGATGCCATCCGGGGATTGTCCCTGCGGGTTCGGCGGGGCAGCGTGTTCGGGCTACTGGGTCCGAACGGTTCCGGCAAGACCACGCTTATCTCCATCCTGACTGGGCTGTTATCCGCGCCTTCGGGGCGGATCCGCATTAACGGCAAAACCCTGCCCGCGCAAGCACGCGAGATTCAGGCATTCAGTGCCCTGGTGCCCCAGGACTATGCGTTCTATCTGCGTCTCAGCGTCATGGAAAATCTGCGTTTCTTTGGCGGCACGCTGGCGATTCCCGCAGCCGAATTGCGTGATCGCATGAGCGAGGCGCTGGCGGTGGCGGGTCTTGAATCATTCACTGCGGTTCGCGCCGAGCATCTGTCCGGCGGACTCAAACGCCGTCTCAATCTGGCCATCGGCCTGCTGAACCGTCCGCAGCTGTTGTTCCTGGATGAGCCGACTGTGGGGATTGATCCGCAGTCGCGGCATTTTATTCTGGATGCGATTGAACGTATCAACGCTCATGGCACTACCGTGGTGTATACCTCGCACTATATGGAAGAGGTTGAAATGCTGTGCGACGAGATAGGGATTCTTGACGATGGGCGCCTGCTGGCCTGCGGTACATTGCAGCAACTTCTGTATGACACGGCGGGCCACGCATTGACGGTTACGTTTACTGCACTACCCACGGTGCAACAGCGGGCGGCGTTGAGTATCATTCCCGGCATTGACTATAAAGACGGCGAATTACGCCTGGATCAATGCAGCGAGAGCGATCTGAAACGAATCATCGCAATACTGACCGTCGAAGGACTCGGCATTGGCCGTATGCAATATGGGCATGGCAACCTTGAAGAATTGTTCCTGCATCTCACTGGCCGGCAACTGAAGGATTGAATGCACATGCCCGTGTTAGCGCTGGTCAGTAAGGAATTGAAACTATTAATACGCGATTGGCATGCGCTGTTGCTGCTATTTGCGATGCCGGCGATTTTTATTCTGGTCATGTCGCTGGCGTTGCAGGACAGCTTTGCATCGCATCAGGGTGTCCGCGTCCATTATTACCTTGTCAATGAAGACATTAGTCCAGTCAGTGTGGCGCTGGTCAAGCTGTTAGATTCTCTGAACGAATTCAATATACTGCCTGCAGATGCGCCTGTGGCGGAATTGATTAATCGGGTTAGACATGATCGGGCTCAATTCATCGTGCGTATCCCGGCGGGGTTCGGTAAGGCGATGCAAAGTGAAAAACCACTAGCGGTGCAGATGCTCGCCGGCCCGGATGTCGAACCAGCTATATATAAGCTTTTCGAAGCAGCATTGCGCGACGCGCTGGGACGCGTGTATCTGCAAAAGACAATAGCGATGTCGCAAACGCAGGTGGCGGACCTGGGCGGGATTGCCGATGCAAATGTAGATCTGGATGTCGCAGGCAAATTATTGAACGCACAGTCGCTTTATCAGGTAGGTGGTGTGAGCATGCGGCCCTCGTCAGTGCAGCAGAATGTCCCTGCCTGGCTGCTGTTTTCGATGTTCTTTATCGCGATCCCGCTTTCGACTACCTGGGTGCAGGAACGCCAGCAGGGCACATATGCGCGCTTGCGAAGCATGGGTTTGAGTGCGAGAGCGCTATTGCTTGGAAAATTGTTGCCGTATCTCGGTATCAACCTGTTGCAAGTGGTTTTAATGTTAGCGGTCGGTGTGTTCGTGGTGCCGTGGTTCGGCGGGGGCAGACTGACGCTCGGTCATGCGCCGTTGGCGCTTTGCTTGATGGCGGTGGCAGTGAGTTTTGCTTCGGTGGCGTATGCGCTTCTGGTCGCGAACCTGGTTTCCACGAGCGAACAGGCCACCATCTTTACTGGCGTAACTAACCTACTGATGGCGGCGGTGGGCGGTATCATGGTGCCGCGCTTCCTGATGCCGCCCATGATGCAGGCATTGAGCCAATTTTCACCTATGGCCTGGGGCTTGCAGGGCTTTCTCGATATATTCCTGCACCAGGGCGGATTAAAGACCGTTGCGCCACAAGCTGCGTATTTGTTTGCGCTAGGACTGGCCTGTCTCACTATTGCGGGACTATTGCTCGGTATGCGCAAAAGGAAATAAGGGATTATGGATCGGGAGCAGCTGAAACTTGAACTCAAGCAGATGATCATCAAGGAATGCGAGAAGAATGTGCGCCCGGATGAGATTCCGGACGATGCCATCCTCATCGGTAGCGCTGGCAGTCTGTCGCTCGATTCCCTGGATGCCTTGCAGATCGCATTAGCCGTCAAACAGCAGTACGGTAAACGTATCGATGGTAACAATCAGACGCGCGCAGCGCTGACATCCATCAATACGCTTGCCGATTTTATTCTTGCAGACAAGACTGTCTGACAGACACATGGCAGGCGCATACATCCGAGGGATGGGGCTCAGCTGCGCGCTGGGTGAGGACCCGGAAAAATGTGTGTCCGCTATGCAGCGTTTGCAGGTGCGGCCTATTAAAGTGCAGCTGGATGAATTAACCGAACCTTTGCGGATGCCATATTACCGTATTCCCGATCCCAGGGACTTGTTTGATAGCGCGCGTTTTGAGTGTCTGTTGCCGCCAGTCGTACACATGGCGGTGGAACAGGCTGGGCTGACAGCCGCGGAAATCCGCCGGCTGCCGCTGTTCATCGGGTCTTCATGTTTCTCTATTGGCTTATCAGAAACACGGTATGCAGCAGCATTAGCGCATCAACCGGAAACGGCGTTGCCTATGCCATTGTGTGGGTATCAGGACATCGCCGCGATTGTGCAGCAAACGCTGAATTGCGCGGGCGATACTTACACCTACAACACCGCGTGTACCTCCTCGGCCAATGCCGTACTAGGTGCGTTGCGCATGATCGAACTGGGCTGGTACCCGCATGTACTGGTGATCGGCGCTGAGCTGGCCAACCGTACCACCCTGACAGGTTTCTCCGGTTTGCAGCTGGTTGCTGAAAGCGTGCGCCCGTTTGATTTGGCGCGCGGTGGGATCGTACTGGGTGAGGGCATCGGTGCGGTACTGGTGTCAGCGGTTAAGGGCGATGCTAACACTTTACGTATTCTCGGTGGCGCAAGTAATTGCGATACCTCAAGTGTAACCACTGCCAACAGCAATGGTAATTCAGTTGCAGCAGTATTGCGTCAGACACTGACGAACACGCGACTGCAACCGCATCAGATATGCGGCATCAAAGCACACGGTACCGCTACATCCACGGGCGATACAGCCGAGGCGAGGGGGATGCGGCAGGTATTTGCATATCTGCCGCCGGTCTGTGTGCTGAAACCTTATGTGGGACATACCTTGGGCGCCTGCTGCGTTAACGAACTGGTCTTGTTCGGCATGGCACTGCAATATGGATTCCAACCCGCCACCCCCGGTTTTGAATCCGCCGACCCTGGACTTGACATACATCCGCTCAAGGCATCAAGTTTTGCACCGGATGGCCACTATCTGCTCAACCATTTTGGTTTTGGTGGCAACAACACCGTGCTGGCGTTGGAGAAAACCACGCCATGATTCAGGTAGTTTCAGCTAGTCATTATTTGCAGCCCTTGAATGATGCAGCTTCGCTACCTGTGCTTGACGATGCTTTGAGAAAGCTGTGTCAGGAGGATTTCCGCCGTATCGACCGGTTCATCCAGTTGGCGCTGTTGGGTTCTGCACGCTGTGTAGCTGGATATGAGTTGCAAGCAGAGTGCGGTGTCTATCTCGGTTCCGGGCTGGGGCCCATCGGCAACAACATCGTGACCCAGCAGCAACTGATACGCGACCGAGAAATTCCAAAACCCTTCAACTTCATAAATACGCTGGGCACCAGTGCTGGATATTACGTAGCTAGGAATCTCGGTTTGAACGGTCAGAACATTTTCGTCTCGCGGCGCAGCGCGAGTCTGGAAGCAGTGTTGAGTTTGGCCATCGCGGACATCAAACTCGGCATCGTCACTCAGGCGCTGGTCGGAGTGGTGGAGGAAGTCACGCTGCCACTTGCTGCGCATCGCCAGCGCCAAAAATTATCGGAAACTTTACTGTTAAGTGAAGGCAGTCACTGGCTACTTTTGCGGCCGAATGACGCGGGGAACAGACAGGTTCAACTCAAGCGGTTTGCAGACTTCGCGGCGCTGGAATATTACCTGAAACCGCTTTGCAGCATGGGCGACCAATTATACTGCGCGCGAGGGATGGAGCTCAGTTTTGCAACGACCCTTCGGCTTCTATTCCCGGACAATACTATTGCCAATGCGGCTATCGCGTTTCACGATAGTCAGGAAGCAGCGGGGGTCACGCAATATTTAACCGGGGACAGGCAGAGTAACCTTTTTCTTGTGAGTGGAGATACTGTGCGCGGCTGGGTATTATTTCACTTCGGCGCGTAATTGCCGATAAATAATTTCTTCTTGTTTCGCACAATGCGATAACTCATCGGCCAACAAACCGTAATCCATTGGCATCCGGTCCTTGCACATCTTTGCGGCGTGAAGTGCGAAACACCGCCATTCGTCGCCGACCGCGGTTAATTGCCCGGCGATCGTTGTCAGGCGTGGATTGTTCAGCAACGCGGCGGCTTCCTGCAGGAACGATGCATACAGGAACCGGAAACCGGCGCCACCGGTACCAATCTCTTCTTGCATTCGCACGATGTGACCCAGCAGTAATTTGTTTTGATGCTGTTTACGCGCATCCAGTTTGCGGATCTTGCGCGCGACGGTGCGGATGCCGCGCACACCCAGGATTGGCACTGGTGTATAGAGCATCATGCCAGTAGTGAATCTGATTGCCTTACGTATCGCGCGCGGCATGTCCATCTGCGAGGGGATGAATTCCGGATAGTAAAGCAATCCCTTTGGTGCCAGCACACCGCGCGTGAAGCGTGCTTTCTTGAGGGCCTCAGTTTCGCATTCAACCAGGATATCAATCACCGGGTCGCTGATCAGATAGTTGTTGCCGCGCTTGCCGTACACCACCAGATTGTGGGCGTTAAAATGAAAGCGCATATCCGGCGGGAAATACGTTAGCCAGTACGCCGAAGTCTGGATGCCGACCACCCGGCCTTCGGACAAATGATGGTCAAGCGCAGCCATGCCCGCATCGGGCTGTCTGAAGCGTTCAAAGTGCATCTTGATGCCTAGCCGCCGGGTTAATCCGCGAATCACCTGGCCGGGTGGCATGCGGTAAGCGAACAATGGTTGACCGCCGAATTTCAGGAATGGCAGATAGGCATAGCTCAATGCCGCGGAAATACCGAATGCCATGGGTTCCGAGATGGACATTTTTTTATGCCGCAGCAACGACGAGATGGCACCACTTTCGCAATGAGCACTTTGCTGGTGATCGAAGGGGATTTCGATATCGTCGAGCAGGCAGGGGACGGCGTTCACGGTTGCTCGGGCAGCGTGTTCAGTTGTTCGGGTGTCTTGCCGAGCGCATCGGCATATCGCTGACGACACTTGGCGGAGAGTTTCTGGAACGCGCCAGGTCTCAGGTGCCGGCGCACTCGCCATTTGAAGTAGCCGGTGCTCTGCGAAAGCAATACCAAGTCCATGCGCTCGCGGTACATATGATATTCAAGTGCAGAATTCTGTCTTTGGCGAGCACGCCGCCAGGCATCCGCCGCTTGATGCTCATATTCCGCGATGGCCTGATCGAGCACAATCTCCTCGGCTTCCCAGCCGCTGGATGGTGCGCGTACGTAATGGCCATTTTCATCCTGCGCATACAGTAGTTTGCTGTGGCCCATAAAGGCCTTGGCGTTCTGCTGAGGCACCTCGTCGCGTTTCATTGCGTATCAGGATAATGGCTTGCCGTCTGGATCGCAGACAGTGAGATGTATCCAGGCGGTATTGAAACGACCGCTCTCGGGTACGTAACACAGCAGGCGGTGACCGGGTTTCAATTCGGCGGAATGGAATAGTTCCTCGAGCATGATATAAATGGACGCTGCGCCCGTATTACCCTTGGTATACAGGTTGGTGAACCAGCGCTCGAAGGGGATATCGAAACCAGCTTTCAGCATATGATTATGGACCCGCTCGCGGAAATAATGCGATGAATAATGCGGCAGGAAGAAATCGATCTGTTCAGGCTTAAGGTTCTTAAGTTTCGGTAATTCGAGCAGCGGACGCTCGACGGTATAGGCCATCACGTGTTCGTTGAGTTGTTTGACGTCCTGCTTGAGCGTAAACACCGAGCGCTCCGCCCATTCCGAGGGAGCATATGCCGGCCAGCCTTTCAAGCTTCCGTCTTCCAGCTTCTCCGCGCCGCCATACATGCAGGCCGGTTGTTCGTTGGCATAGGAGCGTTCCACGATCCAGTCGATCCGCAGTGACAGTCCTTCGTCAGCCGGTTGTGGTTCGACCAACGCGGCGCCCGCGCCATCCGATAACATCCAGCGGATGAAGTCTTTCTGGAATGCCAGCGCACTGTTGCTCTCAAGTGCCTCGATCTGGGCGTCGTTCTCGGCCTGGAAATTGCGCGCATGCATTACCGCTGAAGGCGTTTCGGAGCCGGCGCTTACAGCATGTTGAAACTCTCCGGCGGCTACACCGTACATCGCGTATTTGAGCGCCGCGGTGCTGCTGATGCAGACGCCTGAAGTGCTGATATTTTCACAGGGCGGAATACCGAGTTCCCCATGCACCATGTTGGCGTGGCTGGGTACCAGCTGATCGGCGAAAGTAGTGCCGCAGGCCAGCAGGTCAATCTGTTCGAGTTTGAACTTCGCATTCGCCAGCCGGCGCACCGCTTCAGCGGTCAGTTGGGCATTGGTGTGGGTGGCCTCGCCGGTGGCAGGGTTAAGTGCATAGTGGCGTGTCTTGATTCCGTTGGAGCGCAAGATGATGCGCCGCGCGCGAGAGGCACGGCCATTGACCATGCCCAGTACCGATTCCATCTCATCGTTGCTGATCGGGGCATTGGGCAGGAACGCCGAAAGATTGGTGATGTATGCTTTTCCAGTGATTGCCATATTCCGGATTATGCGCCTGATGGTTGGCTGAAATAGGCTTGCTGAGCCGCGATACGCTTGCGCATTAAAGGTGCGGCCAGGGTTTTGAACAGAGTGCTGATGGGCAGCACGGTGATCAGCAGTGCGATGAGGAACACAATATAGATTATGACCACCGGTTGGCGTGCCCAAGCACCTTGCTTGCCGAGTACGCGCAATAATTTTCCCCACGCAAGAAAGCTGCGCCGCGCGGCTTTTTCCGTCGCAATCAGGTGTGTATTCACCTTTACGGCTCCCATCCCGCGCAACAAACCGGTGTTGAGAGTCTGGACCTGTGTGAGTGCATGCGCAATGCGTTCACCGAAACGCCGGCTGCCGGTTATCTGTTCAGGTTTGACACCGGCGCGCGGTATCAAGCCACCCAACAGCGGCCCACGCTTGCCGGTTAGCATCCACAAGGGCGTGGCGAGAAAGCTGCCGATGGATCCGGCTTCGTCGACCAGCGCCACATTCCCGACCAGATGGGCGCCGCAAGCGGCGAGCAATTCCTTGGTCCGTTCCTGGGCCATCAGCCACATGTCGCGACAGGCGATCACGGTTACCACTGGCGTGTCCTTGAGCAACGCCCGCGCCATCGGATTATTCAAGAACGCGGTAGTGGGAAGGGATGGTGACAGGAACCAGACCTGATAGCCAAGGATCACCAAATCGAAGCGTTCGTTTTGATCAAGGTCCAAGGGTTCGAGCTCGGGAGGATCAAGGTAGATCGCTTCCGGGAAAGTATCGAAAAAGCGCAGGATCGGCCAGGGAAACGGATACGGATTCTTGCAGCGCAACACCAGTTGGCGTACCTCAATACTCCCCGACTCGGACAGTGGGGCGGTCAGGTTCCGCATGACATCACTCAATTGTCCGCTCGGGGACGAATAGTGGACTACCAAGACTTTCTTTGTGTTCATAATTGGTTGATTTTAAATACCATGGAAACTCTGATTAATTTCATTTCGTCATTCCGGCGAAAGCCGCATCCAGTAAGTAATTGATATTGCAGGATTCCGGCTTTCGCTTGCATGACGAAATCGAGCCATGAGTGAATAAATCAGAGCTCCCCTATTCTTCAGGTTCGGCCAGTATACGTCTGCTCTCTGCGGTTGATTGTCCGAGATAGTAATCATCGCATAGAGCACATCACAATTCTCCAACATATTGCAGCGTCTGCCCAAGTGTCACGATCAACTTATTGGCACCGAGTCGCAGTATCATGGCCCGATGGCATGGCACATATTCCATCCCGCCACCGCCGCGTGGTTTCGCAAGACTTTCGCTGCGCCCACCGAAGCGCAGGCTGCGGCCTGGCCCGCGATCCGTGCCGGCCGCCCGACGCTCATCGCCGCGCCCACCGGTTCCGGCAAGACCCTGGCGGCATTTCTCGCCGCCATCGATGCCCTGGTATGTGAAGGTCTGGAGCACGGCCTCAAGGATGAATGCCAGGTGCTTTACATCTCGCCCCTCAAGGCCCTGTCCAACGATATCCAGAAAAACCTGCAGGCGCCTCTGGAAGGCATCCGCAATCAACTGTTCGAAACCGGGCTGCCGGACGTGGAGATCCGCGCCATGGTGCGTACCGGCGACACGCCGCAGTCGGAACGCGAGCGCATGCGCCGCACGCCGCCGCACATCTTGGTGACCACGCCGGAATCGCTGTACATCCTGCTGACCTCGGACTCCGGCCGCAAGATCCTGGCCACAGTACGCAGTGTGATCGTGGATGAGATCCATGCGCTCGCCGGCAACAAGCGCGGTGCGCATCTGGCGCTTTCACTGGAACGTCTGTCGGCGCTAACTGCGGTACCTGCGGTGCGCATCGGCCTGTCCGCGACCCAGAAACCCATCGAAGAGGTAGCGCATTTCCTCACCGGCGCAGGCGCCAGCTGCAACATCATCGATACCGGGCACGTGCGTGAAAGGCGTCTGCATCTGGAACTGCCGCGTTCGCCGCTGGCGCCGGTGATGGCCAACGAAGTGTGGTCGGAGATCTATGACCGTCTGGCGGAGTTGATCCGCGCGCACCGCACCACGCTGATATTCGTTAACAACCGGCGGCTGGCGGAACGCGCCGCGCGGCATCTGGCGGAGCGCATCGGCGAACCGCAAGTGACCGCCCATCATGGCAGTCTGGCGCGCGCCCACCGGCTGGACGCGGAGCAGCGCCTCAAGCGCGGTGAACTCAAAGCGCTGGTGGCTACCGCCTCGCTGGAGCTGGGTATCGACATCGGTGATGTGGATCTGGTGTGTCAGCTAGGTTCTCCGCGCAGCATCAGCGTATTTCTGCAGCGCGTCGGCCGTTCCGGGCATGCGCTGGGTGCGCTGCCGGAAGGCCGCCTGTTCCCGCTGTCGCGGGACGATCTGGTGGAATGCACGGCGCTGCTGGATTGCGTGCGTCGCGGCGAACTGGATGCGCTGCTAGTGCCGGAGGCGCCGCTGGACGTATTGGCCCAGCAGATTGTCGCGGAAGTGGGTTGCCGTGAATGGGATGAAGCGCAACTGTATGAGTGCCTGCGCCGCGCCTGGCCGTACCGCCTCCTGAAACGCGAAGACTACACCGATGCGGTGCGCATGCTGGCGGAGGGTTTTTCCACGCGCCGCGGCCGGCGTAGTGCTTATCTGTACCGCGATGCGGTCAATGGCAAGCTGAGCGGCCGGCACGGCACCAAACTCATCGCGGTCACCAATGGCGGCGCGATCCCCGATCAGTTCGATTACGAGGTGATGCTCATGCCGGCGGGCTTGCGCATCGGTTCGCTCAACGAAGATTTCGCTTTCGAGAGCATCCCCGGCGATATCTTCCAGCTGGGCAACACCAGCTATCGCATGCTCAAGATCGAACAGGGCCGGGTGTTGGTGGAGGACGCCAAGGGTGCGCCACCCAATATCCCTTTCTGGTTCGGCGAAGCACCCTCGCGCAGCGCGGAACTCTCAGCCGCGGTATCGCGCTTGCGCTCCACGGCGAATAGACAGTTGGCGGCCGGTAAGGATCTGAACGATTGGTTAACGCATGCAATGGGGCTTGATGCGGCTGCCGCTGCCCAGCTCACAGAATACCTGGTGACCGCGCACGCTGCCCTCTCGATACTGCCTACCCAGGATACGGTAGTGTTCGAGCGTTTCTTCGATGAGGCCGGTGATCAGCATTTCGTGATCCATTCGCCCTTCGGTGCGCGTGTCAACCGCGCCTGGGGTCTGGCGCTCAGGAAACGTTTCTGTCGCAAATTCAATTTCGAATTGCAGGCTGCGGCATTGGAAGACACCATCGTGCTATCACTCGGGCCGACCCACAGCTTCCCGCTGGAAGAACCGGCGCGCTACCTCAATCCAGCCACCGCCCTCGAGGTACTCACCCAGGCGGTGCTGGCGGCACCCATGTTCGGTATCCGCTGGCGCTGGGTTACCACCACGGCGCTGGCGGTGCGCCGCAACCGCAACGGTCAGCGCACGCCGGCCGTATTTCAGCGCGCCGATGCTCAGGATCTGGTGGCGGTGGTATTCCCGGATCAACTCGCCTGCGCCGAGAACCTCACGGGCGCCATCGAAGTGCCGGAGCATCCCCTGGTGCAGCAGACATTGCATGACTGTCTGCATGAGGTCATGGATGCGGACGGGTTTCTAAAATTGCTAGTGCGTCTGCAGGATGGCACCCTGAAAGTAGTGGCGCGGGATCTGGCCTCGCCTTCGCCCCTGGCCCAGGAGATTCTGTCGGCACGCCCGTATGCGTTCCTGGACGATGCGCCCGCGGAGGAGCGGCGCACACGTGCGGTGCAGGTGCGCGGCATACTCAGTATTGAGGAAGCCGGATCCCTGGCCGAACTGGATCCCGAGGCCATCGCCCGTGTGCGTGCGGAAGTCTGGCCCGGGGCGCGCGACACGGATGAGCTGCACGATGCGCTGGTGGTACTTGGATTTTTAACTGAACAGGAAGGCGGACGTGGAAATCCAGAGAGCGCATTGGATCTCGGCTGGCAACGACTGTTCAAGGATTTATGCGCCGCGCGCCGCGCCACGGTTGCGCACTTGCCGAACGATCATCAGGTATGGGTCGCAGCCGAGCGTCTGCAGGAATTGCTGACAGTGTTTCCGGATGCGGCACTCAATCCGGGTATCGAACCAATCTTGGAATCCGGCAACGAACCGCTGGCGCGCGAAGTGGCGCTAATCGAATTGATGCGCAGCCGTCTGGAAGCTTCCGGTCCGGCCACTGCCCAATCCTTGGCGAATGCCTTGGGGCTCACCGTTGTCGAGGTCGAGCCCGCATTGCTGGCACTGGAAGCCGAAGGCGCCATCATGCGTGGAAATTTCACACGAGCATACTTGGCGCCCTCTCCCTTAGTGGGAGAGGGCGAGGCGGATTTGACGAAGCACAACTTCGCTCCGCCGAGCAGGGATACAGGGATGTATGCTTTGGACTTCGAGCGGAACAGGATGCGTAGCGATGAAGAGGGTCAGGGGGTAAAAACTGAGTGGTGCGAGCGGCGTCTGCTGGCGCGCATCCACCGTTACACACTCAAACGGCTTCGCAGCGAAATCGAGCCGGTGGCGCCGGCCGATTACCTGCGCTTCCTGTTCGAATGGCATGGAGTCGGCGCGCAGCGCAGCGACGGTGCAGCGGCGCTGGCTACAGCCCTAGAGCAGTTGGAAGGCTTCTCCGCCCCGGCAGCTGCCTGGGAATCCGATATCCTGCCGGCGCGGGTCGCGGATTACGCACCCTACATGCTGGACCAGCTGTGCGCCGCCGGCACCGTGGCCTGGATGCGCTTACTGCCGCCGCGCAATGGTGACGATGAACACCACGCCGGAGCAGTGCGCAGCACGCCGATTACATTCGTCGCGCGTGATGCCCTGTCTCACTGGCGTGGATTGACGGAGATGCCGGATTCAGCTGTCATCAATCTTTCGCATGCAGCCCGCAGCGTGCATGACACACTCAAGCAGCACGGTGCATTGTTCTTCACCGATCTGGTGGAGCTCACCAGCCTGTTGCGTACCCAGGTGGAGACCGGGCTCGGCGAGCTGGCCGCCTGGGGATTGGCGGCATCTGATACCTTCGCGGGCTTGCGCGCACTCATCACACCGGTCGGCAAGCGTGCGTCCATCGGGCGTACGGCGCGCTACCGCCCGCGCCACGGCGATGCCTACGGCGTCAGCCAAGGGGGACGCTGGTCGCTGACGTCCACGGGGATGATCGCGGGCGATGCGGCGGCCGCCAGCGAGGCGCTCACGCATCTCGCACAGGTGCTGCTACACCGCTACGGTGTTATATTCCGCAAAGTTTTGGAACGGGAGAGCAGGCTGCCGCCCTGGCGCGATCTGCTCTATGTTTATAGAAGGCTCGAAGCCCGCGGTGAGCTGCGTGGCGGGCGCTTCGTGGATAGTTTCGCCGGCGAGCAGTTCGCCCTGCCGGAAGCGGTAGGTGCGCTGCGCGAGGTCCGCCGCCGGGAGAAATTCAATGAACTGGTATCGGTGTCGGCTGCCGATGTCCTGAACTTGGTGGGCATCGTCACACCCGGCGCGCGCGTACCGGTGCAGGGTGAAAACCGCGTGCTCTACCGCGATGGCGTGCCACTGGCGGTACAGGTTGCCGAGGAAGTGCGCTTCCTGGAATCCGTGACAGCTGAAGATGAATGGGCATTGCGCAACTCGCTGCTGCGGTGCAGGCAGCCGCCCGCGGCCGGCACTGTTCAATAATATTGAATAACAGGTGTATTCTTTTGCGTCGTCCAGCTATGCGGAGAGTCACCATGGCTACCACCCGGCACAAGAAAACCAAGAATATACAAACAGCGCGCCCCAAATCTACGTCGGCTGCCAGCAGCCGTTTTCTGAATGAAACACCGGGTTACCGGCGCGCCCGGGATCGTCTGCTGAAAGCGGAGATCACCTTACGCAAACACGTGGAAACAGTGGCTGCGCTGCGCCGCAGACTGTCGGTGGGCGGCGTGGTACCTCAGGACTATGTATTCGAAGGTGTGGAACCGCTCACGGGTGTGCGCAGTGTGCGGCTTTCGGAACTGTTCGCGCCCGGCAAGAATACCCTGATCCTCTACAGCTTCATGTACGGCCCGGCCATGGCGCACGCCTGTCCGAGTTGCACTTCGATCATCGATTCGCTGGATGGGGCTGCCACGCATGTGAATCAGCGCGTGAACCTGGCAGTAGTGGCCAAATCGCCATTGCCGCGCATCCTCAGCTTCGCGCGCGAACGCGGCTGGCGGCATGTGCAGTTGTTGTCATCGGCCGGTAATAGCTATAACCACGATTATCACGGTGAGGATGCCGACGGCAAACAATGGCCGATACTCAATGTTTTCGTGAAACGCAACGGCAAGGTCCGGCACTTCTGGGCCAGTGAGCTGATGTTTGCAAAAGCAGAGAAAGGCCAGAATCCACGACATGTGGATATGATCTGGCCTTTGTGGAACCTGTTCGATGTCACCCCCGAGGGCCGTGGCGTAGATTGGTATCCGAAATTGAATTATTCAAATTAGTAGGTTGCGTCGATTTTAGCCTGCATTTGGTTAGGCACTCGTTGACGAATCAAGTGCTATTTTCAGCGACCGGAGTAGCCGCTGCCTTGCTTCGGTTGTCTTCCTCGAACAGACGCTGAAGTTCTTCGGCGGCCTCCTTGGTGGTCTGGATGAGTTTGGATTCGTCACGGAACACCGCATGCTGGCGCTGCAGTAAATCCTCGTCGTAGTGCTGGAATTTATCCAGCAGTGCGCGGGTCTCATGGGCTGGTTGCCCCAGGGCTTCCAACACTTGTTCCGTGAGCTTGAGACTGGAGTAGAGTGTCTCGCGCACACTGACCTTCACGCCTAATTCTGTGAGCAGGTGGCTGTGGTGGCGGTTGCGGGCGCGCGCATAGATCTGCACTTGTGGAAAGTGCTTGCGAACAATCTCTGCTGTGCGCACCGAGGCCGCGACATCATCGATCGCCAGCACGAAGATCTTGGCGTGCTCCACGCGCGCGGCGCGCAGCAAATCCAGGCGTGAAGCATCGCCGTAATACACCTTGTTGCCGTAACGGCGCACCACATCCACGTCCTCGATATTGGCATCCATGGCGGTGAACGGGATCTTCTTCAGGCGCAGTACCCGGCCGACCACCTGACCAAAACGGCCGAAGCCTGCGATCACCACCGGATTGCCGGGTTCGTCAATGTTGTCGAAGGCCGGAGGCGCATGCTCTTTTTGGAAGCGCTGGATGACTTTCTCATTGAACAATACCAGGAACGGAGTAGCGGCCATGGACAGGGTGACGGCAAGGTTTAACAGGTCCACCATTGATTGGCTGAATATCTGATAACCAGCGGCGCTGTTGAAGATGACGAAGGCAAACTCGCCACCCATGGCGAGATCGATCGCTAGGTTGCGCGGCGCCGCATCCGGCAGCTTGTAGAGCTTCGCCATGGCGTACAAAACAATGCCTTTTAGCGCCAGCATCCCGGCCACCACGCTGATGACCACCAGCGGTATCTGCGTCAGCAGACCGAGGTTCACCGACATGCCCACCGCCACGAAGAACAACCCCAGCAACAATCCTTTGAATGGCTCCAGGTCGGCTTCCAGTTCATGTCGGTAGCTGGAATCCGCCAGCAGCACACCGGCGATGAAGGCACCCAGGCCCATGGACAAGCCGATGCTGTTGGCGATCAGTCCTGCGCCGATGACGATGAGCAGCGCACTGGCGGTGAAAATTTCAGGGCTGCCGAACTGCATGACGAAACGAAACAACGGCCGCAGCACATACCGTCCACCAGTCACTGATACAACCACGACCATTACGATGATGATTATGGAAGTCAGCAAATGTGTCGGGTGCTGTGTTGCGCTGGCATGGAATACACGCAGCAAGGCCAGCACCGGGATGGCAGCAATATCCTGGAACAGTAAGATACCGAAGGCCGCTCGCCCGTGGTACTCCGTGAGCTGCTTCTTCTCCGCCAGCATCTGTAGCACGAAGGCGGTGGAGGACAGCGACAAACCGAAGCCCGCGATCAGCGCTGGCACCAGCTCCAGACCCAGCGCCCGGGCCGCAAGCGTCAGCAGCATGGTGCTGACCAGCACCTGCACCGCGCCCATGCCAAAAACCGTGCGCCGCAGCGCCCACAGGCGCGACGGCTGCAATTCCAGCCCGATGATGAACAGCAGCAGCACCACGCCGATCTGTGAAAAACTCAGGATCGTATCCACACTGGTGATGAGCTGCAGGCACCAGGGGCCGATGACCACACCGGCGATCAGATAACCCAGCACCGAACCGAAACCGGATTTGCGTGACAAAGGCACCGCCAGACACGCGGCGATCAGGAACACGAGTACTTGCGGCAGGAAATTCATGGCGGTCTCCGGCGGAGAAATCCGCACTACAGTACTGGATGATTCGTGCATGTGCGAGCGTGCGCCTGCATCGCGAACAACACTTATAGCCCATAACCTTGACTTTGCCGGGCCAGCCGCTACCTTTGATAGGCCGGAGTTGCTGGGAGCCCGTCATGACCCGTGTTAAACGCGCCTGCTGGTATGTCGTGCTCTTCGCGGTGCCTTACGGCGGCGTGCTGTGGGTGGCGCTCTACAACCGCATGGAACCGGCGCTGTTCGGCATCCCATTCTTCTACTGGTATCAGTTTGTGTGGATCATCGTCACCGCCGTAATCACGGCGCTCGCTTATTTCAATAAAGTCTGAATAACAAAAATAACCAAAGGGGATTGCTTTGAACTGGCCGGCCCTGATTGTCTTCATCCTGCTGTTCACCTTGGTGACAGTGCTGGGTTTCGTGGCGGCCCGCTGGCGGCGCGGGAACCTAAATCACATCAACGAATGGGGCCTGGCGGGCCGACGCTTCGGCACCATCGTCACCTGGTTTCTGCTGGGTGGCGATCTATACACCGCCTACACTTTCATCGCGGTGCCGGCGCTGGTGTTCGGCGCCGGCGCCATCGGGTTCTTCGCGCTGCCCTATACCCTGATGGTGTACCCGTTCGTATACGTGGTGTTCCCGCGGCTGTGGTCTGTGTCCCACAAACATGGTTATGTGACCGCCTCGGATTTCGTACGTGGCCGCTATGACAGCGGCCTGCTGGCGCTGGTGGTGGCTATTACCGGTATTCTGGCGACCATGCCTTATATCGCGCTGCAGCTGGTGGGCATCCAGGTGGTGATCGCCGCCATGGGATTTACCGGTACCGGTCTAGTGGGCGATTTGCCGCTGATCATTGCGTTTGCAATCCTGGCGGCCTTCACTTATACCAGTGGCCTGCGGGCGCCAGCACTCATCGCCATCGTCAAAGATATACTCATATATATAGTCATCATCGCCGCGGTGATCATCATCCCCATGCAACTGGGCGGTTACGCACATATCTTCGCCAGCATCCCGTCGGACAAGTTGCTGCTCAAGCCGCCTGCCGGCAACAACATCGGCACCTACAGCGCCTATGCGACCCTGGCGCTGGGGTCTGCGTTGGCCCTGTTTCTGTATCCACACTGCATGACCGGCGTGTTGAGTGCCAGCGGCCGCAAGGTCATCAAACGCAATGTGTCGCTGCTGCCGGCCTATTCACTGGTGCTGGCACTGATCGCGTTCCTGGGTTATATGGCACTGGTGGCGGGTGTGGAGCACGATCCCGCCTATGCGGACTGGTTCAAGCAATACGGTAGTACTTTCGCGGTGCCAGCGCTGTTCCTGCATTCCTTCCCAGCCTGGTTTGCGGGCATGGCTTTCGCCGCCATCGCTATCGGTGCGCTGGTGCCGGCGGCCATCATGTCGATAGCCTGTTCAAACCTGTTCACGCGCAACATATATAAAGAATATCTCAAACTAGGCGCCACAGCAGCGCAGGAAGCGCGCATGGCGAAGCTCATGTCGCTGATTGTGAAACTGGGAGCGCTGGCGTTCATCATCTTTCTTCCTGGAAAATACGCCATCCAGCTGCAGCTGCTGGGCGGGGTGTGGATCATCCAGACACTGCCGGCGGTGGTCATCGGCCTGTACACCCGCTGGCTGCATCGCTGGGCGTTGGTACTGGGCTGGCTTGCCGGCATGTTGCTGGGCAACGGCATGGTGGCGGCGCAGCACTTCACGACCTCCATTTATCCGTTGCATGTGGGCGACCTGTCTGTGCCGGGTTATGCGGCGCTGTACTCGTTACCCGTCAATATCGGTGTCGCAGTCATCCTGACAGTGATACTGCGTTTCTTCAAAACTCCGGAGGGTGTGGATCACACCACGCCCACGGATTATGAGTACGATACTGAATGAACTTCGAACACCCCATCGGCCTGGCAGCCGCGACCCTCACCACCATCTCTTTCCTGCCGCAGCTGTATCACTCATTGCGCACCCACGATACCCGCGGGATATCGCTCGGCATGTATGCACTGTTCACCCTGGGTATTGCCCTGTGGCTGGTCTACGGCTTACTCATCCACGACCTGCCAGTGATACTCGCCAATGGCGTGACTCTGGTGTTGGCGGTGATCATGTTGGCGCTCAAGCTGCGCTACGGTTAATTAGCAATCATGACTGCCGATTGCCAAAAATCGTCTTGTGTAGATCAAAATGATGAATGGCTGGAAATTCCGGATGTAAGGCAGTTTGCAAATTCCCGAATCGCGTCTAAGCTCAGAGTGCAGCCGTACATGTCATAGCGGCGAGCACCGATATCCATGTCAGAAGAGGGGAGTGATTATGGGTGACACTGTCGTTGCGATCAGCAATCTGGAGGATTGGTTCCGTCAATCCATCGGTGGCGCTTTGGAGAAGCGGCACGTGGCCGCCGAGGCGCACACCGAGCACTACATGGTGCGCCTGGCTACGGATTTCGCGCGCTCCGAGAACCTGTATGAATACTCCCATGATGGGGGTTATGGTCTGAAACCCCTGGCACGTATGCTGACGGAGTCATTTGAAGCTTCCTCAGCGGAGCTGCGCCAGCAGAACCTGCAACGGCTCGGTGATGTAGCGCTGTTCATCGCCGGGTTTTTCGCTGACAGCCTCAGCCACAAATCGGTGGACGTGGATTACTACAGCCACATGGGTGAGGCCGCGTATAGCACCCTCGCGGAATTGCCGGCCCGCTCAATGCGCGAGGTGGCCTTGAACGCCGTGTTTTTGGAACTGGCGCGCAAGTTCGGCGAGTTCGTGGATGTGCTGAACGAGGTTGCGCAGCAGGCTCAGGTGACGGTAGAACGGGACATCTTCAGGCTTTACGAGTTGTGGGTGCGAACCGGCAGCCGCCGCGCGGCAGACAAGCTGCGAGAGCTGGGCGTGCAGCCGGCCCAGAGTACGCGCGCGCGTTTCACGCATTAACAGCATGCAGACTGCATCCATTGCCACCCTCAGTTCACTGCAAGATTACCTTACGAATCTCTATGAGCTGGATCTGGCCTTCCGGGTCGAGGATTTCCTGATCAGCGACGAACGTATTGCACAGTGCCTCGAAGGCGAGGCCTATCATCCCACAACGGAAAAATTGCTGATCCGCGAAACACCGGAAGATGTTGAATGTTCATTGTTCATGGATGCAGGAGTGCTGGCGCGACTGGATGCCGGCACACCACTCTCGAACCTCAGTATGGCGCAGCTCGAGGATTTCTGGACGGCGCTAGAAGGCGTCAGCCATTTCCTGTATCTCGCCTGGAATGCGCATCATGACCGTGGTGTGCGAGGTGTGGAACTGGAACTGCAGGCGGAAGTGGATAAATACGTCGTCACTACCCATCTGGTGGCAGCCCAGCGTGCAGCCGGATTGCCCGATATCCACACACTCTTATTCGAGCATACGCATCTGGTTCCTGGTTTGAGTGAAGCGCTCGGGCAACGCTATCGGGACGCCAGCCGCAGCGCCGCGATCTACTGCCACAGCCTGGCGCGGCGCTTCAATGCCTGGCCACGTCCGGATCTAGTGCGCGAGCTGCGGCGTTTCTACCGACTCGACCATTCTGCGAAACTGCGCTTCATCGAGCAGCATTAAAACCCCCAATCGACTCTGTTTGTAATTCCACCAACGCTGCTGTTGCAGTCAGTGTCGATGCCAGGCCGCAGGGCGGGTTATGCGTATTATTTTTTCATGTTTAACAAACATGAATGGCAGAAAGCAGCTTAAACTTGAAGCAATAATGATGCAAAGAAAGCCATGGATTCTGCTGGGGTTGCTGTTCGCCACATGCGTAGCTGCGAGCGGTACGCACGCGGATGATAGCGATACTTTTGCGGGTATGAGTTCGTCGGTGGATCTGGGTCAGTATCATACTGATTTTGCCTACCCTGACGGCAATCATCAGGCGGACATCAGCCGCTACGGCATCACCTTCGTCCAGCCTATTGCACCGGACATAGGCTTCGGTTTGCAGGGTGGTTATATGACAGCCGGCGTGAACAACAGCACGCTGTATCCACTCGGGGACGGCTATGGGCCATTTCTGGGACTGTTTTTTGCCTCGCGCATACCGCTTGACGATTACGTGAGCCTCGATTTTCACGCCGGTTACACCTGGCACGACATGAGTTACCGGGGGCAGAACCAGCAGGCGGACATCACTTGGTACTCGAGCTTCGTTTCTATGGGGCCGGTGTTGCGTTTGTGGCGCTGGCGCGTGTCCGCGGGCGGCTATTACCAGCATTTCGACGGCACCGAAAACGATACTGGCAACGTCAGTGGCCGTCAGGATTTTTCCGCCGCTCATTCCACCGGCGCATATTTCGGTTTTGCCTATTACCTGGACCGCACCGGTTCCATGGGCATTTATGCCACCAGCGGTGCGCGTCAAGGCGTGCAGCTGGTTTTCAAGCGGGAATTCTAGCGGCAGCAGCATTCTCCACCGTGCACACCAGCAGCGCGGTATGATAGCTCCATAAGACATTGATATTTTCACTCGGGAGATTCGCATGGATCATTGGATGTCGCTGGCATTCCTGGCGGCCGGAATCATCCTGGCGGTCATTGAAATGGCCACGCTCACTTTCTATCTTGCGGGATTGTCGTTCGCGGCGCTGGCCACCGCCCTTTATACCTGGCTGTACCCTTCGGTTTGGTGGCAGGCGGCCATTGTGTTTGCGGTGGCGTCCATCATCGCACTGCCGCTGGCGCATGTACTGCGCAAGCGCATGCAGGCGAGCCGTACCAACAGCAGTCTGGATGACATGGATAAGGGCGCGCTGGTGACTGTGGCCGAGAATAATAGCGGCAATCTCAAGGTCAAGTACCGGGATTCCCTGTGGGAGGCGGTATGGGAAGGTGGCGGCCAACCACAGGTCGGTGCGCGCGCTGAAGTGGTGGCGCGCGTCGGTTCACGGCTGCACATCAAAACTACCGGCTGACAGGAATACATTCACTGTTTAAGGATCAGTTCATGGTTATATCAATCTCGGCAATCATAGGTTTACTCATCATATTTTGGGCAGTGGTCATGCTGGTCCGGGCGGTGCGCATCGTACCGCAGCAGCAGGCCTGGGTCATCGAGCGCCTCGGCAAATTCCACGGTGTGCTGGACTCAGGCATCCAGATCATCGTACCGTTCTTTGACCGTGTGTCCTATAAGTTCGACATGCGCGAGATCCCCATGGACGTGCCCGAGCAGGTGTGCATCACCAAGGACAATACACGCCTGTCGGTGGACGGTGTGCTCTACTATCAGATCACCGACGCACGCAACGCCGCCTACGGTACCAGTAATGTGATCACGGCGGTGGTGCAGTTGGTGCAGACCACTATGCGCGCCGAAGTCGGCAAGCTGGCACTGGATGAATGCCTGTCGCAGCGCGACACGCTCAACCGGGGCGTGGTGGATGTGCTCACCCAGGCCGCCACTAGCTGGGGCGTGAAAGTGCTGCGTTACGAGATCCGCAATCTCACGCCACCGGACGAGATCCAAAGAGCAATGGAATTGCAGCTCACCGCCGAGCGCCAGAAGCGTGCCGCCATCGCCAAATCCGAGGGCGACCGCCAGCAAGCCATCAACCAGTCGGAAGGCCAGAAGCAGAGCCAGATTAACAATGCCGAAGGCGAGCGCCAGTCTGCCATCCTGCGTGCCGATGGCCAGGGTCAGGCAATCGCCACGGTGGCGGCGGCGACCGCCAAAGCCATCTCCGACATCGGCAAAGCCGTAGCCGGCGAGGGCGGCGCCGACGCGCTGCATTACCAGCTCGGTCAGCAGTGGGTGCAGCAGTGGGGACTCATCGCCAAGAATTCCACCGTCACTGTGGTGCCGGCAAACATGGGCGATCTCTCCGCCATGGTAGGTTCGTTGTTATCACAGGCGGGAAATGCCAAACAGGGAGCAAAGAGCTGAGTCCCGGAAGGACTGCCTCCGACTGTGATTTCAACTGATCGATGCAATACCTGCTTCTGCTCGCGCAGAATCTAGCGTGTTGCGTCGATCAATTGAAACCGCAACCGTCAACGTGATTGACAACCAAGCTTCATCAGATACTAAGTCGTAGCGATGCCAAATGCAATTATGAACGCTGCGCGAAAGCGTGATACTGCGGCACTATCACTTGCGACCCGGCAACAGCAATAGCACTCCGCCAAGCACGATAGCACCCACACCTACCCACAGGGGTATATTCACATGACCTTCACGTTTCAATGATAATTGCAGTGGACCGATCGTGGTCTCATGGCTGGATTTTTGATAGTTGAATCCCCCAAACACCAGTCCCAGCAGTCCGGCGACTATCAGCAGGATTGCAATAATTCTTATTGGGTTCATTGTGCGTCCTCCATTAGACAAAGTATGCGATCAACGGTCAACATGTTGTTGCCCGCAAGTTCAGCCCCAGCGTGTTTATGATATTAACTATACGCCGGGAAGGTGTGGGGCATGAACTATGCAAAGAAATATAAAAAAAGCGGCCCTGTAGCGGGCCGCCTGAGTTGGTTGTTTTTAGTTATTTGCTGGCGGGCGTGTAGGTCAAGTCCGCATTGTAGCTATCGATATGCGATGATCTATCTTTGACGGTATCATTCAGGGTCTTGCGTAGTGTCGCGGCTTCCTTCTTGCCATAGACACTCTCGACCATCTTCCAGAACGGCGGATTGATATCCATACCATAGTCCGCCCAGTTCTTGGCCGGGTACGTCAGGATGAAATCCGGTGCGCCTACATCGCCACTGACGACTTCGGAAGTCATGTAGTGGCCAGGCCAATTGGATTTCGTAGCCGCCGCGGTGATCTTCTTTACAGCATTCACATAGGCCTCGTAGTTATCGTGGCCGTTTTTCAGCGTTGTGAAGCTGACACCGATGAGCCCGGTGCCCAGATCCATACTCCCCTTGGACATATGGCTCATTTCCGGCATAACCGTCAAGAACGAACTGGTCTCGCTTTGCATGTGCGGATTGGCGGCCGATTGCCATACCGCATCACAAGCTTTTCCTGTGGCCCGCATACTATCGAAGCCTGCCCAGGTGACAGGATCACTCACATATGAGTAGCTGTAAGTGTTCCCGGTTTCGTGATTCAAGGCGGTCCACCTGACATTGAAACCATGCTGGCTGAGACACTGGTTGTAGCTTTTGACACCGGCCTCGTAGGCCGCCTGATCTGCTGGCGCCACTGTGTCAGTGTAAACACGCATGACATTCGCCTTCGCCATATCGGCGGCTTGGACGCTGGTGATACACATGAGTGCCAGCAGCGAGACCAGCCAGATTTTAATACTCTTCATAAAGCTCTCCTTCAAGATTGTTAAAGATCCGTTCCCCGGATCCGCTTCGCGACCATGCGAAGCCGTTGGAGTATACACACAAACATAAGAGGTCACGTCAATCCTGATATATACGCGGAGTGTCAGGTATCGCAGGTTGTTGTAAAACAACCTGTTAGACCCGCTATTTAGGGTATGCAGTGAAGATGTAATCATAGACAATGAAATACGATGCCGACGATCGGTGGTACTCGATAATAGACATTAATCATCATAAGCAGGTGTGCAAATCACCGCAGACTGGGCGTTAAACTAGACTGCTTGGGGAATAGGGTTCGCGGCTTTTAAACAAGATTATTTACGGGAGCGTATGCCATGATTCGTCATCGCGCTGTACTTGTATCGGTCACTCTCGGCATCATCGCGATACTCGCGTTCAATGGATATGCCATTTTCCATCTCGGTAGCTTGCCATTCACTCCACGCTTCGTAGACGCGCACACAGCGGTCATCGAACCGCTTAGTGGAGCACCTCTGCCGGAAGGCCTGCAGGCCGGTGACCGCATTGACATTCCCTCGCTTGATATATCAGCGCGCGCTGCCCTGTTCGCGGGCGGTGCCCAGGATTCCAGCATGGCCCGTGGCGTCACATACCAGTTTGCGATTCGCCACGGTACAAACATTACGATGGTGCCGGTCACTACCGGGATCCAGTTGCTCACTCCGTTGAAACGATTGTCCATCACGTGGATTTGGTTCTATATGGAAATCGTGCTCGCGATCGTGACCCTGCTGGCATTGTGGAAGGGCCGGGATCGTGCTGCGCGCTTCCTAGTATTGTGGGGCATCGCCTATCTCATCGGAGGGAGCATGATCCGGGCGCCCCTATCAGGTCTCGCTCTCTATGAAGCAAACCTCATCGAGTACCTGTTTTTCTTTATGGGCAGATTCGCACTGTATGGGGTTGCAGAATCTCTGGCCGGTGATGCCCTGTCCGCAAATATCCGCACCACTCTCAGGATAAGCCTGGCCATGACATTGATAGCGGGCCTCACTGTAGTACTCGGTGGGGCTTGGCTGTTGGTCTATCGCGGATCGGCGGCGTGGATCGATCCGGCGCTCACCTGGCTGATCGCGGCGCCCTACCTGGTGACCGCGGCCGCGCTCTTCATTGGTGAGTACCGCTCGCGCGGAGCACAAAAGCTACGTATTCAGTGGATGCTGTGGAGCCTGGTACCGTTCTTTGTCGGTGTGCTTGCACGTGACATCAGCGTGTTGGGGTATGTGGGCACGCTCGCGCTGAATTCTGCAGGAGTAAGCTTGGGGATATCGGGTTTCCTGTACGCCATACTGCGTCACCGGATGGTGGACGTGAGTGTGATCATCGACAAGACTCTGGTGTACGGCGCGACCACCACGCTGGTGGTGGGTGTGATCGCAGCCGCCAACAGTCTGGCGTTGCGCGCCACCCTCGGTGAAGGCGCAAGCCTTCTGCTACAAGTGGTGGTGCCGCTGGCGCTCGGCATCGTACTCGGCAAGGTGCGCATCTATATGGACAGACTGGTGGAACGGGTGTTCTTCCGCAAGAAATATCTGGCGGAGAAAGCCCTCAGAAGCTTCGCCCGGCATTGCGGCCACATCGAAAATGTCCAGCGCCTGCTGGATATGGCGGCTGCAGAATTGCGTCGGCATACACGCAGCCCGGCGCTGGCACTTTACGAAATCACCGAACTGGGTTACGCGCGTGTACGCCAGTCGGGCGATGTCAGCTACCCGCAGCACCTGGACAACGATGACCCGGCGGTGGTGGCGGCGCGCGCCGACCGCAAAGCCATGGAGCTGTCGGATTTCAACAGCAGCCTCGGCAGGGATGGCTGCGTGATACCCATCACCGTGCTGGGACGGCTGCGTGGTGTGCTGGTATTGGCCAACCGGCCCGGCGAGCATTATGCGAGTGACGAGAAGAAACTCCTCACTCGCGTAGTTCGGGATATCGGTGCTGCCTGGCGCATCCTGCGCGCACGCGACAATGAGGAGTTCGTGCGCGCGGTGGCAAAGGGCACTCTCAAACCCGCGGCCGCGAAACTCCGTGCACAGACACTCGAATCAGCCTGGATCGGCGCATAACTCAAAGACTGGATCGATAGAAAAAAGTAGACAGATTTATTGAGCGGTCAGATTAAAACGCCCCATGGATTTAAATCCATGGGGCGTGAAGTTCAATCGTCATCCGTGATTGATGTTATATCGCAGGTAGCGCTGCCTGCATGCAGTGCTGACCTGCGGATAGATCATGGCACGTAAAGTTGATATTTACTCATTTCATAGATGACCAGAGTGCTTGGGGCCGACAAGGTCTCATTGACATTCGAATTCACCTCGGCACCTTCGATCTTGTGCTCTATCAGTGACTGGCTATCCACCAGCAGCTGCACACCCACGGCGTTGAGCTTGTTGATCAGGTTCGTATTCGGGTTGGCGACATGAAAGCGGGTGTTGTAGCTGCCATCAGATAGCACGATGGGCGTGGCATCACCGTGGATCACGACAACGAACTTGAGGTTGCTCTTTGAGACCCCGGCGGAGGCGAACGCGTTGACAGCTTGTGCGACTGCATCAAGACCAGCGTCGACTTTGCTCGCATCGCCACCCTCGCCCAGGTCAAAGACTACCTTGTAGACCTTGTACTTGCTGGGTTGCGGCGAAGTCGCCGGCATCGGTTTTACCGACCCGTATCCCTGGATCAGGGGGAATGGTGCGGGCTTGGCTTTGGCGAAGACAGTGGCTGAAAACGCGAGACCGGTAAACACGGCCAGCAGAATCGCAATCTTTCTTAGCATGACGGGACTCCTTTAACGTGGGCTCTGATTACAGGGAATTTCAGCATAGACTAGCATAGTTGACGGAATCGGCTACACATGGCTCGGCAGATTGCATCTCATGCTGGTGTGCGCCAACCGGCTGGGCGAACACTTAGCCTCCGATGAGATGGAGCTCATCAGCTAGGTTGCCAGCGATGTGGGTGCCGCCTGGCGAATCTTTCGCCACGTGATAATGAGGTATTCGTGCGCGCCGTGGCGAGAGGTGTAATCAAAACCGCCACCGCTAAATGACAGGCGCAGACACTGGATGCCGCCTGGGTCGGAGGTTAATCTGAACGCGTTCTAGTTATGTTTACTGGAATGATTATGGGGTACTGCAAGCGCGCCCGAACGACGGCATGCGACCCATGGTGGCCATTTTGGAAGCCCAACCTGACTGCTCTTTCGACTCCGAGAAACGCATAAAATGCAGACTAAAAAACAATATTCCTTCCCTTGGGAAGATTATGAGTTGATTGATGCAGGCGGTGGAAAAAAACTAGAACGTTTTGGCAAAACAATATTGATTCGCCCCGAATTGCAAGCTTATTTTAAACCCGTAATGCCTTTTGCTAAGTGGAACGAAATGGCAAATTGGGAATTTGTGGAAAATTCAAAAAGCAAAGGCACTTGGAAAAACCTTCAAAACGATGAAAATGCTCCGCGTCAATGGGCGGTTAAATTTGAAGGTTTGCAATTCAATTTAGAATTGACCAAATATAAACACGTTGGACTTTTCCCTGAGCAATCTTCCAATTGGATATTTATCCAGGAAAACATCAATAACAATCATAAATTTCTTAATCTTTTCGCATATACAGGCGCAGCTTCCATTGTTGCGAATAGACAAGGTGCCGAGGTATATCACGTTGACGCTGTCAAACAACTGATTGCCTGGGCGAAAGAAAACATGTTATCCAGTAATTTATCTGAAATAAAATGGGTTTTTGAAGATGCTTTAAAATTTGCGCAACGCGAAGTCAAAAGGGGTAACCAGTATCACGGGATAATCATGGATCCTCCTGCTTATGGCTTAGGTGCGAAAGGCGAAAGATGGATTATAGAAGACAAATTACCCGAACTTTTGGGGGCAGCTTCAAAACTATTGAGCAAAAGTGGCTTCTTGATTGTCAATACGTATTCTCCAAAACTGACCTTGAAAATGCTCGAAAGAATGGCTTTTCGCCATTTTGATCCACTAGACACCACACTTTCAGAGTTGTGGATAAAAGCCAAAACTGGCAAAGATTTATTTTATGGCAATATTCTGAAAATTCGGAGGAAGTAATACTTGCCACGGCAGCTTCAACTATGAATTGCGACGGTTGGAGGGGACGAAAAAGATCTTGTTCGGTGTTATGAATCCTGGTGTTCTTCGAGGCTGATTGATTCAATTGTGATATGCGACACCAGCGCAGCACTGGAGCGGGCCGAATTGAACTAGCCACGAACGGTAGGTTTTGGTCGAGCAGTCGTTTAAGTATGTGCTCGTATGCCACAAGCTCGGAAGCCCCTAAGGACGGGTGTTTGGGTTTGTTTCCAGCCAGCCGCCTGCGCTTTTTAGAAGCACTGGATCACCCGGCTGCGAGATCCATGCTGCCATGCGTAGCATGAGGCCTGCGCCTTGATGGTCGGCGGCAACTGTATTGTAGACGTGTATCCCAACCTGCTCGCAGTCGGCAGATGTGTTGAGTAACCGATCACCAGAAAGTCCTGGTGCAGTGTCCGTCCTGCGTTCTCCCCGGCACCCACTTTTGTATTAACACCGAATGCCAGGATAGCCACGTGCAATTCAAGGAATTTGTAATCAGCATGCAGCGGGATGAAACTGGCGTTGATATACGCACCGGCGACGACGAGTTTCAGACGCCCCGCATCGGTTGCATCGGGCAAGCGTAAGCGCCCGAGGTTGTACTAATTTGCCTGTGGTTGCCATCCAGCACGAATTCGGGCATATAGATCACGCCATTACCTGCGCGGTCAGCTATATGTTGCTGACGTTCACTATAGATAGGGCTATCGAATGGGTCGCGCCAGCCCAGGTCGTCCCAGTAATCCACATGGAAAGCCACCAGCACCAGTTGTGCCCACAGGCGTGGGTCCTGCGCGAGGCTGGAGAGCCACGCATCAGCCAGCGGGCAACTGCTGCAGTCTTCGGAGGTGTAAAGTTCCAAAAGGTTTACACGCGTCACACCGCTACTGATGATCTGTGGTGTAGCGCCGGCGTTCATGGGCAATGCAAGCGCGGCGACTGAGATAAACGCAGCCCAGCGGGATAATTCCATATTATTGAAGTTCCTGAATGTAAGTCTGGGACCGTGCAGTCGCTATATTTATTACATATGCATGGCTAAGTAGCTGAAAGACAGGTTGTTTTACAGCTAGAATGACACGCATCTGCGTTACTCATCTAGAGTCTGCTCATGCAAACCGCGTTCCACAGACGTTCAGTCAACACCAACAAGCTGGAGAAGCGCCTGCGCCGCAACGTGGGCAAGGCCATCCAGGATTTCAATATGATCGAGGCCGGCGACCGGGTGATGGTGTGCCTCTCGGGCGGCAAGGATTCCTACACGCTGCTGGATATCCTCTTGAAGCTCCGGCAAAGCGCGCCGGTGGAGTTCGATATCCTGGCAGTTAATCTCGATCAGAAGCAGCCCGGCTTTCCGGAGCATGTGCTGCCGGAGTATCTGACGAAAATCGGCGTGCCGTTCCACATCCTCGAGCAGGATACCTACAGCGTGGTCAAGCGCGTGATACCGGAAGGCAAGACCACCTGTAGCCTGTGTTCGCGGCTGCGGCGCGGTGCACTCTACAGCTACGCGGCGCACAACGGCATTACCAAGATCGCCCTCGGCCATCACCGCGGCGACATCATCGAGACCTTCTTCCTGAACCTGTTCTACGGCGGCCAGTTGAAAACCATGCCGCCCAAACTGCAATCCGATGACGGCAAGCATGTGGTGATCAGGCCGCTGGTCTATTGCGAGGAGCGCGACATCGCCAAGTACGCCACCATCCTGGAATTCCCCCTGATCCCCTGCGATTTGTGCGGCTCCCAGGAGCATCTACAGCGCCAGGTGGTGAAGAACATGCTGGCGGAATGGGAGCGTAAATATCCCGGCCGCGGCCGATCCATTTTCGCTGCGCTCCAGAACGTGACACCTTCGCATCTGGCCGATCCGCAGCTGTTCGATTTTGTAAATCTGGGTGCGCGCCTGCCACCGGTGCAAAACTGGCTGGCGGATGGCCCGGAGGATGACGCACAGGAGGATGTGTTGATGGCCACGGCCTCGTTGGAGGATCTGATCAAGACCACACCCCGTGGACGTGTGGTAAACGGAGCTGTCTGAGAGACCCGTGACCAAAGCTGCTGCAAATCGTAATGAGGAACAGCCTGGCACGATTTATGTCGCCGGCGAAGCTGATTACTTTTCCAGCGCCCATCTGGCGGCATTCGCAAAAGCCGGCTTGCAGTTCGTAGCCATCAAGAAACCCGCAGACCTGAAAAACCGCATCTGGGGTGCGCTGTGTCTCTCACCGAATCTGCTCGGCGGTGAAATCACCCGTGCCGAATGGCAGGCGGCTGCGCCGGATGCGGTGCTGGTGGTGGACGATTCCGTGGCGCAAGCCGGCGATATGCAGATTTCAAACAAGTGGCCGGCCGCCGCCATCGCCAGCAGCCTGTCACTGGCGGCAGCCATGGCGCGCCAGCGCCAGCATCTGCGCCAGCTCACGGACGTGGGGGTGGCCCTGTCCAGCGAGCGCAGCCACCAGGCGCTGCTGGAACTGATCCTTACGGAAGCGCGGCGCCTTGCGGGCTGTGATGCCGCCACTATCTTCCTCATCGAGAAACATCCGGACGGTTCCTCAGAACTGGTGGTGTGTCTGGCGCAGATCGAATCCGTGAAATTCTCCTTCGAAGAACAACGCCTGCCATTGGACCTGACCTCGATCGCCGGTTATGTGACGGTCACCGGTGAGGAGATCAATCTGACAGACGCTTATGCGCCGCCGGCGGATATGCCCTGGCGTTTCAACAGCAGTTTTGACCAGCGCTTCGCTTATCGCACCAGCTCGCTGTATGCGGTGGCGCTGCGCATCCCGCAAGGAGAGATCATTGGCGGCATCGAGTTCATCAACCGCAAGCGCAATCCGGCGTCAATACTCACCAACCCTAAGACCACGCTCAGCGAGACGCAGCCATTCAGCGACGAGATCCTGCCACTGTTGCGTTCCCTGGCCAGCCAGGCGGCTGTGGCTATCGATAACAACCGCTTGCTGCTGGCCATCGAGGACATGTTCGAGGGTTTCGTGGTGGCATCGGTGACCGCCATCGAGCAGCGCGATCCTGCCACCAGCGGCCATTCCTTTCGGGTAGCGCGCCTCACCACAGGGTTGGCCGAAGCCCTACCGCGTTCAGGCGTGGCGCGCTTCCGCAGCATCAACTTCAACGCCAGACAACTGCGCGAACTGCGCTACGCGGCGCTACTGCACGATTTCGGCAAGATCGGCGTACGCGAGCACGTACTGGTGAAAGCCCACAAGCTCACACCCGAGCTTTACCAGGCGATCCGTGAGCGCATCAACGTGGAAACCGAACGCCTCAAGCGGCGCGCGCTGGCGCAACAACTGGTGATGTTGCGCAGCGGCATGAGTTCCCACGAGGAACTACTCAGTATTGAGCAGGAACTGGAAAGTAAACTGGCGGCACTGGATGCTTACTGGATGGCGATCCAGGAGGCCAACGAGCCGAATATCATGAAAAACAGACCCAACGAGCTGCTGAAACAAGCGATTGAGTACAGTCTTTCTGAGAACGGTATGCCGCTGCTCACGGCGGAAGAACAGCGTGTGCTGTCCATTTCCCGCGGCAGCCTCACGCCCGAGGAACGACGTGAAATCGAATCTCACGTGGTGCACACCTACAATTTTCTGCGGCGCATCCCCTGGCCCGCTGACCTGGCCGCCATCCCCGAGATCGCCGGCGCACATCACGAGAAGCTCGATGGCAGCGGCTACCCCCGCGGGCGCACCCAGAGCGATATCCCGTTCCCCTCAAGGTTGATGACAGTGGCGGACATCTACGATGCGCTCACCGCCGCCGACCGTCCGTACAAGAAATCCATGCCCTCGGAGCGGGCGTTTGCGGTGCTGGAAGATGAAGCCAAGCACGGCAAGCTGGATGCGGATCTGGTGAAGATCTTCGTGGAAGCGAAAGTTTTCACTCTGGCAGGCGAAGTGGTGACTACCACAATCTAGTCTCGCTGAGAACAACCCGGCCTGTTTCCTTCAAGATTTTTAAAAGCATTCCCACACCGGCGTAAGATTCTCCGGCAGTGGTGTGCCTATACCCGGTTGGTTCCAGGGCGTCGAAGGATTGTGGAAATCAGAGCCCACCGATGCTGACAGTTCGAAACGCGCGGCGAAATGAGCAGCGGAGGCGCATTCATCGCGGTTGCCGCCGCCGCAGATCACTTCGATGCCATCACCGCCGGCCTGCTTGAAGGCAGTGAGCGCTTTCATCAGCCAGTTGCGCGTCATGTCGTAGCGCAGTGGGTGTGCCAGCACCGCCTGGCCGCCGGCTGCATGGATCCAGCCGATGCTTTGCTCCATGCTCGCCCAGTTGGTGGCCACGTAGCCCGGTTTGCCGTGCCCCAGCAAGCGTTGGAAAGCCTTCTGCGGCGTTGCGGCATGCCCGTTAGCACACAACCACTGGGCAAAATGCGTTCGCGTCACGTTGGCATTGCCGGCCAGTTGCTGCGCGCCTGTAAAAGCACCCGGGATGTTGCGAGATTCAAGGCGCCGGCCGATCTCACGCGCGCGGCCGCCGCGCACTGTCTGCAGATGTGCCAGCCCGGTAATCAGAGCAGCATTCCCGGTATCGATATTCAAACCGATGATATGCAGCGTCTTGTGTTCCCAAGTGACAGATATCTCTACGCCGTTCACAAAGCGGATGCCGGCGGTGTGCGCTGCACTGTAAGCTTCCGTCAGCCCGTCCAGGCAGTCATGATCGGTGAGTGCTAGCATTTGCACACCGCGAGCCGCACACAGTAGCATCAGCTCAGTCGGTGAGAGGCTGCCATCGGAGGCCCGCGAGTGCAGATGCAGATCAATCATGCGTCGAGGTCTGGGATCAATAGGCTTTCGAGCTTGGCGATGTAATCCTTGATCTGCAGTTTGCGCTTCTTGAGGCGCTTGAGTTGTAACTCATTGGTATGGATATCCTCGGCCAGGCGGCTGATGGCGATGTCCAGATCACGGTGTTCCTCGCGCAGCTGTTCGAGCTTGGCAGCGATTCCTTGGGGTGGTCTGGTCTTTATCATTTACTGATGCGTACGCATGCGATGTGTGCTGATGCTGCCTGCCAACATACGAGCCTGCCGTCCAAGGTGCAAGCGGCCAGACATCGGCTAATGCAGGTTGCTGCATACGGTGAGGTTCGATGACCGCTACTCGGCTAGAATAGTCAGGACTAATACACATGTTAAACAAGCACTACGATGGAAATATTCAAGGTATTCCACATCGAAGCCGCCCACCGGCTGCCGAACCTGCCATCCAGCCACAAATGTAGCCGTCTGCATGGCCATTCTTTCCGTGTGGAAATCCACATACGCGGCGAACCGCAGCCGGACAGCGGCTGGATCATGGATTTCGCCGACCTCAAGCAAGCCTGTATGCCGGTATTCGAAGCGCTGGATCACCGTTATCTGAATGAGATCCCGGGACTGGAAAATCCCACCAGTGAGATCCTGGCGCGCTGGCTCTGGCAACATCTCAAGCCGGTGCTGCCAACTCTGTGCAAAGTTATGATCGCCGAGACTTGCACCTCCGGTTGTGTGTATCAGGGTGAATAAACTCTACAGGAGAAATCATGCGGCGCAATTTGCTTATGATGGCGTCCATCCTGTTGTTGGCGGCAACAGGTATAACACCTGTCATGGCCATGAGCGACCAGCAATATATGCTGGCCATGGCCGACATGCATGCGGACGATGCATCATCAGCAAGTCCCGCAACCCTGCACAAACCCGCCCAGCCAGTGCGTGGCACCGATTTGGTATATGCCACAGTGGATGGCAAAGCAGTGCATGGTTATCTCAGTAAGCCAGCGCATGGCAAGAAGCCGTTACCTGGAATTATCGTCATCCATGAATGGTGGGGTTTGAATGACAATATCCGCCGCATGGCGGATCAACTCGCGGGCGAGGGTTATACAGCGCTGGCTGTGGATCTATACGGCGGTCAGTCAGCCAAGGATCCAAACGAAGCCAAGAAACTTATGTCGGGTGTATTCAAAAATCCAAACGCGGCAAAAGTTAATCTCAAACAGGCTTATGCCTATTTGCATGATCGCGAACACGCGTCGCGCATCGGCGTCATCGGCTGGTGCTTCGGGGGCGGTTGGTCGTTGCAGACTGCTCTGCTATTACCCGGCCAAATAAATGCGGCGGTCATGTACTACGGGAAACCGGTGGATGATGTGGCGGCACTGTCCACGCTCAGGATGCCGCTCATGGGATTCTTCGGCGAGCAGGACATGGGCATCACCGTACAAGATGTGCAGGCTTTCCAGAAAGCCTTGAAAGAGGCCAAGGTGAATGCAGAAATTCACGAGTATCCAGATGCCGGGCATGCTTTTGCCAATCCATCCGGCGACAGATACCGTCCGGCAGCAGCAGCGGATGCCTGGAAGCGTACCTTGGCGTTCTTTGCCCGTTGCCTCAAGGGCGCGTAGCATGGGTTTGATAGCCCGGGTTTTTCAGTAATCAGACAGCGGGAGATGATCATGAAAAAACTGTTATGTATTCTGACATTGCTATGTGCCGGCGTGATTATTTCAGCCCAGGCGGCAACCTATAAAGATGTGACTGTGCCGGATACTGTCACGGTAGGCGGGCAGCCGCTGGTGTTGAATGGCATGGGTCTGCGCACCAAGTTCTTTTTCAAGATCTATGTGGGTGCGCTCTACCTGCCCCAGAAAGCCACTATCACCGAGGCAGTGATGGCCGAGAGCGGGCCGGACCGCATTCTCATGCATATGATCTATGACGTCAGTAAGGAACAGTTCGCGGACGCTTGGAATGATGGCTTCCATGCCAATAACCCTGGTATGACCGGGGGGCTGCAGTCCGACCTCGCTCAGTTCCTGGCTTATTTCGGCAGTTCCAAGAAAGGCGATGTCATCACCATGGATTACATTCCCGGAAAGGGCACGCAGATTAGCTGGAACGGTGCTTTCCGGGGCAACATCCCTGGCGAGGATTTCCACAAGGCGTTGCTGAATGTGTTCCTGGGGCCGAAGCCGCCCACCAAGGCACTTAAGAAAGGCCTGCTGGGAGCCCATGGCTGAACCGGGGATACCAGCGCAAGCCGGCATCTTGCTTTCACAAATATTGACGCCAGTTTCGGTTTGAATCCGCATAGGCGAGGAACTGCGGGTTGAGCAATGATTCCTTGCGGTTATAACTCAATGGTGTGCCATCCACTGCCATGACATGGCCGCCGGCGGCCAGCAACACCGCATGCCCCGCCGCTGTATCCCATTCTGATGTGGGCCCCAGGCGCGGATACACATCCGCAGCACCTTCCGCAACCAAACAAAATTTTAGGGCGCTGCCCCGCGAGAGCGTTTCATGCGGACCGAGTTTTGCCAGATAGCCATCCAGCAACGGTCCACGGTGGGAACGGCTGGCCACTACCCGCACCGCTTTACCGACCCGCGGCTGCACGTGGATCGCCTGTGACGCGTTTCCTGTATCACGGCGATAGGCACCGGCACCCACCACCCCGTAGTAACTCAGGTTTTCCACCGGGATATGCACCAAGCCCACCACCGGCGCATGCTTCTGGATGAGCGCGATATTGATGGTGAAGTCGCCGTTCCGGCCGATGAATTCCTTGGTGCCGTCCAGCGGATCCACTAGCCAGTAACTGTCCCAGCGTTGCCGTTCGGAAAACGCAATCTGGCTCGATTCTTCCGACAGCACCGGCAGGTCCGGTGTCAGCCGTTGCAGCCCTTGTAGTATGGCTTCATGGGCCGCCAGATCAGCCGCGGTCACCGGCGAGCGGTCGTCCTTGATGTCCACCTGGAAATCGGTGGCGTAGATTTTCAGGATGCGTTCACTGGCTTGCGCGGCAATCTTCAATAACGGCCCAAGCAGTTGTTCGTCAGCGTGCGACATCGGTATGCTTCCGCGTATCCGCATTTAATCAGTATTGCAGCAGCGTATATGATAGCGGCCATGCCCGCCACCTCGAAACAGGTTCCTGACTGGCCCCGGATCCGCACCGTGTTCCTGGACATGGACGGCACGCTGCTGGATCTGCATTTCGACAATTATTTCTGGCAGGAACATGTGCCACTTCGCTTCGCTGAGCGACACGGACTGACGACCGAGGCGGCGCGCGCGCATCTGCTGCCGCGCTTTCGTGCCATGGAAGGCAGCTTGCAGTGGTATTGCCTGGATCACTGGGCCCGGGAACTGGGCATGGATATCCTGGCCCTGAAGCGCGAAGTGGGACACCTGATCCAGGTGTTGCCTTACGTCGAGGAATTCCTTAATAAACTGCGGTCTGCCGGCAAACGTATATTGCTGGTTACCAATGCGCATAGCGATGCACTGGCGCTCAAGATGCAACGCACGCAGCTCGACAGCTATTTTGACGCCATCGTCTCATCCCACAGTTTCGGCGTGCCCAAGGAAACACTCGGTTTCTGGCAGAGCCTGCGGGAAGTCGAAGACTTCGATCCGGCCCACAGCCTGCTGCTGGACGACAGCCTGCCGGTGCTGCGCACCGCGCGCGATTACGGTATCGGTAATATCATCGCCATGCGCCGGCCGGACAGCCATCTGCCGCCGCGGGACATCGGGGAATTTCCGTCCGTTGAAACGCTGGCCGAACTGATGCTGTGAATTGGCGGTAGAAGCGGTGACATTCGCCGCGACCATTATTAAAGTCGCGCTGTATGACGGCGCTCCTACCCATGATCACTCCAAATGTTTCACCGTCTTACCGGTCTTCCTCCGCGGCGACCGCCGCGGCCGATCTCGCGGCGTTGTCCATCGTGCTTGCGCTGCGGATGTGCCTGGTAGCGTTCGCGCCGGGCGGGCGGCTGCAGTTCCGCCAGCAATCCCGCTTCCAGGGGTTCGCGCGGAATGGCGTGGCCTATATAGTGCTCGATGTCCGGAAGTGAGAAGGAATATTCCTCGCAGGCGAAGCTGATAGCGTCGCCCTCGGCGCCGGCGCGCGCGGTGCGACCGATGCGGTGTACGTAATCCTCCGCATCCTGGGGCAGATCGAAATTGATGACATGGCTGACATCGGGGATGTGCAGGCCGCGGGATGCTACATCGGTGGTCACCAGAATCGGCAACTGGCCTTCGGTGAATTCCTTGAGCAGCCGCAGACGCTTGTTCTGGGGAACATCGCCGGAGAGCACCGCGGCATTGAAGCCATTACCCTTGAGATAAGCCTCGACGTTTTCGGCCACGCGCTTGGTGTTCACAAACACCATGGTGCGATGCGCTTCCAGATGCCGCAGCAGGCCCACTAGCAGCGCGATCTTCTCGTTGGTGGCCGGCAGGTACAGCAGCTGGCGTACCTGATCGACGGTGACCTTGTCGGGTTCGATGCGCACGAACTGGGCATTGTTCATGTGCTCGTAAGACAGCTCCATCACCCGGTAGGAAAGCGTAGCCGAGAACAGCATGTTGAGCCGCTCGGTGGGATGCGGCATGCGCCGCATCAAGAAGCGCACATCGGCGATAAAGCCCATATCGAACATGCGGTCGGCTTCATCCAGCACCATCACATCCAGGGCCTTGAGATCGAAGACGTGCTGCTTGAAGTAATCGATTAATCGCCCTGGCGTGCCCATCAATATGTCCACACCGGCGGCCACGGTGTCCCGCTGCTTGTCGTAATTCTCTCCGCCGTACACCACCGTTTGTTTGAAACCCGTGTGCCGGCCCAGGGCCTCCGCATCCTTGTAGATCTGAACCGCCAGTTCGCGGGTCGGTGCCACCACCAACGCACGCGGCTGGGTGTTACGTCGTCCGTGGCGGGCGGGACGGGTAAGCAGCCGCTGGTACAGGGCCAGCAGGAAGGCCGCGGTCTTACCGGTGCCGGTCTGGGCCTGGCCCGCCACGTCCTGGCCCTTTAAAAGCAGGGGTAGGGCTTCAGCCTGGATGGGGGTGCAGCGGCTGAAACCCGCCTCCCTGAGGCTTAAAAGCAGTGGTTCGGCCAGCCCGAGGGATTCAAAACGCAGCTCGGTCAGGTGTTGGTCCATAGGTCGCTTTTAATAACATGACACGGGGCTTGCATTCTGGCGGCGGTTGGGCTCAAATATGTTTCAACGCCTTGAGCCCGCGCCCCGTGCGGGACAATTTCAAACTTCAAAAAGCATTTACTAGAACCGCGAGCCAGCCGCGACATTGTGCCTGAAACCGGCACCTTACGTCACATCTCCCTGCCCAAGCCCAACGTCCCGCGCCCGCTCGTGCCAGATATACAGAAACCGCTTAAGCCACTGGAGGCCTATTAACCGTGAATGACCAGATCGTATCTACGACCGATGCCAACTTCGAAACCGACGTGTTGAAATCCAGCCTGCCGGTACTGGTGGATTACTGGGCGGAGTGGTGCGGCCCCTGCAAGATGATCGCCCCCATCCTCGACGAGATCGCCACCAGCTATCAGGGCAAGCTCAGGATCGCCAAGGTCAACGTCGACGAGAATGCGCAACTTACCCAGAAATACGGCATCCGCAGCATCCCGACACTGATGCTGTTCAAGGACGGCAACGTGCAGGCACAGAAAATCGGTGCCCTTTCCAAGTCGCAGTTGGCGGCTTTTATCGAGACCAATATTTGATTAAACGGGCGGCGGGAGACCGCCCTTTTGCGATTACACAGCGAACAAAATCGACCTATAAACGTTAAATTTTTTGTATTAATCCTGATTTATCCCGGCATCCGCCGGTTAACTTCCATTGCATAAGAAAGCGGGAGCCCAACGTCTATGAATCTAACGGATCTGAAGAAAAAACCGGCTGAAGCCATCATCGGGCTGGCGGAATCCATGGGCCTTGAGAACATGGCGCGTTCCCGCAAGCAGGATGTGATCTTTTCCATACTCAAGGCGCATGCGCGCAACGGCGAGGAGATCTCCGGCGACGGCGTGTTGGAGATCCTGCAGGACGGCTTCGGCTTCCTGCGCTCCGCGGAAGGCTCCTATCTAGCCGGTCCCGATGACATCTATGTTTCCCCCAGCCAGATCCGCCGCTTCAACCTGCGCACTGGTGACAGCGTAGCCGGCAAAATCCGACCCCCGAAAGAGGGTGAGCGCTATTTCGCACTGCTCAAGGTGGATCACATCAATTTCGATCCGCCTGAGAACGCCAAGAGCAAGGTGCTGTTCGAAAACCTGACGCCGCTGTTCCCCAAGCAACGTTTCACCATGGAGCGCGGCAACGGTTCAACCGAGGATATCACTGCACGCATCATCGACATGATCGCGCCCATCGGCAAGGGCCAGCGCGGCCTGATCGTATCGCCGCCCAAGGCCGGCAAGACCATGATGTTGCAGAACATCGCCCAGAGCATCACCGCCAATCATCCCGAGGTGTACCTGATCGTGCTGCTCATCGATGAGCGCCCCGAGGAAGTCACCGAGATGCAACGCTCCGTGAAGGGCGAAGTGGTGTCGTCCACATTCGACGAGCCGGCCACGCGCCACGTGCAAGTGGCCGAGATGGTCATCGAGAAAGCCAAGCGCCTGGTGGAACACAAGCGCGATGTAGTCATCCTGCTGGATTCCATCACCCGCCTAGGGCGCGCCTACAACACCGTGGTGCCGGCTTCCGGCAAGGTGCTCACCGGCGGTGTGGATGCCAATGCCCTGCAGCGACCGAAGCGCTTTTTCGGCGCAGCCCGCAACATCGAAGAGGGTGGCTCGCTCACTATCCTGGCGACCGCGCTGATAGAGACCGGTTCGCGCATGGATGACGTGATCTATGAGGAATTCAAGGGTACCGGCAATTCCGAAATTCACCTGGACCGTCGCATCGCCGAGAAGCGCGTGTTCCCGGCCATCAACATCAACCGTTCCGGTACGCGCCGTGAAGAGCTGCTGGTGCCGCCGGATGAACTGCAGAAGATCTGGATCCTGCGCAAGCTGTTGCACCCCATGGATGAACTGGCGGCCAGCGAGTTTCTGCTCGACAAACTCAAGGAAACTAAGACCAACGTGGAATTTTTCGATTCCATGAAAAAAGGCTAGAGAGTTTAAAAAAAGGAAACCAGGATTAGGCGGTAATTCTGCGTTAACTCATATTCTGCGCTGTAAGCAATCCATTCAATTCCCGCATGTGCTCAAAGGTGTGGTACGCGCCAGCCATCCGCAGTCGCCCTGCAGGAATCAACCCCGTATATCCGAAAACAGTCATGCCAGCTGCCACTCCGGCTGCCACACCTGTAGGGGTATCTTCTACAACTGCACAAGTACCTGGTTTGGCGCCGCACTGTGCTGCGGCGTACAGGAACACATCCGGAGCCGGTTTTCCGTGCGCCACCTCAGCAACGCTGTACAACCGGTTAGCGAATCTGGACAGCAGTCCGGTGATGCCGAGGGTAAAGAGCATCTTGTCATGGGAACCGCTGGACGCAACGCAGCAAGGTAATTTCAAATTCTGCAGCATTTCCGGAACCCCCAGAATAGGTTGTAGCCCGGTTTCAAGGGCAATACGGCTTCGCTCTCGATTGCATTCTTCAAAATTCGACGGAGGGGATTTACCTAGCATGGTCGTAATCAATTCCATGCATTGAGGCATGGACTTTCCTATGAAATACTCGAACATGTCATTTAGACTGACTGACAGTCCGAATTCATTGAGCATCTCCGCCAGGATTGTGTTGGTGATGCGCTCGCTATCGACCAGTACACCATCGCAATCGAATATTACAAGTTCGAACATCGCAGAAAGGTATCGCCTTGCAGGTTTGTTATTATTTCTGCATTTCCCGAGCAATCGCCCGGTTACCGATATCGCGACGGAAGAAACGCCCCGGCCAGCGGATGCCATCGGCGATATGATAAGCGCGTTGCCGCGCATCGCCGACGTTCTCACCGAGGGCTGTGACGCAAAAAACCCGCCCGCCGTTGGTGACGACGTGGCCGTCCTGGTCCGCAGTTCCCGCATGGAACACCTTCACGTTGTCCATCGGGAATGGCGGTAGGCCGGAAATGGTCTCACCTTTGCGGTACTCGCCGGGATAACCGCCGGCCGCCAGTACCACGCCCAGGGCCACGCGTGGATCCCACTCGGCTTTCACTTTGTTGAGCGTGCCGTCCAGGGCGGCTTCACATAATTCCACCAGGCCAGATTTAAGCCGCAGCATGATGGGCTGGGTCTCGGGATCGCCCAGGCGGCAATTGAATTCCAGCACCCGCGGCTCACCGTCTTTTGAGATCATCAGTCCGGCGTACAGGAATCCGGTGTAAGGCGTGCCTTCCAAGGCCATACCCCTGATCGTGGGCCGGATCACGTCACGCATCACGCGCTCGTGGATGTCACGCGTCACCACCGGCGCCGGCGAATAGGCCCCCATGCCGCCGGTGTTGGGGCCGGTATCGCCTTCGCCCACACGCTTGTGATCCTGGGAAGTGGCCAGCGGCAAGATATGTTCACCATCCGCCATCACCATGAAGCTGGCTTCCTCGCCTTCCAGGAAGGCCTCAATCACCACCCGGTGACCCGCATCACCATAAGTGTTGCCGGCCAGCATCTCATGCACCGCGGTTTCCGCTTCCGTGATGGATTGCGCCACCACCACACCCTTGCCGGCGGCCAGACCATCGGCCTTGACCACCACCGGCGCCCCGCGCTCCTGCAGATAAGCGAGCGCCGGCTTGAGTTCCGTGAAGCTGTGGTATTCAGCCGTGGGGATGTGATGACGCGCAAGAAAATCTTTGCTGAAAGCTTTGGAGCCTTCCAGTTGGGCTGCGGCACGGCTTGCACCGAAGCAGCGCAACCCCGCCTGCTGGAACACATCGGTGATGCCTTCGACCAGCGGCCCTTCGGGACCCACTACCGTCAGGCCTATGCCCTGGCCCAGGGCGAAATCCAGCAGTCCGGGGATATTATCCGTTGGGATGCGCAGGTTCTCACACTTGCGTTCGTGCGCGGTGCCGGCGTTGCCCGGCGCCACATAGACCTTATCCACTTTCGGCGACTGGGCGATCTTCCAGGCGAGGGCATGTTCGCGACCGCCGCTGCCGATGACCAAAACTTTCATTGAGCCGTCCCCAAAGTGAGCGTTTGCAGGTCGCTATGGTACGGATTTTGGCCGCATCTGTCCCTTGGATATTGCTCCGGTATCCAATTAAGCGGCCTTCTATGAGCCCTTCTTTGACAGCTGCCCCTACTCATCGGTCACACTGGTGGCATGAAAAAACCCAACTCTAGTTTACCGGCTGCTCCTCGCCACGGCATCGCCCGGGTGTTGTCAAAGCGTGGTCTGTGCTCGCGCACGCAGGCGGCAGACTGGGTGAGGTCCGGACGGGTACGGGTCAATGGGTGGGTGATACTGGATCCCGAGCATCCGGTGTACGGCGAACATGATCATATTGAAGTGGACGGCGCAGATGCGCAGGCCGGCAAACGAATCTATCTGATGCTGAATAAGCCGCGCGGAGTGGTCACGAGCGCACGTGACGAACATGGGCGCGACACGGTGTATCGGTGTTTCGAGGGCGCAAATCTGCCCTGGATTGCACCGGTCGGCCGTCTTGATCGTGCCAGTGAGGGACTGCTGCTGTTCAGCAACGATCCGGAATGGGCTGCGCGGGTTTCCGCTCCTGCCCGGATCGGGAAAATTTATCATGTGCAGATCAATTGCATACCCGACGCCGCGCAGCTTGCGCACATGCGGGACGGTCTCGAAGTGGGCGGTGAGTTATTGAAAGCCAAGGTAGCGCACCTGTTACGCCAGGGTTCGCGCAACGCCTGGCTGGAAATCATCCTCGACGAGGGCCGTAACCGGCAGATCCGCCGCATGTTGGCGGCGTTGGATATCGGCGTGTTGCGTCTCATCCGAGTCGCAATCGGCCCAATCCCGCTGGGTGATCTGGGCAAAGGGCAATGGCGATATTTGAGCGAGCAGGAAATAAATGAGTTGGGCTGTATGCGACAGCCAAAGTAACACTTTAGTGCCTGAAGAGCCTGGTGCCGGTAAACAGCATGGCAATGCCATGTTCGTCGGCAGCAGCGATAACTTCTGCGTCGCGCATGGAACCGCCGGGCTGGATGATGGCGCTGATGCCGGCCGCGTACGCGGTATCCACGCTGTCGCGGAACGGCAGGAAGGCGTCTGAAGCCATGACGGCGCCGCGCAGTGGAAGCTTGGCTTTCTGGGCTTTCAGTGCAGCGATCTGCGCACTCATGACGCGGCTCGGTTGCCCGGCACCGATGCCGATGGTGCGGTGGTCTTTCGCGTACACGATGGCGTTGGATTTTACGAATTTCACCACCTGCCAGGCGAACAACAAATCCGGCAGCTCGGCGGCAGAAGCCGACCTACGAGTTACGGTTTTCAGTTCCCCAACATTCACGCTTTTCTGATCGGTTTCCTGCAACAGCAGGCCGCCTGAGATGCGCCGGTAATCGAGCCCGTCCACCATGCTTTTGAATGCACCTGTCACCAGCACGCGGAGGTTCGGTTTATTCGCAAGTTGTTTGACAGCGGCCGCCGATGCCGCGGGTGCCACGATGACTTCCACGAACTGGCGATTGAGTATCTCGGCTGCAGTTTCAGTATCCAGCTCACGGTTGAAGGCGATTACGCCGCCGAAGGCCGAACTGGCATCAGTAGCGTGTGCATGATCATAGGCAACCAGCAAATTCTTGCCCAGGGCCACTCCGCAGGGATTAGCATGTTTCACGATCACACAGGCAGGCGCAGCAAACTCCCGCACACAGGCGAGCGCCGCATCGGCATCGGCCAGGTTGTTGTAGGAGAGATCCTTGCCCTGTAATTGTTTGGCGCTGGCAAGCGTGTCATCCAGGTCACCGCCTCCGGCGTAGAGCGCGGCGCGCTGGTGCGGATTCTCGCCGTAACGCAGGTCATGGAGCTTATGGAATTGCACGCTGTAGAAATCAGGGAAGCGCGCATGTTTTCCATCCGCCTGCAGGCTGCTCAGATGATTGGCGATGGCGCCATCGTATGCAGCGCAGTGGGCGAAAGCTTTGACGGCGAGCTGGAAGCGCAGCGGGTCACCCACCGCGCCCTTGTGTGCCTGCATATCTGCGAGCACCTGCGCATAATCGCTGCTGTCCACCACCACGGTCACAGCGGCGTAGTTTTTGGCGGCGGCGCGCAGCATGGCTGGACCGCCGATGTCGATGTTCTCGATGGCTTCATCCAAAGTGTGGCCGGCGCGTGCAACCGTCGCTTCGAAGGGATAGAGATTAACCACCAGCAAGTCGATGGGTGCGATCCCCTGTTCGCGCATCACGGCATCATCCGTGCCGCGCCGGCCTAAAAGCGCGCCATGGATTTTCGGGTGCAGGGTCTTGATGCGCCCATCCATGATCTCGGGAAAGCCGGTGTATGCGGATACCTGTTTGACCGGGACACCTGCGTCCTGCAGCAATCTCGCGGTGCCGCCGGTAGAAAGCAGCTCGATTCCGGATGTATGCAGGCTACGTGCGAACTCAAGCAGTCCGGCTTTATCTGAGACGCTTAATAAAGCACGGCGTATAGGCGGCACGGGCCTTCCCTCATGGCGGAAGCAGATGGCGGTCCGCCCCGGGCGCCCCGGCAGCGGTCAGGTGCTAATTTTATATTGACGCAGCTTCTTGCGCAGCGTGCTGCGATTGATGCCCAGGATTTCCGAGGCCCGCGACTGGTTGCCGTCGGTGTAATCCAGCAGAGTCTTGAGCAGCGGCTGCTCGATCTCTCCCAGCACCAGCCCATAGAGGTCGGTCGGGTCATGGCCGTGCAGGTCGGAGAAGTAGCGTCGCAGGGTCTTTTCCGCATAATCCCGCAGGCAATGGGAGGCCGGTGAATATTGCGCGCCGTCTCCGGTCTTGCGCACCTTCCAGGCCTCATTCGCCATTTCCAAACGCTGTGCTCCCAGTCTGCTACTCATGCCGCCAGCTCCTCGATGTTGTTGTTGTGTTCGAATAAATTGCGCAGCAGCCTTTGCTGCTCGCAAGCCGACTCCACGCGCAGTGCCCGTTCACGCAACGCGGTGGTTTCCGGCCGCGTCTTCAGATACCAGTTGAGGTGTTTGCGGGCCATGCGCACGCCGGTGAACTCGCCATAGAATGTATACAGGTTATCCAGATGTTCCAGCATGACGTCAGCAATTTCCTGGTCGTTCGGCGGCGGGAGCTTGTGGCCCGTCGCCAGGTAATGATTGATCTCGCGGAATATCCACGGCCGCCCCTGGGCGGCCCGGCCGATCATGACCGCCGCCGCACCGGTGGAATCCAGCACCGCCCGGGCTTTTTCCGGCGAATCCACATCACCATTGGCCAGCACCGGAATCTTCACTGCGGCGGCAATAGCTCGCACAGTTTCATGTTCTGCCTCGCCAGCAAACATATCGGCGCGGGTGCGGCCATGCACGGCGATTGCCTGGATGCCAGCCTGCTGCGCAAATTCGGCAATGCGTATGCCATTCTTGTGTTCCCGATCCCAGCCGCTGCGGATCTTGAGGGTCACCGGCACATCCACCGCGCTCACCACCGCCTCTAGAATCTGTCTAACCAGAGTTTCGTCCTGCAATAGCGCCGACCCAGCGGCCTTATTGCAGACTTTCTTCGCCGGGCAACCCATGTTGATATCGATTATCTGGGCGCCCTCAGCTACGTTCATGCGTGCCGCTTCGGACAGCATGCCAGGCTCGCCACCCGCGATCTGCACGATTCGGGGTTCCACCTCGCCATCGTGGTCGCGGCGCCGGCGGCTTTTGGCGCTGCCGTAGAGCGCCAGCTGTGCCGTAAGCATTTCCGAAACCGCAAGACCCGCACCCAGGCGCTTGCATAACTGCCGGAACGGCCGGTCGGTGACGCCCGCCATGGGCGCCAACACCACGCGAGTGCGCAACGAATAGCAGCCTATGCGCATATTTGCGTTGTCGTATGTATTACTGGGAACAGGGGGAGATGATAACTGCAATCATGCGGCTGTCAAACTTGAAATTTTGCAGCTACTGATTTATGGGCATCTGCCCTGCCTTTCTGTGAGAGTCAGGAGATTTCACCGCAATCAGCGCGCAACGCGTGGCAAATTTCGTGCAAAATCAATCAGTCGTAGTGCTGCTGCATGTGCGACTACCGTCCGTATCGAAGCAGGGTTGTACCTGGAACCCCACGGCTTCCGGACCGGGATCCACCACATCGATGCGAAATCGTGCGGCCGCGCCGGCGTTGAGCAAGGTTGCGGCCTGGTTAGCGGGTAGATAGCGTGTGGCGGTGAAATCTCGTGCCCGTAGAGCATCGCCATAACGATCTAGAAGTTCGATACGCAGGATCGGCCAGGCTTGCGGAAAGCTCGTGCTGTTGGCGACTGTGCCGGTGATCGAAAGTGCACCTGGGGCGTCGGGATCCGAAGTCACGTTGATATTGGTGACCAGCCATTCGCCCGGTGCAGGCGCAGGAGTCACCGGATAACCCAGGGCGGAATAAAGCGACGCCAAGGCCGGACCGATCACAGGCGCTTGGCTCAACACCAAACGCTGGGCATTGACGACCTGGACCCCCAGCAACAGCCCCATGATTACAGCACCTACTCCCCAAAGGTTGATGCTCCGGGGCTGGCGCGGAGTTTTCGGCGCAGGCCGTTCCCATGGCGGCAATTCCACATGTTTGTATAAAGCCTGATCACGGGCCAGTGACGGTGGTTTGGGGATATGGTCTTCAATGAGTGTGGGGGCGGCATTATCCGCTTGCTCAGGGAGGCTTTCGCTCGACGTAGTTTTAGTTGTGGGTGCGGGCGACGCACCCCACAAATCAGTAAACAGATCATCCACGGGTGCTGTCGGTTTTGTCGCCTGCAAATAGATTTCGGTATCGATGTTGTCAACATCCGGCGTGTTATCGGTTGCTGTGATCAACGGCGCTTGTGCTTGTTCCGTAGGCTCATCAGGAGCATTCAGTCCCTCGGCGGCTGCCTGCGGGGCGGCAGCCGTGGCTTCAAATTCCTCACGCAAGGTCTCAAACGCGTCGAACACGCTGTGGCAGCAACTGCAGCGCACCAGACCATGGACCGCGCGCAACTGTGCAGTGTTCATACGGAACTGGGTACCGCAGGCAGTGCAGGTGGTCAGCATTCAGTAGCTCTTCCGACGCAAACAATCCATCAGCAACCATTCCTCCCGTTGAATAACAGCGCAGGATTGGAACCAAGGCGCATAAGCGCTCTGGATCTCATCCTTCTGGCTGCCAAGGATACCGGATAGCAGCAAGGTTCCGCCTGGACACAACAGTTCGGCAAAACGCGCGGCCAGCTTCCGCAGCGGTCCTGCAAGGATATTAGCCAGCAGCACATCCGCCTGTGGATTCTTCAGTTCTACGGGCAGGCTGATTTCAAGGGTGTTCAGCACTTGGTTACGGTCGGCGTTCTCACGAGCAGCGGTGAGCGCCTGCGGGTCGATATCCACGGCCCATGCGCGCTTGGCACCCAGGCGCACAGCGGCGATCGCCAGTATCCCGGAACCGCAACCGTAATCGATCACGGTTTTACCCGTCAGGTCAGTGCGCTCCAGCCATTCCAAGCACAGGGAGGTGGTGGCATGGGTGCCGGTGCCGAAAGCAAGTCCCGGGTCCAGCCGTATGTTGATAGCTTCCGGGTCCGGCGCTGTAAAGTTGGTGGGGCAAATCCAGAGACGTTTGCCGAAGCGCTTGGGTTTGAATTCTTTCAGCCACTCACGTGTCCATTCACGATCTTCCAGCAGTTGGACACGATGTGCCGGCAGTCGTTGAAGACCAAGCGACGCCAGCAGGTAGACGCGCAAACTGTCTATATCGGTATCAGCAGGGAACAGGCCGGTCACGCGGGTATTGTTCCAAAGCGGCGGGAGCATTACATCGGCCTGATAAAGTGGCGTATCACCGGCGTCATCGAAAGTAACCGAGCGCGCGCCCGCGTCGCACAGCGCGGCTTCTACACGTTCGGCATCCAGCCCGTCGATAGGCATCTCAAATTTAAACCAGGACATAAAAATTCACAGTGTCGGATACTGGGTGCTGGGTACTGTGCAAAGAAATCGACAGCATACGTTTCAATCACAATCCCGCTGAGCGCCAGGCGTCATGTGCTGAAGAATAGGAAAATATTATTTTTCATGCGGCATGCCGCACTCATGTATTTAAAGCCCCAGTTTCTTTTCCAGATAATGGATGTTGGTGCCGCCGGCGATGAATGCCGAATCGTTAAACAGTTCCTGGTGCAACGGGACGTTGCTGTTGATGCCTTCCACCACGATTTCCATGAGCGCGGTGCGCATGCGCGCCAGCGCCGAGGCACGGTCGTCGCCATAGGCGATGAGCTTGCCGATAAGCGAGTCATAGTAGGGTGGCACGCTGTAGCCGCTGTAGGCATGGGAATCCACGCGGATACCAGGTCCACCGGGCGCATGCCAGCGGGTGATGAGACCCGGGGAAGGCGTAAACTTCTTTGGATCTTCCGCATTGATGCGGCATTCGAAGGCGTGCCCCTTGATCTGGATATCTTTTTGCTTGAGCGTGAATGGTTTGCCGGCAGCGATCATGAGCTGCCATTTCACGATATCGATTCCGGTGATCATTTCGGTCACTGGGTGTTCCACCTGCACACGGGTGTTCATCTCGATGAAATAGAACTGGCTATCCTGATACAGGAATTCGAAGGTGCCCGCGCCGCGGTATTTGATCTCCTCACAGGCCTCGACCACGCGCTCGCCCATGACGCGACGCTGTTTCTCGGTGATGCCGGGTGCCGGAGCTTCCTCGATTACCTTCTGGTGACGGCGCTGCATGGAACAGTCGCGCTCACCCAGATGCACAGCATTTCCCTGGCCATCACCGAGCACCTGGAATTCGATGTGCCGCGGGCGTTCCAGGAATTTCTCCATATATACAGCATCGTTGCTGAAGGCTGACTTGGCTTCGACCTTGGTCATGTTGATGGCGGAAAGTAGCGCGGCTTCGCTATGCACTACGCGCATGCCGCGTCCACCACCGCCACCGGAGGCCTTGATGATGACCGGATAACCAATCTTCTTGGCGATGGACAGCACCTGCTTGGGATTATCCGGCAGGACACCTTCGGAGCCTGGCACCGTGGGCACATCAGCAGCTTGCATGGCATGTTTGGCGGATACTTTATCGCCCATAAGACGGATGGTTTCGGGGCGTGGGCCAATGAAGGTGAAACCGCTTTTCTCGACGCGCTCGGCAAAATCGGCGTTCTCGGCCAGAAAACCGTAACCCGGGTGGATGGCCACCGCATCGGTGACTTCCGCAGCACTAATGATGGCCGGCATATTCAGATAGCTTTCCGAAGACGGCGGCGGTCCAATGCACACCGATTCATCAGCCAGGCGCACGTGTTTCAGGTCGCGGTCGGCAGTCGAGTGCACCGCCACGGTCTTGATACCGAGTTCGCGACAGGCGCGCAGGATACGCAATGCGATTTCGCCGCGGTTGGCGATCACGATTTTATCGAGCATGGCGGGAGCCCGCGGTATGTACTTGGGTGAAATGGCGGTTTACTCGATGATGATCAGCGGCTGGCCAAATTCCACTGGATCGCCATTGTTGGACAGGATGGCTTTGACGGTGCCGGCTTTATCGGACTCGATCTGGTTCATCATCTTCATGGCCTCGATGATGCACAGGGTATCGCCTTCTTTGACCACACTGCCCACCTCCACGAATGGTTTGGCACCGGGGGAGGAGGAACGATAGAACGTTCCCACCATGGGCGCTTTAACCTGGTGTCCAGGGGGGATTTCCTGAAGGCCTGGTGCAGGGCTAATAACCGCCGCCTGCGGAGCCGCTGCGGGTGATGCCATCACGGTTACCGGTGGTGCCGCTATCTGGGTGGCCGCCGGCGCAGTTCCACCGTAGCGGCTGATACGTACCGATTCCTCACCCTCGGTGATCTCGATTTCGGCGATGCCGGATTCCTCCAGCAGTTCGATAAGTTTTTTGACTTTGCGTATGTCCATGCTGCACCCTGGGGATGAACTGTTCAGGTTTTATGGGTATGGAGGTAACGGTCAGCCGCTAGCAGGGCCAGTTCATAACCCTGCGGGCCGAGACCTGTGATGCTGCCAACTGCCAGATCGGAGAAATACGAGTGTTGACGGAAGATTTCACGGGTATGGATGTTGCTCAGGTGGATCTCGATGAACGGCAGTTTGACTGCAGCCAGGGCATCCCGTAATGCGACACTGGTGTGGGTATATCCGCCCGGATTGAACAGCAGAAAATCGATGCCATCCCGACGCGCCTGCTGGATCCGGTCGATAAGGGCGCCTTCATGATTGTTCTGGTAGGTCGTAAGGACATGTCCAAGGGCATTGGCTTGCACCAGGAGGCGCTTTTCGATATCCGCCAGGCTTTCCTGTCCATAATGCTGGGGCTCCCGATCGCCCAGCAGATTCAAGTTGGGACCGTTTAGAAGTAGGACGTTCGCCACGTTTTGCCTTCATTTATATGGATTATCGCCGAAGTTATCTCAACAATATCACAGGAATATTGCGAACAGACTCGGATGCTCTGGATGTACCCACAGAATAAGCACCCTGAAATCGGGCTGTATCCAAGTCTCCACAACCATAGTTATTATTGGGCTAGGCGTGGAAGGGGATCAATAAAAACTCAAATGATGCCCTCAGACGGCAGTAATTCTGCGGCAATATTTCAACTTTGTCTATGGCCTTTTTGACAGAAACCTACCAGATCACGGTAGATAGCCGCTAATTAGCATGCGATGTCGTCACAGGGGCTGTCAGCGTCGTATTCCTAATGGCATTGCGGACCAAGGTCTCAGCCTCTTTTGGGTCCAACTCCCCAGGATGGATCTTGAATACCCGGCCCCCCCGGTCCAAAACCACGGTATAGGGCAGGCCGATGTAGTTGCCGCCCAAGGCAGCGATGATCTGCGGTACCTGGTTATCACCCATGAGCATTGGGTAATTCACCAACATATGTTTCATGAAGGCGCGCACATCCTGCTCGTTCTGTTCGTCGGTGGCGATCCCCACGACTTGCAGCCCTTGGGCCGCATATTTGGCCTGCAGTTTCACCAGCAACGGGATCTCCTGGCGGCAGGGTGGGCACCAAGTGGCCCAGAAATTTACCAGTAGCACTTTGCCGTGCCAGTCAGCGAGTGTGTGCGAACTGCCGTTCAAATCATCCAAGCTATGACGCATGGCCTGGTCGGCGGACATCGCCGGTGTGTCATCGGCTGCGGTGGTTTCAGCTGCAGAGAGCGCTGGTTTGTGTACGGGTTGCAGCCATTCATAGGCGCCGAATCCAGCGGCAGCCGCGGCGATCAGGATGGCGATCACAAGTCCGGTCGCCTGCGCGTGTTTCAATTGACTGCTCCAGTGGTTTTGAAAATCTGGTGGATACGCATCTCGAAATCACGCGCATCCATATAGCCGACCACGCGCAGGCCAGTGAGTTCCTGGCCGCTGGCATCAAAGAACATGATGCTTGGCGGACCGTAGATGCCGAAATGTTTGAGCAAGGCCTGATCCCCGGCATCGTTAGCGGTCACATCAGCCTGTAATAGCACGGTGTTTGCCAAGGCGGCTAGCACGCCTGGATCCACGAAGGCGCCGTGTTGCATCTCCTTGCATGACACGCACCAATCCGCATAGAAATCCAGCATCACGGTCTGGTGGTTACGGCTCGCCTGCGCGAGCGCCTGATTCAAATCCGCCAGTGTTTTGATACGGCTGAATCGCAGACCCTGACTGTGCGTGGAGCGGGTGGCAAGGGATGCGGTTTTGAGACGCGCCAGTGGCTGGAAAGGGTCACTACCACCGATGGCGGCGCCCACCAGCAGGATGATGCCGTACACGATCGCCAGCATCCCCACAGCCCTGCTCAGTTTCCGCCAACCATCGCGGATATCGGCGAGCAACAGGTAGATGCCACAGAACATCGTCAGTGCCGCCCACAGGGCCAGAGTCAACGGGCCTGGCAAGATGCGGGACAGAAACCAGATTGCCACACCCAGCAGCAGCACTCCCAGCACAGATTTGACCGATTGCATCCATGGACCGGCTTTGGGTACCAGCTTGCCGGCGGAAGTGCCGACGATGAGCAAGGGGATGCCCATGCCGATACCGAGGGCAAACAACGACAGACCACCGCGCAGCGCGTCACCACTCTGACCGATAACCAACAGCGCGGCCACCAGCGGCGCGGTGATGCAAGGACCGACGATGAGTGCCGACAGCACGCCCATGATGCCGACGCCCACAAATGCACCGCCTTTCTGGGTGTTGCTGAATCCCACCAGGCGCGTCTGGATAGCGCTCGGCATTTGCAATTCATATAACCCGAACATGGACAAAGCCAGCAGCACGAAGATCAGGCTGAACACACTCACGATCCAGGGATTCTGGAACCAGGCCTGCAGGTTGGCGCCGATGAGCGCCACGATCACACCGGCTGTGGTATACGTGAGCGCCATGGTCAGCACATACACCAGCGAGAGTAAGAAGGCGCGCCTGGTAGATGGTTTCTCATGCTGGCCGGCGATCAGCCCGGCGATGATCGGAATCATTGGCAGCACGCAGGGTGTGAAAGTCAGCGCCAATCCCAGGCCCAGAAACACCAGTAGTACCCATGCAAGGTTGCCATGGCGGATGAGTTCTGCCAGACGACCTTGTTGCGAACCCGGCTCAGTCGTGATGCTGGTTTGCGGCTTAGTCGCGGCGTTTGGAATGGCAGCCATCCCAGGCGCCGCAAAATCGATATTCAGAGTCTTGGTAATCGGCGGATAGCATAGGCCCTTGTCGGCGCAGCCCTGATAAGTGGCGGTCAGATCAAAAGTGGTAGCGTCGCTGCTGCGCGTTACCGGAATCATTGCGCTCACACTATGACGGTAGATCTCGCTGGTGCCGAAATACTGATCGTTCTCGATCTGGCCCTGGGGGAAATCAGGCGCGCCCAACGCTATTTCCGGATCACTGCTGGTGAAGTGGAACTTCTGACGGTACAGGTAATAGCCATCGGCGATCTGCCAACTTACCTCCACGGTATTGGCGTCTTTTGCCTGTGCCATGATCTGGAACACCTGATCGGGCGGCGGGAAACTGTTGCCGCTGTTACCGTCATTTACCAGCGCCGCCAAGTCCGGCGGGTGGACTGCGGCTACGACTCCCGGCTTGGTAATCGCAGGTGCTTGCAGATGCTCAGCAAGTGTCAGATTGAATTGCTGTGACTGGGGTGGATAACAGAAGCCCATGTCGGCGCAGCCCTGATACTTCACCTCCAGCTGCAAGGATCCGGAACCGGTATAGGGGATGCTGGCAGTGACACCGTTGCGATAAATTTCCTGGGCTCCGAAGTATGGGTCGCTGTGCTGTTCGCCGCTTGGAAATTGAGGGGCACCTAACACGATGCTGGGGGTATGGCTGATGAACTGGAACTTGTTTTTGTAGAGGTAATAACCGGGCAGGATGTCCCAGTGGGCCATGAGCACACCATTGCGGGGCTGCACCTGCAGGCGATAGACCTGCTCCGGGGGCAGTGGTTGGGTATCCGCGCGCAGTGACGACAGCGGCACGCTCAAGAAAATGAACATCAGCACAAAGAATTTTTTCATGGGAGTCGAGTGTTTTCCGAGAGCCACTGGAGATAGGCCGGATCACCGTGACTAATGGGTAGGCCGATAATTTCCGGGACTTCAAAGGGGTGTATCACCCGCAGGCGGCTACACAGCGCCTCAAAACGGGCAGCGGTGGTCTTGATGAGCAGCAAGCATTCGGGTTCCCGCCGTAAACTGCCCTGCCAACTGTATATAGATGTGAGACCTGGGACCAGGTTCACACAGGCGGCTAGGCGTTCTTCCACCAGAGTCGTGGCGATCGTCTCTGCTGACTTAGGGTCAGGGCAAGTGCAGAGTACAACTAACTGATTTTTATGCATAAATTCACTGTAAAACCAATTTTTTGCTCTTGACCCTTGACTCCATGGGATTCGCCCTTATTATTAGCACTCAGCGCGATTGAGTGCTAACAGATGCCTGATCGCTTGGTTATCAGACCTGCAATCCCAAGAAAACATTTCGAGAGGAGAGTCTTTCCATGAAGCTGCATCCACTACACGACCGGGTAATCATCAAACGCCTTGAGTCGGAGACCAAGACCGCGGGTGGCATTGTCATCCCGGACACCGCCAAAGAAAAGCCCATGAAAGGTGAAGTCATCGCCGTCGGCAAGGGCCGCACCTTGGACAGCGGTCAGGTCGTCGCACCCACCGTCAAGGTTGGCGACAAGGTACTGATCGGCAAATACTCCGGTTCCGAGTTCAAGATTGACGACGTGGAATACGTCGCCGTGAAGGAAGACGAGATCATCGCCATCGTTGGCGGCAAGTGATCAGACTTCCGCAAACCGAATCCCCAGAAACTATTTTAGAGGACAAGAGCAATGGCTGCTAAAGACGTTAAATTTGGTGATGATGCGCGTCAGCGCATGTTCCGCGGCGTGAATGTACTCGCGAACGCGGTCAAAGTTACTCTCGGCCCCAAGGGCCGCAATGTGGTGCTCGATAAGAGTTTCGGCGCCCCCACCATCACCAAGGACGGTGTGTCCGTGGCGAAGGAGATCGAACTCAAGGATAAGTTCGAGAACATGGGCGCACAGATGGTGAAAGAAGTCGCATCCAATACCTCCGATGAGGCGGGTGACGGCACTACCACTGCCACCGTGTTGGCTCAGGCCATCATGCGCGAAGGTCTCAAGGCCGTGGCTGCCGGCATGAATCCCATGGATCTCAAGCGCGGTATCGACAAGGCCGTCGGCGTGGTGGTGGAAGAGCTGAAGAAACTCTCCAAACCCTCTGCCGACAACAAGTCAATCGCCCAGGTGGGCACCATCTCCGCCAACGGTGACGTGGCCATCGGCAAGATCATCGCTGATGCCATGAACAAGGTCGGCAAGGAAGGCGTGATTACCGTGGAAGAGGGCTCCGGTCTCGACAACGAGTTGGAAGTGGTCGAGGGCATGCAGTTCGACCGCGGCTATCTGTCCCCGTATTTCATCAACAACCAGCAGGACATGAGCGCGGTGCTCGAGAATCCGGTCATCCTGCTGCACGACAAGAAAATCTCCAACATCCGCGAGATGCTGCCGATCCTCGAGGCCGTAGCCAAGAGTGGCAAGCAGTTGCTGATCGTGGCGGAAGACGTGGAAGGCGAAGCCCTGGCCACACTGGTGGTCAACACCATCCGCGGCATCGTCAAAGTGGTTGCCGTCAAGGCACCGGGTTTCGGCGATCGCCGCAAGGCCATGCTGGAAGACATCGCTACGCTCACCGGCGCCACCGTGATCGCCGAGGAAGTGGGCCTGTCGCTGGAGAAGGCTAGCCTCAATGATCTGGGCAGCGCCAAGAAAGTGATCGTGGACAAGGAAAACACCACCATCATCGACGGCGGCGGCCAGAAGAAGAACATCGAGGCGCGCATCAAGTCAGTCAAAGCGCAGATCGAAGAGACCAGTTCGGACTACGACAAGGAGAAGTTGCAGGAGCGGGTTGCGAAACTCGCCGGCGGCGTCGCCGTGGTCAAGGTTGGCGCAGCCACCGAAGTGGAAATGAAAGAAAAGAAAGCCCGCGTCGAAGATGCGCTGCACGCAACGCGTGCGGCTATCGAAGAAGGTGTGGTTCCCGGCGGCGGCGTGGCCTTCATACGCGCCTACAAGGCGGTCGCCAAGCTGAAGGGCGCCAATGACGACCAGACCGCGGGTATCGCGATTCTGGCGCGTGCCATCGAGGAGCCGCTGCGCCTGATCGTCGCCAACGCCGGTGAAGCGCCGGATGTGGTGCTCGACAAGGTCGCCAGCGGCACCGGCAATTTCGGCTTCGATGCGGCTACCGGTGAGTACGGCGATATGGTGGCACTGGGCATCCTGGATCCCACCAAGGTATCCCGCACCGCGCTGCAAAACGCAGCCTCCGTTGCCGGCCTGCTCATCACTACCGAAGCCATGGTGGCCGAGCTGCCGAAAGACGAGAAGCCGATGCCCGCCGGCGGCGGTGGTGGCATGGGCGGCATGGGTGATATGGACTATTGATGTAACCGACGACAGAGTTGGTTGTGTCAGGAAGACCAAAAGCCCCGCAGAAATGCGGGGTTTTTTTATGAGGCACCGCCAAGCTTGACCGCCTGGCAATACCGGTATTAGAGTGTATGACAATAGCTTGATCGATCAGGAATCTGTATGCCAACCGTTACCGTCTCCCCAAAGTACCAGGTGGTGATCCCGAGCGCGCTGCGTCGTGCCTTGGGTATCCGTCCTGGTCAGAAGATCGAGGTGCTGGCCTACGAGGGGCGGTTGGAATTCGTGCCGGTGCGTCCCATGAAAACCATGCGTGGCTTCCTGCCCGGCCTCGACACTGAAGTACCGCGCGAGGATGAGCGCGTGTGAATGTAGTGGATTCCTCGGCCTGGCTGGAGTTTTTCGCTGACGGTCCCAACGCAAAGCAATTTGCCAAACCCATTATGGATATTGCGCGGCTCATCGTGCCGAGCATCACGCTGCTTGAAGTCTTCAAGCGTGTTTTGCAACAGTGGGATGCGAATGCCGCATTGCGTGCGGTCGCCGCCATGCGTCAGGGCCGGGTGGTGGACTTGGATGTGGAGATCGCACTTTCCGCCGCAAAGCTGGGACTTACCCACAAGTTGCCACTAGCCGACAGCGTGATCCTCGCTACCGCCCGCAAACATCAGGCAAGCATATGGACGCAGGATGCAGATTTCGAGGGCCTGGAAGGTGTGCGGTATTTTTCCAAAAATTAGTTGTCGAAAGACGCAAAGCCAATGCCCGCCGGTGGTATTGGGTGGCATGGGTGATATGGACTATTGATGTAACCGACGACAGAGTTGGTTGTGTCAGGAAGACCAAAAGCCCCGCGGAAACACGGGGCTTTTTTCTTATCCATCCATCATCGCCGTGCAAACACCTTAAGTGGTGTACCCTGATTCCGTGAGCATACATAATTCGGCGTCGTTGCCGTCTCTGAATTCACAGGAGAAACCGACATGAATCTGACTGGTCTGATTCTGTTTCTGATCATCGGCGCGATTGCTGGTTGGCTGGCCGGCATGGTGATGAAAGGACATGGCTTTGGTTTAGCGGGCGATATCATCGTTGGCATCGTCGGCGCCGTCATCGGTGGTTATCTACTGGCGATAATCGGCTTCGTCGCCTGGGGCCTGATCGGCTCGCTCATCACCGCCTTCATCGGCGCCGTGGTGCTGCTCTTCATCGTGAGACTTATCAAAAAAGCCTAAGCCGAGATCCGGTTTGAACGAAAAGCTCCGTGGAAACACGGGACTTTTAATTGGTTTTATGGAAGCTGGTTAGGGTTATTTTTTTACTTGTATATCGGAGACGCTTCCAAGCGAAGGGCTGCTTCCGCACCGTTCGATGGCCAGTAGCCCATCGTTGATGTCCGGCAGCCTGGGTTGATGCTCCGTGAGGAGGCGTTGCAAGCGCACGTTGTAGCCTTCGATCTCGATGTCCCGCAGGTGGCAGATGTTTTCCAGAATGGAAAAGTATCCGCCCTCTGATCGGTAACGCCGTTGTGCGTCACTTAGACCCCGGAGAGCGTGGTTACCATATCTTCGGGTTTCATGGTCCTTCCAACATCTGTCGCACTGGAGGATTGAGCGCCATCATTATTTCATGGTGTCTTGTAACCCATGAACCATTTCGGCTTGATGTCGAACTGCAGCAATTTGCATTCCAGCGCGCCGTTATAGAAAGCGTTCATCTTGCGGGCGCGGATACCAAGCTGCTTGCCGAGCTCCAGGTCACCGACGATGACGCCCGCCTGCCAACCGGGGCATTGATCTTTCAGCCAGTTACCGAGGCTCGCGTACAGCGGTCCCAGCGTCTCGACTGTTCCCAGCCGTTCGCCATAAGGCGGATTGGTGACCACCAGTCCAGGCCGCAATCCTTTGGGTAATTGGTTTTGTTCCAACAACTTGTGTTCGAAACGCACCTTGGGCGCGATACCGGCGGCGCGCGCGTTCTGTTGCGCGGTGAGTATTGCCCTAGCATCGTGGTCGTATCCCAGGATCATCAGTGTGTGCGCGCGGCCTGCAGTCTGGCGTTCGCGCGCTTCCATAACCAATTCTTCCCAGCGCTTGCGGTCATGTTTCAGCCAGCCGCTGAAGCCCCAGTAATCTCGCGACAGACCCGGGGCTACATCCCCGGCCATGAGCGCCGCCTCGATAACCAAGGTGCCGGAACCGCTCATGGGATCCACGAAGCCGCCACCCGCTGCGGCGATCTTCGGCCAGCCGCATTTGAGCAGCAAACCGGCTGCCAAGTTTTCTTTCAGGGGTGCCGCCACGCCGACGCGGCGATAACCGCGCTTATGCAGGCTGTCGCCGGAAAGGTCCAGACTCACGGTCGCGACGTCGCGATGCAGATGGCAGTTGATACGCAGGTCCGGCTGCTCCCGGTCCACATCCGGACGCCGCCCGAATTTTTCGCGCAGACGGTCCACGATGGCGTCCTTGACACGCAGCGCGCCGTACTGGGTATGGGTGATGCCGGTGCTGCTGCCGGTGAAATCCACCGCCAAGCTACCGTCGGGCGACAGGTCGCTTTCCCACGGCATACGGTTGATGCCCGCGTACAGACTTGCGTCGTCTGCGGCGTTGAATTTCGAGATTGGATACAGCACCCGGTTGGCGGCGCGCAGCCACAGGCAAGCACGGTAAGCCATGGCCGGCGGACCCTCGAATGAAGCGCCGCCGCGCGCCTCTTTCACATTCTTGGCTCCGAGTGCGCGCAGTTCATCGGCTACAACCGGTTCCAGCCCCTTGGGGGCAGTGGCGAAAAACCGCAGAGCAGCATGGGAATCCGGTCGGCGTGGAGCAGACATGGGATTAGGTTACAGTTAAGTTTGCTGACCCACCAATTATTTTTCCAGCATGCCAACCGTCGACACCATTCCAGAACTGCTGCGTTCCGCCTGGGAGCGTTACCAGCAGTCACTGAAGGCGATGCCGGAATTACCCGAAGCCGTGGCTGCGTCGTTGCCGCGGGTCTGGGTGTGCAGCGAGTTCGTGGCGCAGAACTGCACCCGCCATCCGCAGTTGCTGACGGATCTCATCAATTCCGGGGATTTGCAGTCCACGCAGTCACCCGTGTCGCGTGTCATTGCAGCGCTACAGACTGTCCAGGATGAAGCCGAGTTAACCCACAGTTTGCGGCAAGTCCGCCGCCGCGAGATGACACGCATCGCCTGGCGGGATCTGGCGGGCTGGGCGAAGCTTGAGGAAACCCTGGGCGATCTTTCCGCCTTGGCGGATGCCTGCGTGGACGGCGCACTGGCGTGCTTGTCGCGCTGGCATGCGGAACGTCACGGCGTGGCGCGTAACGCCAAGGGCGAAGCGCAATTGCTGGTGGTGCTGGGCATGGGCAAGCTGGGCGCCCACGAGCTGAATTATTCCTCGGACATCGATGTGATTTTCGCCTACCCCGAGAACGGTAGCAGCGACGGATCCAAGCCGCTGGATAACGAGGAATATTTCATACGCCTGGTCCAGAAACTGGTGCGCATGCTGGACGAAGCCACGCCTGACGGATTCGTGTTCCGGGTGGACCTGCGGCTCAGGCCCTTCGGTGAAGCCGGACCGTTGGCCATGAGCTTTGGCGCGCTGGAAACCTATTATCAGAATCACGGGCGTGAGTGGGAGCGTTACGCCCTGATCAAGGCGCGGCCGGTGGCCGGTGATAGCGCCCAAGGTGAACGGCTGTTGCGCACGCTGCGGCCATTCATGTACCGGCGCTATCTGGATTTCAATGCTTTCGAATCGCTGCGCGAGATGAAACAGCTCATCATGCAGGAAGTGTTGCGCCGCGGCCTGGAAGACAATATCAAATTGGGGCGCGGCGGCATCCGCGAGATCGAATTCATCGGCCAGGTTTTCCAGTTGATCCGCGGTGGCCGCGAAGCGCCTTTGCGAGAAAGCGCCATCATTCCGGTGCTGCGCCATCTGGGCCGGATGAAGTATCTGCAACCGGTGGAAACCGAGGCGCTCATCTCGGCGTATGGATTCCTGCGCTGCACCGAGAATCGACTGCAGGAATACCGGGATGAACAGACCCACAATCTGCCCACGGATGAGATTGGCCGCGTACGCCTAGCCTGGTCCATGGGATCCGATACTTGGCCAGCATTCATCCAGGCGCTGGATGGTCACCGTCGCCAGGTGCAGCGGATTTTTGAAGCGGTGTTTGCAGCGCCGCACACGCAGCACGGGCAGCAGCCCGAGTCAGTGTTTGCATCGGTATGGCGTAGTCCACAAGCAGACAAGAACATCGAAACGCTATTGCTCGGCGCCGGATTCACGTCGCCCGCCGAAATCCTGCAAGCACTCAAACAGTTGCGTGAAGGGCCGTTGTCGCGGGCCTTGGGCGAGCGCGCACGCCGGCGACTGGATGCGCTCATGCCGCGCCTGTTCGAGGCCGCAAGCGCCACGCTTGACCCGAATGAGACTTTCAAGCGGCTGTTACGCGTGGTGGAAGCCATCGCCAAACGCTCCACCTATCTGGCATTGCTGGTGGAGAATCCTACGGCGCTCGAGCATCTGGCGCGCCTGGCGGCGGGTAGCGCCTGGCTCACCGAGCTGGTGGTGCGTACACCGCTGCTGCTTGATGAGCTCATGGACCCGCGCATGTTCAGCGAGTTTCCATCCCAGGAATCGCTGCAGGCGGAACTGGATCGCATCCTCAATGACATTGCTGAAGATGACCTGGAAGCGCAGATGGATGCGCTGCGCCAGTTCCAGCAGACCGCAGTGGTGCGGGTGGCGGCGGCTGATCTATCCGGCAACGTGCCACTGATGAAAGTCAGCGACTTCCTCACCTGGATCGCGGAACAGGTGATCCGCAAAGCCCTGGCGATCGCCTGGCAGCATCTGCGGGTACGCCATGGCGAACCCTGGTGTCGTGATGCCGGTGAACGCCGCGCGCGTTTCGGCATCATCGCTTACGGCAAGCTCGCCGGCCTGGAACTGGGTTACGGCTCGGACCTGGACCTGGTGTTTCTGCACGACAGCGCCGGCGAGCAGCAGCAGACTCGCGGCGCGCGCGCACTGGACAACAATGAATTCTTCACGCGTCTGGTGCAGCGTGTCATCAACATCCTTTCCATTCCCACGACCTCGGGGGTGCTCTATCAGGTGGACACTCGGTTGCGCCCCAGCGGCGGCGCCGGACTGATCGTAAGTTCGATGGAAAGCTTCGCGCACTACCAGCGGCAGCAGGCCTGGACCTGGGAGCATCAGGCGCTGCTACGTGCGCGCCCGGTGGCCGGTGATGCGGCGGTGGGCGCAGTTTTCGAGAAACTGCGCCGCGAAGTGTTGAGTCGCCCGCGGGACGGCGGACTCCTGAGACGCGATGTGGCACAGATGCGCGCGCGCATGCAGAAAGAGCATGTGCATACGCAAGCCGAGTTCGATATCAAATTAGATGCCGGCGGCCTCACGGATATCGAGTTTCTGGTGCAGTACTGGGTGCTCAAGAACGCCGCCCACTATCCGCAGCTGCTCGACTGGACCGATAACATCCGCAACCTGGAAGGGCTGGTGAGCACCGGCATCCTGAGTGCAGAGCAGGGCGGGTTTCTCGCCGACACCTACCGGGCGTTCCGCAAGATCGTGCACCGCCGCAGCCTGGAAGGCCGGCCTGCGAGCATTCCGGAGGTCGAGGCGGAACCGCAGCGCGGGCAGGTGCGTTCCCTGTGGGAGGGGACCATCGGTGCGTCAGACGCCGTCGATCCGGGCTAGCTTGGTATAATCAGCATCCTTATCGAGCATCGAGGTGCGATCGTGGCCACAGCCGCCGACCAACAACAAGGCCTGCAGACCCCCAACGCCCGTCGCCATTACGATGTGGCCCGCAAGGATTGTCCGCTGCACTGTCCCATGGACGGCATGAGCCTGTGGAATTCCCATCCGCGGGTGTTCCTGCCGATCGAAGCCACGGGCGAGATCGAGTGCCCGTACTGCAGCGCCCTATACACACTGGTCGATTGACCATTCTGCATCGCGGGGAACTGCATGACTTCAGCGCTTGCCCGCATCTCCGTAGTTCTCATGGTCCGCGATGCCGCCGCGACCCTCGGCGCGACGTTGGAGAGCGTGCGTGAGTTCAATGAAGTACTAATCTATGACAACGGCTCCCGCGACGAAACCCTGACGATCGCCGGGCGCTATCCCAACGCCAGGATTTGCAAAGGCGAATTCACCGGCTTCGGCCCCACCCGTAACCAAGCCGTCAGCCTGGCGCGTAATGACTGGATCTTTTCGCTGGATGCCGACGAGGTCGTGGAAGCATCGTTGCTCGCGAGCCTCTCAGGCCTGGCACTGGATGATCCGCAGCAGGCCTACGCGGTGGAACGACAGAATTATCTCCTGGGTAAGCGTGTGCGCCACGGCGGCTGGGGCAGCCAGTGGCTTACACGCCTTTACAACCGCCGCACCCACCGATTCACGGAGGTGGCGGTGCATGAGAAGGTGGAATTGAAAAGCGGCGAGCCGGCGGTGCATCTGGCGGGCAGCCTGCGGCACACCGCCATGCGCGATGCCGGGGATTTCCTGGTCAAGATGCACCGCTACACCATGCTCAAGGCGGGGGAGTCCACCCGCACCTACCCACCGGGTATCATCCTCCTGAAAAGCCTGTGGGCCTTCATTCGCGCCTACTTCCTGCGGCTCGGCCTGCTGGATGGCTGGCGCGGGCTGCTGATCTCGGTGTCCGAGGCCAACGGCGTATTCTATAAATACATGGTCATCTACTCGCAGAGAAAAACATCATGATCATCGTCACCGGCGGCGCCGGCTTCGTGGGCAGCAACCTGGTGCTGGCGCTCAACCAGCGCGGCCAGTCCGACATCATCGTGGTGGACGACCTCAAGGATGGTTCCAAGTTTGTGAATATGGTGGAGGCGGAGATCGCCGATTACCGCGATAAAGATGCCTTCCTGCAACAGGTCATCGGCACCGCAACGCCGGGTCCCATCGAGGCGGTGTTCCACAACGGCGCCTGTTCCGATACTACCGAGTGGAACGGCCAGTACATGATGGCGTTGAATTTCGAGTACTCCAAGGCATTGCTGGAGCATTGCCTCACGCGCAACATCCCGTTCATCTATGCTTCGTCGGCCGCCGTGTATGGCGCTGGCAAGGTCTTCAAGGAAGAGCGCCAAAATGAGCGGCCACTCAACATGTATGGCTACTCCAAGTTTCTGTTCGACCAGTACGTGCGCCGCCGCCTGAAGACCGCGCCGAAAAGCCAGGTGGTGGGGTTCCGATATTTCAATGTCTATGGCCCGCGCGAGCAGCACAAGGGCAAGATGGCCAGCACCGCGTTCCATTTCAACAACCAAATACTCGCCACCGGCACGTGCAAGCTGTTCGAGGGCAGTGGCGGCTACGACGACGGCGAACAGCGTCGCGATTTCATCCACGTGGATGATGTGTGTGCATTAAACCTGTGGGCGCTGGATCACCCCAAGGTCTCGGGCATCTTCAACCTGGGCACCGGCCGCAGCCAGACGTTCAATGACGTGGCCAACACGGTGATCAAATATCACGGCACGGGCAAGATCGAATACATCCCGTTCCCCGAGAACCTCAAGGGCCGTTACCAGAGTTTCACCGAAGCCGATATGAGTGCGCTGCGCGCTGCTGGCTGCGATCATCCGTTCCTGACGGTGGAGCAGGGTGTTGGGAAATATATGGAATGGTTGAACAAAAAGTGACTTATCAATATGTTGCCGCGCACTTGCGGGGTAAGACGGGACAGCCGAAGTACGGTTTCGGCCTATCGAGCGGGCTTACAGTAAATATGCCCTGGGCTTTCGCGAGGAGCAGGAAGCGCATTGCGAAAGGTGTAGGGTGAGGGGTGATCGATTCACTCTCATCCCAACCTACTCCCGATGGGAGCAGGAGTAAAATGATGAAAACTCCAACAAAGATTTCTCGAATACTCATCGTCGGTCCCGCCTGGATCGGCGACATGGTGATGGCGCAGAGCCTGTTCATCACCCTCAAGCAGCGCTTTCCTGACTCAGAGATTGACGTACTGGCGCCGGCCTGGTCGAAACCGCTGCTGGCACGCATGCCGGAAGTGCAGAGCAGCGTCACCACACCTCTGACTCACGGCGAGTTCGGTTTTGGCGCGCGTCAGCGGCTGGGGCGCCTGCTGCGCGGCCGTTACGATCAGGCCATCGTGCTGCCGCGTTCCTGGAAATCCGCACTGGCGCCTTTCTTTGCGGGTATCCCCAAGCGTACCGGCTACCGAGGGGAGTGGCGCTATGGTCTCATCAACGACATGCGGGTGCTGGATAAATCCACGCTCACTCAGACGGTACAGCGCTTTGTGAACTTGGGCCTGGAGAGTGATGCGCCGTCGCCGCCTACTGATATTCCCAAACCGCATTTGCAGGTAGAGAAATATAACCAAACTGTGCTCCTGAACAGCCTGGCATTGAACCGGAGTCCACCCATCGTCGCGTTGATGCCGGGCGCCGAATACGGCCCTGCCAAGCGCTGGCCGGTGGAACGTTATGGAGAACTCGCGAAGCAGGTGCTGGCTTCGGGTAAACAGGTCTGGGTGTTCGGCTCAGCGCATGAGCAGTCCCTGGGTGAGGAGATCACGCGCATTGCCGGCAAACGCATCGTGAACCTGTGCGGTAGCACCCGGCTTGAAGATGTCGTGGACCTGATGGCGCTGGCCGAAACAGCAGTGACCAACGATTCCGGACTGATGCATATCGCCGCCGCCGTGGACATCAAGATAGTGGCGATCTACGGTTCTTCCACGCCGGATTACACACCACCGCTATCCGACAAGGCGGATGCTGTATACCTGCGGCTTGATTGCAGCCCCTGCTTCAAGCGCGAGTGTCCGCTGAAACATTTGAACTGCTTGAAACATATAACAGTGGATGAAGTGCTGCAGCGGGTCTGATCAGGGATGAATGGCCTGCGGCCATGACTTAATCAAGAAAGCGGATTCCGCGCAGCCGCTCTCGGCGTCCTGCCTACTGCGGCACTTGTACATCCCTGTACATCGCGCGGTCACGTTACTTTTTTTGGCGCAAAAGAAGTAACCAAAAGAAACTTTCAAGAGCGGCTCTCATTACATCTGCTAAGAACATATGTTTCACGCTGCATCACTGCTGTCCGGAGGATCTGAAAATGAGCTGTATTTTGTTTGTAACCCATTGATTTTTCAAAGCGGTGTTTTTGGATGGAAGTTGAAATCGGCACCACCTACAAAACCTCGAAGAACCGCATCAGTAAAGGCTTTACGAGAATTATGTCTCAAGACGATCGGACACTAGTGACGCTGCATATAATTTCATTCTGTGTCGGCCTTTTAGCTGTAACAATTACATTAGCCTGCTTTAAGCAAAGGCCGTCTTTTCGTATTGACCCCCTTGAACACCGCGAACCGCTGGACCGAGTGAGGATCAGGCCGCGTAGCGGGCGAAGCCAGGGAAAGCGAGCCTTCGCAGCGGCACAGGGATGTGCCGTCTGCGAAGCCCCGAAGGAGGGAAGCACTCAGGGAACCGCCGCAGGCGGCGGTGTTCCGGGGGCGCGTTTCTTTCGTCCCTTTCCTTGCGCGCACAAAGAAAAGTACCTGTCGTGTGGGCGCGGAAGCCCACAATAAATAACGTGGCCACGGGCCACACTATAAATCAAGCACGCTGCAGATCCACAATATCGATTACCGCCTGCTGCTCTACCAATGCCCGCAGAGTGGTGTCTCCCAGAGCGCTGTCAACAGCATGGTCGAGTTTCTTCATCACCTCATCCACGGAAGCCACTGCGTTGATATAACGATCCATTTCCTGGGTACTGGACGGATTTCGGCGCATGGCATCGATGATATCCCGCAGCATGATGGTGCCCATATCGCGGGCCGGCACGTAGCGGCGGATGCTCCCGGAAACCAGCATCACCAGTGAGTTCTCGCGCAGACGATCCAGCACATCGAGGATGGAGTCGGTGGGCACACGCAAACGCCGCGCAAGCTCTTCCCGGGACCAGGGCTGTTTGCTGTCATAGCAGCAGCGGCCGATGAGATACATAATGTGCAGCGCCAGCCGTTCCAGTGTGCGCCCGCCCACATCCTCGTGGCCATGGCGCACCAGTTCCGGATTCTGTACATAGAATGCCACTTGCGCGCCCATGAACAGAATTAGCCAGCACAGATACAGCCACACCATGAACATGATGAGGATGGCGAAGCCGGAATAGATGACTGTAAGGCGCGTGGAAGTTACGGTCAGGGCCGCGAATGCCCAGCTGGAAAATTCCCATAGGACACCGGCGAAGATGCCACCTGCCAGCGCCGAGCGGAACTGCACATGTGTATGGGGCACAAAGGCATAGATGAAGGTGAAAGCGGCGATCATTAGCAGGTACGGCAGTATCTTGATACCTAGCACCAGTAGCCGGCCCAGGGGTGCGATTGCGGCGATGTGCTGGGTCATGGTGTCGCTGCTGAGGGTGGCGGTGATAGCGAGCGCCGTCACCAGCAGCACCGGTCCGATGAGCAGCATACCCAAGTAATGACTGAAGCGTTCGCTGAAGGTGCGCGCCTCGCGCACGCGCCAGATATAGTTGAGGCCGGATTCCATCTTCTGCACCAGCGACACCACGGCGTACAGCAGCACCAGCAGTCCGATGACACCAAGTACACCGACTTTTACGTTGTCTACGAAGTTGATAATCTTCCTGGAAATTTCCTCACCTTTTTGGCCCAGTGGGGCGAGGAAACCGAGTAACACGGGGGCAAGGCTCTCCTGCACACCGAATGCCTTGAGGATTGCGAACACGAAAGCCAGCAGTGGCACAATGGACAGCAGCGTGGTGTATACCAGGCTCATGGCACGCAGAGTGATTTCGCCATTGGCGAAATCCTGGATCAAAACTTGGAGCAAGCGCAGCCAGAAGATTGGGTAGCGTTTGTGCCACGGCATGGCACGCAAGTCACTGTGCCAGACAAATCGGTCGAAGGCCTTAAGGATTTTGCTCAGCACGCAAGGCTCACTTTATCCGTTGGGCCTTATTCTAGCCTCAGGCGAGGCGTTACGGGGTCCACAACTCGTAGGGTGCCGCCAAAGCAAAGTTTTGGCTGGGATGAAATGCCTGGTCGTACCCGGATCCGACATGCAGCAACCTGCAAACGCAGTGATTTAATGTCGGGGAAGCTTTGCGGGTTATGAAGCTCGATATGCCACTCGATGACGCCGGTGGTGCTAACTGTCGAGGGCCAGGGGCGGTTCATCCAGCAACGGCAGTTGTTCCCGCAGCACTTGGATGTGCTCCTCCCAGTAACGCGGCGCATCGAACCAGGGAAAGGCGCGCGGGAAAGCCGGGTCGTCCCAGCGGCGTGCAATCCAGGCGGCATAATGGAGCATGCGCAGTGTCCGCAGCGCTTCGACGAGCCACAATTCAGCGGGATTAAAGTCCGCAAACTGCCGGTAACCCCGCATCACATGACCGAGCTGGATCTCCATCTCCGCGCGCGAACCGGAGAGCAGCATCCACAGGTCCTGTACCGCCGGGCCGGTGGCGCAATCATCGAAATCCACGAAGTGCGGTCCGGTGTCGGTCCACAATACATTCCCGGGATGGCAATCGCCGTGCAGGCGGATGTTGTGTATGCCGGTTGCGCGTTCAAAACAGCGCTGCACGCCGGCTAACAGCAGTTCGGTCACTTCCTGATAACGCGGCGTTAGTTCCGGCGGCAGGAAACTGCTGTGCAGGATGTGCTCCCGGGGCTCGTGTCCCAATGTCTTCGCATCGATGCGCGCGCGCTGTTTGAATTGTTGTACTGCACCGACTGCATGCAGGCGACCCAGATAACGGCCCAGCCATTCCAGCTGCTCGGGCCGTTCCAAGTCGGGTGCGCGTCCTCCCTGGCGGGGGAACAGGCTGAAGCGATAACCGGTGTAGCTCAGCAAGCTGTTGCCGTCCGCATCCACGAGCGGAGCTACCACCGGGATCTCGGCGTCTGCCAGTTCCATCAGAAAGGCATGCTCCTCGAGGATGGCGGCATCGGACCAACGAGCGGGGCGGTAGAACTTGGCAATCAATGGTTTCTGATCCTGGATGCCGATCTGATAGACGCGGTTCTCGTAACTATTGAGCGCCAGCAGGGTGCCGTCAGTGAGCCTGCCGGTGGCTTCCACGGCTGACAGGATCGTGTCAGGGGTCAGGCCCTGATAGGGTGTGGTGGCTGACGGCGTGTCGTGCATGCGTGCAGTCTAGCGGAATAGCGCTGCGGCTTTTTCACCTCTACAAGCATGGGGTAGCGGGAAGGGGTCTGTCGGTTCATGTACTCTCAGGCGAAAATACGCTTCGCAAGCCTGAATCGCAGGAAACCTCTCGATGACCCATTATCCCGAACGTCTCGTGTGCTTGACGGAAGAAACCACCGAGACCCTGTACCTGCTAGGCGAGGATTGGCGCATCGTGGGCATTTCCGGTTTTACCGTACGTCCGCCGCAGGCGCGCAAGCAGAAACCCAAGGTGTCGGCGTTTACTACATCCAAGATCGACAAGATTCTGGAACTACGCCCCGATCTGGTGCTGGGTTTCTCCGATATCCAGGCGGACATAGCTGCGCAACTGGTGGGCAAGGGTATTGAGGTGCACGTGTTCAATCACCGCACGGTGAGGGAAATCCTGCGCATGATCCAGATGTTGGGCGGCATGCTTGGTTGCGAAGCCAAAGCGCAGGCATTGGCGACGCGTCTACAGCAAGGGCTGGATGAGCTCCGTGTACAAGCGGACAAACTGCCACGGCATCCGCGCGTATATTTCGAGGAATGGGACAGTCCGCAGATTTCCGCGATTGCCTGGGTATCAGAACTGATCGGCATCGCCGGTGGACGGGATATTTTTCCGGAACTGGCGCGGCAATCCTTGGGCAAGGACCGCATCATCGCCGATTCCAAGGAAGTGGTGCGCCGCCAGCCGGATATCATCATCGGCTCCTGGTGCGGCAAGAAATTTCAGCCAACATCAGTCGCCCTGCGACCCGGATGGCAGGCCATTCCTGCGGTGCGCGACGGTGAGTTGCACGGAGTGAAATCCTCCATCATCCTGCAGCCGGGTCCGGCGGCCTTGACCGAAGGCGTGCAAGCTCTGCACAGGATTTTCGTCCACTGGTCAGCAACCGCTAACAGATCAGGAACCTGACACGGGGAGAGCAACGTGTTTCGCAAGAAAAAAAAGCCGCCACCGCACGAAGCAATCTTATTGCTGCATCACTCGATCATCCGGGACATCGGCAAATCTCTTTCCAGTCTCGGCATCAACCTGCTGCTGGGCTTCGTCGCTTCTCTGATGATGCTGCACCTGCATCAGGGCGCCTACCAGAGCTTCCAGGACTTCATGACCGGCGCCATCAGCCCCGATATCCTGCTGGTGCTGACGCCGATATCCATGATCCTGATCGGCGTCGAATTTTTGTTCATAGCCTTCACACCGTATGAGAAAGGCCGGGTGCCGCGCTTCTTCACCAGCCTGATCCTGGGCGTCAAGGATTCCATCGTGGTGGTTTCCGGGCTATCCATGGGTATGGCCTGCGCCACCTTCCTGCAGAATCCCTACACTGCCTGGAGCTCATTCCTGGCCGCCATGTTTTATTTCGCAATCGCTTTCTTTTTGGCTTTCATCTGTTTCGCACCGTTCTATACCGATCTCAACGGTTTCAAGAGCCGCCTGGCATTCATCTTCGTGGGCGCGGGATTCCTAGTGCTGGCGGTCTACTTCCCGTACTTTATCAGCGAGATATCCTGGCTGGGCAGGTGGATGTATCCTGCAAGTCTGCCGTAAAATTTCCGCTATCCACCGGTAATCAAAGTCATCGGTATTAATCAATTCGCGCCGGATCTGCCGCTGATGACACAGGCGCCAGCTTGCGGATAGTTGTGCTCAGGGATGAAGCGCAATGTTTTTACATCCCAATGATAGGTCTCAGCCGGCAGTGGAGTGGTGATACTGGGGATGGGTGACTGAGAACCGTCTTTACGGTATGCATATTCCTGCACCAGGCCGGAGAGCCGGATGGTCTGCCCATCATCGCTGAAAGTCACAGAGTAGTTGTGCGTGATAAACACACGTGGCAAGACTTTGGGACCATCGATGTTCATGCCCTGCTTGTAGGTATGGCCCCATAAAGAAAAAATTTTGCCGCCTTTCACGGCGACGATATCAGCGGAGTCGTGCACGCAGTCGCTGGTTTCCTTATCCACGTATATGAACATCACCGTCTGTCCCAGCTCCGGCAATACCGGTCCCGCCATTATCTTGCCGACGGCCCCCACCGAAATTGCCGCCAGAGGTCTGCCCTCACAGTCCGCTGCGAACAGCGCGCCCCATTCCGGTGATAGCCAAGCCAGTCCGATCCAATTTATGTGTGGCTGCGCGGTCTGGAATACCTCGATGGGGTGATAGATCAGGGAATTCCACGTGCTGTAGTGCAGGTGTTCTTCCGGATGCGCAGAGTCGTACCAAGCGATCAGGGTTTGCGGCCTGGGCGTGTGGCAGTTTTCCGCAGCCTGGATGTGCGCGCTGTAGCATCCACACCACAGCAATGCCACCAGACTGATGCCGATGAGGCGTGCATTATCCATAAACGCTATCTTTCCCCTATGCTCTCGGTTATACCGTCAGCCGCCGGTAAGCTTCGCGGTATTTCTCCGCGGTTTTGGCGATGACCTCTGCCGGCAGATGCGGCGCCGGCGGTTTCTTGGGCCAGTCCAGGGTCTCCAGATAGTCGCGCACATACTGCTTGTCGAAGGACGGCGGACTGACGCCGGGCTGGTAGCTTTCAGAGGGCCAGAAGCGCGAAGAATCGGGTGTCAAGGCTTCATCGATGAGTATCAGTTGACCACCGTCGTCCAGACCGAATTCGAACTTGGTATCGGCGATGATGATGCCGCGCGTGAGCGCGTAACGGGCAGCATAAGCATATAACTGCAGGCTTTTTTCACGGACTTTTTCCGCCATCGGTCGCCCAAGTAGTCGCGCGGTCTCCTCGAAAGAGATGTTTTCGTCGTGCTGACCTTTAGGTGCCTTGGTGGCGGGCGTGAACATCGGTTCTGGGAGTTTATCTGCGAGTCTGAGTCCCTGCGGCAGCGCGATCTCGCAAAGTGCGCCGGTCTTCTGATAATCCTTCCAGCCGGAACCGATCAGATATCCACGGACCACCGCCTCGATAGGCAGTGCTTTGAGTTTGCGCACCAGCATGGCACGATCTTTGAGCAGCGCCAGCTCGGCGGGATCCGCGATGAAATCAGCGAGCGCGAGTGTAGTCAGCTGATTCGGAATGATGTGTTGTGTGCGCTCGAACCAGAAGCGTGAAATTCCGGTGAGCACCTTGCCCTTGCCGGGGATGGGGTCCGGCAACACCACATCGAAAGCCGAGAGCCGATCGCTGGTGACGATCAATAAATGCACTGCTCCGGCCGTGTAGATGTCACGCACCTTGCCGCGATGCACGAGTGGCAGGCTCTTGAGATGGGTCTCGAATACCGGAGAGAGTTGGTTCGGCATCATTGGGCCTGTAGAGTAATGCGCAAATATGGCTATCTTGGGCAAAGTTAATTAGCAGTACAAGGTCTGTCTGCGGCTATACTCCCAATGAGTACCCGTGTTTAGGGATCAGTGGATTGCGCCGCTTTGGCAGTGGAGGTGTGCATGTGGTATTACGCGGTGAAGGTTGTAATTTCAGCCGCCCTGATTGTGTTGGTTTCGGAGATCGCTAAGCGTAGCTCGGTATTCGGTGCGCTGTTGGCTTCATTGCCGCTGGTATCGTTGCTGGCGTTTGTATGGCTGTATTACGAAACTGGCGACGTCAGGAAAATCAGCCGGCTGTCACTGGATATTTTCTGGCTGGTGATTCCTTCGCTACTGTTGTTTCTGATTCTGCCATGGCTATTGCGGCGGGGTCTCACCTTCTGGCCCAGCCTCCTGTTGGCCTGCGCGGCAACGACGATGGCCTACGGGGTAACGTTGGCAATGGTGCGCCGGTTCTTTGCCTAACTATGAGTACGCGATCGCGCCTCCCTCAGATGCTATGGCCAGGCTCGTAAAACAGCCACTGGTATTCTTAAGTCGCATCAGTGCTGTCCGGTAGAACGACTATAAATTGCGCCTAGATCAAGCATTGGCGCGGCTTAGAGACCGATAATTTTTGGTGGCACCTTGAAATTAAAACACGAATTTCCATGCCCATGTACCCTCCA